>WNGF01029111.1_pt1 | contig 11960 bp, 15 predicted proteins | sample 5400641 | NCBI WGS metagenome assembly WNGF01 (sample SAMN13153371, study PRJNA577476) | soil metagenome | isolation source: 80 cm soil or saprolite under grassland replicate 2 | place: USA:California | collected 2016-06-15 | reverse complement strand
AGGAGTTCGGGCTGGGCCCGCCCGCCAAACTGTTTGTGACCGGGCCGCTGCAATCGTTCGCGCCGCTGCTTGGCGGCAATGTCACCACAGCGCTCGGCCAGTACCAGACCGCGCCGGCCAGCCAGCAGGCGAGCTGGGCGAACAACTACCTCGAGGCCCTCGACACCATCACCCCAAAGTCCATGGGCGGCGCAGTATCTGGAGGGCCGCGATCCGGGGCACACGATGCACCTGGTCACTATCTGGCTCTACGACCACCCGAAGATGCTGAACGACGCTGTGGCCAACGGCCTGACCGACGACCAGTGGGGCATGGTTAAGGAACGCGACTTCAACGTCGGCCCCTGGTACCTGATCATCCCGGCGATCATCCACGTAAAGCTGCCGCAAGGCGTCACGGGCACCGGATTCGTTCTCTGGAACCTCGCCGTCGCGCTGATCTTCATCTTCGCGATCCCACTGGTACCCGGGCTACGCAGCCTGCCCCGGCTACTGCGGCTGCACCGGCTGATAGCACGTCGCCCAGTTCCGGGCGAAGAGATCCCGCCTGACCCGAATGCCCGGCTGCATCCGGTCTTGCGGGACGAGGCCCCGACATGACACGCAGACGCGGGGTCGGTGAATTGCTGCTCTTCGTTGCCGCCTCCGTGATCGGGATTTACGCCTTCGGGCGCGGGCTGGCCGGCTTCTTCGGGCATCCGCACGCCGACCCGCTGTGGCTGCCGGTCGGTTTCGCTGCACTGTGGATCCTGGCCAAACAGATGGGCCGCATCCAAGACAGGTGGCCACGCCGCAGGCAGGGTCGCCGTCCCCCAACTGCCAGAGGGGGCCGACCTGCCACCCGTGCTGCTTCGGGAGCAACTGCCGCCAACCACGACCAGCCCGACGGCCACGAGCGCTGACCGGAGGCGCCCATGAAGCGAATCCATGTGGATGCCATCACCACCGTCATCGGCCTAATAGTCCTTGCGGGCGCGATCACCCTGATCCTCGCTTGGCTCAACCCGGTGCGCTGACCGTCATCTTTCATCTTTCTGCGCGGCAATGATGATTAGCTGGTTACGTCGCATTTGCAGTGCAGGGAGGGGAGTTGTGGTAGGTGCAATTCGCGCCAGCCTGGTCATCGTGGGAGCGGTACTGGCTGGTGTCATGGCCCTGACGCCGGCTGGCTCGGCCGAAACCGGAGCGACCGGCCGTGACTTCGGTAAGCACGTGGTGACGTGTGCCCAGACGATGGGGTTCAGCGGCCAGCACAATCCAGGCATGCACCGGGGATTCGCCGGCTGGAATCCAGCGGAGACATGCTGATCCGGCACGCAGGTACCCGTGGCCGAAACCCCGCGGCAGAAAAAGACGGATGCTCACTCACCCACGTCGCGGCCATCCTGGGCGCGTAAGCATGGCCTGCCGCTCTTGGCGGTGACGCGGCATCCGATCTCACCATCATAGGCTAGGGGGGTATAGAACTTGGTCCCGGGCGAATCCGGGACACTTGCCCCTACCCGGTATATGTATGCGCACAATAGTGGTGGTAGACGGCTGCCAGACCGCTGGCGGGCACTACCCCCAAGGAGGTGCGTCATGGCCGACATGCACACCGCAACGTGGCCATACGCGAACTGGCCGAAGACCCTGCTGCGGATCGGGTTCGGCGTAATCTGGCTGATCGACGCGGCACTGGATCGCAGAAGTTGGCCACCACCAGCGTTACCGTCGGCCCAGCCGACAGGGCGGCTGCCGCCACCGCGCTGGGCCCCATCATCGTGGCGCTGTTGCTGCTGGCCGCAGCGTTCGCAGCACACCGGGCGCTGGACCGGCGGCGGATGGCCGCCTGGGAGGCGGACTGGTCCCAAACCGAGCCACACTGGACTCGCAGGCGGTAACGCGCGGGCGCAGGTACTCCCGCTGGGTAGCTCGGTGAGCTCAACCACGATGCCGCGGCATCCGGGTTCGCGGTCCCGCACAGGCGGCCACGGGCATGACCACCAGCCTCGCGTGCCGGTTGCGCCGACCCCAGGAACCCGTGCCGCGGCGGTCTCACGTATATACCCGTGGGGAGTACGGAACTAGGTCCCGCTCATCTTGGGACACCTGCCCCTACCCCGTATTGGTATACGCAGGACGATGACAATAGACAGCCCGCCAGACGAGCTGGCGGGCTTCCCTCGAAGGAGGTGCGTCATGGCCGACACGCACCACAACAACCGACCGCGACGCTGTTATGACCGCGCCGGGTCCGTCATCACGGCTGCGATGATCGCCGCATTCCTGTTCGGCGCTCCCGCTGCCGCCTTCGCCGCGGGGCACTTGGACCGACGCCTCTGGCCGACTGACCGGCCCGCCGCTGCGCCAGGCCACGGCCGTCGACCGGGGGGTCGCTGCCGCCGTGCTGGCCGCCCTCATCCTAGGGCTCCTGCTGCTCGGCGCCGGGACCCTGGCACACCGGGCGCTGACGCGACGCTGACTGGCCGCCCCCGACGCCGACTAGATCGTTGACCGGTAATTCGGCGCAGGTCACGGCGTGCGACGACACGCCGTCCTTGATCCTTGGCTGACTGGCGAAGAGTGTCCAAGATCGGCGTGTTTGACACACGTCTGACCCTGGGGCCTTCCGTGATCGCCGACCTGGACACTCTCCTGATCGCACTCTACGTCGAGCTGACCGACCGCATCATCCCCTCGCTGGGGTTCACCCGGTCTGGGCCGGGCAAGCCGCCCGAGGTGACCGACGCCGAGCTGGTCTGCCTGGCCGTCGCGCAGGTGCTGCTGCGCTATGACGACGAGCGGTACTGGCTGCGGGCCGCCGTGTCGCGGGTCGGGTACCTGTTCCCCCGGCTGCTTCGCCAAAGCGAGTACAACGGCCGGGTCGAGGCCGCGGCGCCGCTGATGGAGGCGGCGCTGCGGTGGCTGGCAGATCACACTCCCGGATCGGCCGAGCTGCTGCGGCTGATGGACGCCACCCCAGTGCCCTGCGGCCAGTCCAAGGTCACCGCCAGGCGCTCGAACATGTTCGGCTACGTCGGCTACGGCTATTGCCCCAGTCATTCCCGCTGGTACTGGGGCGCCAAGCTGATGCTCATCTGCACCTGCGACGGGACCGTCACCGGGTTCGGCCTGGCCAACCCCAAACTGCATGGCGAACGCGAGGAAGCCCGCCAAATGCTGGAAGACCAGCCCGCCAACCGCCCCCACCCCGGTACCGCCGTGGTCACTGACAAGGGCTTGTCCGGCGAGGACACCGAAGCGTTCTTCGCCAGCCCGGACCTGGGCCTGACGCTGATCCGCCCAGCCCGAAAAGACGAGAAGACTCCCCGGTACTTCCCGAACTGGCTGCGGCAGCGGGTCGAGGCGATCATCTGGACACTGAAAAACCAGCTCGGCCTGGAACGCCACGGCGGCCGGGTCCCCGCCGGGCTGTGGGCCAGCGTCCTGCAGCGCCTGCTCGCCCTCAACGCCGCGATCTGGCACAACTGGCAGATCGGCGCACCAGTCAAGCGCTCCCTGATCGCCTACGACCATTAGGCCCCCGACCAGCAGTGATTTTCCGGTCAACGATCTAGTCCCAACCCGATGTACCCAAAGCTTGGCGGTACGCGCCGACGCCGCTGAGGGGCACCTGTGAATATCGAGAACAATTCTCGCAAGACCGTGGGCGGCACGCGGGGAAAGGGCTCGTACAGCCGCGGTCACCACCCCGGCCAGCGACCCGGAGATCAGGGTGATATCGGCGGCCTCGAAAGCCACCGGGCACGCCCACACACCAGCCAATGGGCGGACCCGCCCGCCCGCCGGCACGCCCGCGAGGTAACGGCCTCGGGTCCGCGCCGGGATCTGCCCGCACGCCAGGTAAGACGCGCGCTGCGGCAGCCGTTCAGTATTTTTATGCCAAACGGCTGCCGCAGGGTGACACTGGACCGCTACGCGTGACGTCTGGGCCACCTATCGTCCCGGCAGTCACAGCAGAGATCGGGAGGGTCTCGTGAAACGCCTACGTCTCGCCAGTGCCATCGCCGCCGCCGCGGTTGCCGCCGGAGGTGCGGGCATGGCCGTGGCCTTGGCCGCTTGCGGCTCGTCTCGGCCAAGCTCAGCGGCGCCGGGCTCCGCGGGGACCCGCGCTGCGAGCGGGTCCGGCTACTCCTATTACCGGTCGATGATGGGCAGCAGGTACGGCAGCTCGATGATGGGCGGCTCCGCTTACCGGTGGATGATGGGCCGGGCCGGATACCGGTGGATGATGGGCGGGACTCTCGCGCCAGCCTGGATGCGCGGCAGCGCGCTGCCCTCCTTCATGATGGGCTCGGGCATGATGGGCACTGGCCATGACCCCGGCAAGATCATGGGTGTGCTGTTCGCCGACGCTCCCGGCGCGCGGGTCACCCCGGCGCAGACCACCCGGCTTGGTAACGCGGTTCCCGCGGGCGCAAGCGTCGACCGGTCCGCGAACCGGATCAGCGTCGCTGGCAATTCTGTGCACCTGGTTGTCCTCGCCAGCCCGCCAGGTGGCCGCGACGAGACCTTCCGTATCGCTGGCCTGACCAACCCGGCTATAAGCGTGAGCGCGGGCGCTCACGTCCGCATCGAGGTCGTCAACGCCGACTCCGACACTGCTCACGGCGTTGTGGTCAGCACAGTGGGCGCGGCATCCTCGCGGATGCCGATGATGACCGCCGCCCCCGCGTTCACCGGCGCGGCGCTCTGGTTCCTTGGTAACCCGACATCCGCCGGCATGCACGCCGCGACGGCTACCTTCACCGCGTCGAAGACCGGGCATTACGAGTACCTCTGCCCAATTCCCGGGCACGCGCAAAAGGGCATGGCCGGATCGTTCACGGTCACCAGCGCGGCCTGAGCGCGTGCGCGACCGTCAGGCCGCTCACCGTCCCTGCTCGCCATCGCTGCGGTTACGGTCCTGGCGGGCCGCACACGGCCTCAATTCCGGGTCGAGTTATGGGCCGTCGACGTCGGCGCGTTGGTGATGGTAGGACGCGGCCCGGTCCCGGCCCACTGCAAGCACCTCACATGGCGGGCCTTCCGGTGGGTATGCCGCCGCTTCGCATGGCGTGGCGGAAACACGATGACGGCCGCCACGGTGAGGCCACCGAGCCAGGCGAGGCTGGTCAGCGGCGGGCCGGTCTGGTCGAATGTGCGGGTGAGGATGGCGTCGGCGAGGACGCGGAAGCCGCCGTAGCCGGGCAGTAGGTGCGCCCAGGTGGGCGGCACCGAGTGGAGCCCAGGCCGGTGACGGCGAGCTGGCGGATCGGGGGGGGTATGCCGACAGGGTGGCGGCGGGGTTGTCGTGGACTTTGACGCGGCGGGTCTTGTTCCCGGCCGGGCTCAGGGTTATGGGGGTCCAGGCGGTGGCGGGCAGGGCGGCCAGGGCGTTGGTGGCGGCGGGGTGGCGGGCGCGCAGGGTGATGAACCCGATGCCGTGCTCGCCGAGCACGGCTTGGGTGGTGAGCTTGGAGCCGAAGATCAGCAGCGCCGGGTCGCGGCCGGTGACGGCCTTCCAGTGGTCGGCGAACGCGATGACCTCCCGGTTCTGGCTGGCTTTGGACAGGTCCGCGTTGGCATACAGCAGGGTGTGGGTGCCGGCGTCTTCGGCGAAGAAGGTCAGCACCGAGCGGGGGGCCACCACGTCCGGCACGCCGAGCGCGATCAGGTCCGGCACCGTGAGCAGCAGCCCGCCAAGCCGGGTCTCGCAGCGCTCGGGGAGGGTGGTGAAGTCCAGCGCCTCAGCGCGGGCCTGGACCTCCCGCGCCGGACTGCCGCGCTCAGCGTCGGGGCGGCGCCACGGCCGCGGCAGCCTCTCGGCGGCGATCACCTCAGCGATCCCGGTCCGGTTCAGCGGCCTGCCCTCCGCCGCCAGCGCCTGGGCGATCTCGTCGATCGAGTGCCCGGCCACGCGCAGTTCCAGGATGCGAGGCCGGGCGGCGTCCTTGCCCGGCGCGCTCTTCGGCCCGGGCCTGCCGGCCACGAAGAAGTCCCCGGCCCCGGCGCGGAAGTCCCGAACCGCCGAGGCCAGCGAGGGGGCGGTGTAACCAAACCGGGCGGCGGCCTCCGCGGCTGGCAGCCCCTCGGCCAGGTAGGCCCGGAGCGCCTCATACCGCCGCTGCGCCGGGGACTGGGGCTGCAGGAAGAATTCCCCACCAGGCCGGGCGGGCTGCCGAGGGTCTTTCGCTGACTGGTCGATACAGATAGTTCATCATGCCCGTGGCAGCGCGCGCCGCCACGCCGTATCCCGGGCCATCCGGCCATGAATTACATGGATGTGAGCCATCTCCGGTCACCCAGTAGCCGCAGAGGACGTCATCCACAACAAGAGGCAAACAGTCAGCGCTACCTACCCCGCCCCCTGGCCGCCGACGGCGAAGACTTCTCGCAACGGCCTGCACAGCCAGGACGAACGCTCGATCCCCACACGACACCATTCAGCCAACCAGGGGGGAACTACCGGGCGCGAAAATCGGCGCTAACGGCCGGTTGTCGGCACAGTCGTCGATCATGGATCCGGCGGCGCCGGTCTCGCCGACCTGATCAACAGGGTCGCCTCAAACGACGGACGCCTCACTATCGAAAGCGAGCTTGGAGGCGGCACACCTGTCTGCCATGCGCCTTCATAAGGTCTCCTCTGAGAGAGATGCTTCCCGCGACGCACCGAGGAAAGGTCGCTCCTGGCTAGGAGGCCGTGGGAGCAACTCGGCGTTCAAGCCGACGCCGATGGAGATGTTCCCGGTGAGGGGCACGATCGGAAAGATCTCGAGAAGGGGAGCGCCGGCGAAGTACAGCGGGATCGGGGGGCCGGGCACGTTGGCCACGTATGCGTTCATGAACCGCTGACGTGGCATGAGCCGCAGGAAGGCACGCTGCAGGAGCACGGTCCGGAACATGCTCCCTGCGGGGGGCCGGCTCTTCTTCTTCCGTTCCGCCGTCTCTGCGGCAATCTTCTCGAGCCGTCGGATGTCATCGCGTTCCCCGATCGGAAGCGGCACCAGCATCCCGGCGTCGATGTTGCCCCGCGCCTCTCCCGGCTGTTCTTGGTGGAGCGAGACCGGGACGAAGGCGCGGAGGACGACACCCTCGATGGGCTCGGCGCGGCTTCGGAACAGGTCTGCGTAACCGGCGGCGACCGCCGTCATCAGGACGTCGTTCACCGTGGCGCCGTGAGTGTGGGCGATGTTCTTCGCCACGTCGAGAGAGCCGCGGATGACCGCGAGCCGACGGTCCGATCCGATCCTGCGGTTGACGCTGCTCCGAGGAGCCCGTCCCTCCGCGAAGAGCTCTCGCGCCGCCGGCCATGAGCGCCGGAGCCGCCGAGCCGTGGCGATGGGCTCGGCAAGGGCCGAGAGCGCACGGCCGAGCTCCCGGCGTCGCCGGCGCAGGTTGTCCCGGAAGAGTTCGCGCGCCGACGGCAGCGGGGACGGCGACCACGGAGGCGCGCTCGTCTCGGGCGGGTCGGGGACGGGATCGACGAACGCGGCGAGCGTGGCCACACCGGCGACGCCGTCGGCGATGGCGTGGTGCATCTTCATGAACAACCCCACACGATGGTCCGGCAGGCCGGTCAGGAACCACATCTCCCACAACGGCCGGGCCCTGTGCAACGGGCGGCGGCGGAGTGTCTCGGAGGCCAGGAGGAGTTGTCGCTCGTCGCCCGGAAGCGGCACTGGGTGCACGCGGACGTGCTCGGTGATGTCGAACGATTGGGCATCCGCCCACACCGGCCACCCCAGCCCCGTTCTGGGCCAGTACAGGACCTGACGAAAGCGTGGGGCCAGGTGCAGCCTTCGACCGATGGCCTCGCGCACGGGCTCGATCAGAAATCCGCCATCCGCGTCGAACAGCGATCTGCCGTCGAGGGTGACAAGCGCCCCGATGTACTGGGCCCAGCCCTGCTCCTCCGGCCAGATCAGCATGAGATCCGGAGGGGTCACGCGATCGAGCCAGACCGGCTCGCGTTCGACGTTCGCCGGATCACTACCTCCTTGCATGGCGCTGGTTGTCACCTCCGCTGCTGGAATAGGCAGACCGCGATTGTCACGTTAGCTCCGTCTTGCCGCTACCGACCAGTCGCAGCCGCGCTCCTCGACCATCTGCGGTCGCCGGGATATCACACCCTCGCGCATCGGAAGCCGAACAGGGTAGTGCAAGGTGAGGACCATGCCCCCAGCCGACCGGCGGGAGCGACGCGTGGAGTCCACGCCTACAGTTGCGCAGGTTCTATCGCTTCTGCAGCTATTGGTCTCAGTTGGCGGTTGCGCAGTGTCTGCGCCCCGAGCGTCCAAAGCGCAAAGGCGATGCGGATCAGCCAGACGAACAGCAGCACGCCTTAGAGCACGTACCCAGCCGAGCACGGGCGGGAGCATCTCCCCGACGACCCGGTGCCGCAACCGATGTCGACGACCCGGTCGGCGCGTCCGATGGCGGCCGAGGTCAGCAGGTGGCCGGTGAACGGCGCCAGCATGCGCCGGTAGCGCTCCTCGTGGACCAAACCAGCCAATGCCCGGCCTCGCCGCCGTTCCAGTAGCGGGCCTGCTCCTCGTTCGTCACCGCCCAGGTCTCCACAGCCCGCAGTCAACGCCTTCAAGTACGCTTGAAGTCAAGATGCCCGATCAGCTGCTGACCATCGGTGAGCTGGCCCGCCGCGCCGGGGTTGCCACCTCGGCCCTCCGCTACTGGGAGGAACTCGGCCTGCTCCGGGCGGCCACCAGGATCTCAGGGCAACGCCGCTACCCCGAATCGGCAGCCGGGCTCGTCGGTATCATCCTGCTCCTGCGCGACGCCGGGTTCTCGCTCGCCGAGCAGAAGGCACTCATGGCATCACGCGCCGTCGCGCCCGGCGACTGGCAGCGGCTCGCTCAGCGCAAGCTCGCCGAGCTCGATGACCAGATCGCCAAGGCCCAGACCGCCCGCAAGGCCATCGATCACGCGCTGCGCTGCCCGCACGAAGACATCCTGGAATGCCCCAACTTCGCCAGCGTCATCGCCGCCCGCCTCACCGGTCAACCGCTCCACGAAGCCCACCCGCACTAGCCATTGCACACCGCGCCCGACGCGCGGCCACGCGCCGGCCTTCGACTTCAACATTCCGGGGACGACTGGATTCCGGAAGTGGCCTCCCGGCATGAGTCCCGGAAACGGGATCAACCTCCGGAAACCGGGGAGCAGAGGGCCGGGACGCGCAGGGCGAGGAGCCGTCGGCATCCCGTTGCCCGCCGGCACAGTTGCCGGCTCCACTGACATCACCGTGTCGCTGCACCACCCGCTTCCACCATGAATAACGGCCCGTAGCCCAATCCCGCATCTTGAGGCTGATGCAGCCAAGCGGATACCCCGTTCACGTATTCCGCCCCACTGATGCCGGGGGTCGATGCTGCTATGCCGGCCAGGCGCTTGAGGAGCAGGGCGACGTCGTCGCGGGTGAACTTCCCCTCGAAGGGGCTCGGCCGCCTGCTCGCAGCGGCGCTCGAAGGCCAGCAGGCGCTCTTCTAGGGACGGGGCACCGCCGAGGTGCACGCCCTCCGCGAGGTCAGCCTGTCGGCCGACGAGGGCGCGATGGTCGCGGTGATGGGACCGAGCGGCTCTGGCAAGAACACGCTGCTGACCATCGCCGGGACCCTGGAGGAACCGACCAGCGGCGCGGTGCTGGTGGCCGGGCAGGACGTGACGGGAATGCACCGCAACGCCACGGCCCGGCTGCGGCGGCGCACGATCGGGTACGTGTTTCAGGACTTCAACCTGCTGCCGGGGCTGACCGCCGCGGAGAACTGCGCCATCGCCGCCCTCCTTCCCGCGCTGCGGGCCGCCCGGATGTCACCTACCGAAGTGCTCTGGAAGGTATAGGGCAGCAGACGATCCGAAGGCAGGCAGGCAGTCCCGATGCACACAGATCACCAGGCGGCGACACCACCGCAACACGGTCGCATATCGCCACTCCCGGTGGGCGGCCTCGCCCCCGACCTGACCTCGCTCGCCGACGTCGTCGACCGTCTCTTCACCGAGTTCGCCTCGCACCTGAGCCTGAGCGTCGTCGTCTCCACCGTGCGTCGCTGCCGCCGCGAACTCGACATCATCCACGGCCCCGCCCTACCCGAGCTCGTCGAACGCCTCGCCCGCCAACGACTACACGCGACCGTCAGCACCCGCGAGAACCAACAGTTGTACCGCCTGTGTTGCCCGGAAAATGGGTGTAAAGCTTGCACATCAAAGTCTCGGTTGAGGGCACGTTGCCCGGCATCGCTGCCAGCCCCCCGTGTCCGGCGTGCGCCTTGACCCGATTCGGCACCGACGCTTTGCCCGCGCTGAGGTCGCCATCGCTTTGCGCAGGGCGCCGATCAGCGTGTCCACATCGAGTTAGCGCCTCGACCTGCGCACGGTTAAGAACAAGCATCGGGCATACCTCCTGCCAACAGTCCATAAGGCCGCGGCTCTTGCCTGTCTTCCTGCTCCGCTGTCACACCCCGCGCGAGTGGCCGGCCGGGTCAAAGACCGGGCGCAGCCCGGCCGCACAGCGGCGCCCCCAGGGCGGCCTTACGCGGCTGCCCGCGAGCCGATAATGGCCGCAGCGGGAAAGACGGGCCCCCACAGGGCCACCCTCTCGCCGAGCGCCCGCGCCCGCAACGGCCTCAGCACTTCCTCTTGACAAGCGCACAAAGAGGCGTTCGTTCGGTGCGGTCAGGAGGTCCGCGGCTTGCCCGATGTTGACCGTCCGGATCGGAGCGATCTGTAGCCAGCGGCTGCTCGGTGCTGAGCTAGCGGTGGCTACAGATCAGGTCACTGTGTCGCGCAGGGTCAGCGAGTGCTCCCTGGGCCACCCGCGCGGTTGCAGCATGAACTGAGTGGTCTTTTCTGGTACAGCCGCCCGGGGAACGCGACCGCGCGGAGGCGTAATGCGGCGCTCGGCGGGCACCAGCGGGTCGACGCCTTGCGCGCACGCATGCTCGCCGTCGGACTTACCGCACAGGGCCTGGCATGCGGGCGCGGCCCGACCGCGAGTTGCGGCAGCCAGCACGCTGCGTCTATCCGCTTTTGAGGGCTTCGGTGGGGGGAGCCGTGCGGCGCGTGCGGCAGGGTACAGCCCGGCGATCACCCCGACGACGACGGCCGCGCCGAGCCCGCCCCACACCGCCGCGCCAAGGCCCACGAACAAGGCGGTGGAGACTCCGGCCGCGGCGATTCGGGCGGGCCGCCCGAGGTGCTTTTCTGCGGTAGAGCCGATCCACGCCAAAGACGACGCTAACACCGGGGATCGCCATACGAGCCACGCCCGGCTTGTCGGCCCGATCTGGTTGATCTGTGCGCAACACTCATCTCAGCCCCAAGCACAGCCAGGCTCACAGAGTCGGCGATCTGATTGTGGATGTGCTCGTCGTTCTGTTCGTGCGTGAACAGGCCTGCTTGCTACCGGCCGCGCGCAGCGCGTCGTGCGCAACGTTCAGCAGCGTGCGCCCAACGCCACGGCCACCGTAGGCGGGGTGGACGACGAGCAGGAACATCTCGCCGTCGTCGGGGTGTGCGGGGTGTAGCCGAGGACGCGCCCCGCTTGGTCGGTCGCGACGAGTGCTGTATGGGGCGCTGCCCAGGTCCGGCTGCCCGCGGCGGCGTACCGGATCGCGCCAGGCGCGCTCGGCTAGCGGCGGGGGCAGTGGATCGCGTCCTGTCCTCTTTGCCGGTCGATCCGCGGCGGGCGCGGAGACCGCGGCCGGGCACGCTGGCGCGGCGGAGTTGCCCTGGTGGCTGCGGTGGCCGGAGGGGGTGACGGCGGCGCCAGCACGCCGCCGCTGTGCTGGCGGGCTAGATTCCCTGGTCAGGCGCTGTGCTGCGCCTGCCCAGCCTATCGGCGAGGGCTTGTATGTGCTCGGGCCCGCTGTGGTACCTGTGGCGCCCCTACATCATCTACCGCAGCCGACGCCCCGCCCCGCCCGCTGAGCCCGGCACCAGCGGCCGCCGCTGGCGGAAGATCG
>WNGF01008603.1_pt1 | contig 11960 bp, 6 predicted proteins | sample 5400641 | NCBI WGS metagenome assembly WNGF01 (sample SAMN13153371, study PRJNA577476) | soil metagenome | isolation source: 80 cm soil or saprolite under grassland replicate 2 | place: USA:California | collected 2016-06-15 | reverse complement strand
TTCAGATTCAACAGCAGGTCGATGACAAACGCGACCTCCCGCGCGTCAACCGAACCATCGAATCGCTTCGGAATAAATGCCGCCGCTTTTCCAAACTCGTTCAGGCTGTACCAAAAACTCAACATGGCCGAGCGGGCCCGTAATTGCCCATCTTTCGATGGCCGTGCGTGGGACACTTCCACGAGGGGCGCCCAGCGCTTCAATCGATCGCAATGCACCAAGAGCGCATCGATCGCCGCGATGAAGGCGCCCGGTTCGAGCGGTTCGCGCTTCAAAAATCGTCGCGCGAGACGCAATGACTCGTGTTGCATGCCGAGGTCGATGTGCCCGCGCATTTCCGTGGAAAAACGGTCGTCTGCTGGAAGATTCTCCTTTCCCGTATCGAATTTCCTATTCATCGCACGAAGCTTAACATCCGTGGTGGGGCAAAAACCGTCCAACCCAAAAAATAATTTTATTTTGTTTCTTTGAGTCTTTCCGCGGCCGTCGCTAAGAAATAATTCGTGCAGGCGACCTTCCTTCTCGGCCCCGCCGGCAGCGGCAAAACCTGGCGCTGTCTGGAGGAAATTCGCGCCGATTTGCAGGCGTCACCGGAAGGTTTGCCTCTCGTGTTGCTCGCGCCCAAGCAGGCCACGTTTCAACTGGAGCGCCAGTTGCTGGCTTCGCTGCCCGGCTACACGCGGCTCCAGATTCTCTCCTTCGAGCGCCTGGCGAATCTTGTTCTCGACGAGTTTGCCGTTTCCCCGCCGAATTTCCTCGATGAGGAAGGCCGGGTCATGGTGTTGCGCGCGCTGCTGGCGCAGAAACATGCGAAGCTGAAAGTTTTTCGGACCACGGCGCGCCTGCCCGGTTTTGCCCAACAACTCAGTCTCCTGATGCGCGAATTTCAGCGACATCGGTATTCGCCGGAAAGGCTGACGGCTCTGGCGGCGCAAATCAATTCGCCGACCCAACTCGGTGACAAGCTGCACGATCTGGCATTGCTGCTCCGCGCGTATCTTGACTGGCTCAAAGAGCATCAGTTGCAGGACGCGAATTGTCTGCTCGACCTGGCAACCGAAGCACTCGGCGCAAAGCATCGAGCGACCGGGAGATCCGTTGTCAGTGGTCAGTCGTCAGTTGCCGGCGGCCCGGACCACGGGCAACCGGCCACAGACCAATCCACCCTCCATTTCGGCGGTCTCTGGCTCGACGGTTTCGCTGAGATGACGCCGCAGGAGTTGGATTTTCTGGCAGCACTGATGCCGTATTGCGACCGGGCGACACTGGCGTTTTGTCTGGAGCACAAGCCACGGGAGGATTTGTCGTGGCTCTCAACCTGGTCCGTGGTTGGCCAGAGCTTTCGCCATTGCCATCAGCGAATGGCCTCGCTGTCCGACTGCGAGATCAAGTTCGGTGTTTTGGAGCGCCGGCCGGGCCGGGGACGTTTTGCCGAAAATAAAGTGCTCGCGCATCTGGAAGAGCACTGGGCGAATCCGTCGGAATTTTCGGGAGAGACCCGTTCCAGCTCGTCTGCGGCTGTTTCGGCCGAAGCTTCGTTCACCCAACTCGAATTGGGATTCGAGAAGACCAGAGCCTGCAAGCACGCTCGCCCGTCGGATGCAGTCCGCATCGTCGCCTGTGCCAATCCGGAAGCGGAAGCGACGTTCGCGGCGCGCGCCATTCGCCACTATGTTCGCGAGGAAAGAGAAGGGCGGTTCCGCGACGTGGCGGTGATTCTCCGTACTCTGGAGGGATACCACGATGTCATACGCCGTGTCTTTGCGCGTTACGAGATCCCGTTCTTTCTCGATCGGCGCGAGCCGGTCGCCTATCACCCGCTGGCGGAGTTGACCCGTTACGCGCTGCGCACCGTGGCCTTCGGGTGGGAACACGACGACTGGTTCGGCGCTTTGAAGACCGGGTTGGTGCACAATGACGACGCGGCGATCGACCGCCTGGAGAACGAAGCGCTGGCGCGTGGCTGGCGCGGACGGACCTGGCTGGAGCCGATCGAAATCCCTGCCGACTCCGAGTTGTCCGAAGGGCTCGAAGGGCTGCGCCGCCAAATCGTTCCGCCCTTTCAAATGTTTTCCGACGCGATGGCGCAACGGCAGCGGCTTCCGACCGGACTGCAATTGAGCGCCGCCCTTCGCGATTTATGGCAGAAGCTGAAAGTCGATCGGCAACTGGAGAAATGGAACCAGTCCGACCATCACACCGCATTCCGCGCTCCGCGCTCCGCCCTTCACTCCACAGTGTGGGAACAGATGAACCAGTGGCTCAAGAACCTCGAACTGGCTTTCCCGGGTGAAGCGCTGCCGCTGGCCGATTGGCTGCCGATTGTGGAAGCGGGCTTGGGCCAGCTCAGTGTGGGCGTGATTCCCCCCGCGCTGGACCAGGTGCTGGTCGGAACGATCGACCGATCGCGCAATCCCGATCTTCAACTCGCCCTGGTACTCGGCCTGAACGAAGGCGTGTTCCCGGCGGCGCCAGCGCCGCCAATGCTTCTCAGCAAAGCCGACCGTGAAGCGTTGGCGTCCCACGGCGCCACGTTGTGGCCGGACCATCGCCAGCAGATCGGTCTCGAGCGTTACTATGGCTACATGGCCTGCACCCGCGCTCGCAAGCATCTGGTTCTGACCTTCGCCCGGCGCGACGCGCAAGACCGCAATTTGAACCCTTCCCTGTTCCTTGACCATTTGCAGCGGCTCTTTCCGGAACTCAAAACAGAAGAATTCTCCGGCGTGACGGACTGGCAAGAGGCGGAACATTGGAGCGAACTGATCGTGCCGGTATTGAAGTCCAAAGACCTGGCGGCTCTGTCCGCCGAGCGCGCGGCTGCGTTGGCGGAGTCGATCCCCGCGCTCAGGCCCGTGATCGGGAAGTGGGAGCAAGTGATGGCGGCGGGCGAAGCGCCAAAACTCGCGCCGGACTTTGCCGAGAAAATCTACGGGGCTGAATTGCGCGCTTCGATCAGCGGTTTGGAGGACTTCGCGGCCTGTCCGTTCAAGTTCTTTGCCGGGCGCGGTCTGCGGGCGGAGGAGCGGACCCGGTTCGAGGTGGACCCTCGCGAGAAAGGGAGCTTCCAGCACGAAGTGCTCAAAGAGTTTCATCGGCTGGTGAAAGAGTCGAAAAAGAACTGGCGCGATCTGGCAATCGAAGAAGCACGCGCGCTCGTTCGGCGCGCGGGAGAGGAGCTGTTGCCCGCATTCCGCGACGGTCTGTTCCTCGCCAGCGAGTCGCGGCGATTCACCGGACGGATGTTGATCGAGGGACTCGAGAGGTTGATGGAGACGCTGATCCGTTGGGCCGGCCAGTATCAATTCGACCCGGTCGCCGTCGAAGTGAGCTTTGGCCTTGGGGAAAGCCGCCTGCCGGCGTGGCGCATCGACCTCGATGGCCGGCACGCGCTTCTGCTCCGCGGACGCATCGATCGCGTGGACGTGTGCCGGGTCGAGGGGACCGGAGAAGCGCTCGGGGTAGTCATTGACTACAAGTCCAGCCCACGGAAACTCGATCCGGTGCTGTTGCATCACGGGCTGGAACTGCAACTGCTGGCGTACCTGGGCGCGCTGTCGCAGTTGGGAGACTTGCAAGAGGAATTGGGTGTCGCTCAACTGGTGCCCGCCGGTGGGTTTTACGTGAGTCTTAAAGGGGGCGGCCTGTCCGCCAAAACGCGGGATGCCGGCCGCGACGAGCGGGACAAAGCACGGCTCTCCGGCTATCAGCATCGGGGCCGTTTCGATGGCGGCCGCCTGGAGAAGTTCGACAACCGCGGCCAATCACGAGGAGATCAATTCCGGTTCTCAATGAACAACGACGGCGCGTTCAGCCGGCGCGGAAACGAAGCGCTGGCGACCGAGGAGTTCCACCATCTGGTCGCCCGGATCGGCGAATTCCTCCGCCAATTCGGACGGGAGATTTACCAGGGCAAGGTCGAAGTGGCCCCTTATCGTTGGAAGAACGAGACGGCATGCGATCTCTGTGCTTACCGGCCGGTCTGCCGCTTCGATCCCTGGACGCAACCGTATCGCGTCCTCCGCCCGCCGCCGAAAGTCGAGGATGAGAACGAGCCGGCGCCGGAGGCCGGCGCGTCGGCGACCTGCGGCCGGGCCGGAGGTTTCCCAGGACGACCATGAGTGAGCCGACCGGATCGCAACAGCAGGCCATGGCCGCGCGCGGCAATGTGCTCGTGGTCGCGGGCGCGGGGACCGGCAAAACCAGCACGCTGGTGCAGCGTTGCCTCGCGTTGCTGGAAGAGGGCTGCTCGCTGGAAAACATCCTGATGGTGACTTTCACCGACGCCGCGGCAGCGGAAATGCGGCGCCGGATACGGGAAGAGCTGCAAAACCGGATCAAGGAATTGGAAAAGAGCGCCGGCATCGTCGCGACCCGTTCGGCGCCGTTCGAGAAACAACTGGCTCTGCTCGACGCCGCGCCGATTTCGACCTTGCACAGCTTCTGTCTCCGGCTGGTGCGCGAGCACTTTCACGAACTGCAAATCGATCCCGAAGTCATTGTCCTGGACGAACCGCAGACCCAGCCGCTCATCCGCCAGACGCTGGAAACCTTGTTTGAACGCAATTATGCGGGCGAGACGGCCAACGCGCCAGCGGTGCAGGCCCTGGTGCGTGTTCCAGGCGGCGGCTCGGATACGCGCATTCGGGCGCTGGTGTTGCGGCTCCATCGCTATTCGCAGTCGCGGGCGGACCCGGAACGTTGGCTCGAAGAGCAGTTGACGATGCTCCGGCAGCCCGTGCCCGCACAATGGCGCGAATGGTTCGTGGAAGGATTTCAGAACTGGCTGAACCTGTGGCTGCCGGCGCTCAATCAATTCGCCGGGAACCCGGCAGTTAATCTGGCCGCCGGGGCGCTGCAGGCTGTGCCGGACCGGCCTTCGATGGCGCAAATCGCGGGCGCGTTGTTGGCGATCCGGTCGGCGGACGAACACGAAGACAACTGGCCGTACGGTTCGAAGAAGAACGTTCGCGACCACATCGAAGACTTTTTTGCCGAAGCGGAGTTCCTCCGCTCGCTGGCGCCGGAACCAGGGCGAGATCCGCTGGCCGAGGATTGGGAGTTGGTCCGCCATCACCTGGTTGCCTTGATCGAACTGGCGAAGGAGTTCACCGCCGGGTTCAGCCGGGCCAAACGCGAGCTGGGCGGCGTTGATTTCGCGGATCTGGAACAGTTCGCCCTGCGACTGCTGCGCGATCCGCACAACGGCCGCTTGACTGCGACGGCCCTGGGCTGGCGCGAGCAACTGCACCATGTTTTCGTGGACGAATATCAGGACATCAACGCGGCGCAGGACGCCATCCTGACCGCGTTGAGCGGCGACGACGACGCGGGAAACCGTTTTCTCGTCGGCGACGTGAAGCAGAGCATCTACCGGTTCCGGCTGGCCGACCCTGCCATTTTCCGGGGCTATGAATTGCGCTGGGGCGGCGGCGGCGCCAACGCCAGGCGCATTCCGCTCAGCGACAACTTTCGCAGCCGCGCAGGAATTCTAGAGTTCATCAACCGGCTTTTCGGCGCCTTGATGCGCGCAGAAATCGGCGGCGTGCCTTACGAAGGGTTGAACTTCGCCAACGCCCCCGGGCGAACGCTGCCGGCCGGCGGGAAGGAGCAAAGTCCGCGTGTCGAATTTCATTTGATTGCCAGAGGTGACGAGCCGAATGACGGTGATCGCGAAGGTGGCGGTGGCAAAGACCCGGGACCCGCCGACGTGGCCGATCTGCTGGCGGTCGAACGAGAGGCGCGACTTGTGGCGCTCCAGTTGCGCGAGCTGCAACAGAAACGACACGAGATTTGGGACAAGGCGAAGGAGATGTTCAGGCCGGTGCATTGGAACGACATGGTCGTGCTGTTGCGTTCGCCGGCCGGTCGGGTGGAAGCCTTCGCACAGGAGTTCGACCGCCTCGGCGTCCCGCTGGAAGCCGCCCGCGGCGGTTTTTTTGAGAGTATCGAGATCAGCGATTTGCTTTGTCTCCTGAAGTTGATCGACAACCCGATGCAGGACATCCCGTTGCTGGCCGTCTTGCGCTCGCCGCTGGTGGGTTTGTCAGTCGATGAACTGGCGGAGCTGCGCGCTCAGAATCGGGAGTCGAGCTTTTGGCTTGCGGTACGACGATTTCATCGGGAGGCTCGCGGCGCAGAAACAAATGCCCCGACGTTCCCGGAGGCTTCCGGATGGAAAAAAGTGGACCTGTTTGTGCGCCAGCTCGATGCCTGGCGAGGATTGATCCGGCAGACCTCCCTGACGCATTGCCTGGAGACGGCGCTCGCCGAAACGCACTATGTGGAGATGTTGTTGGCCGGACCGCGCGGCGCACAACGCGTCGCCAACATACACCGCTTGCTTGACCTGACGCGCCAATACGATCCCTATCAGCGGCAGGGTCTGTTCCGCTTCCTTCGTTTCGTCGAGGCGCAGGAGGAACTGGACCGGGAGCCGGCGTTGGCCCCGACGGCCGACGCCGTTCGGCTGATGAGCATTCACAAGAGCAAAGGGCAGGAGTTTCCGGTGGTCGTGCTGGCGGGCCTGGGCGGGCAATTCAATCTCCGTGATTTGCAGGACGACATCCTGCTCGACGAGACCTACGGGCTGTGTCCGAAGGTCGCGCCGCCCGAAGGCGAGCAACGATACCCGAGCCTGCCCTACTGGCTGGCGCGACGGCGGCAACGACGCGAACTGCTCGGCGAAGAGCTGCGGCTGCTTTACGTCGCCATGACCCGCGCGGGCGATACGTTGCTCCTCACCGCCAGTTCATCGCGCAAAGGCGATCCCAAGTGGGCTGCCGCCGGCACCCGGCCGTTGAGCGATTCGGAGATGTTGTCCGCGCGCGGCTACCTCGACTGGCTCATGCTCTGGCTGCCGCAAGTGACGCGCGAAACAGACTGGGTGAACGGGCACGAAGGCCGGAACGAGTTGTTTTGCTGGAAAATCCATGATCCCTGCGACTCGATGTTCGCCTTGTCCGTCAACGCTCAATCCGAAGCCGGCGCCCAGGGAGCAGAGCGCGTCCCGACGGCTGCGGAGCTGACCGAGTTGCGAGCCCGGCTGCAATGGCGCTATGGGCGCGAGGCGGCGACGCATGAGCCGGCCAAAACCTCCGTCACGGGATTGCGCCGCCGGTGGCGGGACGAAACCGATGAGGAGGCCAGGGAATCGTTTCAAACTCCAGGTTTCGGGTTTCAAGTTGGGTCGCGGGCGCGCGCGGCGGTCAACCAACTCACGGCCGCCGAAATCGGCACGGCGCATCACACATTTTTGCAGAAGGTGTCGCTGGAGCGGACCGGCAGTCGCCAGGAATTGCAGAACGAAGCAGAACGGTTGCGGCACGAAGCGATATTGTCGGCTGAAGAAGTCGAGGTGCTGAAATTCGACGACGTGCTGGCGTTCTGGCTATCGGAACTGGGACGCAACATCCGCGCGCAAACGCCGGACCGGATACACCGCGAATTGCCGTTCACCGCGAGAATGTCACGGGCGGATTTGGAAGCGGCAAAGCTTTCCGGCAACACCGGTTTGCCGGACGACGAGTTTGTGGTAGTGCAAGGGGTGGCGGATGTGGCCATTATTTTGCCGGAGGAAATCTGGCTCGTGGACTTCAAGACGGATGACGTGGACAGCCGCGAGTTGGCCGCCAAGTTGAGTTTCTACGAGCCGCAGTTGAAACTCTACGCTCTGGCGCTGAGCAGGATTTATCGCCGGCCGGCCACGAAATTGTGGCTCCATTTTCTGGCCCTGAAGAAAACGATCCCGGTGGGGAGCGGAATTTAATAAGCGCGTCATTTCATAAGTCCGGTGTTTGCCTCCGCGGCTGCTCTCCGACAGCCTCCGGTTGCTCCCGGCGTTGATCCGTCGAAGGGCCGGCGGTTGCCGGCGGAACGGGCAATTCGCTCTTTTGCAACGCGACCAATGCGGGCCGAACGAGTTGCCCTTGAAAACTGTAGCCGGTGGCGAGGGTCTCGGCGATCCGCGCTTCCGCCGCGGGGACGAGGTTTGCCTCGGCGAGTTGGTGCACTTTGGAATCATAAGGTTCGCCCGGGAGCGCCATAAAGGGAACGAGGCCGACGCGACGGGCGATGTCGCGGCAGGCGTTCTGAAAATGGCCGAGTTGCTCGACCAGATTCGCCTGCCCGGAACGGCCGGCCGCCCGGAACAGCGCAAAAATGTGGTCCAGGATGCCCACCACAATTTGCAGCCATTCATTCTCCGTGCGGCGCAGTTTGTCCACTTCGAGGCGAAGATGATTTTTTTCCGTTTCGTTGGATTTCTTCAGGAATTCACTGAACGCGCGCGCTTCGGTCGTGATGCGCTCGGCAATTTCGCGGGCGGCCTCGACGGCCTGGATCGAATGTTCGTGGGCGGTCTGCCAGTTGGCGCTGGCGTTGGTGATCTGGCGGCCGATGATTTCGATGTTCTGAATTTGCAACACGGCGTTGGTAAGCCGGTCGGCGGCGGCCAGTTTCATCGCCGCGCGGTATTCGAGCAGGAACGGCGTCACGCCCAGCACCGCGCCCAGCGCGACGAGTGCGGCACAAAGGAAGGCGACCCAAACGGTCCTGGGCGTTTGGCTCTGCCAGAAAACCAACCAGGCCGCGCCCAACAGCATCACGTCGGCCAGAAAGAACGGCCACTTGGGCAATTTCGGTGCACTCCGATCACTCATAAGCAGACCAGATGTAGCCGATCGATGCGCCCGTGGCGATGCAAAAGTGCCGCGCCCCCGCGTTGACACTCGCCGCCGCAAACCTTACGGTGGGATCGTATGAACGCGCTTCAGGATTCGCTGATCGAGCTGATTCGCCGCACTTCCGCCGAGATTCCCGATGACGTGCAGAACGCCATTCTCGCTTCGCTGGAGCGTGAGAAAAAGGGGACCATCGCCGAGTCCGCGATGAAAATCATCGACCGCAACATCGCGTTAGCCAAACAAAAATCGCAACCGATCTGCCAGGACACCGGCAGCATTTTGTTCTACATCGATTGCCCGGTGGGCCGGGACCAGATTGCGTTCGAGGACGCGGCTTGTCTGGCGGTGAAGAAGGCGACGAAGCTCGGTTATTTGCGGCAGAATTCCGTGGACTCGCTGACGGGCATCAACGACGGCACAAATCTCGGGCCGGGCTCGCCGACGTTTCATTTCCATCAGCAACGCTCGGACGAAATGAATGTCCGGCTGGTATTGAAAGGCGGCGGCTGCGAAAACGTCGGCGCGCAATATTCGTTACCCAACGAGAAGTTGCAGGCGAACCGCGACCTGGACGGCTGCCGCAAAGTGATTCTCGACGCCGTGCTGCAGGCGCAAGGCAAAGGTTGCGGGCCGGGGATCCTGGGCGTGTGTATCGGCGGCGACCGCGCGACCGGTTACGAGTTTTCCAAGCGACAATTCCTGCGCACGATTCCCGACCGCAATCCGGTGCCGGAACTCGACGCGCTCGAACAGGACATCTTGAAGACGGCGAACGAGCTGGGCATCGGGCCGATGGGATTTGGCGGCAAGACGACCCTGTTGGGGGTGAAAATCTGCGCGATCAACCGGTTGCCGGCCTCGTATTTCGTGAGCGTCAGTTATATGTGCTGGGCGTATCGGCGGCTGGGTGTGACGCTGAACGCGAAGGATGAGATCGTGAAGTGGTTGTATTGAAGATGGAATGATGGAGTGAGGGAGTCCATGACTCCAATACTCCGTCATTCCGCCTGATTGTTATGAAGCCACTGACCAGTCCGTTTACCGAAGACAAGGTCCGCGCGCTGAAAGTCAGCGACGAAGTTTTGATCTCCGGGGTCCTCTTCACCGGCCGCGACGCGGTGCACAAGTATCTGCACGACGGAGGCGGGTTGCCGCCGGGCGTGAACTTGCGCGACGCGATTCTCTATCATTGCGGGCCGGTGGTGCTGAAGGACGAGCAGGGAAACTGGAAGGTGACCGCGGCAGGCCCGACGACCTCGATTCGCGAGGAGCCTTACCAGGGCCAAATCATTAAAACCTTCGGTCTTCGCGGTGTGATCGGCAAAGGCGGCATGGGTGACCAGACCCTCGCTGCGTGCAAGGAATCCGGCTGTGTTTACCTGCATGCCGTCGGCGGCGCGGCCCAGGTGTTGGCCGAGTGCGTCAAAAAAGTACGCCAGGTTTATTTCCTCGAAAAATTCGGTTCGCCCGAGGCGATCTGGGAATTGGAAGTGGAGAATTTCCCTGCCGTCGTGACGATGGACGCGCACGGCAACTCGCTGCACAAAGAAGTTTTCGCGGCGAGCCAGGCGGAGTTGACCAGGCATTTGTGAGCAGTGACCTGAAAAGTTCCCGGCCGGACCGGTTGGTGGTTCACGAACCGGCATCGCGGCCGTCTCATTTCGGTGCCGGTCCGCGGGTGACCATTCCGCGGGTGTTGGCGGTGTTGTGCCCCGTGGTCGCGCCGGCCGAAGCCGCGCCGGCGACACCTCCCATCGGACCGGAACTGACCGAACTATTCTGGGCGCTCTACCTTTTGGTGGCGTTGGTGCTGGTCGGGATCCTCTGGGCGGGGATCATCCGGCGCAATATGCGGCATCGGACCGAAACGATCCGCCGACGCGAAGCGGCGCTGGAGGAACATTACCGCGAGTTGTTCGAAAATGCCCACGACATCATTTTCACGCACGACCTGGAAGGCAATCTGACATCGCTGAACAAGGCGGGCGAACAAATCCTTGGCTATTCGCGCGAAGAGGCGGTCCGGTTGAACTTCACCCACCTGATGGCCCCCGGACTTCAGGATTCGTTCCGCGAAATTCTGAGACTGCTCAAGGACGGGCCGAGCAACGCTCATTGCGAGCTGGAAGTGCGGGCCAAAGACAGCCACAGGGTCGTGCTCCGCGTGAATTTGCGTTTGCAACAGTGGTCCGGCCGCCCGCTCGTGCAGGGAATCGCCTGGGACATTACGGAACGGAAACACGCCGAGGCGGCGCTCCAGGAAAGCGATCAACGGCTCCGTCGGTCGCTGGAGGAACGGGTGCAGTTGGGCCGCGATTTGCACGACGGGATCATCCAGTCCATTTACGCGGTCGGCCTGGGGTTGCAGGAGTGCCGCAACCTGCTCGCGCAGAATCCGGCGGAGGCCCAGGCGCGGCTGGCCCAGTCCGTCTCCGACTTGAACCTGGTGATCCGCGACGTGCGCAATTTCATTGTCGGCCTGGAGCCGGAAGCATTGAAAGGGCGGGAGTTTAATGCCGCGCTGCAATCACTGGTTTCGGCCATGAGCCGGACGCAGGCGGCGCAATTCTCATTCGACATCGACGCTCCGGCCGCGGAAGCGCTGAACGGCCGACAGGCCGCGCAATCTGCAGCAGGTGCGCGCGAAGCCATGAGCAACAGCCTGCGGCATGCCCGCGCGCACAGCACCGTCGTTTCCCTGAAAAAACAAAACGGGTGCGTGAGGCTGGAAGTCCGGGATGATGGCACGGGTTTTGCCCCGGAAACCTCCGGCACCCGCGGCCATGGACTGCGCAACATCGCCGCGCGCGCAGACGAACTGGGCGCGCGCAACGAAATTGTTTCCACACCGGGCAAAGGCACGCGCGTCCTTGTTGAACTGCCCGCACGCCAGCTTTATGAACCCGGCTGAATCGACACCGATCCGTTTGCTGATTGTGGACGACCACAAAGTGGTTCGCCTGGGACTGCGAACGTTGTTGAGCCGCCATGCCGGAGTCGAGGTCGTCGGCGAAGCGGGCTCGGTGGCCGGGGCGGTGGAGGAAGCAACGCGCCTGCAGCCGGATGTCGTGCTCATGGACATTCGTTTGCCCGACGGCAACGGATTCGAGGCGTGCCGGCAGATCCGCAAAGCGCTGCTCGAAACGCGCGTGTTGTTTCTCACGTCGGTTGCCGACGAAGAAATCGTTCTGGAATCCATCGATGCCGGCGGCGACGGTTATTTGCTCAAGGAAATTGATGAAGAGAATCTGGTTGGCGCCATACGAAACGTTGCCG
>WNGF01013866.1_pt1 | contig 11963 bp, 9 predicted proteins | sample 5400641 | NCBI WGS metagenome assembly WNGF01 (sample SAMN13153371, study PRJNA577476) | soil metagenome | isolation source: 80 cm soil or saprolite under grassland replicate 2 | place: USA:California | collected 2016-06-15 | reverse complement strand
AGTGGATCTGTTGCATTAAAACCATCCAATGTCCATAAAGCATGCACAACTGCAGTTGGAGAATTAGTTGTGTCCAGTAAAGCTTTTAATAACCTAATGGTGCTGCTGTCTTTCCTGTCCATTAACAAACGCTGAGCATTGTGTCGCCACCAAATATTGTTACTGGCTAAAGTTTTTACAAGCTGTTCAGTTGATGCTTTGCCGAGATCGATTTTATTACACCAATTCATCTTTGGCGTTGATATTGGAGTTATACGGTAGATGCGTCCTTTATCAGAGCCATTATACAATGCGCCTGATTTGTTTACGTCCTCACTCATCCATTCGGGATGTTCAATTATTTGCCTGTAATAGTCTATCACATACAAAGCACCATCAGGGCCAATATAAAATTGCACAGGCCGAAACCATCCATCCGTTGATGCAAGAAATTCTTTTTTCTGATAAACCCTCGATGCGGTAAATGTTGCCCCTTTTTCATTGATCCGATCTGCATGCACGATATTGCTTACCGGCTCTGCAATGAAGGTCACGTTGTTAAAACTGTCGGGAAATAAACCTCCCTGATACCATGTAACACCACAGGAAGAAGTAATAATGCCCCTGCCGGTCAACAACTGGTTTTCCGGGTTTATAGTGATGGGATATACTTCACAGTTATTCCCGTGATCAGGAATATAGTCCGATGCATCTTCAACCAGGAGATTGGGATTGTGTTGTAAATATCGTGCTGCAATTACTTCATGATATAAATGATCTGAATTATCGGTGCAAATGTGGTGTCCCCAATTATCAAATGTGTGGCCATACTGTGTATGTCCTGAAAGCATTTCTATTTCATCAGTGTCGGGCTTGAAGCGGATATTTCTTCCATCAGCATTTCGGGGGAATGTTTTTGCTGACGAATTATCAACATAACGCACAATATTACCACTGTCGCTAAATTCCATCGATACTCTTGGCGTAACCGTACCCATGTGGGCAATGTATATCCAATTATCAAGTCCAAAGATGGGGGTGTTGGCAATGTGTTGGGGATTGGTTAATGCAATGCCTGTAATGATTGTCTTCTTTATATCAGCCTTGCCATCATTGTCTGAATCTTCGAGGTAAATAATTTCGGGTACATCTACCACTATTATTCCCTTCTTCCATCGCATAATGCCTGTTGGCATCCGCAGATGATCCGCAAACAAAGTGCTCTTATCTGGTCTACCATCGCCATTTGTATCTGTAAGTAATTTTATTTTTCCCAAACCTGCTGTATCCAGGGGATAGCCATGCAATTCAACTAGGTACATGTTTCCAATTTCATCAACATCCATTGCAACGGGATCAGAAATCATCGGTTCAGATGCCACCAGTTCTATTTTAAATCCTTCAGGCAATTTAAAAGTAGAGAGCGCTTGCACAGGAGATAAGCCTCCTGTTGATGTAGTTTTATTTGTTTCATTTTTATTTTTTTCAGTCTTATCGTTACAGGCACTAAAGCAAATCAGGAGAATGAAAGCAATCAGATTTCTTTTCATAGCAGTTAGTTAATGGGAATACTACTAAAGAGAATTAATTAAATTACTTAGATAAATAATATCATGTAAATTACTTGATAAAAAAAGATCATGGCAAAGAATTTTAGCAGGCGAAAATTTATCTCTGCAATGTCAGCAAGTTCTTTGTCTGCAAGCATCGCAGCTACTATCCCCACATCGGGAAACATTGCTCATGAAAGTGCCAATTATACGAGTTCCAATCCGGATATTATTGACACAAATGTAAATTTATTTGCATGGCCCTTTCGTCGAATGAAGTATGCAGAGACCAAATCGCTGGTAGCGAAATTGCGCCAGCATCGGATCACAAAGGCCTGGGCGGGTAATTTCGAGGCGCTTTTTTCCAAGAGCATCAGTGACGTAAATGCCCGATTGATGGAAGAGTGTCGTATTAACGGAGAAGGAATGTTACTTCCCTTTGGCACAGTTAATCCTGCCTGGCCAGACTGGGAAGAGGATTTGCGGCGGTGTCATGAAGTCTACCGAATGCCTGGTATACGGCTTTATCCGACCTATCAAACTTTTGACTTGAACCATCTTGAATTTCCCAAACTCATTAGCCAGGCAACAGATCGCGGATTGATAATTCAAATCGTCGGCGACATGGAAGATTCGCGGGTTCATCATCCGATCGTTCTTACAAGGGAAATTAGTTTTGAGCCACTCATCGATATTATGAAGAAGATTCCGCATGCAAAAGTGCAGTTATTGAGCTGGAATGAACGCGTAAACAGCGAACTCCTGAAAAAACTTGTGTCAAATACAAACGTCGTACTTGACATCTCATGGCTTGAGAGTGCCGGAGGATTAGGCCGCTTGATTGAAGGGAATACCTGGTCAGGATTTGAAACACCTGTCCCGGTAGACCGGTTTCTTTTCGGATCGCATGCGCCTTACTTTCCGGTTGAGGCCAGCCTCATAAAACTTTTTGAATCGCCACTAACTTTGGAACAAATGAAAGCCGTTATGAATCTTAATGCCCAAAAGTTTATAAAGCAGGCTTGATTGGAATATGAAAATATAGTATTTATGGATCCACAACAATTTGCTCTCAATCCCGCCTATTATGGAATTCCGGATCAACAGCAACTAAAAGACTTGCGCATTTGGAGTGACCATTATCATGGTTTTGCAGGAGGACTAAAACAACACGAAGAGATGATGTTCTATATCAGGCGCATGGGAATTGAAAAGGTGGTTTCTCTGGATATAGGCAGTATTGAAGACGATGCTCTTGTTCCATCTCCCTACGATGACGAAGAACGTCAAATATTGGAAACAAACAAGTCTCAAATATTAGGGATTATTCGCATTGACCCGGGGTTTCCTGATGAGAGTTGTGCTAAAATGGAAAAATGGATTCGCAATGGCCCCTGCATTGGTATCAAATATCTTCTTCAAAAGAATGGTATTACGTGTAGTCATCCAAATAACGACAAGATTATTCGTTTGGCGGCTGAACTTGGCGCAGTAGTTTATATTCATACATGGCTTAAGGTTGGCGGATCGCCAAGATTTCCCGGAGGTGGCAATTCCCCGGGCGAATCAACTCCAATGGATGTAGCTATCCTCGCCAAACGTTTTCCAAATGTTCCGATGATCTGCGGTCATAGCGGAGGAGACTGGGAACTTGGTGCAAGGGCTGTAAGACCTTACGAGAACGTGCTTTTCGAATTTGCAGGAAGTTATCCTCATTCGGGTTCGGTAGATTATGCGGTGAATGAACTGGGAGTCAATCGTATTGTATGGGGAGATCATGGCCCAAGCCGTTCTCTTGCCACCGAACTCTCCAAGGTGCTCGACGCCTCTCTTACTAAATCTGAGCGTATGGAGATACTTGGTGAAAATTACCGGCGAACATGGGCTAACCTATTCAAAAACAAAGGCATACCTGCTTAAGTTTATTCTCTTAAAATAAAAGTAGTATATAGGCAAGGAAGATTTTTTTCACTACAGTCAAAAGATCAATTACAAAAAGTTTTTACGAGAGAGACCGGCTTGCATTTATTCACTATTTATTCCGATTGTCTTAATGGAAAAAGAATCAACGGATAAAACAATACTGTCTGACCTATTCAAACCTTATAGATTATTTAGTTTTAAAGGGCTCTTCTTCCTGTTCCTGATCTTGTTGGGATGCTCCGAGCTGTCTGAACGTTTAGAGAATTCTATTTCTATAAAAGCTGTCCCCGGCCTTCAATATGATGTTGTACGGTTCAAAGTAAAACCCGGATCGGAGGTGGAGATAACGCTGAGTAATGTAAGCGACATGAGTCATAATTTCCTCATCACGAAACCAGGGCAACGGCTGAATGTGGTCAATGCTGCACAGCAGTTAGCAGAAAAAGGGCCACAAATGGACTATATTCCCAAGATTGATGCAGTATTGTGGTCAATTCCGGTTGTTTCCCCTGGTCAGACTAAATCAGTTACGTTTACCGCACCTACGCAGGCCGGTGTTTATCCATATGTGTGTACCTATCCCGGTCATGGATTCATTATGTATGGAGCTATGTATGTAACTTCTGATGAAACTTTACCAGATATCGGGAACGATCTTAACATTCCGGAATCTCGCAGGCAAGATGAAGCGTCCGCGGGAAAAGAAAATGTGCAAGAAAAATCGGCGGGTGTGAATCCCCACCCTTATGCTTTAATACCCCCTTATCTCTATCATGTTTTTATTGAGGGCGCCAGTCCCGCTGCTATTGCAGTACACCTTCCAAATGATCTGTCCTATTGTTGGGATGCTGGCACCTGCCGGTTGGCTTTTGCATGGAAAGGTGGCTTTTTAGATATGTCACCCTTATGGAAAGGTCACATGGACACTTCTGCTAAAATCCTTGGAGATATTTTTTACCGGGACAATACGGACTATCCGCTGCGGTTAGGAGAAACCGCAATTGTCCCGGCTGTTGAATATAAGGGGTATCGCCTCGTCGATCGGTATCCGGAATTTCATTATACGCTCAACGGACTGGATGTGTATGAGCTGATTAGACCAAAGGCAGATAGTTTCGGGCTAATCCGTGTTTTTCGGATTCCCCATGCCGACCGGGTCGTTTGGTTCTTTAGGAATCACCAGGGCGATACGATTGAATACGAATTTTCTGCTGGTCATTTAAAAGATAAAAAGTTGAAGCTTTCCTCCATGGAAGCCAAAGAATTCACTATAACTATGACCAGTTATTATTTAGCGTACGAAAAATAAGAAGCAATGAAAAGTATTATATCAGCCAAAAGCGTCACTCCTTTCTTGTGCTTTCTTTTGCTTCATTACTTCACCTCCTTTGCTCAGGTATCTTCGAAAGAATCTTATCGTCTGGAAACAATAGAGATTCCCAAAGGCCTTTCAGGCCAGACAGGTGGGATTGATTTTCTCCCTGATGGACGCCTGGTTGCCTGTTTCATGCGGGGTGAAGTAATGACGTATAATTTAAAAACAAAAGAATGGAAACTGTTTGCCGAAGGACTGCAGCTTCCTTTGGGAATCCTTGCATTAAGTGATTCTGAAGTTTTGGTAATGCAACTTTCGAATTTGATACGTATAAAGGACACCGATGGTGATGGCCATGCCGATCTGTATGAAAATGCAACTGATGATTTTGGCATGTCAGGTAATTACCATGAATTTAATTACGGTCCTGTAAGGGACAAAGCCGGCAACTTGTTTATCGCATTGAACACAGCTTCATCAGGAGGAGGTGTGAGGCCTGTTATCCGCGGAGAGCTTAATATACATGGTCGTGATGGCATAGACGGCCACTCAGAAATGTTTTCCGTAGTACCTTACCGCGGATGGGTGATGGAACTTACTCCTGATGGGAAACTCCATCCATTTGCCTCAGGGTTTCGTTCGCCTAACGGTTTAGGTTTTGATTTAAATGGAAATCTTTTTGTAACCGATAATCAAAGCGATTGGGTGCCTACCAGTTGCCTATACCATGTTCGAAAAGATAATTTTTACGGGCATCCGGCGAGCTTAGTATGGAAAAAGGAGTGGAAGAACAGGGATCCATTCAACACTCCCATAATTGAGCTTGACAAAATGAGGACAAGGGCAGCTGTGTTATTTCCACAGGGGATCATGGCAAATTCTCCATCCCAACCTCTCGTAGATATGACAAATGGAAAATTTGGTCCGTTTTCGGGGCAGTTGTTCATAGGAGAGATGAATCATAACCGAATTTTGCGGGTGATGTTAGAAAAAGTGGGTGGTGAATTCCAGGGGGCTTGCATCCCTTTTATTGATGGGCATGGACTTCGGGTGGGCAATAATCGGTTGGCATTTGCTCCCGATGGCAGTTTATGGATTGGGCAAATTGGTTTTGGCGGCTGGGTAGGCGAATCAGGAATGCAAAGGATTGTATTTACGGGCGATGTACCTATGGATGTGTACATGATGAATTTAACCCGTAAAGGTTTTGACTTAACATTCACACAACGTGTTGATTCAGCTACAGTCACAAATCCGGCTAATTACAAGATGCGATGCTATCGATATGAATATAAGAAAAAGGAAATCGATGAAGGAATAGATGTTTCCACTCAGATGGACGTACAGGAGGTGCCAATAATAAATATTAAACTTTCTAAAGACGGAAAAAAACTTTCATTAATTATGAACAATCTTAAAGCCGGGTTCATTTATGAGCTGAAGTTAGAGGACATTAAAAGTGCGTCAGGCCAACCACTCACAAATAAGCTCATTTGCTATACCCTCAATAAACTTCTTACCTGAGATATGTAGCGAGTTTTAAAATCAAATTTTATAAGTTTCTGGCAAATTTTAATAGGAAGAATTTAACCGGTTTTAGCATTTCAATCATTATGTTCTTTAAATTATTTTGAAAGAAAAGTAATATAGATTTACTTTATCAGTGTTATCTTGAAAGGCTTTATTTCAGCAGGCAGAAGTATATCCTCACATTTGAAAATTCGAAAAATGTGTAAGCATATCAGAATAAACATCAAAATCAAAAGCATCTTTTCGTTGGTTATAATTGGCATCTGTTTAGTTTACAGCAACTCTTCACTGTCACAACCTACTCCACATTTAAGAGTTGGTGTATTTGAAGCAGATGTTACACCTCCTATTGGCAGTCCTGTTGCATATGCCATGACGCGTTCAATCCAGGATCCGCTTTCGGCAAGAGGACTGGTAATCTTCATTGATGATCAGAAACCCGTTGTATTGTGTGCTGTAGACTGGATAGGCATTTCCAACGAAGGCAATGATGTATGGAGAGAAAAGCTCGCTGCAGCCGCACGCACCACGATAAACCGGGTTTCGGTACATGTGCTCCACCAGCATGATGGTGTAGTTTGCGATTTTACTATGGACAAGATCCTTAAGGAATACAACGTGCAACCAACCCAATTTGATGATTCATTTCTCTATAAAGCAATACAAAACGTAGCTGATGCCGTAGGTGCTGCATCTTTGAATCCACAGGAAGTTACACATGTGGGATTCAGTGAAGCCAAAGTTGAAAAAGTAGCATCTAACCGCAGGATATTGGGTAAGGATGGCAAAGTAGCGATGATCCGATGGAGCAGCGGGAATGATTCCGCTACTATGGCTGCTCCCGAAGGACTCATTGACCCGTGGTTAAAATGTGTAAGTTTATGGAATAATGAAAAGCCAATTGCAGTAATTACATACTATGCCACACACCCACAAAGTTATTACGGAAAGGGCGATGTAACTTGTGAGTTTATTGGCATAGCGCGTAACAACAGGGAAAAGTCGCTCGGTGGATTACCCCATATTCATTTTAATGGTGCCGGCGGCGATATTACGGCAGGCAAATATAATGACGGCTCTGAAGCATTACGGCCGATTTTAGCTAAAAGGGTGGAAGCAGCCATGCAACAGGCATGGGATCAAACCAAAAAGATCGCGATTCCGAAAAATATCGCGTGGAAAAATACTGAAGTAACTCTTCCACTAGGGAAAAACATAGTTGAAGAAAAATTAAGATCCATTTTGTCCGACAAAAATACTTCGCACGCAGAAAAAATTTCAGCAGCCGAGAAACTTGCATGGTATCAGCGATTGAAGGGAGGAGTAAAAATAAATGTTTCGTCTTTACGGCTTGGAAAACTATGGCTGTTGAATTTGCCGGGAGAATTATTTGTAGAATATCAACTTGCGGCGCAGCAAATGAAACCAGGTGAAGAAGTTTGTACGGCGGCCTACGAAGAATTAGGCCCGGGATATATAGGTACTGCCATTTCATATACACAGGGAGGATATGAAACAAGTGATCTTAATTCCGGAGTAGCGCCGGAATCGGAAAAAGTATTGTTGAAAGCCATTAAAAAAGTTCTACAATAAATCCTCATTAATATTCAGGACGCAATGAACCGGATGACTTCTATACAATATACTATCACGCTTATCGCTGTTATTTCATTTTTCCTCGTGGGCTGCAACCAGGAAAAGAGAAAAGATTATACCAAATGGGAAATATATAGAGGAGATGAGGGTAGTAATGCTTATTCCCAACTCAACCAGATTGATACAGCAAATGTAAAACAACTTAAAGTAGCGTGGACCTATCGCACCGGTGATTCCGCTGCATCCTTTAATTTGGAATGCAATCCCATCATCATTAATAGTATTCTATATGGTGTTTCACCCAAGCTTAAAACTTTTGCGCTTGATGCAAAAACCGGGAAGCAATTGTGGATATTTGATCCTTTTGAAAAAAGCAGCACAGATGGAGGTGTTTCCCGAGGCTTAACTTATTGGGAAGATAAAGATGAACAAAGGATTTTCCTTTTTGTTGCCAACAAACTGATCGCATTGGATGCTAAAACTGGCAGGCAGATAATGAACTTCGGCGACAGTGGTTATGTACACTTCACCCGGAATCATTTACAAAGATTTAATTATAACCGGTTCCGCTGTAGGGGAGGACTATGAAAGTTCCCCGGGACACATAAGGGCCTATGATGTGCGAACGGGAAAAAGGAAATGGATCTTTCATACCATTCCCCAACCAAGTGAATTTGGATATGATACATGGCCAAAAGAAGGCAATGAAAAGATAGGAGGCTGTAATGCCTGGGGAGGACTAAGCATAGATTCCAAAAGAGGAATTGTATTTGCTGCGACAGGTTCACCCTCGAATGATTTTCATGGTGGAGAACGTATCGGGCAAAATTTGTTTGGTAATTCGATACTGGCTTTAGATGCAGCTACCGGAAAACTTAAATGGTACTACCAGGTACTGCATCATGATCTATGGGATTATGACTTGCCTTGCCCTCCAAATTTAATTACTGTAAAAAAAGATGGCAAAAGCATTGATGCTGTTGCACAGATCAGTAAACAAGGACTTATTTTTTTGTTTGAGAGGGAAACTGGTAAACCACTTTTTCCTATTGAAGAAAGGCCTGTAGCAGTATCTATAATGCCGGGTGAACAGAGCTGGCCCACTCAGCCCTTCCCCACGAAACCATTACCCTTATGCAGGCAAAGGTTTGATGAAAGTATGATCACTGATATTTCACCGGAAGCTCATGATTTTGTGCTGAAAGAGGCAAAAAAATATGCATGGGGCAATATTTATCTGCCTCCTGCAATGAATGGAATAATTGCAATGCCGGGAATAAGAGGAGGTGCGGAGTGGAGCGGTGCATGTGTTGACATGGAAACAGGAATTTTGTATGTCGGGATTAATGATATTCCTAACATAGTGGAATTAAAAGAAAAAAAAGATTACCGCGATGAACTATCAAACATGCCCCTGTTTAAAGCAGGGGAAATAATTTATCAAAATAATTGCGCGGTTTGTCATGGAGCTGATAAGGGTGGAAATAAATCTTTTCCACCCCTTGTAAATATTGCGAGCCGGTTAAAGCCTGATGATGTAAATGCGTTATTGCAAAAACCAAGAGGCATGATGCCTTCATTCTATACATTGCCCGAACAGGATAAAGATGCTATCATTACTTACTTATTCAACCTGAAAAACAAAGGACGTTACCATGCTGCTAACAAGAGCAGTATATCAACTACGGATAGAAAACAGGCCCGGAAAAGATACAACCTGAAAGATTATATACATTTAGAAGATCAGGATGGATACCCGGGAGTGAAGCCACCGTGGGGCACTTTGAACGCCGTTGATCTGAACTCGGGAGAATTGGTTTGGAAAATTCCTCTCGGAGAATATCCGGCACTCGCGGCGAAAGGACATTCTAACACAGGAACGCAGTTATTCGGCGGCGGTATTGTTACAGCAGGAGGCTTGGTTTTTATTGGTGCCTCACAGGACGAAAAATTCAGAGCATTTGATAAAACTACCGGAAAAATGCTTTGGGAATATCAATTACCGTACGGTGGCTATGCCACGCCTTCTACTTATGAAGTTGATGGAAAGCAGTATGTTGTAATTGCCGCAGGTGGGGGAGGTCGTCAACTTACCAAAGCAGGGGATTTATATATAGCCTTTGCATTACCCTGAAAGAAAAGATTTTCAACTTATCGGTGCTTAATTATACACGGTATTTCTCTTGTATCCCAGTTGCTTCCCTGATCTGTTCATCATAAGTAGGAATTTCATATTCTTTCAAAATATCTTTTACTCTAATATCGGGATCGAGACTTTCCAACGTTGCCCAATTTTCGGGATGATATATTTTAAAGCGGATCTTCCTTCCATATTTTTTCTGAATATCTTTAAACTTCAGCGTTTGCGGCCATATGTGAAGAAACTCTTTTTCAAGATTTACAGGAGCACAAACCCATCTTGCAAATTCTCCGTCCAGTGCAATTACATCCCCTGTCATATCAATTATTTGGGCATTCTCTCCCGTACCGGATACGATATAATAATGATTAAACCAGGCATGATTGCATAGCGTATTCAAAAAAGGGCCTTGGGAAGAAAAACATACAATCTCCGCACCATCCTCTTTTAATGAATGCCAGCTTTCAGTCCATTCGGCATCAAAACATATCTGCAATCCTATTGTTCCAAAATCAGTTTTAAAAACACCGGGCTTAAGTGGGCCGGGTGTAACACCGCCTCCTTTGAAATATGTGTTGGGAAGTATTTCGGTGGCGGTTGGATGAACTTTATGAAACACACCTTCCGTCTTTCCCTCACGGTTCAGCAGAACAGAGCTATTATAAAAATTGCCATCCTTCTTTGTCACAATAGGGCATGTAATATAACAATTCTGCTTTCTCGCAACTTCTGCCAACATACTTGTAATCGGGCCATGCGTAGTTTCATCCTCCGCAACTTCCTGAAGAGTGACTGATTCGTTTACCCAGGATATATTAACTGTTTCAGGCAGGCAGATAAGGTCAGGTTCAAAAGCATAAACACTTTCCATTCTTTCAAGAATATCTTTCATCCTTTTCTCGATAGTTTCTGCTGGCCAAAGACCTTTCAGACTAATAGCTGCAAGCCATACCTCACGGGGGAGGCGGTTTTCCTTTCTTATGTTTTTATTCATTAAAAATCAGTTGAGTTGTTTACATTTAGTTAATCGCTGTTTTATAAAAATTCACGGTCTGTATTTGTTCTGAACTTCAGCTTCATTCTTTAGATCTGCTGCATAAGTGGGAATGTCAAACTCCTGAAGCACATTCAAAACCTTTAGCTTGGGATCACGACTTTCAATAGTAATAACATCTGTAGTATTCCACACTTTGATATCTATTTTATCTCCATACTTTTTAAAAAGGTCAGGGAGCCGCTGATTGGTTGGCCAGGTAGATACATTCACTTTTTCGAGATTGATGGTGGCCCACACATATCGAACAAATTCAGTTGTAGCTTCGAGAGTGTTTCCTGACGTATCAATTATTCGTGCATCGCCTCCGGTGCTCGATACGATGTAATAACTATTTCTAAGAGCATAATAATTCAGCATCCTTCCACCAGGAAACTGTGACGAGAATAATACGATGTCTGCTCCTTTTTTCTTAAGATTATCCCAGCCGTCTGTCCAGTTTGCATCATAACATATCTGCATACCCACTTTTCCAAAGTCTGTCTCAATGATAGGCTGATCGAGTGCACCAGGCACGGTGCCACCCCCTTTAAAAGCCTGATCTGGGTAAATTTCTGTTTTTGTAGGATGAGTCTTATGGTATACACCGGCGATGCTTCCCTTGCGGTCGAGAAGTAAACTGCTATTATAAAAATTTCCATCTTTTTTTGTGAACAGGGGGCATACAACATAACAGTTATTTTTCTTTGCAAAAGCTGCTATCCTGCTTGTCACCGGACCCGGAACTTTTTCATCCTCCGCCAATTCACTAAGTGGCTTTTCTTCTTCAACCCATGATGTATCGAATAATTCAGGGAGGCAAAGAAGATCAGGCTTCATCCCAACAACCTCTTCCATTCTTTCAAGCATCCGTTTTATTCTGGATTCTCTTGTTGT
>WNGF01016373.1_pt1 | contig 11965 bp, 7 predicted proteins | sample 5400641 | NCBI WGS metagenome assembly WNGF01 (sample SAMN13153371, study PRJNA577476) | soil metagenome | isolation source: 80 cm soil or saprolite under grassland replicate 2 | place: USA:California | collected 2016-06-15 | reverse complement strand
CCGCAAGACCATCGATAGTTGTATAGTTCAGAAAAGATTTTCTGTCCCTCTGTAATCTGGATACCCCACCAACTGTACCCAACCATAGATTCCCGTTTTTATCCTCAAGAATGTTTGTCACCGTGTCATTAATCAATCCCTGGCCGGTAGTATAATTGGTGCAGAATTTGCCGTCGTCGTCTAACTGAGATATACCTCCATAAGTGCTAAACCACAGGTCGCCGTTTTCATCTTGGAGAATACCTGTTACGACATTACTACTCAACCCCTGGGCGGTTGTATAGTTCATGAAAAATTCGCCACCCCTATCTAATCGTGACACTCCTTCATTAGTGCCGAACCACAGATTTCCGCTTCTATCTTCAAAAATGAAATATACACGACTCGCTGCCAGTCCCTGCTTAGTGGTATAATTCGTAACCGATCTCATGTCTTTGTCTAATCGGGAAACTCCGGAATCATATGTAATGAACCAGAGATTTCCACCTCTATCCTCGATCAGGTTAAGAATATTATTATTTGCCAGCCCCTGTGCGGTAGTATAGTTAGTGAAAAATTTCTTATCGCTATCCAACCGGCATAATCCACCATCCCACATCGAGAACCAGAAATTTCCTTCCTTATCTTCGAGAGTTCTCATCACTACACCTCTTGGCAGACCTTGGGCGGCGCTATAGCTCGTAAAAGATTTTCCCCCGTAGCGGCTTATGATACCTCCTTCACTGCTAAACCAAAGATCTCCATTTTTATCTTCTACGATGCCGGTTACGGTCTTCTCCACCAATCCCTGCGCTATAGTTAGGTTACTAAAATGTACTTGTCCGGCAGGCAGAAATTTGTCATCGCTATCTAACTGGGATACTCCGTTATTCGTCGCAAACCACATATTTCCGCTTCTATCTTCAAGTATGCTTGGTACACGATTACCAGCTAACCCATCAGTGGTGTCGAATTTACTTAAGCGTCCCTGGCCGCTGGCCAAAGACTCACCGAGTTGAAACCTTGTCACTCCCCCGTCCGTGCCACACCATAGGTTTCCCTTTCTGTCTTTCACTACACAATATACCACATTACCAGACAGCCCTTCGCCAGTAGTATAGCTGGACAAGCCCGGCTTGTTGGTTGGGTTGTTCTTGTCCCAGATTAAATTGGTTACTCCATCTCCGTTTGTGCCAAACCAGAAATTCCCATTACTGTCCTCCCGAATGTCGAACACCCAATTATTTTCAAATCTTCGGGCTACCGTAAAAGTTGTGAAGTGTACTTGTCCTCCAGGTAAAGATTTGGCATCCCGATTTAATCGGGATACTTGTCCTTCCCCATGTCCGAACCATAGGTTTTCGTCTTTATCCTCATAAACGCAAAGAACATCATTATTTGGTAGGCCATTAGCTGTGGTATAAGTGGTAAAGGATTTGCCATCATAACGGCCTATGCCATTGCCCATCGTAGCGATCCAAACAATTCCGCTTTTATCCTCCCGAATGTGGCTTACACTATAATCCTGGAAAAAGTTCGTAAAGGATCTACCATCATAACGGCTAACACCGCCGGCAGAATTGCCGCACCATAGATTTCCGTTTTTATCTGTACAATTAAGAAAAAGGCCCTGTTCACTATTTAAATGCTGAAGAGACACAAAAAAATCTGCTGGCATTTTTTGAGGGGGAAGCAGTTGGATAGGAGTTGGGCCGTTAATTGTGTTAACAATGTAAGAACCGCCACGTCTTGTAGGAATAACTGTAGTTCGCGGCGGTGGGCAGGTATCAAGAAGAGTTACAACAGGTGCTTTGGCCTTAATTATAACAGGTGGTTTTAATATACCCTTTTCTTCTGAAGCTTTGGGTTGCTTTGGGTTGTTTTGGGAGCATGAGAAAATGAGGAAAGGAGTAATTACAAAAAAGGATTTCCGCATCAGCGTTTGGTATATTATGGTTATTGGTTTTTGCATTACCTTTCTTCTAAAGAATTTACTTTGTTTTATTTTATTGATAACTCAATTAAAAAGTCCGCTCCTTCACCTTCCCTCGTCTCCACTTTTATTTCACCACCATGTGCTTTTATAATATCATAGCTTAAACTTAAACCCAATCCGGTTCCCTGTCCTGTTGGTTTTGTAGTGAAAAATGGTTGGAAGATTTTATCTACTACTTTTTGCGGAATGCCAATACCATTATCACGAACATGAATTTCAATTTTGCCATCAATTTTTTTTGTGCAGACAGAAACGGTTGGTTCGTATTCGCTGTTATACAGTTTCTTTTTTTCTGAGACGGCATAAAATGCATTATTGAATAAATTCAAAAACACTCTTCCAATATCCTGCGGAACGATATTTATTTTTTCAATGTGGGTATCAAAATCTGTTTGCAGCGTTGCGTTGAAGCTTTTATCTTTTGCACGAAGTCCATGATAGGAGAGACGCAGGTATTCATCTGCCAAAGCATTAATATCTGTCAATTCTTTTTGTCCTGTACTTACACGTGAATGTTGCAGCATGCCTTTTACAATTGCATCTGCACGTTTGCCATGATGAATTATTTTTTGCTCATTGTCTTTTATGTTATCAGCAATTTCAATTGCCTGTTGCTGATTGCCCGTTGCCAATTCAATTTTCAATTCATCTATCAACTCTGTATTTACTTCCGAAAAATTATTTACGAAGTTTAAAGGGTTTTGAATTTCATGGGCAATACCTGCAGTAAGCTCACCAAGGGAAGCCATTTTTTCCTGTTGCACTAATTGGGCTTGTGTAGCTTTGAGGTGCTCGAGTGATTGCTTTAGGTCTTTGGTACGGTTCATAACCTTTTCTTCCAGTTGAAGGTTTCGCTTTTTCAACTTGTGTGATTGGTTTTGTACGATAGCATATACAACAGCAATCATCGCTACAACAGAGTCTATTCTGAACCACCATGTTTCCCACCACGGCGGAGATATAATAACAATAAGCGTTTGCTCCTTCGGATTCCATACCCCATCACTGTTTGCGGCTTTTACATGAAAAACATATGTATCGGGAGAAAGATTGGTGTAAGTAACTTTTCGCTGTGTGCCTGCCTGTATCCAGTTTTTATCATATCCATCAAGCTTATACGCATATTGGTTGAGTGCAGCGTTTTGATATTGAAGCCCTACATAATTAAATGTGATCCTGTTTTCATTATAGCGCAGGTTGATTTTAGTTTTACCATATCCCAGAATAATAGAATCTGTTTGTTTGTTTTCTTGTTTTTGCGGTCGGGTAAATTCAATAGATTCGATATGAACAATAGGAAGTGTGGTATCGGGTTTTAACTGTTCAGGATCAAAGGAGATAAAACCATTATTACAAGGCATAAGGAACCTGCCCGTGCTTGTTTTAAAAAAATTGAAATTAAACTCAGGCTCTTCCGGTAATCCGTTAACAGTGCCAAGAGGGGAAATCTTATTTGTTTGAAGATTTAATATAGAAATTCCTCTTGCTGAAGTGATCCATAAATTATTTGCATTGTCTTCATTTATGCCAAGAGCGCCATCGTATAAAAGCCCATCTTTTTCAGCAAACTTTTTGGCTGTGTTGGTTTTGCGGTCAAACAGGAACAATCCGCCAAGCAATGTACCTGCCCAAAGATGTCCCTTACTGTCTTCAAAAATATTTGTTACAAATGTAAAGCCGGGCAATTGATTTTGGTAAGAAGTAAACGTTCCTGTTTCCTGGTTAAATTTGTTGAGCCCTCCCATAACGGTTCCTATCCAAAGTGTGCCCTGTTTATCTTCATAAATGCTAACAACCGAGGCATCGTCGAGGGCATTATTATTGGGGGTATTGAATTGGTTGTAGATGTAAGGGTATCGCCTGAAAGTACCGGTTTGCTGGTTGAAACTGCAAAGTCCGTTCCCACCGGTTCCTATCCAAAGAGTGCCTTTATCATCTTCGTAAAGAGTATTAATTTGATCACTACTTAAAGAAGTGGAATCTTTTTCATTGTTTTTAAAATTTTTAGTTTGCCCGGTTTTAGGATTATAACTATAAAGTCCTTTACCAAACGTGCTGCACCATATAATTCCATTCTTGCCTATTAATGTAAAACTAAAGGGTAAGGGGGTATCTTCCGGCTTCCGGGTCATAGATTTAATAAATGTAAAGGAATCTGAAGATGGGTACCAGTGATACAAGCCATTTGAAGACCATACCCAAAAAGTTCCGTCTTTGTCTTCTGCAAAAGAAGTACCGCCGCCGCCCGGGAAATAATGCGGCTGGCCCGGATTATTTTTATATACGGCGAACGTAGAACGTTTGCGGTTTAACCAGCTTAAGCCTTTAGCGGTCTCAACCCAAAGCGTTCCCGAACGGTCACTTAATATATCACTATAGCTATTGGCTTGTAAGGCATTGGGGTCTTTTTCATCGGGTGTATAATGGGAAAAGGTTTTTGCTTTTGTATCAAACAAAAAAAGATTGAATCGATTACCACACCAAAAGTTGCCTTCTTTATCTTCTGCTAATATCCAAACCTGATTATCATAAGGCCTTATTTTTTTATCTTTTATGATATAATTGATAAAACCTTCTGATGAGGGGTCTAAAACTGACAAACCATTTTCTGTACCAAACAACAAACGGCCCTGCGAATCTTTGTATATTGAATAAACAGAATCAGTTTCTAAGCTTATTGAGTCATTAGGGATGTGACGGTAAATTTTAGTTGTGTTATCAGCAGTGTTATATCGCAATAGTCCTTCCGGTTTATCTGATTTATTATCCCGTACATTCATCCAGATAATTCCGGGATGTACAGCATCTTCAGTCAGCCAACCAAATGTTTTTTGTTGTTCAGCAATTGGCGATGCAAAGTGTAAAATAAATTTATCACCGGCAGGTGTGTATTCGCAAATGCCATTGTTCGTTCCGAGCCAAATATGCCCCTTACTGTCTTCAAGTAAATTGATACGCCCGGGTGCGTTTGTATAAAGACTGTATTTTTCTAAAATTTCATAATGTTTGAACTGGTGTTTTTTTGTATCAAACATGTTTAGATGTTTCCCCGTATAATCAAAACCATCAGACAATAAAGCCCAAAGATTTCCTTTCCTGTCATCATGCATTGCTATTATAGTGCCTGCACTGATACTATTAGCATCTTTAGGATTATGCTCATAGTGCACGAATGTATCTGTTGCACGATTGTAATTATATAGTCCTCCATCTTGAGTACTTACCCACAACTCTCCGAAACGGTCTTCATAAATAGACCTAATATTGATACGGGTAGGATCAGGATCTTCCAGTCCAAAGTTGTACACCCTTGTTGTATAGCCATCATAACGTACGAGGCGTCGCATCGTGCCTATCCATATATAACCTTCTTTATCCTGCACGGTTGAAGTGATCAAGTCTATAGGCAAGCCGTTTTTAATTGACAAACGATTAAAATAAAGTTCGTTTGGTTGCGTGTTTTGAGCAATACAAATACAAGTGAACGGCAATATAAGCAGCAGTATAAGAACCTTTCTCATGAAGTTAGTTTGATGAATTTGAGATAAGTAATTTTTAAACTTTATTTAAAGGATTATGGGGTTGGGCTTGCTATAATTTATAGGATGGCTTTATTAGATAATCAAGATAAGTAATTAATTTCCGATTATTCATCGAAAATTATAAATTTCACGTTCAAGCATTCGGCAACTGAATCACAAACTCACTCCCTTCACCCTCCTTCGTCTCCACTTTTATTTCTCCACCATGCGCTTTTATAATATCATAACTCAAACTCAAACCTAATCCTGTTCCTTGTCCTGTTGGTTTTGTGGTGAAGAATGGTTAAGCCCCTAACCCCTAAAGGGGAATTAAAAAGGCAGTTGAATTACAAACACACTCCCCGCACCCTCCTTCGTCTCCACTTTGATTTCTCCGCCATGTGCTTTGATGATGTCATAACTCAAACTCAAACCCAAGCCTGTTCCTTGTCCGGTTGGCTTTGTTGTAAAGAATGGCTGAAAGATTTTATCTACAACTTTTTGAGGAATGCCTGTGCCGTTGTCTGCAACTCTAATTGCGATCTTGTCGTTTAGCTTTTGTGTGACAAGTGTGACAGTGGGGACATATGATTGCTGATGTGAAAGGTTTTTGTTCTTTTCCATTACTGCATAAAAGGAGTTGTTGAATAAATTCAAAAGCACTCTTCCAATATCCTGCGGAACGATATTTATTTTTCCAATGCTTGCATCAAAATCTGTTTTAAAAGTTGCATTGAAATTTTTATCTTTTGCACGAAGACCATGATAACTCAATCGTAAATATTCATCTGCTAAAGCATTTATATCTGTTGGTTCTTTTTGTCCAGAGCTTACTCGTGAATGTTGAAGCATTCCTTTTACAATAGCATCAGCACGCTTGCCGTGATGAAGGATTTTTTCTTCATTATCTTTTAAATCTTTTGTAATGATTTTTACATCATCAAAATTTCCTTTATTAATTTCTTGTTCTAATTCTTCAATTAGTTCAGTATTCACTTCAGAAAAATTATTTACAAAGTTTAGAGGGTTTTGTATCTCATGCGCAATGCCTGCAGTGAGCTCACCAAGCGAAGCCATTTTTTCTGACTGGATGAGTTGGGATTGGGTGGATTTTAATTCATGCAAAGATGTTTTCAATTCTGCGGTCCGCTCTTCTACCGTTTTTTCCAATTCAATTTTTTGTTGTTCGATTAATTGGCTGCGTTCTATTTCTTTTTCTTTAGCAAACCTTTCTTTTGCAAGAGTCTCCTCAACTATTCGTTTTTGTAATTGCTGATAGCGCTGGAACAAGCTCCATGAAAAGAATAGCAGCAACCAAATCAACCCAATCTGTTCTAAGGCATTGAAGTTATTAAGTAACCATGTTATCGAAAAAGGTACAGGTATCCCACTATATTTTTCTAATAGAGTAAATATAAAATTACAGAGAGGAATGGATAATATAGCTATAGCCGGCAGAACCGCAACTATCCGCCACCGGACCGAGTTATTGCCTAAACGTATAAACAATAAAAAGGTAATGAAAGTAATAAACATTATTATTCCAATTCCCGGCTCTTCATTTCGGGTTATTTGCAGTAAAAGCAAAGTCCAGATAATGAGTGAATAAATACTTAAGCCGACAAGGAACTTATCCCAACGCGGAAAATGCCTAAAGGTTTCAAGAAAATAACGAACAAAATGTATCCAAAAAAAGAAATAAAAAACAGTAAATATTCCACTTAAATACCACTTCGTTATTGGATGTTCCCCTAAAAAAAAATCAGTATCATAAAGAAAACTAGCAATACCCCTTGATAAAAGCATGAGAGAAAATAACAAATAAACACGTTCACGTATTATTAGGAAAAAATATATATTAAAAAGAGCAGCCAAAATAAGGAACCCAAATAAAATAGAAGGAGGAACATCTGAATTGTTATCCAGATATTACGTTTGCTCCAGGGAACGCGTGTTCCGGTTCTTTTGGGATTCCATTTGTTATCTGTACTGCGAGTATAGAGGTGAGCATCAGTGATCTTTTTTTGTATTGTAATTCTCGCTTCATGGTTCATGCTATTCCTAAATCTGTAGCGAATCCAATAAGCCAGAATCGAATAATCAATTCCCCTTTTTTTTGTATTGTTGGGATGAAACTTTTCTGCCAGCGGAGATCGGCTTACCTGGTCAATTGTCAATTCGCCCGTACGATTTTCCAGCATTTGCCAATATGTATCATCCAACGTTATATTAACTGCCGTATCTGTTTTTATTTCGCAAGCAGGTGGTAAGTTATTTTGAGCAATTGTATTCGCAAATGAAATCACAGCTAATAACCATATTAATAAAACTTTTTTCATTATTATTTATGTTAGGAGTAGTTGAATAATAAACTCGCTTCCCTGTTGTGAAGAATGGTTAAGCCTCCAACCCCTAAAGGGAGTTCGAGACGGCAAGAGAATAATAAACTCCGCTCCCTCAACCCTCTTTCGCCTCTACTTTTATTTCACCACCATGTGTTTTGATAATATCATAACTCAAACTCAAACCCAATCCAGTTACCTGTCCTGTTGGTTTAGTAGTGAAAAATGGTTAAGGCCCCAACCTCTAAAGGCGAGTTTGAGACGGCAAGAGAATAATAAACTCCGCTCCCTCATTATCTTTCGTCTCTACTTTTATTTCTCCTCCATGTGCTTTAATGATATCATAACTCAAACTCAAACCCAAGCCAGTTTCCCGTCCTGCAGGTTTGGTAGTAAAGAATGGCTAAGCCCCCCAGCCCCTCAAGGGGAGATAAGAAGGCAACAGAATTATAAACTCCGCACCCTCACCTTCCTTCGTTTCCACTCTTATTTTCCACCATGAGCTTTTATAATATCATAGCTCAAACTCAATCCCAATCCTGTTCCTTGTCCTGTTGGTTTTGTGGTGAAGAATGGTTGAAAGATTTTATCTAACATTTTTTTAATCATGTTGCTTTTATTTATTTATGCTGTCTGAACAGCCATTCCATCATCAATGCATCCCTGTATGCACCGAGCCATGAGAAATGTCCTGACTCCGGATATTGGGTAAATCCTGGATGTGCACCAGCCTTTGTTAACGCCTCAACCATATTAAGCAAATAAACAGGATTCACGGCAGGATCTTCAGCACCATGAAATATCCAGATTGGTAAATACGCAATGGAGGAAGCTTTCGCCGTATCACCGGCACCGCAAACAGGAACGGCCGCTGCGAACAAATGCGGATACCGTTCTATCGCATCATAAGTGCCGTAACCACCCATGGAAAGGCCCGTGATATAAATTCGGTTCGTGTCTATAGGCATGGTTTTGATCAATTGGTGAATGAGCCCAATCAAGAGCTCCATGGGTTTGGTTGGCGAAGGTTGCAGTTTCATGTCGCTACGTGAAAAATTCGACCAGCTTGAATTCTGCGGGCACTGCGGAGCAATAACAAGTGCAGGGTGCCGCATCATATTTTCGTCTGTTGCAAAATTCATTACTCCCCATTTTAATTGTGCTTCATTATCATAACCGCGTTCTCCTGAACCGTGCAAAAAGATCACGAGCGGATATTTTCTCAGTGTATCTGCCTCAGGAAAAAGTAGACGGTAATTTAAGGTGTCTCCTTTTTCAATGTATTTATTAAAACTAAAACGTGACGACCGAGAAAATATAACCTGTGTATTCATGCAAAAAAGAAAAGATAGAAAGAATACAATTGGTTTGAGATGGTCCATTTTTTCATTTTTTATTAAGTAATTGGAATTTCAATAATAAACTCCGCACCTTCACCTTCCTTTGTTTCAACTTTTATCTCACCGCCGTGTGCTTTTATAATATCGTAACTCAAACTCAAACCTAATCCCGTTCCCTGTCCTGTTGGCTTTGTTGTGAAGAATGGCTGAAAGATTTTATCTACAACTTTTTGAGGAATGCCATTGCCGTTGTCTTCAACTCTTATCTCTATCTTATCATTCAATCTTCGTGTTGTTACTTTGGCCGTTGGCTGATAGTTGTTAGCTGATAGCTTTGCTTTTTCATTCACTGCATAAAATGCGTTGTTGAAAAGATTGAGCAGCACTCTTCCAATGTCTTGTGGAACAATATTTATTTTTCCAATAGTTGTATCAAAATCGGTTTGCAGTGTTGCATTGAATGTTTTGTCTTTTGCACGAAGACCATGATAACTTAATCGTAAATACTCATCTGCTAAAGCATTGATGTCTGTGAGTTCTTTTTGTCCTGTGCTGATGCGTGAATGCTGCAACATGCCTTTTACAATTGCATCAGCACGTTTGCCGTGATGAATTATTTTTTGTTCATTATCTTCAATATCATTTGCAATTACTTTTACTTCTTCTATATTTCCTTTATCAATTTCTTCTTTCATCTCACTAATCAATTCTGTATTCACTTCTGAAAAATTATTGACGAAGTTTAACGGGTTTTGTATCTCATGTGCAATACCTGCGGTAAGTTCTCCAAGAGAAGCCATCTTCTCGCTTTGTATAAGTTGTGCTTGCATTGCTTTAAGTTCTTGTAAAGTATTTTGTATTTCTTCTTTTTGTTTCCGTAGTAAGATATTGGTTTTTTTTCTCTGCCTGTTATTTCGTAAAAGAAGAACAGCGATAATTAGCAGTGCTCCCAAACCAATAAGCAAGGCATAAATCTTTAACTCATTTTTGTATTCTATTTTCGCGGTCTCAACCTCCTGCTGATGTATTTGTTCATCGTAATCCAGGCTCTGAAGTCTTCTTATTTTTTCCACATTATTTATACTATCTCTTAATGTTAGCGCCAGCAGAGAATATTGTAAGGCACTATCATTATTGTTTCTTGATTTATACAGTTTCGCAAGATCGGCAGCAGCATCGGCTAAAAAAAAGGAATCGTTCATTTGGTTTGAAACTTCAAACGCTTTTTGTGCATAATAAAGACTTGAATCGATCGCCCCTTGTCTAAGAAAAATATCAGAAAGGTTAGAACATGCATAGCCTAAACCGAGGAGTGTACCATGTTCAATAGAAGTATGAACAGCCAGCTTTGAATACTCTTTTGCCAATGAATAATTACCTTTTTTCAAATAAATGTCAGCTATAAGTTCCAAGGAAAGACCAGCAAGTTTTTCGAAAGCTGTTTTTGGGGACATATCATACGATTTTTTAGAGTATACAAGACCGGAGTCTAATTGATTTAAATTAAGATAAGCGTCTCCTATATTCGTATAAATCATAGCAAGACTGGATGTATCCTTTAAAGACATAAAAATATCTTTCGCTTTAAAAAAATAAAACAACTGCTTCTGCCGGTTCTCCATTGTCAACCCATAAAAAAGACCTAAACCTGTATAAAGATTCGCCAACTCATCCAATCTCAAACTGCGCGGTGTCCAACGATCTTTTGGTAGAAATACTGTATCCCAATATATAATCATATCCAGGTACTTTTTGGGAAGAATATTTTTTTCACTGCGTGTGTCTTCAACAATCTTAATGCCTTTGAGAAGGGTTTCCAATATCCGCGTATTGCGCAAATGCAGCATACTCTCTGCCATAATATCCAGCGCATAAGCTTCGTCTATTTTGTAATTTAATTTTTGGGCGAGCGGCAGTTGCTGCTCAGCAAAAAATAATACGCTATCATATTTTTTGTCCGAATACTTATTTGACAAAAGCGTTAATAAAACCAAACGGAGAGTATCGTTTTTAGTTGTTTCTAATTCATGTTTTAAACTATCAACCGTATTTTGCTGACCAGAAACAAAACTCACTGTAAATGAAAGCAGCAAGATGAATAATAATGTTTTCATCTTTAATAAATTTAAAGTTTCTATTTCAACGATAGCTCAATTATAAACTCCGCACCTTCACCTTCTTTCGTTTCCACTTTTATTTCCCCTCCATGTGCTTTTATAATATCATAACTCAAACTCAAGCCTAATCCTGTTCCTTGTCCGGTTGGTTTTGTGGTGAAGAATGGTTGAAAGATTTTATCTACAACTTTTTGTGGAATGTGGGTATCATTATTACTCAGACATATTTTAAGTAGTACAAAAAGCTTTCTCATAAGCAGTCAAGATTGCTCATAAAAGATAAGCAACATTTTTCACTCTGATGAATAAAGAATTCAACAGCATAAATGAGTGACCTACAAAATTTCGGGGCAGGCACAACGAAGCTTTATAACAGGAGCGAGACCTAATTATATAAAAACCTTCTTTACTTCATGCTAATTGAACATCTGTCTTTTTAAACAGATTCATTTTTTATTATCGGGAAAATAACGCTCTATGGTTATCCTAAGCTTTTCACGTGTTAACGGCTTGGTTTCAAAGCCATGCACCACAGGTATTTTTTGCGCTTTATTTCTGTCTGCGGGATTTAATGATGTAGTAAGCATAATAATAATTACACTTGCTTTTTGTTCGTCACTTAATTTATTATATTCATCAAGGAACTCCCAGCCATTCATTGCCGGCATAT
>WNGF01009960.1_pt1 | contig 11968 bp, 15 predicted proteins | sample 5400641 | NCBI WGS metagenome assembly WNGF01 (sample SAMN13153371, study PRJNA577476) | soil metagenome | isolation source: 80 cm soil or saprolite under grassland replicate 2 | place: USA:California | collected 2016-06-15 | reverse complement strand
CGCTTCGGCCACCCCGAACGGCGCCGTCGAGGCAATCTCCACCGGCGCCGCCTCCACGATGCCGCGCCGCGTCGCCAGACGGACGGTCCGAATGGTGACCTGTTCGCCGGCGCGGATGGCAGGGACGAACGCGGCGGTGGGCGCGACATGAGGGTCCCTGATGACGACTGACAGTCGGGTTCCCCGGGCGCGGTTCTCGACGACCAGATCGACCGGCACCTGATCACCGACGAACGCTTCCGGCGGGGCGCGCCGATCCACGTGCAACCCTCGGACCATTGAGATCGGAAACAGCGCACCCCCGACCGTGGCACCGAGCAGCAGCGAGGACAGCACGAAGAGCCACCCCGACTGAATGTTGGTGGCCGCGAAGAAGAGCAGGAGGGCCCCACCGATGAGGCCCAGGGCGCGCCGGCGGATTCGGATCACGAGGCTTCAGCCGAACGCGCTTCCCCGAGAGGTATGGGCAGGCGCTCCAGAACCTCTCGGACGATGTCGGTTCCTGCGCCCGGGGCGCTTCTGGCATCCCTTCCGGTCAGCAGGCGATGAGCCAAGACGGAGGGCGCCAGTACCTTGACGTCATCGGGGAGAACGTATTCTCGGCTGCGCACGGCGGCCCGGGCCTGGGCGCAACGGGTAAGAGCCACTGCGGCGCGCGGTGAAGCGCCCACCGAGGTCGCAGGGTGCGTGCGGGTAGCTGAGGCCACCGCCACCGCGTAGTCCACCACCGCAGGCGAGACATGGATGCGCCGAACCACCTGCTGATGGCGTACGACATCGGCGGGGCCGAGCACGGGCAGCAGGTCATCGATCGGATGACGGATGAGCTGCCTCGTGACGATTCCTCGCTCGTCCTCCGGAGATGGATAGCCGACAGAGACCGCCATGGTGAATCGGTCGAGCTGACTCTCGGGCAGCGGATAGGTCCCGTGGTGCTCGATGGGGTTCTGGGTGGCGACGAGGAAGAATGGTGACGGTAGCGATCGTGCCGCCCCTTCCACAGTGACTTGGCGTTCCTCCATGGGCTCCAGCAGCGCCGCCTGGGTGCGGGGCGACATCCGGTTGATCTCGTCCACCAGCACGACGTTGGCGAACACTGGGCCGGGAACGAAGACGAACTGCCCGCGCTCCTGGTCGCGTTGTTGCCGGCGATGACCTGCTCGACGGCGGCGATCAGCTGCTGGGCCGCTGCAGTGGTCTCGGACAGCGAACGAGGATCCTCCATCGTCAACTTGAAGGTCGACGGCTCTCGATGTCAGCTTGAGCGACGTGGTAGGACTGGGGCATCAGTGAGACAGAACGCCCCTACGCGTTTCCTCGTCCGACGCGAATGAGGCGGCCCGAGGACTTCGACGCCCTGTATGCGGGCACGCCGCCTTGGGAAATCGGACGCCCCCAGCCGGCTTTCCTCGAGCTGGCTCAGGCGGGTGCCCTCCGAGGCAGAGTCCTGGATGTGGGCTGCGGGACCGGCGAGCACGCCCTTCTAGCCGCCGGGCTCGGCCTGGACGCCACCGGTATCGACGCGGCTCCGCTAGCGATCGCCATCGCAGAAGGCAAGGCCCAGGACCGCGGTCTGAGGGCCCGGTTCCTCGTCTGGAACGCCCTCCAGCTTGCCGAGCTCGGCGAGGAATTTGACACCGTGATCGACAGCGGGCTTTTTCACGTCTTCGAGGACGAGGATCGTCTTCGCTTCGTCGATAGCCTCCGAGCGGTGATCCGGGCCGGAGGCCGCTACTACATGCTGTGCTTCAGCGACCGCCAGCCAGGTGACTTCGGCCCAGGAGAGTGAGCCAGGGCGAGATCAGGACCAGCTTCAGCGATGGCTGGCAGGTGGACTCGATCGATGCGGCCAAGATGGACGTCACGTTCGAGGCCCAGGGCGTATTCGCTTGGCTGGCGACCATCACCCCAACCTGACCAGTGCCTGCGCTGACTCGGGACCCGTGGTCGACTGATGAAAATTGCGGTTGATAGACTGCCGCTCGTCATGGACTGGCGTCTCGAACTGGTGCAGGTCCCCGTCTCAGACGTCGACCGCGCGAAGGCCTTTTACACCGAGAAGGCCGGCTTCAATGCGGACCATGACCACAGGGTCAGCGATGAGATCCGGTTCGTCCAGCTGACGCCTCCCGGATCGGCCTGCTCGATCGCCCTGGGGACTGGGCTTGGCGACATGCGGCCGGGGTCAGTCCAGGGCTTACAGCTTGTGGTCTCGGATATCCACACTGCACGTGCGGAGTTGGTCGAGCACGGGGTCGATGTCAGTGAGGTCCAAGAGTTCGCCTGGGGCTCCTTCGTCTTCTTCAGCGATCCGGACGGGAACGGTTGGGCCGTACAGCAGATACCCCCTCGCGACTAGCGGCATGTCCCGGTGCGCTCTCGCTCACTCGTCACCCGACGAGCGGAGGCTCGCATCGACGTAGTCGCCCCGCAAGTTCGCGCATGACCCTGGTGGCCAGGACGGGCTCGCCGGCCAGGATATCCATGAAGTCCTTGCCTGCCAGGGTCAGACATCGCAGAGACGACTCTGCGATCACGGTGGCGGTTCGGGGCCCTGGGTCGAGCAAGCCGATTTCGCCGAAGAAGTCTCCGGCCGAGAGACGGGCAACCGTACGTCCGCGGCGAACGACCTTGGCCCGGCCATCGAGGAGTACGTGGAACCTGGATCCGAGGTCGCCCTCCCGGACCACGGCAGCACCCTCCTCGTAGGCGGATACGCCAGTCAGCCTGGCGATCGAGCGGAGGTGTCGTTTCGGCAGATTCGCGAACAATGGTGCCTGAGCCAGGGCCTCTTCGCGTCGGGCTTGCTCTTCGGTCGAGATCCGCCGGGCGCCGCGGGGCACGGGGACGTACGGCCACCCTTTCGTGAAATAGCTCTGCTCCATCCGTCCCGTCTTCTCTTGGCTCGTTCAGTTGACCCACGTATTCGTGCCCCAGGGGGCGGGCCGGACCGCCGATCGCTCCTTGGCGAGCCGGATTCATCCTAATGGCCCGCACCGTCAACCGGAAGGCCGCCATGATCGCGGCGAGAGTGCATCAGAAGGTTGAGCCGGCCCCGGCCACACGCTCGTCTGTATTCTTGGCGATGGCGTGGCTTTTCGCGGCTTTCTTGTCTCGGGAGGACTTCCGGATGGACGTAGCGGGTAATCGGGGTAGCGACCAGGATACGACCATCGTCCCCGAACTCTCGGTCAGGCGCGGCCGCGCCGCCATCGAGTTCTACAAGGTCGCTTTCGGGGCCGTCGAGGACTATCGGGTGGCCGGCACAGACGATCACCCCTGACGTGGTCGCTCTGCTCTCTGTGGGGAACGCGTCGTTCCGCTGATCGCCTGGCCACCGGCACATGGAGGCCACGGCAGCAGCCAGCGGCGAAGTGTTTGTTCCCGGGCGGCGGACTCGGCGAGACAACGTAGCGATCACAAGGGAGAAGCTCGTGGCAATCAGGGTTGGATCCGTGGTCCCAGGACCCCCGAGCCCAACGGGGACTTCGTGGTCCTCGGGATCCAGAGGGCAACCTCTTTTGCGTGGTCGACACGAGCAAGGTTGAGTCAGAGGTTTGAGTCGGAGCAACCGGCGGTGTTTGCTTTCATCGGCGAATGCAATGCTCAGCTCCCCAGGATCACCACTGTGTACCCGCCGATCGTCTGCCCGCCTTGGCCGGCGCTGACCCGGTACACGTGCGCCTCCCCCGGCGCCGGCGGCGCGTCGGAAGTGGTCAGCGTGACCTGCTGCCCGTCTCCGGCCACCCGCTGCTGTTCCGCAGGCGTGCCTGCTCCAGGCCCGCCGCCGATCACGCCGGGCGGTGAGAGCAGTGCCTCGCCGGTGGGTGGTGCGCCGGCCGGGAACTGACCACGCATCCCCGTGTGCAGCTGGAGCCAGGGCATGGCATTGGGGGCAGCTCGCTCCACACGAACTGTTGTCGGCACGCCGAACAGCGCGCCCACGTGCAGCGTCAGCGGTTGGGCCCCGGCCATCTCCCCGGCGGTCGCCACGTGTATGTTTCGCTGTCCGATGTGGCGGTTCAGGGAGGCGTCCCACTCGGGCGTTCCGAGCGGGTCCGAGGCAATGTCCCACGTCCGGACAAGCAGGCATTCGTGCCCGCCGTTCACATACGTGGCCGACCACGGCACGGGGCACCTCACCACCTGGTGCGCGTTGCCGCTCCCTCGGGCGCCCAGCGAGCACCAGCCCTCGCCGATCCGCACGGCGCTCCCTGGCCCGATGCCGAGCGCCGGGTTGCACCAGAAGAACTCCACGATGACCTCGCGTGCGGCCGCCCGGCCGAAGTTCCAGACGTGCGCGTACACGGTGTTGTCCGCGTTCGCCAGCGCAGTCTGCCCGAGCGTCGGTGGCACTTCCGGCGCCATGGCCGGATGCACGCCCGCCAGGATGTAGACGTCGGGGCTCTCCCAGAACGGGCCCACCACGGGTCGAGTGCCCACGTCGCCTGGGTTGGCCCGCATGAATAGGAACGGCAGGAACATCTCGGTCCTCGTGCCGGACCAAGAATCTGAGGGATGGTCGGTTTCGAGGTCGCCCTTCGTGATCGGGGTCCCGTCTATGTCACCCCGGCTGTCCCCTACGTGCTTGCCCGGCCGATTCGGCCGCCGGCCGCCGCCCTCCTCCTCGCACTCTTCTTCCTCTTCTTCCAGTCCCTCCTCGATCTCGTCCTCGATCTCGTCGAGCTCCTCGGCCACCCTACAGAACATCCGGCGAGCCCCTGATTCGATGGCGTCCTCGACCGTGTCGGCGACCGTTCCGGCGATGCCAACAACGTCACCGACGAGGTCGACCGCGTCCGCAGCCAGGTCGCGGAGCTGCCGGCCCAGCCGAAGCCGCTCCCGCCGGTCCTCTGCGGAGTCGTCGTGCTCCCGTCGCTTCGTCATCGGGACCCACCGCCCTTCGCATCGCCGCGCCGGGCAACCGCGGTGGCCCGCTTCCTCGCCGTGGCCTTCCTTGCGGTCGATTTCCCAGCGGTCGACGTTTTGGCATCAGTCGCGCGCCGGCCCCTGCTCGTCGTTCTCACTCGCGAGCCGGACGCTGCACTGAATTCGTCCAGCAGGATCGGCACGCTCGGCTTGTCGACGTACTCGAGCTCCATCTGCGAGCCCGGCCCGGCCCAGTTGTCCGATAGATGCGGCCACACCATCGGCGAGGGGTATACGAACCCCAATCCGGCCTTGTCGGCCTTCTTTGGGTTGCGGATCCAGTCCCACGTCAGGTAGCCGTAAGCTCGATCCGAGTCCAGGTTGAACTGCGTCTGGTACCCGGTGTCGTTGGCGAGCTGTCCGATCAGATACACGGAGAACGGAATGGGATCGCCAAGCGGACCCACGTCTCCGTCGGCGTTCACCAGGTGCTGCTCGTTCAACGCGTCGGTTTGGCCGGGGCTGCGCGAGTGCTCGTACTGCCATCGCGCTCCTGCGTCGGGAGCGAGACCGTTCCGGAAGAACACCTGGTCTGGGGTCGTACCCGCCTGGAACGGACTGGCCACCGGGTTACGGGTCACGGGCGGTGGATGCTCTGAGGCTGGCTGCGTCGCGTCGTAGAGCTCTGTCGGCGTGGCGAACAGCGCACCGGCGGGCCCCGGACTGAGGTTCGGATAGGCCCACGGCCGGCGGAACTCCTGGCCGTCGAGCTTGCCGCCCTTGGGCTGGCCGTTCCCGTCCATCTTCATGACCGCGTAGTAGGGGTAGGCGGGATCGGGCACCTGGTGGCCTGCGATCACGCCCTGGTTCCGGTCAAGGTTCCCCAGCGGATCGATGGCGTCGGCCAGCGCCTGCTTGAACTGATCGTCGGCGCTGTCGCCCAGCGTGATCAGCGGGATGTCGATCTCGCTCCCCAGCTTGAGCTCACCGTCGTCGTAGGTCTGTTCGCCGTGCGGGATCAGGAATCCGGTGTGGGCCATGATCTCGTGGGTCTTCGAGATGATGTCCCACGCCATCATGGCCAGCTGGTACAGCGCCCATCGGAGCGGATAGCTCGCCGGGCTGGCCAACATCTTGATGATGTCGCCCGCCAGCTTGAGCGCCGCCTCCACTTCGTGCTCCACCCAGTCGAAGAAGGCCTTGATGGCGTTGCAGATGTCCTCGATGGGATCGCCCGAGCTGACGCCGCTGAAGTCGGGCGGCTGCAGCAGGTTGTCGATATCCTCGGGCGGCGGCGTGATGACGACGTCTGGCCGGCGAGGCTTTGCCAGCTCCCACCCGCCCCAAAAGCTCAGCTTGTAGAAGGCATTCATGAACCGGTAGACCGTCCGGACCTGCCAGGGCAACGGGAATCCATTGGGCACCTCGAACGGGGGAGCGGGGGCGATGGCGTCGAGGAGCTCCTGGAGGGGCCGGTCCAGCCCGTGCCCGGTGATGTCCTCGATCAGCTTGGTAAGCAGCCCCTCGTCGATGGCATCCTGGAACGCGCTGCCCCCGTAGATGTGCGGCTGCGTCCCGACCCTGATCGGGTTGTCCTGGGGCGGCGAGTCCGGCCCGAAGGTCTTGATCATGGCCTGGACCATGGCGTTGGCCATCCAGAGCGGCATCTCGCCGTCCTCATCGACCTGTTCCTTGGCCTCGGCGGGATCGTCGGAGATCTCGGTGGGACGCTCGTTCCCGCACGGGTTGTCCGGGGTTATCTGGACGTGGTACCAGAGCGCGGAGTTCGAGAGGTCGGGGAACGCGTCGGTGGCGCCGCCGTCGTCGGGTTCGATCGTCCCGTCCCGTCCGGCCTGTCGGTAGTTCCAGGCGTCGATGTGGTTCTCGATGGCGTGGTGGCGCTGGGGGTGGAGGCGGAAGGGACCACCGCACTGCTCGTTGACGAAAGAATGCGCGACGGTGTCCAGGCCGATGTGGGTGATCCACCCCATCGAGAAGGCCATGAACTGGCCGAACCGGTCGTTCGCGTCGTCGCAGCCATCGGCGCCCACGTCGGCGGGGTCCGGCGGACCGTCCAGGCCGTGTGGGTCCTCGGCCTGCGCGATGAGGTTCCTGGCAAGCGTACTGGTGCGACGGTAGTGCGTCATGTCGCTCCACAGGAAGGACTGCTCCTCCCAGCCCTTCGCGATGCAGGTATCGAAGAGGGTGAAGATGTCGGCGAACGTGATCAGCTCCTCCTCGGCCAGGAGTTTCAGCGCGGTGGCCAGCTCGCTGAGGGCGTCGGAGAAGGCGCTGATGAGCCCGCCCGTAAGGTCGTCGAGGAGCTCGCCGGCCGCGCTGACGAACCTGCCAATCGTCTCGTCCCAGACCTTCTTGAAGTCCTGCCAGATCTTGTCGAGCTTGATGAGGAAGCGGATGAGCGCGGCGAGCGTGGCGTTGGCGTGCTCCAAGATGACGAGCAGCGGCTCCCAGTCGTTGATCTTCGCGTAGTCGTAAAAGAAGTAAACAGCCAGCGCAAGCATGAGCTCGTCCGTGATCGGCCCCAGCGGCGGTGAGTTGTAATCCTGCGAGAAGTAGAAGAGGTCGGGGCCGACTGCGCCGATCGCGGTGTGCTTCGGCCATTTCTGCATGAACTCGCCGAGCTGCTGGGGTGTGTACTGTTCCCCACCGCCGACGTTTCCGGCCAGATTGATCTGGCCCGGCCAATCAGGCGCGTCGCCTCTCGTCAGGCGCTCGGCTACCCGCCGAGCCGTGTAGATGTGCGTGAAGTGCCCCGGCATCCCGCCCCCTTTCCGGATCCCAGTGCTCGGCGCGACGGCCGGCCGAAGCTTCGGACTGTAGTCGGTGCGGGTTAGGCAGTGGTATCGGTCAGATGGTCGACGGCCAGCGCAACGTTGACGGTTGACCACCGTCAGAACCTCAGGCTCGACCCCCGTGTCCGATAATGTCGTCCCCCTGACGTACCGAGTCGCGAAGTAGCCCGGTCTGGGCATGGTCCTCGGCGCAGATGCATCAAGAGGATCAGGGACCGCAGTCACACACCTGATCAGCTCCGTCTCGATCCGAGGCCCGTGCCGAGGCGCTTCTCCAGGATATGGCGGGCTTCAGTTCCGTCGGCCGCATCGGTGATGGCGGCATCCACCGCCTGGCGGCACTCCTCGAGTGTGACCCGTCGAAGCGCGTCCTTTACCTCGGGGATGGCGACTCGGGTCATTGACAGCTCGTCTATCCCCAGCCCGACCAGCGCCCCGCTACCGTGGGATCGCCCGCCGCCTCTCCACACACCCCCACCCACGTACCGCCGGCGTGGCCCGCATTGATCACACTGCCGATCAGCGAGAGGACGTCTGGCTCGAGTACATCGCCCACGTCGACGACGGCACCAACCAGACGGTCGGCTGCGAAGAGATACTGAAGCAGATCGTTGGTGCCGATGGACAGGAAGTCGGCGTGCTCGGCCAGCCTTCTAGCACCCAAGGGTCAAGCGTCCGGATAGAAACGGAAACGCAGACGCGCGGTGTAACCGGTTTCGGCATCCTTGATGCCACCTCCGAAGACGTGGAGCGAAATCATGTCTGGGGATCCCGGGAGTGCAGGCTGGTCTCTTCACACATGACATCCCCACGCGGAGCTCGCTTTTTGGCAACAAGCTCCCGGCGTAAGCGGTGAAGGGCTGAGACGAGCCGGTGGACGATTTCAGTCGGGTCGGCACCATCGATGTGCCAGTCCGTCCTGATCGTCCAGCCGAGCCTCCAGAGCGTCGATCGCATGAGCCCGGATTGGGAGGGAGAGTACGGTGAAGCCGTCACCGTGCGAGGGAGGGAGACGATGACCGAGCACGACCAACCCAACGCCGCGTTGGCGCGGGAGTCATTCTCGGCGATCGCTCGAGGCGACACCCAGCGGCTGTCGGATCACCTGGCCGACGACGTGGTGTGGCACGTGAGGGAAGAGCCGAGCGGCTGGCGAGCACCGGGGTGAGGACGCGGTAATTCAGATGACCCCCACCGGGGGATCGAACAGGCTCGACCTGCACGACGTCCTGGCCAACGATGACCACACGGTGGTGCTTGGCACCGCCCCCCCTCGAGTCGCCGGACGGCGACTCCGTCGACTACCGTTTCGTGAACGTCTTCCACATTCGGGAAGGTCACGGAGGCGTGGGGGATGGCGGAGAACGACGCCGAGACAGACGCCTTCTTCGACAAGCTGGCTCCTGCCTAGCGATCAGGTCGGAGCCGAGTTCGCGGCGGATTGCCGTGGGGACGAACCCGTCCCACGCTCCTCGAGGGCGCCCCGACTAGACCCGCCGCCCGCCCGCCGCCCGTCGAGCCGGATCGTCCATTGGTCGATCGTGTCGACCCGGAGATGCGTCTCGGTCCACGGATCGCGCGCAAACGTGGCGCGGACCGCGTCTTCCGACTCGGCCTCGACGACGTGCACCACGCGATGCTCGTCGGCGAGCGGACCGCCCAAGACGATGAAGCCGGCATCCACGAGCTCGTCCATGAACGACGCGTGCGCGGGCCAGTCGGACTGCTCCTCCATCGGCCGCGACGGGTCCCACTGAGGGCCCGAGCGGCGGAGCACGACGAGGAACGTCGCCACGCTCGCGTTCTACCACACGGAGGACGATCCCGCGCTGCTGCGCCGAAGCGGAGATCGCCATCATGGACCGCAGCGTCTAGGTTGTCGGATCAGCGCCGCCATGGGTCGGGCGCGCCGCTTGAGCTGCGGCTGACCCGTCATCTGATCACTGTTCACCCAGTTATCTTGGAGCGGAAGCACATGACGGGCCCTCGTCTCACCCAACTTGACGAAGCGCGCGAGGCCGGCGTAATGTACCGCTTAGTTATTTAACGAGGAGGTTCACTGGCAGGGTCAACGAATCGCCTGGACCGCACGTTCGCCGCTCTCGCGGATCCGACGCGGCGGGCGATCCTCGCGCGACTCGCGGCGGGTGAGGCCTCGGTCACCGAGCTGGCGGAGCCGTTCGACATGACCCTGCCTGCGGTCTCCAAGCACCTGAAGGTGCTCCAGCGGGCGGGGTTGATCGCGCGGAGCCGGCAGGCGCAGTGGCGGCCCGCCCGGCTCGAGGCGGCACCGCTGAAGGAGGTCGCCGAATGGACCCAAGCGTACCGCCGGTTCTGGGAGGAGACCTACGACCGGCTGGACGAGTACCTGGATGAGCTCAAGGGTCGAGGAAAGAGCTGCGGTGAGAAGTCAAGCACCTGATCGACGGAGTCTCGGTGTGTGAGGAGATGTTGAACCAGACCGCGAGCGGAGCCGCCCGCAGCGGGGAAGGACCTCTGGCCCAGGATAGCCTACGAAGCCTTCCGGGCGCCCGGGGGCCGGTAGATCTGGCCGCTCCGCAGCAGGGAGTCGATCAGCCTCACCAGCTTCCGGGCGGTGAGCACGAGGGCCCGGCGGTGCTGATGCCGGGTGACCTCGCCGAACTTGCGGTCGTAGTAGGAACGGAACTCCGGACACTTCAACCGGACCGAGTTGGCCCCCTCGACCAGGTAGTACCGCAGGTAGACGTTCCCGCTCTTGGTGAGGGGACGGTCCTCGCCTTCGAACTCCCCGGACTGGAACCGACGCCAGGTGAGGCCGGCGAACTTCGCCACCTGTTCCTCTGTGTCGAACCGGCGGACGTCGCCGAGCTCGGCGATGATGCCGGCGGTGAACACCGGGCCGAGCCCGGGGACGGTGTCCACGGTCTGGGCGGGCACGCCCCCCACCTCGGCGGCGATGGCCTTGTCCAGCGGCTTGATCTGGGCGGTCAGCGTCCGGATGGTGACGAGCGAGGACGACAGCACCAGGTTGACCGGCTCCACCATCCTCGCCGGCAAGCGGTAGGACCGCCGCGCCGCCTGCTTGACGGCCTCCGCCACCTCCTGGGGATCCGCCACCTTCCCCCGGCCCTCCCGGGCGATGACCACGGCCAGATCCTCGAGCGGAGCCGCCACGATCTCGTCGGGGGTCAGGTAGTCGGTGAGCAGGACCTGGGAGGTGGCCCCGAACGTGTCCGCCAGGGGCCTGGTCAGGTGGTAGGCCGAGAGCTTCAGGTACACGTACCCCAGGGCCACCTGCTTCTCCCTGACCAGGGTCTTCACCAGGTGCCGGCGATGCCGGGTGAGGCGCTGCAAGGGCTGGTACCGCTCGTCCAGGTAGCACTCCGCCGGGAGCCGGCCGAAGCGCAGGCGGTCCGCGATGACCAGGGCGTCCACCCAGTCCCCCTTGCCCAGGTCCCCGTAGGCCTCCTTGAACCCGGCGACCTGTCGGGGGTTGAACACCCAGACCTTGAGACCCGCGGCCACCAGGTCGGGGTGAGTGGTGAGGAAGGTGGCCAGATGCCACCAGAACAGGTTGGTGGCCTCCAGGCCCCACCGGATCTCGGTGGCCCCGATCGTCCTGGCCCGGCGCAGGGCCTCCTCGGCCAGCTGCTCGGACCCCGGGAGGTCGTTGGCCGAGGAGAAACCCCTCCCCACCTCCGTCTCCCCGGGGTCGAGGAACCTGGTCCGGTTCTTAGCCTCGGAGATGTCCGTTCCCACGTACAGCGTGGGTCCCAACGGCATCACCCCTTTCGGTTCTCGGGGGCTGGACCCCGCGGGAGACGGCCCGGAGCCCTGGACGCGCCGCTTCCTTGTGATCAGCGCTTCCCGGAGGACGGGGGAAGGTGCGAGGGCCTCCGTCGTGCTGCCCGACGGGGGTGCACTCGCCGGAGCCACCGGGGCGCAGGCTGCGGGTCGGCGGTCATGCGAACAGGGACCGGGGCGCCGATCTTTCGGAGCGGTCGAGCCGCAAGGAGAGTGAGGCGTTGCCCATCGGCCCACCGGTCCAACCCGTTCCATCCGGTCGGCCGTGATCATCCGGGCCGTCGCTCCCGGAGTCCAGCATCCGAGGCGATCAGTTTGTTCGTAGGAGCCGTGGCGGCAAGGTCCACGGCGTAGTCATACAAGGAGACTCGTCATGGCTAGCGCTGCCGTCGCCCTGCGGGGGCCGTCCCTGGCTACGAGTATCGCGGTGATCGCCAAACGGAGCCTGTTGAAGTTCCTTCGGACACCGCAGCTGCTGTGGACCACAACGGTTCAGGGCG
>WNGF01008597.1_pt1 | contig 11968 bp, 9 predicted proteins | sample 5400641 | NCBI WGS metagenome assembly WNGF01 (sample SAMN13153371, study PRJNA577476) | soil metagenome | isolation source: 80 cm soil or saprolite under grassland replicate 2 | place: USA:California | collected 2016-06-15 | reverse complement strand
GATTCCGATCATTCCCGCGCCGCGTTTCCCGCCATGCCCGAAATTATCTCCTCATTCGCGCGTGGCGTCGCGGTGCGAGACACGCACCGGGAGCCCGCGCGCCTGCAACCTCTTCGCGAGCTCGTGGGCGACGTACACCGAGCGGTGTTTGCCGCCGGTGCAGCCGATTCCGATCGAGAGATAGCTCTTGTGCTCGCGTTCGTAGAGAGGCAGCAGGTAATCGAGGAAGCCGGCGAGGCGTTCGAGGAACTCCGCCGTTTCCGGGTCCTTCTCGATGTAAGCCGCGACGGCGGGATCCGTGCCCACCTTCGGCTTCAGCTCCGGTACGAAATGCGGGTTCGCGAGGAACCGGACGTCGAAGATCAGGTCCACATCGTGGGGAACGCCGAACTTGTAGCCGAAGGAGGTCGCGGAGACGACCATCCGGGCCGAGCTCTCGTCCCCCACGAACGTCTTTTGCATGAAGGAACGCAGCTCGTGCACCGTCATCGCGGAGGTGTCGACGACGACGTCGGCGAGCGCCCGGACGTCCTCGAGGAGCTCGCGCTCGTTGCGCAGAGCGGTCAGGAGCGGCCGATCGACGGAGAGCGGGTGCGGCCGGCGCGTTTCCGAGAAGCGCCGGATGAGGGCCTCCTCGCTCGCGTCCAAGAAGAGGAGCCTGGTCGAAGGAACCTGCTTGCGGACGCGCGCCAAGATCGGAGGGAAGCGCGGGGCGAAGTCGGGATTGCGAACATCCAGGATGATCCCGACCCGCGGAGCGGTGACCTGCGAGAGCAACGGCTCGATCAGCGGCAGCGGGAGGTTGTCGACGCAGAAGTAACCCATGTCCTCGAGGCACTTGAACACGTAGCTCTTCCCGGACCCGGAGAGTCCGGTGACGATCACGAGGCTTTCGGGCACCGGACGCTGTCGGGCGTCGCGCTCCACGACAGGTTTCGACGTCGAGCTGACCGCTCGACCCGCTGCGGCGCGCCCCTCTTTCGGCCGCCTCCGCGGGGCGCTCAAGCCCGCTTCAACCCGGGGGAGAGGGCGTTCCGCGCGATTTCCTCGTCGACCTTGAGCGCGAACTCCTTGGCGGCGTCGTAGCCCTGCGTCTTCAGGAGCTCGTTGCGCGCGGCGATCTCGATCAAGAGGGCAATGTTCCGACCGGATGCGACGGGGAGCTTCAGAAACGGACGTGGGCGGTCGAGGATCGGGTACGTCTCGCCGTCGAGCCCCAGCCGGTCGTAGGACTTCGTCGGGTCCCACCGTTCCAGCTCGATCACGAGCTCGACCGACTTGGACGAGCGCACGGCGGAGACGCCGAAGAGGTGTTTGATGTTGATGATCCCGATGCCGCGCAGCTCCATGTGGTAGCGCAGCATGTCGGCCGCCCGCCCGACCAGCGAGCCGTTCGGGTATTTCCGGATCTCGACGACGTCATCGGCGACGAGCCGGTGGCCGCGCTGGATGAGATCGAGAGCGGACTCGCTCTTGCCGATGCCCGACTCGCCCAGGAGGAGGACTCCCATCCCGTATACGTCGACGAGAACGCCGTGCAGCGTCGTCGTGGGAGCGAGCTCGTCCTCGAGAATCCGTGTGATCGACTGGATGACGACCGACGTCGTCTGCGGGGACACGAGGAGCGGAACCCGGCGGGTCCGGCACTCGCGCACGAGCTCTTTCGGCACCTGCTGGCCCTTCGTGACGACGAACGCCGAAACCGGGAGCGCGCAGATCATCGCGATGCGGTCGCGGCGCAGCTCGAGGGGCATCGTCTCGAGATAGTTCAGCTCGCTCTCCCCGAGGACCTGGATCCGGCCCGGCTTGATGAAGGAAAGGAAACCGGCGAGCGCGAGGCCAGGGCGCTGGATGCGCCCCCACGAGATCGGCCGGTCGAAGCCGGTCTCCCCCGCGACGACGTCGAACGAGAGATCGGCGAGCGCGGGGGAACGGAGGATGTCGGCCGTGAGCTGGGTCATCGGAGTCTCATCGAAATGTCCGGAAAAGAGGATACGCCCCGATCGCGTCCCGGGACAGCGCTCTGGGTCACACCGGCACGGCGATGCGGCCCTCGGCTTCCTTCAAGACGGCAGCGATCTCCGCCGCGGTCTCTTTTCGTCTCAAGGTTTCCGCGATCCCCGGCAGTCGGATCACTCGGGAGATCCGGGCGAGCGCCTGGAGGTGAAGCGCCGGCGCATCGGCGGGAGAGAGAACGAGGAAGACGAGCGTGACCGGCACTCCATCCGAGGAGGGGAACGCGACCCCGCGACGGGACACCCCGACGGCGAGGACGACTTCCGAGAGCTCCTTGAGCTTGCAATGCGGGATCGCGAGTCCGCTCCCGAGGCCGGTCGATCCCATCCGCTCCCGCTCGACGAGGCGGCGCGCGACGTCCTCGCCGTCCTTCACGACGCCGACTCGAGCCAGGCCGGCCGACATTTCGGTCAAGACCTCATCGACCGTCGCTCCCCCGAGGTCGGGAAAGATCCTTCTCTCGTCGACCAGGCTCGCAAAGAAGCCGACGTCCGTCGGGTTCATCCCCGCACCGATCCGGCGGTTCCGAGTCGGGCCGGCGTCAGCATTCGATCAGCCCGAAGTTCCCATCGCGGCGCCGGTACAGGACCGAGATCTTTTCGGTCCCGGAGTCGCGGAAGACCACGAATTCCTCCTCGGAGCTCTCGATTCGCAACGCCGCCTCCTCGGCGGTCATCGGCTTGACAGCGAGCCGGCCGGACCGGACGATCCGGCGCTCCGGGCCGCCCGCGAGAGCCGCCCTTGCCGACTTTCTTCCCGGGGCGGCCGCCCGCGTTGCCGGCTCCTCGGGAGGAACCAGCCTCGGCGAAGCCCGGTTCTTGCGATCCCGACGCTTCTCCAGATCCTTCTTGGCCTGCGCATCGATCTTCTCGAACGCGAGCGCAACAGCCGCCCGCGCGTCGTCCGTGTACTCGTGCGCATTCCATCGGCGCCGGCGGTGCGTGGCGATGATCTCCGCGCTGAATCGGTGCCGCTCGTGAGAGAGCACGACTCGCACCTTTGCCGGTCCGCCGAGGTGGCGTTCCAGTCGCTCCGCCCGCTCGCGGGCCAGGTTCATCAACGATGGGGTGACTTCCACGTTGCGACCGGTGCATTCGACGGCCATCAGCCCTCCGTGAGATCCGGATTCCGGACGGATCAGAAACTCTGTTTGCGTTGCGACGAGGAGGGGATGCGCAGCTCTTCTCGATATTTCGCGACGGTGCGCCGGGCGATCTGGATCCCCTCGGCGCGGAGCTTTTGCATGATCCGTGCGTCGGAGTGGGGCCGGGCGGCGTCCTCGTCCGAGACGATCTTCGCGATCTTGCTCTTGATGGAAAGCGACGAGACCTCGCTGCCCTGAGTCGAGTCGATGCCGCTGTGGAAGAAGTACTTCATCGGAAAGAGCCCGCGCGGCGTGTGGATGTACTTGTTCGAGACGACGCGCGACACCGTCGACTCGTGCATCCCGATGTCGTTCGCGACGTCTCGCAGAACGAGCGGCCGCAGGTGCTCGATGCCGTTCTCGAGGAACTCCCGCTGGTGGCGAACGATCGAGTCGGCGACCTTGTAGATCGTCCGCTGTCGCTGATCCAGGCTCTTGATGAGCCAAACCGCCGAGCGCATCTTCTCTTTCAGGTACGTCGCGGCTTCTTCGCCGATCGCTCCGTTGCCGCCCCGGAGCATCCGGCGGTAGGCAGCGGAAATCCGGAGCTTCGGCAATCCGTCTTCGTTCAACTGAATAACGTACTCGTCGCCGATCTTGCGAACCGCGACGTCGGGCTCGACGTAGATCGTGCGCTCGTCGGAGTACTTGCGGCCCGGTTTCGGTTCGAGGTTCTTGATGATCTCGAAGACCGCCTGCAGCTGCGAAAGCCCGACGTTCAAAGAGCGGGCGAGCTGTGCGAACTGCCGGTTCAGGAACTCCGCCCAGTGCTCACGGATGACCTTATCGATCAAAAGGTTCTCGATCCCGAGAGCGCGGATCTGGAGCAGGAGGCAGTCCGGCAGGTCGAATGCCCCGACCCCGGGAGGGTCGAAAGAGCGAACGAGAGCGAGCGCGGCCTCCACGTTCCCGTCGTCCGTGAAGCCGGCGGCGCGGATCTCCTCGCGGGACACGCGGAGGTATCCATCCTCATCGATGTTGCCGATCAGGTATTGCGCGATCTCGCGGACGGCAACTGGACTGTCGGACATCGAGAGCTGCCAGTTCAGATGCTCGGGCAGCCCCTGGGGCCGCGAAAGAGTGTTCTCGAGAGGGACCTGCTCGGTGTCCTCGTACTGCCGCGGGTTATAGGCGCTGTCCAGGTAATCCTCGAAGTAGGAGTCGAAATCGATCTCGTCGAAAGAGTCCCGCTCCTTTTCGACCGGCGTCTCCGCGACATCGGGCGCAGCGGGAGGAGCTTCGGCGTCCGCTTCCTTGGGGGCCGAGGCTTCCGCTTCGGCCTCTGCCTCGGTCGGCTGCTCGGCGGCGGCAGCCTCCTCTTCTTCCTCGAGCAGAGGGTTCTCGACGATCTCCTGGGTCAGCACGTCCTGGAGCTCCAGCTTGGACATCTGCAACAGCTTGATCGCCTGCTGCAGCGACGGGGTCATGACCAGTCGCTGGGAGAGTCTGAGGTTGAGCTTTTGCTCTAGAGCCATCGAAGATGAATTCGCCTTGCGCCCCTAGCGGAGCTGAAACGCCTCCCCCAGATAGATCTTTTTTACGACGGCGTCATTCGACAAGGCAAGCGGCGTGCCAGCCCGCAAAATCTCGCCGGCATTGATTATATAAGCGCGATCGACGATCGACAAAGTCTCGCGGACGTTGTGGTCCGTGACGAGGACTCCGATGCCGGAGGACGCCAGCCGGCGCACGATCGACTGGATGTCGAGCACTGCGATCGGGTCGATTCCGGCGAAGGGCTCGTCGAGCAGAAGGAAATAGGGTGAAACGACGAGGCTGCGAGCGATCTCGACGCGGCGCCGCTCTCCCCCCGACAACGTGTAGGCGCGGTGGTCTCGCACCGACTCGAGGCCGAACTCGGCCAAGAGCTCGTCGGCCCGCTCCCGCTGAGCCGAGTGAGGAAGGTCGAGCGTCTCCAAGATCGCCAGAAGATTCTGCTCGACGGTCATCTTGCGAAAGACGGAAGGCTCCTGCGGGAGATACGAGATCCCGGCACGGGCGCGCCGGTACATCGGCAGCCCGGTCAGATCGCGATCGCCCAGCCGAACCGTCCCCGCGTCCGGCTCGACTAAGCCGACAACGATCGAGAACGTCGTCGTCTTGCCCGCGCCGTTGGGACCGAGAAGTCCCACGATCTCTCCCGCGGCAACCTCGAGGGACACTCCGGAGACGACGGTGCGGCCGGAGTAGGATTTGACGAGTCCTTCCGCGACGAGGAGAGGCCGATCTTCCCCTCGATGGAGGGCGGTGGCGGTCTCTCCCGAGGGAAGGGGCCGCGTTTCTTCTCGAGTCTCTCCCACGGACCAAGGATAGTGGATCGTCGCATCCGAAAGCGGTAAGCCGACCCTCTCAGTTCGATTTGGTCTTGTGAATGGTTTCCGTGCGACCACCTTCGGGCGCCGTCACCTCGACGGATTTGCCCCGGCCGGTGATCGTGAGCGTGGAGCCGGCGACTCGGTTGCCTTCGGCGTCGGTGACCCGCGCGGGGCTGCCATTCAAGACCGTCCGTCCCTCGTTCGGGTAGTCGACCGCCCGATCTGCGGCGCCGGTTCGACCGGTCGTCCGGTCGGCGAGCGCGACTCGACCGGAGAGCTCGACGCGCGCGAGCTTCCGATCCTTCGTGAAGAAGGCGATCCCCCGATCTCCGGTCGCGCGCCAGGCCCCGCGCGTGACGATCACCCCGTCTTCGAAAACGGCGCTCGACTCGCTCTCCCGGTAGAGCAGTCGCCGCGCCGTGACGACCGTGGGCGCCTCGCGTGCGCCTCCCTTTCCGGCCGGAGCCGGCTCGCGGGTCAAAACCGCGCGGACCTTGCCGACGGCGGCGGCACTCTTCTCGGCATCATTCAACGTGATGTCGTCCGCAAGGACCGAAGAAGAATCCTGCCAGAGACTCGCGCCTCCCGAGAGCGATGCGAGGCGCGTCTCCCGGTCGAGAACGATTCTCTCGGCCTTGCCGTAGGTCGGCTTCGTCGGATCCCCCAGGAACGCGGCACCATCCGCCGGACGGTCTTTCGAGGGAACAAAGATGGCGTGTGCCTTCCCATCGGCGCGGAGGGATTTTCGATTCCGGTCGATCTCGATTCGCGAGGCCGAGACGCGCGATCCGCTCTCTTCGACGGTCGCGGACTGTTCGGGAGTGCCCGTCAAGAGCCAGACCCCCCGGTCGGGAAGGTCGACGACGCGATTCGCATGCCCCGTCCGTCCGTCCCCCTCGAGGCGCACGTCTCCTTCGAGCTCGAGCGTTTGAAATTCTTCTCCTCCAGCCGCGAAGGAAGCGCTCGCGCGGAGCGCCTCGGCGTTTCCACGATCCGATCGGAGCCGCACCTCTCCGTTCGCGCGCGCCGACACCGGGCGGCCTCCGGAGATATCGAGATCGACGGAGCGCGCCGCGAGCCGGCGGTTCGGTTCCGTCACGGCGGCAGGATTTCCGATCAGGTGGATCGATCGGACGTCTCCGGAAGGATCGAAAAAGAGCGCCGCTTCGTCGGCGGAGTAGGCGCGCGCGGCCGCGCCGGGGCCCGTCGCCGCGAGTGTTCCTCGCACTTTCGAAAATGCCCTGGCCCATTCCGGCCGGTTGTTTTCCGGCGAGAACCTCATCAGCAGCCTGCTGCACGCGAGACTGTCTCCTTTCGCCGAGGTGGCGGAGACGTTCCCGGAGAGCTCGATGACTGCCTCCTCGCGCCGGTATTCTCCGGAGTCCGCCGCGATCGAAGAAAGGCCGCCGCTGCCCTGCCCCGTCCCGGAGCCGCGGATCGGCCCGCCGAGCGTGAGCTTGCGGGTGCGCAGGTCGTACGCGCCGGAAGCGGCGCGGACGTCGAAGGTCCCGCGCGTGAAATGGAGACTCGCCGGCGCCGTGAGCGTCCGCTTGGACGGATCGAACTCGAGCTTTTCGGTTTCTCCGAGCGCGCCGTCCTGCGACTCGACCCAGCGGACGTTTCCCGACAGAACGGCTGCCTTCGTCCGGTCGTCGTACTGGGCGCGGTCCGCCAGGACCGTCACGGGCGCGCCGGACTCCGGGTAGATCGTCAGCGAAACCTTTTCGAGCGCGTACCAGCTCGGAGGCAGACCGACGCCCGGTCCGAATCCGATCGTGCGTTCCGATCGGATCCGGAAGAGCGGCTTCTCCCGGACCGATTCCGTGTAGTCGAACCCCTGGAGGAGCGTCGTGGGTTCGCCGCCCTGCGGCGCACCGGGAAAGCCCGAGGCGCCCCGGTCGCCCTTCGCGAAGCGCCTGCCTCCCGCCGGAGGGCCCGGCCCCGACCGGAAGAAAAAGGCGATCAACGCGAGAAAGGACGCCCCGAAGACGAGGATGCCGACCTCGAGGCGCCGGAGCTTCACGGAGCGAGCGCGCGCTCCGCCGCCGCGGAAGCGCGCGTGCTGCAGTATGCGCCCGCCTCGACCGGCCACGCCCGCGCGATCTCGAGCTCAGCTTTTCCGCTCCAGCGGCTCCGGGAGAGACGATAGTGAAGCGCGAAAGACCTTCCGCCTTCGCTCCCCTCCGCGAGCGGAGTCGCCGCGCTCCAGCAGACAGCGTCGAGGTTCGCCGTCGCCCCTTCGAGCCGGCCCCGCCAGCCGGCTTCGCCGATCGGGCGGAACCGCTCCGGGGCTCGCGCGTCGCGGCAGGCGAAGACCGGGCGAGGATTGCCGGCCCCATGCGGCTCGAAGCGTTGGAGATGGCCAAGGATCTCGTCCGAGATTTCCTCGAGCGGCAGCTCGGCTTCCGCTCTCTCCCGGGCAACGAGGCGCTCCCGCGGCACGCGGTCCGCGAAGAGCCGACGCGCTTCCTCGCGGAAGGCGGCAAAGCCGTCCGACGCAAGCGTGCCGCCGACGGCCTGGTCGTGTCCGCCGAAATCCAGAAAACGGTGGCGAAGATCCTTCAACGTCGCGTGGAGCGACACGCCCGGGATACTCCTTCCTGAGCCGTGTGCCCGCTCTCCCTCGAGGGCGAAGAGGAGAACCGGTCGGTTGTATTCCCGAGCGAGGCGGGAAGCCGCGATTCCGAGCACTCCCCGGTGCCAGGATGGATCGGCTTCGACCAGCAGCGCGTCGCGGTCGGGGTCGAAATATTTCGCGATCCGCTCGCGTGCCTCCCCGAAAACGCGGCGCTCGATCGCCTGCCGCAGGGCATTCTCGACGCAGAGCTGGCGGGCGATCTCGCCGGCCCGAGCGGGATCGCGTTCCTCGAACAACGTCAGTGCGAGAAGGGCGGTGTCGAGCCGTCCGGCGGCATTCAATCGCGGTGCGATCCGGAAGGCGACCTCCTCGGACGTGGGCGCTTGACCCGGCTCGATTCCGCACGCCTGGAGGAGCGCGGCGAGACCGGGCGCGCGCGGGCGCGCGAGCGCCGCCAGGCCGAGCGCGGCGATCGCGCGATTCTCGCCGGTCAGCGGGACGATATCGGCGATCGTGCCCAGGCAAGCCGCCCGCAGGAGCGAGGCGCGGGAGAGCCCGACCCCGGCTTGCCGGGCGATCGCTTCGGCGAGCTTGAACGCGAGCCCCGATCCCGCGAGCTCCTTGTACGGGTAGGAACAGCCCGGCTGCCTCGGGTTGACTACGACCGCGCCTTCCGGGAGCTTCTCGGGCACGAGATGGTGGTCGGTCACGACCACCTCGACGCCGGCCTCGCGGGCACACGCGACGCCTTCCACCGCCGTGATGCCGCAGTCGACGGTCACGATCACCGACGGAGCGAGCTCCGTGAGAACGCGGCGGACCGTGTCGGGCCGCAGCCCGTAACCGTCTTTCACACGGTGCGGAATGAAAGCGATTGCGGGCGCGCCGACCCGGGTGAGCGCCGCTTTCAGCTGGGCAACCGCGGTCACTCCGTCGACGTCGTAGTCTCCGAAGACGACGATGCGCCGCCCGGCTCGCGCCGCCGACAGGAGCACACTAACGGCCTCGTCCATCCCGGAGAGCAGGAAGGGATCGTGAATCTGCGACTCGTCGGGGTGAAAGAAGCGATGCGCCTCGCCGGCGGTCGCGACGCCGCGCGCGAGCAGCAGACCGGCGATGACCGGGGGAACTCCGGCCTGCCGGGCCAGGAGGTCAGTCGCGTCGCTCGAGTGCGTTGTTTGGAGCCCTCGGAGAAGGCCGGCGGTCACGGTTGAAATCGGTTCCACGTCGTCGAGATTCGCAGACGGGTGGGACAAATGGAGTCCCCGGTCTTCGGCGACCTCGGACTTTTGGCCTCGGCCCTACCCCGCGGGATGCTCTTCGTGCCGGCCCATCGCGCGGAACTTTCGATACCGGCGCTCGCGTCGCTCCTCGCGCGTGAGATCGGACACGTCCTTCAAGTGGCGCTCGATCGCCTCCCCCACCGCCGCCGCCGCGCCGTTGGGGTCCGCATGAGCGCCGCCCGGCGGCTCCGGGATGATCTCGTCGATGATGTCGAACTCCTTCAGGTCGCCCGCCGTCAGCCGCAGGGCCTCCGCCGCCTCCTTCTTCCGCGAAGCGTCCTTCCACAGGATGGCTGCGCAGCCCTCCGGGGAGATGACCGAATAGATCGCGTGCTCGAGCATCAGGATCCGGTCTCCGACACTGAGCGCGAGCGCTCCGCCGGATCCTCCCTCGCCGGTGACGATGACGACGATCGGGACGCGGAAGCCCGCCATGGCACGCAGGTTGACGGCAATCGCCTCTGCTTGCCCCCGCTCTTCGGCGTCGATGCCAGGATAGGCGCCCGCGGTATCCACGAACGAGAGGATGGGCCGGTCGAACTTGTCCGCAAGCCGCATCACGCGGAGTGCCTTCCGGAAGCCTTCCGGACGCGGCATCCCGAAGTTCCTCCGGATCTTCTCCTTCGTGTCTCGTCCTTTCTGATGACCGACGATCGCGACCGGCCGGCCGCGGAATCGCGCGAGGCCGGCGACGACCGCGGGGTCGTCGGCGAACTTGCGGTCGCCATGGAGCTCGACGAAATCCGTCATGAGCGCTCCGATGTAGTCGAGTGTGTAAGGTCGGGCGGGATGTCGGGCGACCAGCGTTTTCTGCCAGGGAGTCAGGCTCGCGTAGATTTCCCTCGAGACCCGCTCCAGCTTCTCTCGGAGACGCTCGATCTCCTTGCGGTGGGCGGCGTCGTCGGGAAAAGCTGCGAGCTCTTCGATCCGCCGCCGCAGGCGGAGGATCGGCTCTTCGAACTGCCCGTCTTCGCCGTTCACCGAGGCGATTGTACGATTCGTCGCGTTCTGAACTGCGGCGGGTGCAGGCCCGCCGGGCCTGTCCCCGCGACTACATCAGGTCCTGCGGGTCCACGTCGACGGCGACCTGCGCGCCGGAGTGAGGCCGCTCCGGGATCGACTCTTCCAGCAGCGTGAGGATGGCCGGACGGTCCGGGGCGCGTACGAGGGTCTGAAACCGCCACCTTCCCTGCAGCCGCTCGAGCGGCGCCGGCGCCGGGCCGGAGATCCGGACCGGCTTGCCTCCGGCGGCCGCCGCGAGCGCGCGACCGATCTCCTTGCCGACCTCCTCCGCTCTCTCCCGCTTCGGCGACGAAACGAGGATCGCCGCGAGCTCGGAGAAGGGGGGATAGAAGAAAGTCCGGCGGAAGTCGAGCTCGCCAACGGCGAAACCGTCCACGTCATGCGCCGCTGCGCGGAGGATCGCGGGATGACTCGGATGAAACGTCTGGACGTGGACCGTGCCGGGCACGTCGCCCCGCCCGGCGCGCCCCGCAACTTGGGAGAGGAGCTGGAAGGTCTTCTCCGCCGCGCGAAAGTCCGGGAAGTTCAGGATCGAGTCGGCGGAGAGGACGCCCACCGCGGTCACGTTAGGAAAGTCGTGTCCCTTGGCGACCATCTGCGTTCCGATCAGGCAGCGCGCCCGCCCGGAGAGGACGTCGTCGACAACGGCTTCGACGCCGCGGCGCCGCGCGGCATCCCGATCGAGAATCGTCCACGGCACGTCCGGGAAGAGCTCCGCGAAACGTTCCGCGACGCGCTCGGTGCCGGCTCCGATCGCCTCGAGGAGAGACCCGCCGCACTCGGGACAACGCACCGGACGCGGAACCTTCTCGCCGCAGTAGTGGCAGACCAGCCGCCGTCCACGGTCGTGGACGGTTCGCGAGACGCTGCAGCGGGAACAGCGAAAGTCGAAGCCGCACTCGCGGCAGAGGAGAAACGGCGCGAAGCCCCGACGCGGCTGAAGGAGAATCGCCTGCTCACCCCGGGCGAAAGTCTCCCTCAGGCGTTCCAAGAGCGCGGCGGAGAAGAGCGGGACACCCTTCTCCTCCGCGGTCGGCTTTTCCCGCCGCAGGTCGACGATCGAGACCTGCGGCAGAGGCCGAGACTCGATGCGCGCCGTCAGAAGGAGCGCCGCCATCCGCCCGGTCCGCGCCGCGTGATACGCCTCCATCGAGGGGGTCGCGGACCCCATGACGAGCGCGGCGCCGTTCGCCTTCGCGCGGATGGCCGCGACGTCCCGCGCGTCGTAGCGCGGGTTCTCGCGCTGCTTGTACGAGGAGTCGTGTTCTTCGTCCACGACGAAGAGACCGGGATCCGCGACGGGGGCGAATGCGGCGGACCGGGGGCCGATCACGATCGGAGCTTTACCCGACCGCACCCGATCCCACGCCCGCGCGCGCTCCCCTTCCGAGAGCGCCGAGTGGAGCACGGCGGCGCGCTCCCCGAACTGCCGGCGCAGTTGACGCGCGAAGACCGGCGTCAACGCGATCTCGGGAACGAGCCACACGGCGCCGCGGCCCAGATCCCGGGCGGCGGCGATCGCCCGGAGATAGATTTCCGTCTTGCCGCTCCCCGTGACCCCCTGGAGGAGCGCCGGAAGGTAGCGGCGCTCCCGGATCGCCGATCGGAT
>WNGF01008594.1_pt1 | contig 11970 bp, 11 predicted proteins | sample 5400641 | NCBI WGS metagenome assembly WNGF01 (sample SAMN13153371, study PRJNA577476) | soil metagenome | isolation source: 80 cm soil or saprolite under grassland replicate 2 | place: USA:California | collected 2016-06-15 | reverse complement strand
TATCCGTCGATCCGGTACTGGACCTGAAGCGAACGCTTCCGCATCCACAGATGTGGAACCGGTATGCATACGTTGTCAATAATCCGGTCAGATATGACGATCCGACTGGCACAGAGATTCCCTACGAGCGCGGCATGTACGTCCCCCACAACGAGACTCCGTTGCAAGCGGCGACTATGGGTGCAGCGGTTGGGGTATTGACGGCCGGTTTCGTTCTCGCTCCTGAGCTGCCTGCGATTGCCTCGGCTGGCGGGACATCGCTGGCTGTTCGTTTCCCGCGTTTGACCGGTTTTGTACTGTCATTGCTCGCGGGCAGCACGGGCACGCCCAATTTGAGCAGGCTATCGAATGCAGGCGGACCTACTGTTCGCGTGGTTACGAATCAGACCCAAGCACTGGCCCAAGGGCGGGGGTTATCAGTGGCAACTGGTGAAAACGCGCAGGCGCTTGCTAACGCTGCACGTAGTGGCGAAGGCGTTCGGACGTTCGCCGCAAATATCCCACAGGCGCTGATGAGTGGGCTGCAGCAAGCTGGCTTGGCCGAAGTACGAACGACAACGATGAACGGAGTGACAGGCACAGAAGTTCGCTTTGCGCCGGGTGCAGCGCAGTACATCCTAAAGTTCTTCCAAGACATTACGCCGAAGTAGGAAATGACTATGAAGTGGTGTTGTGTCGGCTTTGAAAATCGGTATCAAATGGCAGGTGAGCGCAGCATCGCTGTTCTCGTAGATGAGAATGGGCTTGGAGAACCTGAGTTCCTCTTGCAGGCAAGAGCATTCGATCGTGGTGAAGAACCCTCGCTCAACACGGCAGTACCGATGAGTCTTGTCATCGATACCGCCATGCAGTTCTGCCCTTGGTGCGGCATGTCGTTACGCAAGTGGTATGGAAAGTACGTCCGCGAGCTAGCCCGGCCCGGCTACAAGATAGATCGCGGCTTTTAGACCTCCACCTGCCCACCCGTACGACCGGGCGAGCATCGCTCCGTGGCGCCGCCCAAGGCGCGGCTCAGACAGACGCCGGCTCGCGTCTTCGTGGCTCGCGCGCTTCCGCGCGCTCTGGCGCTGGCGGGCTTCACGAGCTCCGCTGCGAATCGCGGGTAGCGGCCCGCGCAGCCTGAGCCGGGGCTTGGGCGGACTCGGTTCCGTGCGGCCGCACGTGAGCCACCCCGCGCTGTCGCGCGCCGCCGAGCGCTGCACGGTTCCTCGTCAAAGCGAACATCATGGAAGTGAGCGGCACGCTTCCACCACGCGGCGCCGCGGCGCGCCCCCCCGCGCCACGTCGCCGAAAGGGTCCGATGGGCGTTCGAGGAGGTGGTCGACGTCTACGACACGGGCGAGCCTCGGCTCGAGGGCGATCACGTGGAAGTGTTCTCGCGCCTGAAGCGCCGCCGCATGCGTCCCGGGCTCGTCTGGAAGCCGAAGCGCCCCTCGCGGCGTTCTTGAGCCTTGTGAATCGGAGGATGATCATGCGAGTGATGCTCAAACAGGCCCTCGTTGCGGTAGCCATTGTTGCCTTCGGCGTGAGCTGCGGGGCCAACGCCGAGGCCGTCGACAGGCGGATTCCCGCGCCGTCGGTCGACACACCGGTCGTCGAGGCCACGAAGCCGCAGGTGGCCGTCTTTGCCGGCGGATGTTTCTGGGGCCTGCAGGGGATGTTTCAGCACGTGCGCGGCGTGACCAAGGTCGTGGCCGGCTATTCCGGCGGCGAGAAGGCGACCGCGCACTACGAAATGGTCGGAACCGAAACGACCGGCCACGCCGAGTCGGTGGAGATCACCTTCGACCCGAAGCAGGTCTCGTATGGGCAGCTCCTGCAGTTGTTCTTTTCCGTCGCGCACGATCCGACGCAGCTCGACCGGCAGGGTCCCGACCGCGGACCGAGCTACCGCTCCGAGATCTTCTTCGCATCGCCGACGCAGGAGCGCGTGGCGCGGGCCTACGTCAAGCAGCTCACGGAGGCGAAGGCCTTCGCGGCGCCGATCGTGACGAAGATCGAGCCGCTGAAGGCCTTCTACGCCGCCGAGGATTACCACCAGGACTACCTCATCCAGCACCCGAACCAGCCGTATATCGTCTTCAACGACTTGCCGAAAATCGAGGCGCTCAAGAAGGTCTATCCGGAGCGTTACCGGCCGGAGCCGGTCACGCTGGCGAGTCGACGGTAATCGTCACCCCGCCGTTCGCGGAGAGTCATGGGGCAGGCCATTGCCGCAGTTGCGTTGTCGATCATGGCGATTGTGTTTACGTTCTTTCCGCGCCAATACGTCGAAAGCATCCGGAAACGCGTTCCGCCGAGCGGCAGCCGTTTCATGTACCCGGCCGGATACGCTCGCTTCGTTCACCCGCGCACGTACGTTCCTTTCACACGTTTCATGGGGCTATTTCTGTTCCTCATGTGGCTGGGTCACGATCCAGCATTGTGGGAATCCATAGCGCCAGCGTCCATTGCGCCCAGGTGATCCTCAAGAGTGCCCTTTGTGCACATGATTGATTCGGTATGTGTTCGATATGGCCAATCAAGTCGATTCTTCCGAGGTAATCGAGGCGTTCTCGTGCCTTCCGTGGCATGACTCGAAGCTTCTGGGCTTCGCAGTCTCGGATGAGAGCTCTGGTGAGACGGTAGTCACGTTCGATGTCGTCTTCCGCCCCGTCGGCGGCGTCGGTGGACGCGCAGAAGTGCGATTCAACAATGCGAGAGGCATCCATGCCGAAGTCGACCTGCTCGCCAAGAGCATTTGCAGCGATCACATTGCGAGCGGGACTTGCGAGAAGGCTGAAGAATCGGCCGAGGAGTTTGTCTGTCGCCTGGACGAACGAATCGACGATCTCTACCCCGGCGAGACAATGGAAGGCCTCTTCCTGTTCTTTGTCGACCTCATTCATCCCGGCGGCAAAGTCCTCGTGCTGGCCCGCACTTTTTCGGTGACGGCACGGGCGCCGGAGCCCCCCGGCGCTACTCCCCCGTAATCGTCACCCCGCCGTTCGCGTTCACCAGCTCCATCTTGCATCCCCCGCCGTTGATGGTGCCGGTCAGCGATTGGTCGCTGCGGCGGGTCACGTTGATGGGGAGCTCGGTGTTGATCGAGCCGAAGGTCGTGCGGGCGTCGACGGTGTAGCCGGCGCCGCGGGGCACGGCTACCTTGATCGACGCGAACGTCGTGTGCAGCGTCACGGCGTTGCAGGAGCCGCGCAGGCCGGCCACGGAGATGCTGGCGTTCTGGTTCCGCACGTCCACCGCGCCGTCGATTCCTTTCAGGAACACCGAGCCGAAGCTGGCGCTCACCTTCGCGTCGCCGGCGACGTCGGCGGCGGTCACGCTGCCGTTCGCGTTCGTCACCGCGAGCGAGCCGCGGATGCGGTCGGCCCGCACGGGGGCGAAGCGCGTCTCCACGCTGAGGTTGCCGCGGACATCCGCGATAGTCACGGCACCGTTGCCGTTGCTGATGCGCGTGGCGCCGCCGATGTCCTTCAGCTCGATCGAGTCGAAGCTGCCGCTGACGATGGCCGTGCCGCCGATGCCTTTCCCCTCGACGCGGCCGTTGTTCGACGCCAGCGTGAGGTTGCGCCCGATCCTGCTGAAGCGCGTCGTGCCGAAGCCGTTCACGATCGCGGCGTCGCCGCCGACGTCGTGCACCTCGACAGAGCCGTTCGCGTTGTGCACGGCCAGATCGCCCTTCACGCCGGTCACGTTGACCGAGCCGAAGCGGTTCGACGCCGCGAGCTTCCCGTCGATGCGCGTCGCCGTGATCGAGCCGTTCGTGTTCTTCGCGTCGACGTTGCCGGCGGCGTGATCGACCGTGATCGAGCCGAACGAATTCTCGAGGCGCTGATTTCCGCTGCTGTCGTGCAGCGCGATCGAGCCCTGGCGGTTCACCAGCTCGCTCGGCGCACGGAGGCCGGTCGCGTCGATGCTGCCGAAGTGATTGCTGAGCAGCAGCGGCGCCTCGTCCGGGACCACCACGTCGACGTCGATCGAGAACGAGAGACTGCCGTGGTACGAGATCGTCGGCACGACGGTCTTGATCGCGATGCCGCCCGCGCCGCCGCTCGTCTCGATCTTAATGCTACGGCCGATCTCCGCGTCCGAGGAGCGGATCGTGGCGCGCACCGTGACGGTGTTGCCGCTGCCGGCGCGGACGTTGAGCGCCCCGAAGCGGTTCTCGATGGTGACGCGGCCGCCGCGATAGGTGAGCGTGCGACTGAACGTTTTCTCGAAGCGGTCCTCCGCCTGCGCGGAGATGGCGATCAGCGCGACCGCGATGGCGATCGCGAGCTTAGCGGCTCTCATGGGCTTCCTCCCTCAGCACGTCCTGGAGCGTGCGCTGCTTCTCGGTGTAGATCGACAAGAGCTGCCGGCGCAGGTTCGCGTTCTGGCGGTTCGTGCGGATAGCGGCCTGGCAGTCGGCGATGGCGTCGTCGAGAAGCATCAGTTTTTCTTTGTACGAGACCATGAGCGGCGACTGCGACTGCTCGAGCTTCGGCTCGGCGAGCTTCTCCATGCGGTTGATGGCCGCGACGTGGTCGCGCTCCGCGCGCTCGACCTGGTCGAGCGCGGTCCTCTGCAGAATGGCTTGATTGAACTCGTTCTCGCGCACGCGGCGCTGCGCGTACCAGCCGAGCGCGGCCAGCGCCGCGAGGATGGTCACGGCCGCGGCGAGCTTCCAGACGTGGAACCGCTCGCGGCGGTGCTCCGCGTCGATGGCGCGCTGGATGCGCGGCAGCAGCGAGTCGCTCGACCACGTCGCGTGCATCGTCCGCGCGACCGCGGAGATCTCGTCGAGCTCGTTGTTGTCAGTGTTCATGTTTCCACTTCTCCTGGAGCTGTCTCTTGGTCGAGAAAAGGATCCACTTCGAGTTGGCCTCGCTGATGCCGGCGATCGCGGCGATCTCGGCGTGGCTGAAGCCTTCGATCTCGAAAAGGACGAAGACGGTGCGGCGCTGCTCCGGCAGCTCGCGGAGGAGCCGCGCCAGCATGATCCGTTTCGTGTCGTCGACGTTGGACGCCGCGCGCGTCAGCGTCACCATGTCGTCGATCGGCGCTTCCTGCGGCCGCCGCCGGCGGCGGCGCATGGCGTCGTAGCAGGTGTTGATGAGGATGCGGTAGAGCCACGTGCCGAAGGCCGCTTCGCCGGTGTAGGTCGACGCGGCGCGGTGGATCTTGAAAAAGGTCTCCTGCACGGCATCCTCGGCGTCGGCGACGTTGCCGAGGTGGTGGTAGGCGATCGACTTCATCCGCTCGGCGTGCGCGCGGTAGATCGACTCGAACGCGTCGGCGTCGCCGGCCGCACAGCGGCGGGCCAGATGGAGATCGCTGTCGATCGGCTCCACGAGCGGCAACTGTACGAGGGATGCGGTCAGCATGTTTCGAGCGTTTGGACGTGCCGCGGCGGCAATCGTTAGAAGTGCTGAGTGCTGAGTGCTGAGTGGGGCATCGCGAAACTCAGCACTCAGCACTAAAGATCGTCAATCGAGCGAGGCCAGTCCGAATGCAGTAGTCGCGACAAAGCCCGATCCGCGAGCAGCCTCCCTCCCGTCTGGCACCGCGCGCAGTAGTTCGTCTCGTTGTCCGCGTAGACGATACGTTGCACCGGCGTACCGCAGTCGGGGCACGGCTTGCCGTAGCGGCCGTGCACGGCCATGCCGTCGCGGAACGCCGTCACCTTCTCCGGGAAGCGGTCGCCGGCGTCGGCGCGCAGGCGCTCCGTCCAGTCGATCAGCGTCTCGCGCGTGGCGCGCCAGAGGCGCTCGATCTCCGCGGCGTCGAGGTTTGTCGTGAGCTGCACCGGCGATAGCCGGGCGCGATGAAGGATCTCGTCGGAGTAGGCGTTGCCGATGCCGCTGAAGACGTGCGGATCGGTGAGCGTCCGCTTGAGCGTGTGACGCTCGCGCGTGAGCGCCGCGGCGAACTCCTCCAGCGTCGCCTCGAGAACCTCGATGCCGCCCGGGTCGTGCGCGCGCACGGCCTCGGCGCCACGGACGATGTGCATCGACGCGCGCTTCTTCGACCCCGCCTCGGTGAGGACGAGCGTGCCGTTCGGGAAGTCGAGCGCGGCCAGGCCGAGCTTCCCCGGCACCTTCGCGCCGGGCGCGAGCCAGCGAAAGCGGCCGGCAATCATCAGATGGATGATGAGGAAGAGCTCGCCGTCGAATTCGAGCACGATGCGCTTGCCGAGGCGGCGGATGGATTTGATGTGCTTGCCTTCCAGTTCGGCAGGTGAAGGATCGAATGTGCGGAGGACAAACGGGCTCGTCAGTCGGGCCTTGAGCAGCGGCTGGCCGAGGAGACGTTTCTCGAGCGCTTCGACGTAGACGGACACATCCGGGAGTTCCGGCATCGATCTGGCGATTATCGGTCGTACATGCGCAACGTGCTCAGCGGAGTGCTCCTGCTTGTCGCTTTGGCCGCGATTGCTTCCGGACCAGGGCTAGCGAGCAGCGAACAGCGGACAGCGGGCAGGAGCGATCAGCCACCTGCCTATCCGCTGCCCGCTGCTCGCTGCCCGCTCATTCCTGTGCAAGGCGTGCACTCCTCCCAGCGCAAGAGCACCTTCAACGAAGGCCGCGCCGGGCACCTGCACCACGCCATCGACATCCTCGCGCCGCGCGGCACGCCCGTGCTCGCCGCCGTCGACGGCACCGTGCGCAAGCTCTTCGTCAGCGGCGCGGGCGGGATCACGCTCTACGAATACGACCTCGCCGGCGAGCGCAGCTACTACTACGCCCATCTCGACGGTTACGCGCCCGGCATCCGCGAAGGGCTGTCCCTCCGCCGCGGCGACGTTCTCGGCTACGTCGGCACGACCGGCAACGCGCCCGAGACGACGCCGCACCTCCACTTCGCGATCGAGGTATTGCCGCCGACGAAGGAGTGGTGGAAGGGGGAAGCGATCGACCCCTACCCGATCCTCACGACACCCGCTTCAGCGCTTCGGTGACGTCCTTCTGCTCGGGAACGAGCTGCAGCGATCGCGTGTAGCTCGTCTTCGCCTCGGCCTTGCGTCCCGTCTTCTCGTAGATCTGCCCGAGCCAGAAGTGGGCGCGATGCAGTCCCGGCTCGTCCTGCTTCGGCGCGTAGGCGAGGTACTTCCGCAGCGCCTCTTCGCCGCGAGGGTAATTCGTGCCGGTGGCGACGGTGACGCGGCCGAGCCAGAACAATACGGGCATGTAATTCGGATCGGCCTTCACCGCGGAGTCGATCTCGGTCGCCGCGGCGGCATTGTTCTTTTCGGATAGGTAGAAGCTCGCCAGATAGATGTGGGACTTCGGAGAATTCGGCTGCTCGCGCACGGCCTGGATGTATTCGTTGCGCGCGAGGTCGGTTTTCTTCTGACGATTGAAGATGAAGGCCCAGGCGCGATGGCCGCGGAAGGAATCGCGTTTCTTGATCTCGTTGGCCTGTTCGATGGCCTTCGATTCGCTGCCTCCCATGAACCCCGGCGCGACCATGTAGTACTCGATGAGGCTCATGCGGGCGTCGAGGTGATTCGGGTCGAGCTGGATGGCCTCTTCGAACTGCGCCTTCGTCTTCGAGGCGAGCGAGGCCTGGCTGAAGATGCTGGCCTTTTGCGCCAGGCTGCCGTACGCGCCGCCGAGGAGGTAGTGGGCCTCGGCGCTCTTCGGCGTGGCCGCCACCGCCTTCTCCAGCACCTCGGCGGCTTTCTCATAGTCGCGCTTCGCCATCAGCGCGCGGCCCTGGTCGATCAGTGGCGTTTGCGCGGCCAGCGGCACGGCAATGGCAACGAGAAGAGTCACAAAAGTGAGTCGCATGCGACCTTGTACGTGATTTGCTGAGGAAGGTTGGAGGGATGTCATAGAATCCCCGCTCTTCATGGCCGAGACCGCGACGATTACCGAGCGGACCACGATCCCCATCTACAGCGCCGAGGAGTTGAGCGAGACCGCGGCGCGTGCGCTGACCGAGGCGCGCGAGCGCGTCGCGGCGCTCGAGGCGCTGCCGCTGGAGGGACTCTCCGCCGAGGCCGTCTTCGACGCCTGGGACGCGATGTCGGTCGCCATCGAAGACGCCTTCGGGACGATCTGGCTGCTCAACAGCGTCCATCCCGACGCCGCCGTGCGCGACGCCGCCGACCGCGTCGTCATCGACGAGTCGGTCTTCATGACGGAGCTGTTCCAGAACGAGACGCTCTACGAGCGCGTGTGCGGCGTGACGGCCGCGACGGTCGCGCAGCGGCAGTACCGGAAGGATCTCCTCGAGGCCTTCGAGGACAGCGGCGTTTCCCTCGCCCCGGAGAAACGGCAGCGCTTCCGCGTCATCTCCGAGCGGCTCACGGAGCTGTCCCAGGAATTCAGCAAGAACATCCGCGAGAACAAGAGCGTGCTGCGCTTCACGACGGCGGAGTGCGAGGGGTTGCCGGCGTCGTATCTCGAGCGCGCCCGGAAGGACGACGACGGCAACGTCCTCCTCGGCTTCGACTATCCCGACTACGTCCCGTTCATGATGAACGCGAAGAACGAGGAGGCGCGGCGGCGCTACTACCTTGCCTACACGAACCGCGGTACGCCGCGGAACATCGAGATCCTCGACGAGATCGTGGCGCTGCGGAAGGAGATCGCCGAGCTCTACGAGGTGCCGAGCTTCGCGCATTACGTGACGAAGCGGCGGATGGTCGGCGATCCCGAGACGGTGACGTCGTTCCTCGACGAGGTGAAGGCCGCGGTCACCGAGGCCGAGCTGCGCGACCTCGGCATCCTGGCGGAGAAGAAGGCGGAGATGACCGGGCTCCCCGTCGAGCGGGCCAACATCACCCGATGGGACGTTCTCTACTACCGCGAACGGGTCCGCGAGCAGCGCTACGACATCGATCAGGAACAGCTCCGCCGCTACTTCCCGACCAGGCCGACGCTGCAGTGGCTCCTCGACATCAGCGAGCGGTTGTATGCGCTCCGCTTCGAGGAGGCGCGCGTGACGGTGTGGCACGACGACGTGCTCTACCTCGACGTGAAGGATGCGCCGAGCGGCGAGCGGATCGGCGGCATCTATCTCGATTTGTATCCGCGCCCCGACAAGTACAAGCACGCCGCGGCGTGGCCGGTGCGCGGCGTGTCGCGGCGCGCGGGGCGGAAGCCGATCAGCGTTCTCGTAGCGAATCTGAACCGCGACGGCCTCACGCACAGCGAGCTGGAGACGCTGCTGCACGAGTTCGGACATGTGCTGCACGGCGTGCTCTCGGACACGGAGTACAACCAGCACGCCGGCACGAGCGTGGAGCGTGACTTCGTGGAGGCGCCGTCGCAGATGTACGAGGAGTGGGCGAACCGCGTGGAGAGCCTCTCGCTGATGCGCGCGCATTGCACGACGTGCCCGGTGATCGACGAGCCGCTGGTGCGGCGGCTGCGGTCGTCGCGGAAGTTCGGCAGCGGAATCGACTGGGGGCGCCAGCATCTCTACGCGGCGTTCGACATGTCGCTGTCGAGCGAAAGCCCCGGCGGAACGCTGGAAACGTGGATCGCGATGGAGTCGGCCACGCCGATGGGCCACGCCGAGGGGACGGAGTTCCCCGGTACGTTCGAGCACATCGCCAGCGGCTACGCGGCCGGCTACTACGGCTACATGTGGGCAAAGGTGATCGCGCTCGATCTGATCTCCGCGTTCGGCAGCGACATCATGAGCGGCGAGACCGGCCGCCGCTTCCGCGAGATGATCCTCTCCCGCGGCAGCGAGGAGCCCGCACGCGAGCTGGTGGAGCGCTTCCTCGGACGCCCGGTGTCGAGCGAGGCGTTCTTCGAGGAGATCCGGGGAGAATAAACGTTATTTTCACCGCCTTCGTATTGAGCGCGTGCATACATTCCTCCTGGCAGCTCTGCTCGCTTTCCCCGTCCCCCAGACGCCGCGCATCCCGATCTCCGCGCCGCAATTCGGCGCCGCGCCGGGCAACCAGCTCTCGCCGCTGATCGCCTCGAACGGCACGATCGCGCTGGCGGTGTGGCAGGACCAGCGGGCCAGCCAAAACGGCAGCAGCAGCGGCTTCGCGGCGCGCATCGCCGTCGACGGCAGCGTGCTCGATCCCCTCGGCATCGCCCTCGGTTCCGGGATCCCGCTGGCCGTCGCGTGGGACGGCAACGAGTTCGTCGTTGTCGAGAGCGATGCCTTCCTCTCCGTCTCGATCGAGGGAACGATCCTGGAGCGGAACGCGGTGTCGGTCCAGGCGTTGGCGCGCTTCGGCGCGGTCACATCCGAGGGGCCGCTGCGCGTGCTCTTCCTCGCGCCCGACGGTGCGCGGATCTACGGCCCGCACGGCGACCTCGTCGCGGTGAGCGGTATCGGGCAGCCGAACGCCGCGATCGCGGGCAGCCGCAACTCGGAGCTCCTCATCGTGCGATGGGCACTGGACGATCCGTTCAACCCCGGCGGCTCCGGCCACACGGTTGCCGATCGCCTCGACGCGAACGGCCGCCACCTCGGCACGGTCGACACGCTCCTGCCGTACCGCGTCGACGAATTCGACGCCGTCGGCGGCGGTCCGGACGGCTGGCTTCTCGTATCGCAGTTCTGGAATGATCCCGCCGTCGTTGCCTACCGGCTCGACGCGAACGGCGTCGCGGTCAGTGCGCCGATCACGCTCCTCCCCGCCGATCCGAACGACCGCAAGATGTACAGCTCGTACAAGCCGCGCGTAGTGCGCGAGGCGAACGGCTACCTCGTCGCCTGGCACCGCTCGCTGCAGACGGGGGAGTCGGCCGCGTACGTCGCCGAGGTGGCCGACAACGGCGCACCGGCGGTGAAGGCGCTCTCGAAATGGGGCGGCATTACGAGCGGCGCGGCGATCGCGGCGGGCCTCGCGGTCTTCTCCGTGGCGCGTCTCGACACCGCAAGCTCGTACGACATCGTCGCGCAGGCGATCGACGGCGGTCCGCCGCGCGTGGTGACGAGCAGCGCCACGCTGCAGAGCGACGCGGCAGCGGCCGCGGGCGTCAACGGATACCTGGTGGCCTGGCGCGAGACGGGGCCGGATGGATTCAGCCGGCTCTATGCCCGGCGATTCCCCGACAACGACGCGCCGACGGAGCTGCGGCGGACGGCGGTCGATCCGTTCTATTCGCACGTGCTCCCGACGGCGCCGCGCGTCGTCTCGAACGGGGAGACGTACCTCGTCACGTGGGCGGAGTCCTCGACGCTGTTCGGCCGCCGCCTCTCGGCGCGCAACGGCGAGTGGCTCGATGCGGAACCGTTCACGCTCCAGGCGTCGGCGGAGTACACGTCCGGCACGAACGGCCGCGACGCACTCCTGGCGTGGCACGGCGCGTGTGCCGGCGGCGTGCAGACGTGCCTCCACACGCGGCACATCGCTTTGAGCGGCGATCCACTTGCGTCGTCCGCCGTCAGCACGACGCTCAACGCGTTCGTCTACGACGTCACCATCGGCTCGAACGGCGATGACTACCTCATCGCGTGGTCGGACGGCATGCGCGCGTGCATGTTCCTCTGCGCGATTCCGCCGTTCCGCATCCTGGGCGTGCGCGCGCGCGCCGACGGCACGCGCCTCGACGCATCGCCGCTGGTCATCGAAGACGCGAAGACGTACGCGCAGCGGCCGTCGATCGCCTGGAACGGGCGGCGCTACGTCGTCGCCTGGACCGATCTATTCAACGCGTACGGCCGCTATGTGACCGCCGAGGGAGCGTTGCCCGAGCCAACCGCGATCGTGGAGAAGACCAATGTGAGCGACGTCGAGGCGAAGGTCCTGACGTACAACGGGCGCACGCTCCTGCTGACCCGCCGCGCCAGCGCGTGGAGCGGCGTCGCCTTCGCCGCGGACACACCGCTCGACGAAGTGGCGGCGCTGCCGCGGAGCTTCGTCAGCGATCAAAGAGCGCTCGCCGCCGCGCCGCGCGGCAACGCGATGCTGATTGCCACCGACGCGCTCGGCGACGCAAGCCTCGGATTCGTGCCGCGCGTGGTGCTGCAGATCTTTGGGGATCCAGTGCGGCGGCCTGTGGCTCGACG
>WNGF01008592.1_pt1 | contig 11971 bp, 12 predicted proteins | sample 5400641 | NCBI WGS metagenome assembly WNGF01 (sample SAMN13153371, study PRJNA577476) | soil metagenome | isolation source: 80 cm soil or saprolite under grassland replicate 2 | place: USA:California | collected 2016-06-15 | reverse complement strand
CTGCTGGTGAGCAATCCGCGCGGTTCGAGCGAAGGGTCACCGTGAACCTGCACCGATCAGCTTGGGCCCGAGCATTGGGACGGCTTTGTCTCCTTCCTCATGGTACTGACCCTTCGGAAGCACCCTACCCGACACGGGCAGGGTCAGTGCATTCTCGGTCCTATCGGGAGGGGGGCGACGCCCCCGTCCGAGGGTCCATGGGCGCCACGATGGCGCGTGCGCTCGGCAAGAGGGGATGAGGCGAGGCAGCCGATGGCCCTGGAACGCACCCTGACCATCATCAAGCCGGACGCCGTCGCTCGGGGCGTGGCGGGGCAGATCATCAGCCGCTTCGAGCAGGCCGGTCTCAAGATCCTTGCCGCCAAGCTCGTTCAGCTCACGCCCGAGCAATCGGGCGGATTCTACATCGTCCACAAGGAGCGCCCGTTCTACAGGAGCCTCTGCGCCTTCATGACGCAGGGGCCCTGCATGCCCATGGTCCTCGAAGGCGAGGATGCCATCGCGCGGCTGCGCGAGCTGATGGGCGCTACGGATCCGGCCCAGGCGGCGCCGGGCACGATCCGCAGGGACTTCGCGTCCTCCATCGAGGCCAATGCGGTCCACGGCTCCGACTCGCCCGCGTCGGCGGCGTTCGAGATCCCGTACTTCTTCGCCGCGCTCGAGATCTTCCCGCGGTGAGCTCATGCCCGTCACCTCTCATCCCGCCTTCTCTCCGGCCAGCCACTCCTTTCCCGCGGTGCTCGGGAGGCGGCAGCGGATCATCACCGGTGTGTTCGGCATCGGGCTCGGCTTCGGCGCGCCGTTCATCCTCTCCGTCGTCCTCGTCGCCACCTCCGGCGATCCGAGCCTCCTGATCCTGCCGCTGCCCTTCCTGGGGGGCCTCTGGGCCATCCAGGGCCTGGCGCCGGCGGGGTTCACGCTGGAGGAAACGGGCGTGCGGCTCGAGCGGCGGTGGCTGTCGCGCCGCTTGCCCTATGCGGCCATCCTCGGCTGCGACCGCGAGCGGCGCCCCGTCGGCGGAGTCCTGGCCCTCGGGTTCAACGGGCTCTTCGGCTCTTCCGGCTGGCGCTGGAATCCGCGGACGGGCTGGCATTACCTCGCCATCACGAACACCCACGATCTCGTCTATCTCCAGACCACGGCCGGTCTCGTGGTCATTTCCCCGAGCCGGCCCGATGAGTTCGTCGCCGGGCTCCGCGCGTGCCTTCGATCGCTCGAGCCCGGGAAGCGCACCTGACAGGCCCGCGCCACCGGGGCAGGGAGGACACACCGTGAATCCTCGCGTCGATCTCGCCGTTTCGATCCCGCAGACCTTCCCGGATCGCCCGCTGGAGCCGCGGGCGATCCGCGAGTATCTCGGGCGCGCCGAGGCGCTGGGATTCCACAGCGCCTGGGTCGTGGAGCAGATCCTGGGCCGGATCCCGAGCCTCGAGCCCGTCGAGCTCCTGACCTGGGCGTCGGCGATGACCGAGCGGATACGCCTGGGTGCGGCCGTGCTGCTGACCGCGCTCCGGAGCCCGGTTCACCTCGCCAAGAGCCTGGCCACGCTCGATCACCTGAGCCGGGGCCGGCTCATCGTCGGTGTCGGGCTCGGAGGCAATCCGGCCGTCTACCCGGCGTACGGGACCTCCGCCGACCGGCGCGCGGCGCGATTTGCCGAGGGGCTGCGGCTGATGACGCGACTCTGGACCGAGCCGCGCGTGACGTTCGCGGGCGAGTTCTGGAAGCTCGAGAACGCGTCCATGGAGCCCAAGCCCTTGCAGAGGCCCCATCCCCCGATCTGGTTCGGCGGCCATCACCCGAACGCGCTCAAGCGCGCCGCCCTGATGGGCCAGGGCTTCATGGGCGCCGGCTCGCTGTCCACCGCGAAGTTCGCCGAGGAGGTGAAGCTGCTCCACGGCTTCTTGCAGGAAGCCGGCCACGATCCGGCTGCCTTCCCGATCGGCAAGCGCGTGTACATCGCGATCGACGCGGACCGGCAGCGGGCGGGGAAGCGGCTCGCGGAGTGGTTCGGGGCGTTCTACGGCCGGCCGCAGATGGCGGAGGAAGTCTCGGTGTGGGGGCCGCGCGATGAATGCGCGGAGCGTCTGCGCGAGGTGGTCGCGGCGGGGGCGCGGCTCCTGCTGCTCAACCCGGTCTTCGACGAGCTGGAGCACCTCGAGCAGTTCGCGTCGGCGATCGCCCCCGCGCTCTGAGGCGGCGGGGCGCCCAGCCGTCAGGAGCGCCGGCGGCCACGGCGGACCAGCAGGACCCACGCGGCGACGGCGGCGAGGGCGAGGGCGATCAGGACGAGACGCTCGGCGTCGCCCAACAGCCGGCGGAGCCGCTCGATGTGATGCCCGAGCCCGTAGCCGACGGCGTACCCCGCGCCCACGACGACGGGCACGTAGACCACGGCACCGATCAGGTTCGCGATGAGGAAGCGCGCCGGCCCCAGACCGCTGCTCCCCGCGAGCGGGCCGGCCATCACCCGCAAGCCCGGCACGAACCGGGCGACGAAGACCGCCACCATCCCGTGGCGGACGACGAACCGCTGCATTCGCTCGACGCGCCCGGGGGCGGCCGCGATGAAGCGGCCGAGGATGCGCTGCCCGTAGCGCCTCCCCAGCCAGTAGCCCATGTTGTCGCCGGCCACGGCGCTCACGATCGCCACGATCACGACGACGGGGAAGCGGAGCTGCCCCTGCCAGGCGAGATAGCCCCCGACGGTGAGGACGGTCTCCTCGGGAACGGGGAGCCCCACGTTACCGAGAACCACGATCAGGAAGATCGCCCCATAGCCCCACGCATCGATCAGCCGGCTCAGGTTCGGCATGGCGCGACCGGCCGGAGGATAGCACGGAGCGGAGCTACGAATCTTGGCCCGGTCGGACCTTTGCGGTACCATCGGCCATCGCGCTGTTGAAGGGCGCCGCGACGAGGGCCGGGACCAGGATCGGGGTGGTGTGGAAGCGATGGTGATCAACCAACTCTGGGGCGGGATCCTTGCGCTCGCGGCCCTCGTGCCCACGATCCTCGTCATTCACCTGGCCTGCGGCCGACCTTCCCTGCGCCGCCTCCGCCTCGCCGTCTCGCTCCTCGCCATCGCGGTGAGCCTGATCGTGTTCCGCCGGCTCGCCCCCACCATCGCCCGGCCCGTGGAGCCCTACCTGTGGGTGGTGACGAGCTTCGGCGAGATCTACTTCCTGTTCAAGCTGACCGAGGTGCTCCTGCTCGACGTCGTCCTGAGGCGGCGCGGGCAGCGCCCCCCGCCCGGGATCTTCCGGGACATCTTCTCGACCCTGTTCGCGGCGGTCGTGCTCGTCATCCTCGTGCAGGCAGGGCTCGGCGTGCACGTGGCCACGCTGGTCGTGACGTCGGCGGCGGTGTCGATCTTTCTCGGCCTGGCCCTCCAGCAGACGATCTCCGACCTCTTCGCCGGCCTCGCCCTCATGATCGAGCGGCCCTTCGAGCCCGGGGACTGGGTCAGGATCGGCGAGCGCGTGGGGCGGGTGCAGGAGATCAGCTGGCGCGCCGTGAAGATCCAGCTCCTGCGGGTCGAGGATTACCTGATCATCCCCAACAGCGTGGTGGCCAAGGCCGAGGTCGTGAACATGAGCAGCCCGACGCGCCTGCACGGCCACACGGTCGAGGTGGGGGTGGCTTACCGTCACCCGCCGAGCCGGGTGAGCGAGGTGCTGGTCGGGGCGGCGCTCGAGGTCGCGGGCGTGCTGCAGGCTCCCGCGCCTCGCGCCGAGCTGATCCGCTTCGACAGCTCCTCCATGACCTACCGCCTGACCTTCTGGATCGACGACTACCCCCGCATCGACGAGATCGCGGCGCAGGTCCGCGCCCACACCTGGTACGCCTTTCGTCGGCACGAGATCGAGATCCCGTATCCCATCCTGCACTCCTACTCGCGGCCGATGATCGAGGCCGACGCCTCCGTCCGCCGGGCGGAGATCGCGCGCCTGGCGGCGCTGTTCGGCCGCGTGGACTTCCTCTCGGTCCTCCGGGCGGAGGATCTGACCCGGCTGACCGAGACCGCGGGCATCTACCCGTACCCGGCTGGAACCGTGGTCGTTCGTCGAGGGGACGTGGGAGACAGCCTCTTCGTGGTCGCCTCCGGCCGCCTGGAGGTGCTCGACGAGCCGGGTGACGGGCAGCCGCCCCGGACCGTCGGCACCCGCGCCGTCGGCGAGTACGTCGGCGAGATGTCGCTGCTCACCGGCGAGCCCCGTCCGGCCACCGTGCGTACCGTCGAGGAGACGGAGCTGGCCGTGCTCACCCGCGACGTGCTCCGCCCGGTGCTGCTGAGCGATCCGGCGGCGGCCGAACGGCTCTCCCGCACCCTGGCGGCACACAAGGCGGCGCGCGAGGAGGCGGTCCAGCAGCTCGCGGCGGAGAGCCCTCCGCGCGCGGCGGAATACGGCGCGCGCACCTTGCTCGACGATATCCAGCGCTTCTTCAGGCTGGCCGATGCGGCAGATCAGCCTTGAAGATCTCGGAGAGATACGGCCGTGGTAGGCTGAGGTCGACTGCTGACGCGAGGAGAGCCGAGCCATGACCTTCGACCTCGCCCCGTTCGTCGAGCGCCGGCGCCGCTTCGCCGAGGCGATCGGCGACGCGCTCGCCATCATTCCCGGCGCGCGCGAGGTGGCTCGCAACGGCGACACGAACTTCGAGTTTCGCCAGGACTCGGACTTCTACTTCCTCACGGGCTTCGACGAGCCCGACGCGGTGGCCGTGATCAACCCCGCCCACGCCAAGGAGCGCTTCGTGCTGTTCGTCCGGCCGCGCGACCGCGAGATGGAGACCTGGAACGGCCGGCGCGCCGGCGTGGAGGGCGCCATCGCGACCTACGGCGCCGACGCCGCCTACACGGTGGACGAGCTCGACGCGAAGCTCCATGAGCACGCGGTCGACCGCCCCGCGCTCGTCTACCGGCTCGGCAACCCGCACCACGATGGGCGCGTGACGCGCCTCCTCGCCGAGATGCGGACCGTGCGCACCCGCGGGTTCGTGACGCCCACGCGCGTCGACGACCCGGGGCCGATCCTCCACGATCTCCGCCTGCGTCGCCGTCCCGAGGAGCTCGCCCGTCAGCGGCGCGCCTGCGAGATCAGCCGCGACGCCCACCGCGAGGCGATGCGGTTCGCGCGGCCGGGGCGGTACGAGTACGAGGTGCAGGCGGTCCTCGAGTTCGTCTTCCGCCAGGGCGGCTCGCCGCGAAATGCCTATCCCTCGATCGTGGCGTCGGGCCCCAACGCCTGCATCCTCCACTACACCGAGAACACCCGGCGCATGGAGGACGGCGACCTTCTCCTCATCGACGCCGGCTGCGAGTGGGGCTACCAGGCCGCGGACATCACCCGGACGTGTCCGGTGAACGGGCGATTCACGCCGCCGCAGCGGCGGATCTACGAGGCGGTGCTGCGCGCGCAGCTGGCGGGGATCGGGGCCGCCCGCCCCGGCAACCGCTACGAGGCGGTGCACGACGCCGCCCGCCGCGCCCTCGTCGAGGGGCTGGTCGCGCTGGGCCTGCTCCCCCGCGGGGTCGAGGAGTCGCTCGCGATGCATCATTACCGCGAGTTCTACATGCACGGCACCGGCCACTGGATCGGCATGGACGTGCACGACGTCGGCGACTACCGCGTTCACCGCCAGTCGCGCGTGCTCGAGCCCGGCATGGTGCTGACCGTCGAGCCCGGTCTCTACTTCGACCCCGCCCGCGAAGCGGTGGAGTTCCGCCTCCGTGAGTACAGCGAGGAGGAGATCTGGGAGCGGCGCGCGCGCCTCGGCATGGCCGCCGCCAAGAAGCTCGAGGACGAGGAGAAGGCCCGCGCCGAGACGGTGGTCCACCCCGTGCCCGTCGAGTACCGCGGGATCGGCGTCCGCATCGAGGACGACGTCCTCATCACGGACGGGGGGTGCGAGGTCCTCACCGCGGGCACGCCGAAGACGGTGGACGAGGTCGAGCGCGCCTGCGCCGAGCCCCCACGTCTGACCTGGTGACGCGCCGACCGATCTCGTCGCCGGGGAGCCCCGGTCTCATCGAGAGACCGGCCGAGTGCGCCAGCGACGCGAGGCGTACCCGCTGCCCGCTGAGCGTCGGCGGCGACCGAGTGAGCGGAGCGCATTCCGCCTGCTCGTGACCCCGCGCCTTTCCGCAAATCTCCTTCCCGGTGGAGAAGGCGGGGGTATCGGCCCGGTTTGAGCGCCGATCACGCCGAGGCCTTCGGGTTGGTTCTGGCACCAGGTCGTGCCGGGTCAGGCGGGAAGACCAGGACGCCTCTCACCTGCGGGACAAAAACCGCTAACCCTCACGCCACCGCAGGAACAATGGAACGCAACATGAAGACCGCCAGGGCGTTCGGTCTCACGATCCCGCCGTCGCTGCTGCTCCGGGCCGACGAGGTGATCCAGTAGTGGACCGGCGCGACTTTATCAGCTTCATCACTGTTACCCTCCTCGTCGCGCCGCGCGCTGCCACCGCGCAGCCTGCGAAAATCGTCCGGATCGGTTATCTCTCGCTGGTCTCCGCGTCGGCGGATGCTGCCAACCTGGAGGCGTTTCGGCAGGGTATGCGCGACTACGGCTACGTCGACGGACAGAACACCGTCATCGAGGCGCGGCATGCGAAGGGCGCTTCCGAACGGCTTCCCGGTTTCGCCTCGGAGCTCGTCCGGCTCAAGGTGGACGTGGTCGTTGCGTCAACGACCTCCGCGGTGCGCGCCGTCCAGCAGGCGAGCCCGACGATTCCCATCGTGATGGCCTTCACTGCCGATCCCGTCGGCGAAAAGCTCGTCGCGAGCCTGGCACGACCGGGCGGGAACGTCACCGGGCTCTCGGCCAGCGCGCCCGAGATGGCGGTGAAACGGCTGGAGGTGCTGAAAGTGATCGTGCCCAAGATCCCTCGCGCCGCGTTCCTCGTCAACCCGGCGACGGCGAAGGCGGTCCTGGGCGGAGGCGAGGCCGCGGGCCGAGCGCTGGGCGTTCCGGTCAACACGCTTCTAGTGCGCGACGCCAAGGAGCTGGACCAAGCCCTCGCGACCTTGAAGAAAGTGGCCGTCGGGGGGCTCATCGTCGACCTGACGCTCCAGGATCAGTGGAAGCGGATCCTGGAGTTCGCGCTCCAGAATCGGCTGCCGACCGTGTCGGGACCGCGGGCGTTCATCGAGGCGGGTGGCCTCGCGGCGTATGGGCCGCACTTTCCCGATCTCTTTCGTCGTTCGGCGACCTATGTAGCCAGGATCCTGAAGGGCGCGAAGCCCGCCGACCTGCCCGTCGAGCAGGCCACGAGGTTCGAGCTCGCCCTCAACCTGAAGACCGCGAAGGCCCTCGGCTTGACGATCCCGCCGTCGCTGCTGCTGCGAGCCGGTCAGGTGATCCAGTGAGCCGGCGGAAGCCGAGCAGATCGCAGCGGCTTACCCCTCGAGAAGCTGCGCAGATCGCGGTTGCTGCGTCGGTGATCAGGTCGCCGCCCTTCGGCGAGGATGCACAGCTGACTTTCTCGTGGACGTCGAGAGATCCGACAACCTTTCCCCGTCCCTCCGGGCGGGGCGCACGGGAGGATCTCGCGGCGTGGAATAAACCTCTCGGGCGTGCGTAGTATTTCATAACAGGTCCTGCTCCGTCTCAACGGAGAGTCGAGAGGCGAATGGACGAAAGGGCGGAGTTTCAAGAGCTTTGCCTGACCCACCTGGACTCCTTCTATAACTACGCCCTCGTCCTGAGCCGGAGCGCGTCCGAGGCCGAGGATCTCCTTCAGGAGACGTTCCTCCGGGCGTTTCGAGGCTTCGGCTCCTACAAGCACGACCACAGCTTCAAGGTCTGGGTGTTCAAGATCATGAAAAACGCCCAGATAGACAGAGGACGAAGGCTGCGCGTCCGCCCTGTCGAGGAGGAGTGGCGGGGGGACGACGGCCAGGGCAAGGATCTCGCGAAGGAGGTGTTCCTGTATCCCGTTCCGCTCAACCCGGAAGAGACTCTCCTGCGCCGCGTCACGATCGAAGAGGTGAGAGACGCCATCAGGAGTCTCCCGAACATTCTCCGAGAAGTCGTGGAACTTCGCGAAATAGAGGGGCTTTCCTACCAGCAGATCGCCGGCATTCTCGGCAAGCCGGTCGGGACGATCATGTCCCGGCTCTATCGCGGGAGAAACCTGATCCGGTCGCTTCTGCAAGAGCCTCCATCGGCCGATCAGCTCAAATCCAGGAGTGCCTATGGTCTGTAAGGTCGCTCGCTCGAAGCTCTTCCAGTATGTAGATGGCGAGCTTCCGGAGGATCAGGCCGCCACCCTCGAAGTCCATCTCACCGCCTGTCCTGATTGCCGGCGGCTGACGGAGATCGAACGAAGCTTCCGGGAGCGGTACGTCGAGCCGCTTCGGCCCGCACGGACTCCCGAGCGAGTCCGTGATCAGGTCACCCGGCTCCTCGACGGCCTCCCCGATCAGCGGCCGGCGACCCGGCGTCCGCCCGCTTCCCTCCGTTCCCTCCTCGTCGCCGGGCTTGCCCTCCTGGCCCTCGGCAGCCTGCTCGGCGTCGGACTCAGCGGCCTGTTCGGCCGTGGCGGCGAGCGGCTGTGGGACGGGGGGAAGGCCTCGCTCGTCCGCCTCGCGGACGCCTCGGTGGAGCAGCACCAGAAGCTCGCCCGAGGCATGCTCCCCTACGACATCCAGCACGTCCCGCCCAAGGCCGCGGAGGAGTGGTTCAAGGGACGGCTCAACTTCAACGTGAGCCTGCCCGAGCTCACCGGGGACGACCTGGTCCTGCTCGGCGGTCGGATCTCGAACCTCGAGGCGCTGGAAGTGGCGGCCCTTCACTACAGGGTCGAGGGGAAGGACGTCTCGCTCTTCATCATTCCGCCGGACAAGTACCGGACCCTCGGCCTCGGGGATTCTCCGAAGTTCAAGATGGTCACCCGCCACGGCTACGACGTCGTCGTCTGGGCCTCGCACGGGGCGGCCTACTCGCTCGTGTCAGAGATCGGCGGCCGATCATGCCTGGTCTGCCACTCGCGCGGGGAGAAGCTGGAGCTTCCGGCCGGCTCCCAGGTGCACGACAAGCTGTGAAGATCGGCGGCCACGAGAGTTGTTCTGAGAAGGTACACGACAAGCTGTGAGGAGATTCAGGCCAATGCCTCGTCTTGCAGTCATGGTTATCACCTTTTTCGTGGGAGGTCTGCTGCCGCCGCACCAGGCCTGGGGCTACGAGGTAGCGCCGGTGACGAACGGAGGGACGATCCAGGGGAAGGTCGTCTTCACCGGCGCGCCGCCGGCCCCGCGGAAAGTGATCCCGACGAAGGACAAGGAGGTCTGCGGGGGCGTCCGTGAGGTGCCCCAGATCCTGCTCGCCCCGGACAAGGGCGTCCAGGACGCGTTCGTCTATCTCAAGGCAGTGGAGAAGGGCAAGGGCTGGGAGAAGTCCGCCAAGACGCCGGAGATCGACAACGAGAAGTGCGACTTTCACCCGCACGTGCAGATCATCCCGGCCGGCGACGTCGAGATCGTCAACTCCGACCCTGTCCTGCACAACACGCACGGCTTCTACGGAAAGCTGACCGCCTTCAATGTCGCCCTGCCCAACAAGGATCAGCGCATCAAGAAGCCGCTGAAAAAATCCGGCCTGGTCCGGGTGGAGTGCGACGCCCACGGCTGGATGCTCGGGTGGATCTACGTGGCGGACAACCCCTACTACGCGGTGAGCGCCAAGGACGGCACGTTCGCCATCAAGGACGTCCCCCCGGGGCAGTACACGCTGGTGACCTGGCAGGAGAGCACCGGAGAGGTGGAACAGCCCGTCACCGTCAAGCCAAAGGAGGCAGTGAGCGTCACGATCGACCTCAAGAAGTAGCGCCAGGGAGTGGTCCGGCCCGCTGACGAACAACAGGGAGGAACCAGCTATGGAACCGAGGGAGTCGGATCTGGATCCACGGCAGATCGACATGGAGATCGACCGAGGGGAGCGGCCCGACCGCGCCCTCACGATCACCCGCCGGACCTTCATCAACAAGGCCATCCTGGCCGGCACCGCGGCCGGGGCCGCGTCCGTGGGATGGTTCCCGACCATCAACACCATCGACCTCGCCTTCGGCCAGCAGGCCGCCTTCAAGTTCGCCTGGCTCTCCGACACCCACCTCTACCCCAAGAGCGTGAACACCCGGTTCGTCGAGAAGACGGTTCGGGCGGTGCAGGAGATCAAGGCCATGAGTCCGCCGGCGGACTTCCTGATCTTCGGGGGAGATCTGGCCCAGCTCGGGGACCCGGTGGAGCTGGCCCTCGGCGCCGACATCCTCAAGGAGCTCACGATCAAGAAGGTCTTCATTCCCGGCGAGCACGACTGGTACCTGGACCTGGGCGCCAAGTGGGAGCAGACGTTCGGGAAGAGCCCGTGGACCTTCGATCACAAGGGCGTGCGTTTCATCGGTCTCAACACGGTCGGGCAGGTTCCCGATTACTGGAGCGCCAAGAAGATGACGCCCAAGGAGCGGATGGGGCACATGGCCACGCTCGATGGCAGCGTCGCCGGCCCCTGGGCGGGCGTGGGTGAGCCCCAGCGGCGCTGGCTCGACCAGACGGTGTCGAACTGGCCGAAGAGCCAGCCCGTGGTGGTGTTCACCCACACGCCGCTCTACGAGTACTACCCCCCCTGGAACTTCTGGACGCGGGACTGGCGGGAGGTCAACGAGATCCTGAAGCCGTTCAGCAACGTGACCAACATCCACGGTCACACCCACCAGGTGCTCTACAACGAGGTCGGCAAGATGCGCTCCATCGGGATGCTCGCCACCTCGTGGCCCTGGCCCTATGCCCCGGAAGGAGTGCCCGCTCTCACCAAGGCGATGATCCGCGCCGATCCCGGCGACCACTTCGACGGCGTGGGCTGGTCACGCCTCTCGGTCGCCGCCGGGAAGGTCGAGAACGAGTACGTGATGTTCGGCCGGAAGGCGGTCTTCGCGGATGCGGAGGTCGATTCAGGGACAGGCGACAACGGGAACCAGATCCTGAGCCCGCGTATCGCCGATCGGATGTACCCCTACTAACCGCGTCCACCAGGGCGGTTGACGCCCGTCGGAGGGATGGTCATGAACGCGAAGCGCCGTCTGCTGATCGCTCTGGCAGCCTCGGTGGTGGGGCTGCTCTTCGTCGTGCTCGGCACCGGCCGTCTGCTGGCTCCGCCCACGGCTTTGGCGCACAAGGAGAAGCACACCCTCGACCAGCTCAACGCGTTCCAGGAGGTCTTCATGGAGCAGGTGAAGATCGGCGATCTCCTGTTCCACGGAGACGGGGCCACCGAGAAGAGGATGAACGTGACGCTGTCCAAGACGGGGATGGCCTGCGCCATGTGCCACCCGTTCGCGTCGGACACGCATCCCCACGAGTTCCCGAAGTTCCAGGAGCAGATCAACAAGTTCTCGACGCTCCGGGACATGATCAACTGGTGCATCGAGAAGCCGAACGAGGGCGTCAAGATCGATCCCGACAGCGACGCCATGAAGGCGCTCGAGGTCTACATCTACTGGTCCAATCGCGGCTCCCGGCTGGCCACGGGCACCCACTGAGGTCGCAAGGCTCGGAGCATGAGGATCCACGGGGGCTCGCGGCCGCCGGAGTTCCACGTCTTAGGCTCCCCTTCACCCTTGCCTTCTTCCCCTCCGGGGCGAGGGGATCGAAGCGGCTCCCTCTCCCTCGGAGACGGCAGGGGTGAGCGTGGCGCATCGGTTGCGCACGATGGGCTCTAGGCGCGCCTTTCTCGCCCTGGCGTCCGGGGCGGTGGGGCTCCTGGCCGAGGGAGGGTCATGGCAGGGCGGGCGCGCCGCCGAGGCCCGGCGCCTCAGCGCCGATGATCCGGATCTGCTCCCGCCGTTCGAGCGCCTTCATCTCCCCGTGCTCGAGCTTCCGGTGGTCGCCGGCAATGGCGCCAAGGTGCCCATCGTGGTGGAGATGACGCACCCCATGGACCAAGGCCACTGCATCACGACCATCCAGGT
>WNGF01017797.1_pt1 | contig 11973 bp, 12 predicted proteins | sample 5400641 | NCBI WGS metagenome assembly WNGF01 (sample SAMN13153371, study PRJNA577476) | soil metagenome | isolation source: 80 cm soil or saprolite under grassland replicate 2 | place: USA:California | collected 2016-06-15 | reverse complement strand
AGCCGATCACCGCGCGGCTTCTGTTCCGGTGGCTCCGGAACCTGGTCGGCGGCCAACGATCGCCGCGCTGTTTCGCTCACCTTTCATAGGTGGCCGGCGGCGGCCAGGGTCTTACCGGGTCCCGCCACCCAAAAGAAAACGCCAGCGGTCGCTAGGGTCAGTGCTTCTCGCCGCGCACGGCGGCCAGCAGCCCTCGAAGTCCTCACCGCATGCGCGCATGCGCGCAGGTGCGCCGCAATGCCCGGGTACCGTTCCTCCGCGTCACCAAAGCCCGGCACTGCGTGGCATGCCAGCCGCACGGGCCCGTCATCGACGTCAGCTGCTCCTGCTGCGGCAACGGCCCCCTGATCACCGGGCAGCCACCCGGACTCGGCGCCCAGCTCACCGCGCCAGCGCCGGACTGGATGCACGCCCACGGCTGGCAACTTCACCCCCAACCGCTATGCCCCGCCGATCACAGATAGCCGCCCCTCGTCGGGTAGCTGGCCGAGCCGCCGCGCCGCGTCGGCGAAGTCTTCTCCTTCTAGGCCTGGGTCCAGCCGCGCGGCGAAGCTGATGAGCTGTTCGGGTGTGTAGCGTTCCAGCGCCGCGGCGGTGTCGAGATAGTCACGTTCGTAGGCCCGGCTGGCCAGCGCGCATACCTTGCCGCCGAGCGCGTCCTCCGGTGTTGCCGCACCACGCGCCGGTACCGGGTATCAGCACCATGCTGGTCACGACAGTCCCAGCGCCGGGGCCAGCGCGCGGTACCCGGGCAGCGGGTCGGTGCCCTCTGCGGTGATGAGATGGAGGCAGACGTGGTCGGCTCCCGCGTCGAGGTGGCGGGTGAGCTGCGCGGCGATCCCGGCCGGGCTGCCATGGGCGACCAGCGCGTCGATCAGCGCATCGCTGCCGCTCCCGCTGAGGTCATCGTCGGTCCAGCCCAGCCGGCGCAGGTTGCTGGTGTAGTTGACCAGGCCGAGATGCGGGTGCACCCTGGTCCGGCCGAGCGCGCGGGCCCGGTCGGGGTCGGTGTCCAGCACCACCATGTGCTCGGGCGCGAGCAGCGGTCCTGGGCCTAGCACGGCCCGCGCCTGGCGGGTGTGCTCGGGCGGGACGAGGTAAGGGATGGCGCCGGCGGCGCGGTCCCTGGCGAGGCCGAGCACCTTCGGGCCCAGGGCGGCCAGCACCAGGCTGTCGCGGGGGACGCCCCCGGCCTGGAGCACGTCCACGTAGCGGGCGAGCGTCTCGTACGGCCTGGCGTACTGCTGGGTGGCCTCGCGGTGACCCGCGCCCACCCCCAGCAGGAACCGGCCGGGGTGGCGCCGCTGCACGCGCGCGAACGAGCGCGCCACGTCCTCCGGCCGGTCCTGCCACATGTTCACGATGCTGGTGGCGAGAATCAGCGTGGCGGTCGCGTCGAGGAGCTCCTCGGCCTGGGCCAGGTCCCCGGCCGGCGACGAGCCCAGCCACAGCGCGCCGAAGCCGAGCCGCTCGATGCCCGCGGCAAGCTCCGGTGTCACCAGGCTCGCGCTGCGCCAGATGCCGAACCGCCCCAGCCGCCTGGCTTCCGTCATGCAGTCACCCTAGTGACGGTGCGGCGGGCGGTGGTAGTGATGGTGGTGGTGGTGCGGCGGGGTCACCGAGCCCGCACCGTGAAGGTGCCGGCCTGGCACGGGATAGACCCCGAGCCCTAGGCCGGTACCCGGGGCGGGCGGCGCGTGCGGCCGCCCGCCCCGGGCCGCCGCTCCGTGCCGCAGAGGGGCGGCGGACGCCTGCCCGGCGGCGTCCAGGCCCGGCAGCGAGGTGAGGGCAGCCGACGCGGACAGTGGCCGTTACGGAAGGTGAGCACCCGGCGAAGGCGGCAGCCGGATGCTCGCGCGGAACGCCGAATATTTGTTCGAGTGGTGCTCGGTCGCTGGGCGGGCTTGCCCGTACAGATCGTCCTGATATGGGCGTTGCCGCTGGAGGTAAGAGAGCCGGATTGACGGCCTGGTGACCGGGGATCATCGCCTTGCGGCTCAGCGGCGGTGGGCGAGTCCCGGCCGTGTGGCCTGCTCGGCTCGCGCCTTGATCGTAAGCAGTCTCCGGGGTTCCACGATGAAGGCGCCGGAGTCGGGCGGCGCGATCCAGACCGCACTGACCGCGTGATGTGCCACTGGGCGCGCCGCCGGCTGATCAGCCGGCGGCTGCGCCGATCGCGCGGCTCTACGTCGAGGCACCATGCAAGGTCCCGTCCGGAGTGCGCGCGGCGAAGCAGTGGCCGTCCTCGACGCCGACGACGTCGAAGCCGGAGACCGGGATAATGAGGATGCCGTCGCCGGGGCGCAGTTGCTGCCAGCCGGGCCGGATCTGCTCGGCGCTGCGCCGCGCGTCATTGCCGAGGCAGTCGTAGCTGTATCAGCGGGCTCGCCGTAGCCGAGCTGCGCCCAGCCACGGTCGTCATGGCGGCCTTTGTCGCTGTCCGGCAGGGCGGCCACAGTTCTGGCTGCGTCTCCCGATCTCACGGATATTCCCACCGGCTGCCGGTGAGGCAGCGGTTGCGGCGCGGCGTGATCCTGGGCGAAAGAGACGGCCTTGTGCTGCGGGAGGCCGGAGAGCGAAGGAGGAGACATTGACCACGAACCGCTCGAACAAGCTCGGCGGATCCGGGCCTCCCGCCCGTACGATTGACGCCGGGCTGCGGCGTGCCTGCCGGCTTCGGCGAGGCGGGTGTGGTGGTTTCCCGATCCTGCGCGCTCACGGCCCGGCATCTACGAGACGGGGGTCAGGGTTGTTCACCACCGCTGCGGTGAGCTGGCCGAGCGCGTATCGAACGGGCAGGTCTGCGGCTGCCCTGGCGGCAAGGACCGAGGCAGCTGTGATCCGGGGTAGGGGAACCGGGCGCTGTGAGCAATGACGCGTTCCAGCCGGCGGTCGCCCAGGTGGAGCACATTGCGCTGGCGACGAACGATGTCGAGTGCCTGTGCGACTTCTACCGGCTGCTCGGGGCGGCGGCTGTGCCGCCTTCCGCAGACCCCGGCACAGGTCTTCGTACATGCGTGCTGGACTTCTGCGGCGTCCGCTTGGAGTTGGTCGAGCGGCCGGGCCGCCGCGGGGGTGCGGCCGGCGACGCGCTGGCGCCGGGGCTTCTGCACCTCGGCTTCGCGCTCGGATCCGCCGATGCCGTCGACGAGCTCAGCCGTGTCATCGCCACGGCCGGCCACCGGGTGCTCGAGCGGCCGCACCGCGCCGGCGAGCGGGGCCGCTACGAGAGCGTTGTCCTCGACCCCGACGGCAATCGGGTCAAGCTCACCGTCTGAGCGGTCCGGCGATGCCTAGAGCGCCCGGCGCCATTCTAGAATCGCCTGGTGGGAGCGCAGCGGGCTCGGCTCGTGGAGCGCGAGCGCGAGCTCGAAACGGTGGAGCGGCTGCTCGCCGGTGCCTGCGCGGGCTCGGGCGGGGCTGTGGTCTTCGAAGGTCCGGCGGGGATCGGCAAGTCGAGTCTGCTCGCGGCCGCTCGGATTGCGGCGGCGGCCAAGCTGCGGGTTTTGTCGGCGCGGGGTGGTGAGCTGGAGCGGGAGTTGCCGTTCGGGATCGTCCGGCAGCTGCTGGAACCAGCGGTGGCGGCCTGTGACCCGGAGGAGCGTGATGCCTTGCTGGCCGGGGCGGCGGCGCTGGCGAAGCCTGTGCTTTTTGCGGCCGATCCGGAGGCCGGCGCCGAGACGTCGTTTTCCGTTTTGCACGGGCTGTACTGGCTGACGGTTAATCTGGCCGACGCACAGCCGTTGCTGGTGGCGGTGGACGACGCGCACTGGGCGGATGTCGATTCTTTGCGCTGGCTGATCTATCTCGCCCGCCGGCTGGCGGGCGTGCCGCTGGCGCTTGTGCTCGCGGCCAGGCCGACCGGGCCCGGCCGCGTGCAGGAGTTGCTCGATGAGCTGCTGGTCATCCCTGAGGTCGCGGTCCTGCAGCCGGGCGGGCTAAGCGAGCAGGCAATCGGCGCGCTCGCGGCACAGTTGCTGGCCGCTGAGCCCGATCCGGGATTCGTCACCGCTTGCCGGCGGGCGACCGGCGGCAACCCGTTCTTGCTCCTGGAGCTCTTCGGCGAGCTCCACCGGCGGCGACTCGCGCCTAGCCGCGAGAACGCCGGCCTGGCCAGCCAGCTGAGCTCGCATGGCGTCGGCCGGGCCGTGCGCGCCCGGCTGAGGCGCCTGCCGCCTGACTGCACCGCCCTCGCCCGGGCCGTCGCCGTGCTCGGCGACCCGGCCAGGCCGGCCCTGGCAGCACAGCTCGCGGGCCTCGACGACGACGCGGCCGGGCGCGCCGCCGACGCTCTGGCCCAGGCGGTGATCTTCGAACCCGGCCTGCGGCTTGCGTTCATCCACCCGCTCGTGCGGTCGAGCGTCTACGCCGAGCTGAGCTCTCAGGAGCGTGCCCGGCACCACGAGGGGGCTGCCCGCCTGCTCACCGGTGCGGGCGAGGCAACGGACCGGATCGCCGTCCACCTGCTGGCGGCCCATCCTGGCGGGGACGCGGAGACGGTGAACAGGCTGCGGCAGGCGGCCAAGGACGCACGCAACCGCGGCGCCCCGGACATTGCCGTCACCTACCTCCGGAGAGCTCTTGCCGAGCCGCCGTCGCCGGAGCTCGAGCCTGTACTTGTCCACGAGCTGGGCATGGCCGCACTCAGCGCCGGCGAGCTGGGGATGGCGATCGAGCAGCTCCGGCAGGCAGCCCAGGACCTTGCCGATGGGCGGATGCGCGCGGAAGCAGCGAACGCGCTGGGTTCGGCTCTGTTCCTCGCGGACCGGCCCGTGGAGGCGATGACCGATCTCACGGCGGTCATCGACGAGCTGCCAGAAAGCGAGCGCGAGCAGGGACTGCGGCTGCAGGCGACGCGCTGGGTGGCCGTGCGGGGCAGCGTGACGGTCTGGGGTCGTCTCCAGGCAACCGGGAACGGTTCGTCGTCACGTCCCGCACCCCGCGGACGGTCGGGGAGCGCCTGCACGTCGCTGTCACGGCGTACGACGCCGCCCGAGCCGGGACGGCCCGGGAGGCGCGCGAGCTGGCCCTGCAGGCGTTCGCGGACGGGCGGCTGCTCGAGGACCCGGGCCCGGAGTCGGGTGGGTTCTGGATCGTGCCGACCGTGCTCCTCCTCGCCCACGCCGATGACGACGGGGCGCGAGTCAGCACCGCGGTGATCGAGTGGGCCAAGCAGCACGGGTCGCTGCCGACGTTCTCCATGGCCGCTCAGCTGCGCGCCTACGTCTGCCTACGCCGCGGCTTGCTGGCCGAAGCGGAGGCGGATGCGGCGAGCGCGCTCGAGCATCCTGGCCTGCCGGGCTTTCCCCCCTACGGCCGGATGGCGCTCGTCAACGTCCTGCTCGCGCGAGGCAAGCCGGCCGCAGCCACCGAAGTCTTTGCGCAGGGTAGATCCGATCCTGCAGCAGCGGGCCACACCCGCTACCTGCAGACGCGCGCCCGCCTGCGGGCGGCCTCGCGGCGCCCCGGCGAAGCGCTGGAGGATCTGATCGCCTGTGGCCGTCTGGAGCGGGAGTGGGAAATCCATACACCTGCGTTCAGCACGTGGCGCGCCGACGCCGCGCCGCTGCTGGCATCGCTTGGCCGCCACGACGAGGCTCGAGCTCTGGCCCGTGAAGAGCACGAGCGCTGCACCGCCTTCGGCGCACCAGGCCCGCTCGGGGCTTCGCTGCGCACACTTGGCCTCATCGAGCAAGGATCCTCAGGGATCAGGCTGCTCGAGCAAGCCGTCGCCCACCTCCGACGGTCACCGGCGCGGCTCGAGCACGCCCTCGCGCTGCTCGAACTGGGCGCGGCGACCCGACGCGCCGGCCAGCGCGCCGACGCGCGCGAGCCACTCCGCGAGGCGCTCGAGCTTGCCCGTGCCTGCGGCGCCGACGCGATCGCTGTGCGCGCCCACGACGAGCTCATCGCAGCCGGTGCCCGCCCGCGCCGGGACCCCACCGAGAGCCGCAGTAACCTCACCGCCTCCGAGCTGCGCGTCGCTCGGATGGGCGCCGATGGGATGACCAACCGCCAGATCGCACAGGCGCTCTTCCTGACCGAGAACACCATCGAGACTCACCTCCGCAGCGTCTTCCGCAAGCTCGACATCCGCTCGCGGTCGCAGCTCGCCCGCGCCCTCTAGCAGCACCAGGCGGCCGGCTTCTCACGGAGTTCCTCACCGGCGCTCCGTGAGGCCACGGCCCCGCACGCGCCGCGATCCTGGTTGCAACACCCCAGCAGCGCGGGCCCGGGGCGATGAAGACGCTCCCCGCCGAGCCCTGGCAGCCGAGCGTCAACCCACTCGGAAAGGACAACCATGTCCCCCAGCACGACCAGCAAGCGACGGCGGGCGCTCCTCGCCCTCGCCCTCGCCCTCGCCTCCACTGCCATGACCACCCTCGCGCTCACGGCCCCGGCGCTGGCAGCGAGCGGCGGCCAGACCGGCTTCGGCTTCAACGCCGCCAAGATCAGCGGCTTTCCCGCCGGCGCCGTCTCCCTGACCGGCGGCGGCGCATTCAACCCCGGCACCGGGTTCGTTCACTCTGGAGGCGGCTTCCGCTGCACCGAGGATGTCGCGGGACTGGTGCCACTGAATGGCTGCCTCGCCGGGCAAGGTGTCCGCTGGGATACCGAAGCGCTCTTGGCGAGCACCGGCTTCAAGTGCACCGGCGCCGCGGGCGAAGCCAGAAAGACCGCGACCACAGGCCACGGCACAGTTGTCCTTCAGTCCGACTTCTACCGGGCAGGCGATGGGATCGACGAATCCTTCCGAGCCCAGCTGATCGTCTCCCAGCACGACATCGCACCGGACATTCCAGGTGTCCAGAACGTCTGGGTCCAGGGGATCGGCTGCGGCTCGGCGATCGTCCACTTCAGCTCGCCGAGCTGAACCAAAGGCGCGCTGCGCCGCCTTTGGTGTGCGCGCCCAGCATCCGGGTGGCGCGCATACCGCGGTCCTCCCCACCCGCTCGCAGACGGGGCTCGGCTGCCTGTGCGAAAGCTCGGCGACCAGCCGGGCTGAGGGCCGGCAGGTGACCCCGGGCCTCGCGCCTGGTCGGCGGGTGCTCATCAGCGTCATCCCCTGCGCAGGGCACGGGGGCGGTGTCCCGACAGCAAAGGGAGAAAGTCATGATCAGATCACTTGCCCAGCTGACAGCACACAAAGGCCGACCCCGGATGCCGATGGCGGTGCCGGGGCTCGCGGCGGCGCTGGTACTGGCCGCCTCCGCGGCGTTCGCGTCGGCCGGCGCGGCTGGGGCCAGCGTCGGCTCGCAGGCGGGGTCCGGGACGGGGATCTGACCCACATTTCGTGATCGATACGACCCCCTCTCAGGCGGCCAGGATCACGCGCTTGCGGAGCAGGTCGAAGCTGGCGCGGCCGTACATCTGACGCTTGATCATCTTGATCCGGTTTACGTTGCCCTCGACCGCGCCGGAGCTGTGCGGCAGGGTAAGGCCGTTGAGCACGGCGATGTGGTCTTGTTTGAGCCCCGTGGTGAAGGAGTGCAGGTCGGGCTGGTCATCGGCCTCGACAGCGGCGATCCAGGAGTCCAGGCGGTCACCATGCAGCCCGGTAAGGATCTTGGCGAATTCTCGGATGACCTGACACCCCTGTTCACCAGGGAGAACGTGGACGCACATGACTACCGTAGGCATGTAAGTCCGGCACCTGAAGCTCTATGACCAGGGCAGACATGATGGGCCTTATGAGCCTGGGGGGAACTTCGGTCTAGGTGGGGGCAGCGGGCTCGCACGTCGTTGAGCCTGGCCTGCTCGTCGTCGTCCAGGGTGGCCGGATCGCGCAGGATCCAGCTGGCCACGTGGCGGGCCTTCGGCGGTGCAGGCACCGGTGGCGGGGCTGCGCCGAGGGCGCGGAAGGGCTGCAGGTAGGCCCGGACGATCGCGTAGCTGCCCTGGTAGCCGGCCGCCTTGATCTCGGCGTGCAGCTGCAGGACGTTGGTGGCGCCGGCGTTCCACCGCTGGTGCAGGTAGGGCTTGAAGTCATCCAGCAGGGACGGCCGCCGGCCGCGGGCCTTGGCCAGCAGATCCTCCGCGCTGGCAGCGCGGGCGAACCGGCGCACCGTCTCTTTGGCCAGGCCCAGCTCGCGCATGATCGGCTTGATGCCCTTGCCCTGGGCCAGCAGCGCCTGCACCTCCTCATACCGCCGGCGAGTCCGCTGCACCAGGGCGGACTCTTCTATCCGCGCGGCAGCGGCCTCGGTCGCGGCCTGCTGCAGATCCGGTTCTGGCACCGGGCCGGCGGGCAGCTCGGGCTCGGGTTCTATCAGGCAGGTGCGGTGGCGGGCCACGGCCTTCTCCACGCGTTCGGCGAGGTTGTGCCACAGGTGCCACCGGTCGGCGACCTGGATCGCCTCTGGTGCGCCGGTGCGGGCGCCGTCGGCGTAGGCTCCGGCGCGGTCCCGGCAGATCACCTGAGTACCGGGATGGGCGCGCAGCCAGGCGGCGAACGTCTCGGCCTCCCGGTCGGGCAGCAGGTCCGCCGGCCGGTGGGTGTCCATGTTCACCAGCACGGTCCCGTACACCTGCCCCTTGCGCAGGGCGAAGTCATCGACCCCGAGGACAGCGATGCCGCCCGCGCCCGGGTCGGGCAGGGCGCGGATCAGCCGCAGCATCGTCGACCGCCCGGCCGGTAACCCGAACCCGCCCGCCAGGCGTGCCCCCGCCCGGCCCGCCAGAGCCAGGGCGATCGCCTCGAGCAGGCCGCGCAGCAGCGGCGTGCGCCGCGCATACGCCGTGGTCAGGCCATCGACCTGCTCAGCGAACGTGCACGCCGGGCAATCTTGGGCGTCGCAGAAGAACCGCCGGACCCGCAGCCTGATCATCACCCGCTGCCCGCCCGCCGCCGCATCCGCGAGCCGCCGCTGATACCGGCTGTGCACCCGCGACGACGCCACCCCGCACTGCGGGCATGTCCCGCCGGCGCTGCGAGCGCGCACCCAGATGCACACCAGGCCCGGCAGCTGGTCAACCCGCTCCACCTCCACCCCGGCGAGGTGGGGCAACAGCAGCTCCAGGCCACAGGCTGACCCGCATGACAAGCAGCACCCGCTCGGGGACAATGACACCTCGGACTCCTGGCTGGCCGGCTGGCGTTGACAACCGCCGATCTACCAGGAGTCCCTTCATCACCTACGGCAACACGCCGATCACGGACAACACAGCTCAACTCAGTCCATGCTGCCGACGCCGATCCGCCTGCACGGGCCAGTTGCGATCACGAAATGTGGGTCAGATCCCGGGACGGTGCCGGTACTGCGGCTCAACCGTGCGGCTCCGGCCGGCGTGATACCCGGGACGGCGCGGGTGGTGCCGCTGCGGGTCCCCGATGCGGGTGTTTACGCTGCGCAGAAGGCCGCGGCTAACGCGGCCGCCGCCCGGCGGGCCGGACGGCCGGCACGGCCGGCCCCGGCCGTGCTGGCACCGGCCGTGGTACGGAACTGGGCGGGACAGCGGGACACGACCGTGGCACCGTCGGACTCCACCGGCGCGATCGGCACCACCCGGTACATCGAGCTGGTGAATGCCAGGGCCGCCGTCTACAGCCGGACCAGCAACACCCCGACCGCCTCGGGGCCGCTGCTCCAGCTCACCGGGTGCGCAACGCCGGCCTGCACCGACAACGTGTTCGATCCGCAGGTGATCTGGGATCCGGGGACGAATCGCTTCTTCTACGCGGCCGATGACATCGCGTCCAGCACCCAGAACCTGCTCGACATCGGGTTCAGCAGCACCGCCACCCCGACCCTGTCGGCGTCGAGCTGGTGCCGGTACAGCATGAACTTCGGCTCCATCTTCCCCGATTACCCCAAGCTCGGCGACACCAAGGACTTCCAGCTCATCGGGGCCAACGAGTTCAGCGGGTCCAGCTTCGCCGGGTCTCACATCGCCTGGCTGACCAAGCCCCCGCCCGGGACGGCCTGCCCGGCCCCCAGCACGTTCACGGCCGGGGTCTCCGGCACGCTGAAGAACGCCAACGGCACGGCCGCGTTCACCCCGGTGCCGGCCAACCAGACCGACACCAGCTCGGCCGGGTGGGCGGTGGCCCGGCCGGCCAGCATCCCGTCCGGCGGTGCGACGTTCCTGACCGTGTTCAAGGTGACAAAATCCACGGCCGGCGCGGCGACGATCCCGGCCACCGGGACCTCGGTCCCGGTCAGCGCCTTCCAGGTTCCCGCCTCGGCCCCCCAGCCAGGGACCACGGACAAGCTCGACACCCTGGACGCCCGCAACACCCAGGCCGTCTCCGCGGTCGACCCCGCGCACGGCGGGGTGACCGCGCTCTGGACCCAGCACACGGTCTTCGGCGGCGCCGGCTCCCAGGTCCGCTGGTATGAGATCAACCCGGCGACCCACTCGCTGATCCAGCACGGCACCCTGACCAGCGCGTCGAGCTTCACCTTCGACGCGGCCATCTCGCCGGACCGGCGGGTCAACGGCACCACCCGCCAGTTTGGCGGGGACATGGTGATCGACGCCGTCCAGTCCTCGACCACGACCCTGCCCGCCATCAAGGTGGCATCCAAGATCGGGCCGAACCCGGTCTCCTCCCTCAGCCAGATCGCCGCCTCCGCCGCCGCCGACACCGGCTTCGACTGCATCATGGCCGGCGGCCTGTGCCGCTGGGGTGACTACGCGGCAGCAACCCCCGATCCCGCCGCCCCTGCCACCGCGGCCACCGGCCAGGTCTGGGGCAGCTCGATGCTCGCCGCATCGGGCGGAAGCATCTCCAGCTCGGGCTGGACGACCCGCAACTTCGCGATCAAGCCGTAGCCGGGGTCCGGATAGGTGCCGGTGTAGGCGCGCGCAGGCCGGTGACGCAGCCGCGGTTCTGCGTATCCCAGTCCTTGAAGATGTCGTGAGCCGTGGGGTGGAGGAAGAGGTGGCGTACGTGGTTGTGCTGCTTCGCCGGCCAGCTCTCGGCCAGGCGGCGACCCAGCCGCGCCGCGGCAGGCCAAGATCAGGGTCCTGGGTGTGGCCAGCCGCGTCGTGCCCGCGCACGCCCCCGCCTTCCGCGCCGACCCGGACACCCCGTGTTGGCGATGACAGTGACAGTTCCCCCCGTGGCTCATCTCACCTGGATGCCCCGAGCGGCGGCGGCTCACCGCTGCGGCGCCCAGGCCGGCGCGGTGCGACGGTCCCGCCCCCTAATGCCCGCCGCGGCTGCCAGCCGGTGGCGTGATGGCCAGACGTCAGCCCAGCTGCGGTCAGGACCTGCGCGAACCCTCACCCAACAGAGGGGCGGCCATGCTCCCCGCGGCTGAGGATGCGCCGAAGGGCCACACCACGCTGGGCAACCAGCCCCGAGCAGAGCCGGACAGCGCGTTCCGCAGTATGTACGCCGAGCACAGGCCAGCCCTGCTGCGGCTGGCCACTACGCTGACCGCCGGCGATCGCGGCCGCGCCGAAGATCTCGTCCAGGAAACCATGCTGCGGGCCTGGACCCACCGCAATGACCTGGACATCCACCGCTCACCCCGGGCGTGGCTGGCAACCACCACCCGCCACCTCGCCATCGACGCCCACCGGGCCCGGCGGGCCCGCCCGCACGAGGTCGAGCTGGACCACCGCCTGCCACTGATCACCAGCCAGCGTGCCGACGCCAGCATCGACGAGACCGGTGTCCGCGCTGCCATCGCCGCTTTGCCGTGGCACCAGCGAAGAGTACTGACCGAGGTGTACTACCGCGACCGGTCGGTGGCGGAAACGGCGCGAATACTGCAGATCCCAGCCGGCACGGTGAAATCACGCATCTTCTACGGGTTGCGGGCCCTGCGCCGCACCCTGGCCGCCCAGGATGCTGTGGCCTCGGCCAAGGGCATCGTGACCGGGTAAGACCTGATCTACGGCTGCTAGTCCGCCGAACATCCGCGCAAGTCGAACCCGCTGGGCAGCTGCGCCAGCGCCCGCTCCACCTGGCGGTGATTAACCCGGCCCAGCGACAGCGGCGGGAGCGCATCGACGTCGAAC
>WNGF01011635.1_pt1 | contig 11973 bp, 13 predicted proteins | sample 5400641 | NCBI WGS metagenome assembly WNGF01 (sample SAMN13153371, study PRJNA577476) | soil metagenome | isolation source: 80 cm soil or saprolite under grassland replicate 2 | place: USA:California | collected 2016-06-15 | reverse complement strand
TGGGCTGCTACGGCCTACAGATCGACGGCGCCAGGTTCAGTAAGGTCATCGTGACCGACTTCCGCGCTTGAGGCTGGCCGCACCACCTCGGCACCCAGCGGGCACACCGACACCGCCGCACGCCCCCCTGAATAGTTACGATCGTGGGCGGCACGATTTATGCCGCTACGCGGCCATTCCCACATTTCAACGCCAGGAATTACCACACTCGCCTATGTCCGCCGTTGTCGATTACCGTGGACGGTTCGCATCCCCACCAGGGCCGCCGCAAGGCGAGGCCCCGCGCCCCGCGCGACGGCCGCCTGCGGCGGCCCTGGCCCTGCGGCGAGGGCCGAGCCCCGCACCCAGGTGCGCTCAGCCGCTTTGGTCTGTCGCCGAGTTCGGCAAGTACGCTACGACGCCCAAGCGGCCCAGACGGAACGGAGGTCCCCTTGCATGAGCGCACAGGTAACTGCCTTCTTCTCCCGACTTAGCCCCCCCGTCGATGAGGTCAACCGCTTCCTTGAGGACAACTCCTACGACGTTGCAGACGTGCGCATCCAGTTTGTGACCACGCGCATCGTGACCAGCCCAGCCAGTGTCGGCGAGTCGGTCGAGGACCTTTACGAGGCCTTTGTGACTCATCCTGGATAACAGCGTAGGAGTCTAAGTGGTTGGCTTGCTTGGTCAACGACGCGGTCAACGTTCTACCTTGCTCCACCTGTGCCTATCTTGACGGCTGGCGTTCCTGAGCTGCGCTGCCTTACCAGGAGGACGCTAATTAGGTTTCCGGCCGCCTCCGGCCTACGGATCTGGCGGATGCTCAAGCAGTCGTTTGTGCTCTGCGCTCGGCGTAGGCGGCGCGGGCGGCCCCGGCCGGCTGGCCGCCGGACTCTACGATGCGAAGATCCATGCCACGCTGACGGCATTCGCACCCCGACGGATCGGAAGCTTATGGTCACTGAGCAACCGGATTGGGAATCGTGTGGCCTTCCTGGCTGCACAGGCGTCCGGCTGCCCACCGTGCCCCGATGCCTCGCTCACGTCGCCGAGCAGGCATCCGATGCCTTCGACGCCGAACTCAAGCGCATAAGCGCCGATGGCGCCGTTGACGCGCGTGGGGTGGTGATCAGCGCCGACCTACTGGCGCGACTCCTGGGCACCCTGCCGCGCAAGGACGACCGGCCCACCTTCACAGCCGCCAGGTTCGACGGGGCAACCTTCCAAGGTCTGGCCATGTTCGGTGGCGCGACCTTCAAGGATCGGGTCGGGTTCGAGGAGGCACGCTTCCGGCGTGAGGCTTGGTTCGGCGGGGCGCGCTTCGAGGGCGGGGCCGGGTTCGGCGGGGCGCGCTTCGAGGGCGGGGCCGGGTTCAGCGGGGCGCGGTTCGAGGGCGAAGCCAGCTTCAACGCGGCGCGGTTCGAGGGCGAGGCCGGGTTCGACGGGGCGCGCTTCGAGGGCGTGGCCATGTTCGGCGTGGCGACCTTCCACGGCAGTGCCTGGTTCCACGAGGCGAGCTTCCGACGCATGGCCTGGTTCAACGAGACGAGCTTCCAGGCCAGCGCCATCTTCAACTTGACGAGCTTCCAGGGTGAGGCCTGGTTCGCTGGGTCCAGCTTCCAGGACGAGGCCCAGTTCGACCGGGCGAGCTTCCAAGGCGAGACCTGGTTCGGGGGGGTGCGCTTCCAGGGCGAGGCCTGGTTCGCTGGAGCGAGCTTCGAGCACCCCACGCAGGTCGGCCCGCTACTCGCAAGGAGGCTCGTCCTCGACAGCGCGGTCTTCCGTGCTCGCGTGCAGCTCGATGCGACGGCAGCGACGCTGTGCGCCCGGCGGGCGCGGTTCCCCGTTGGCGTCCACCTGCGGCTGCGTTACGCCACCGTCGACCTGGACGACGCCAACCTTGCCGCCCCAGCCATCCTCGCCGGCGTCCCATTGCCGTTCCCCGAGCTTGAGGACCAAGAGGACCAAGTCACGCGTGCTTGGCAGCGGCTGCCGCCCGGGCCACGCCAGCAGCGCTGGCGACCTCGGTTGGTTTCCGTGCGGCGCGCGGACGTCGCCGGCCTGCGGCTGGCCGACGTGGACCTGCGCGCGTGCCGGTTCGCGGGCGCGCACAACCTCGACCGGCTGCGCATCGAGGGCGCGCCGCTGTTCGCCCACACCACCGGGTGGTGGCGGGCGCGGCGCAAGACCTTGGCCGAGGAGCAGCACTGGCGCGCCGGCCGCCCCGGCCGCTGGCGCGCGGCCGGCTGGTATCCCCGGGCCGAGTGCGAGATGCGCCGCCACGACCTTGGCACCCCCAGGGCGGAGCGGCTGGTTATGTGGGCCTACTGGCTGCTGTCCGGGTACGCCCTGCGGGCCTGGCGCGCGCTGGCCGCGCTGGTCGTCGTGGTGGTGCTGGCCGGGGTTGCGCTGGCGTTCTGGGGGTTTCCCGACGCGACGCCGAGCTTCCGCCCTGCTGCCGTCGGCCGCGGCGGGGCGCTGGTCTACCAGCAACAACCCAGCGAGCCAGCGGCCGGGCTCGGGCGGCTACCCGGTGCGATCCGGTTCAGCGCGCGCTCGGCGACCGCGCTGCTGCGCGGGCCGGACCGGGCGCTGACGCCGCTGGGGGAGTGGCTCGAGATCGGCCTGCGGTTCGCGGGGCCGCTGCTGCTGGGGTTGGCGGTGCTGTCGGTACGGGGGCGCGTGCGACGCTGACTGCACGCGGCGGGCGCTCTACCTCGCTTCACTGCGGTCGTGTGTCGCCCCACCAAGCTCGCTGGCCCCCATCTCGGTCGGGGCTTGGCCCGTACGACGTCGCCAGGTAAGGTGAGTAGTTCAGAATCACAACCGTGTGATTTCCAGCTCCGGGAGAACGAGGTGAGCCGACCACCCGAGGACGATCCTTCCCCCACGCGCTTCGAGGTGCTTTTCGCTTCCACGCGCCCGGTGCGGGCACGCGGCGATGACTACTACACGCGCTTCACGCTTCAGGCCTTAGCCTGAATCCACCGCGCCGGAATTCGTGACGGGCTAGGGTGTGGCTGGGCCGGTCGGAGGAGGCTTGTCTGCACGCTGATGGCCTCATGAGGGAGGCCGTGTCGGCAGGTCTGAGGCGATCGTGCGGTCGCAGTCAGCTCGCTGGCCAGCGTCCGGGCAGGCTCACGCGGACCCCTGTGGGTCTGGAGTGGTGCGTTCCAGCGGTGGCGTGGGTCAGGTGGCGTAGGCGATGCAGCGCAGCCGCGCCAGCGCCAGCTCGAACCATGGTGCCCAGGGCCAGCCGACGGGCAGATGCAACCTCCATCGCCTGGCGGAGTGGGTGAGGCGGCCGGGCAGGCTGAACAGGGTGCGGCGCAGTGTCTTGGCCACGACCAGTTCCTGGCGGGTGCCCAGCCCGATGGCGGCGACCCAGCGCAGCAGGTTGTGCGCCAGGGTGGCGATCACCAGCCAGGCGGCATTGGCGGCGAACTTGCCCGAGGGATGATGCCGCAGGCCCACCCCGCCCTTGAGGTCACGGATCGCGAGCTCGACCGTGGCGGCGGTGGTCGGCGTCCAGCTCGACAGTGGTGCCGACCCGGTCGGTGACGAAGGCGTGGTAGCGCCAGTTGGGAAACAGCTCGGCCTGGGCGCCGACCAGGCGGGTGCGGCGCACGACCAGCCGGTCACCCCGATAGCGGGTCTCGGCGAGCTGCGCCAGGCCACCGTCGGGGTAGACGATGTCGACCCAGGCGTCCTGGTCGATCGCCTGGATCGCGGTTCGGATCGGCTTGGTCTGCCGCACGGTGATCGAGTAGCGGAGCTGGTGGCGGCGGCAGGCCCGGATGGTCTTGGCCGACCAGAACCCCGAGTCGGCGCGGATGGTCAGCTCGCCGCTGGCGCCGGCGCGACGCACCCGTGCGGCGAGCTCGTCGACGAACCGGGCGGTGCCGCGGGCGGTGTTGGCCCGCCCGGTCCGCTGCCGGGCGTGCAGGATCTCGCCGGTGTCGGCGCGGCTGGCAACAAGCGGGTGGTAGCCCAGGGTGTGGGTGTAGCCGTAGGCGGCGCCCTGCTTGTGGTAGCCGTGCACCTCGCACACCGTAGAGTCCAGGTCGATGGCCATCGGCCCATCACCGGGTCCGGCACCAGCGGCCCACGCCCTGGTCAGGATCTGCTCGGTGAGCCGGTCGAGCTGGCGGACGTGCCCGAAGGTGAACGAGCGTAGGAAGGTGCCCAGGGTGGAGGGGCCATGACGCGGTGGCCGAGCACCTGGCTGGTGGCGCCGCAGCGCAGCAGGGCGGCGTCGTCGATACAGTCCCCACCCGCGATCATGGTGTGGACCAGGGTCAGCAGCTTGCGGCCGGGATGGGCGGCGCCGGGCCGCTCGCCCAGGTCGATCACCTGGTCGGCGGCCTGCTCGATGCCCAGCCGCTCGGCCAGCGTGGCGGGCAGTAGCAGGCCCGCGTTGGCGACCGCGTGGGTGTCGTCGAAGCAGCTGTCGAGCTGGTCCAGGGTGTGGGAGGATGGCATCGAGAACGTGCCCTTCTGGTCGGGGATACGGCAGCTCTAGGAGGCGCCATTCTCCCAGGTCAGAGGGCCTTTCTCAGAATCCGGACCAGCAGCATTCCATTACCGCAACCCTGGATCGAGGCGAAGATCCCCGCAGGTGGTGGCGATGCGACGGATGCAAGCCGCCGGCATCGACGCGTTCGGCGGCCAGGTGCGCATGCTCGAGCTCGCGGCGCCGGCGTCTCCTGCGCCGGACGAGGTCGTGATCTCGGTGCACGCGGCAGGGGTCGCCAACTGGGACGAGTTCGTCCGGACAGGCGACTGGGACGTCGGCCGCCGACCGCCGCTGGCGCTCGGCGTCGCGGCGGCGGGTGTCGTCGCCGCGGTCGGCGAGGACGTGACGAGCCTGGCACCGGGCGACCAGGTGCTCACCCACCCCGTGCCGCTGCGCCACCAGGGCGCGTGGGCGCAGTGGCTCCTCGCGCCGGCCGCGCTGGTGGCGCGGAAGCCGGCCGTCGTCTCGTGGGAGGCAGCGGCCGCGTTCCCGGTGCCCGCACTCACCGCCGACCAGGCGCTCACCGCGGCCGCACCTGCCCCGGCCGGCCAGTGGGTGCTGGTGCACGGCGCCGGCGGCGTCACCGGCGGACTGACCGTGCAGCTGGCGGTCGCCCAAGGAGCGACCGTGGTCGCGACGGCGGGCCCCTCCAGTGCGGCGCGGGTCCGCGGCTACGGCGCGCGGGTCGTGCTCGACTATCACGATCCGCAGTGGCCGGCCCGCGTGCGGGACGCAGCTCCGGGTGGAGGTGGCGTCGGGGCCGCCGTGAACGCCGCCCCCGGCGGCGCGGCGACCGCGCTGCAGGCCGTGGCGAGCGACGGCCGCCTGGCAACGATCACCGGCGATCCGCCGCCGCCCGAACGAGGGGTGGAGGTCACCGACGTCTACGTCCGAGCCGACGGTGCACGGCTTGCCGCACTGGTCGAGACGCTCGCGCAGGGGCTGCTCTCGCTCCACGTCGCGGCGACACGTCCGCTGGCGCAGGCGGCCACGGCGCTCCAGGACGCCGTCGCCGGGCGCGCCTCGGGCGCGAGTGTCCTCATGCTCCAGCGGAGCCCCTCGTAAGAGGGCCATTTCTGCTGCCGAGGTCGTGCACCTTCTGGATGCGGCGCCCGGCGGCCGCCAAAGGCTTCCGACCTGCCAGGGCAGCCGGAGCGCAAAGACGTTTCGGTGGATCCAGGCTCAGGCACGTGGCTAATGAGGTGGCTGATGATCTAGGTGCACTAGACAGGCTCTACCTTGACGGTCGAGCTTCCTGACCAGCGCTGCCTTACCAGGACGACGCCAAGTTCCCGGCCGCCCCAGGCTACGGATCTGGAGGCCTTGGCCAACGTTGCGTACTTGGATAGAGCAGCCAGCCTGGTTCGGCGCCTACCTAGCGAACGCCTTACGATGCCTGCATGACGACGGAACGCGACCACGGAAGCAGCGAGGTTGAGATGCTCCGGTGTGAGCTGCGGGGCTCGCACCTTTACCCTCACCTTGTGCTGGCGCTTCGAGACATGAGGCAGGCCAATGGCCGCGACCTGACAACAGGCGCCGGCTCTGGCAACGCATCGTGGATCGGCCTTAGCTTGGCCATGGTCGTGCTCGATAGGCTGTCAGGCGACAGCCCCGGAGTAGGCGATCGATGGACGCGCTTGCTGACGGACCACGAGGTCTCAGAAGACGACGCGAAGATCTTGTACGCGCTGCGCTGCTCGCTTCTACATGGCTATGAGCTGCCGAAACCGGACAAGAGCTGTGGCCGGACCGTGTTGCTTACCGATGACCCTGCAGCCTACGCCGTGGACACCTCACGGGATGGTCTTGCACTGGTCAGTGTGCCCGTCTTCTGTGGACGGCTGGTCGAGCGGATCGCGGCCGAGGTGCCAGGCGGCCGAGACGAAGGCCTGGTCAACACTGACTACCGCATCTGAGGCAGCTGAGCACAGAGCCAGCCCTTGCGGAGTGGGCCGGGTGCTAGAAGCCTCGCTAGCTCGGCCAAGGTCCATAGTGAGGATGAGGGCGCTTCTTACGTGAAGGAGCTGCGTTCCTGCAATGACCACCGACGTGTTCATCTCGCACGCCAGCGAAGACAAGGACGCGGTTGCCCGCCCGCTTGCGGAGGAGTTGACCCGCCGAGGTTTCCGCGTCTGGTACGACGAGTACAGCCTGCGGGTCGGTGACAGCCTTCGCGAGAAAATCGACGAGGGCCTGAACGACTGCACCTACGGCCTGGTGGTGGTCAGCCCCTCGTTCATGGCCAAGCCGTGGCCTAACCGTGAGGTCAACGGACTCGTGGCGCTGGAGACCGGGGACGGGCGCAAGCGCATCCTGCCGGTCTGGCACGGCACCAACGCCGCGGAGGTCGCCCAGTGGTCGCCCACGATCGCCGACCTCAAGGCGACCACGACCGACCGCGGGCTTGAGGTCGTGGCCGACGAGATCGCCCGCGCGCTCCGCACGGTGAGCCGCGAGCGGCTGGTCGAGGAGGTGCGCGGCCTGCTGCGAACCGACCGTCAGATCAGGGCGGTCGCCGCTGAGCTCGACGTTCGGCTGTGCGACGACCCCCGGCGTCGGCTGGGCCGGGTGGAGCATTTGGCCAGTGCCGCTGGACACGCACCTGCGCTACCTGAGCAAGATGATGCTGGAACTGGACGCGGTCACCGCTCGCCTCACCGCCTACCAAGTCGACCGTGAGAGCGATCGCGAGCGCAGGGACCTTGAGCAGCTCTCGCGCGACCTGCGGGATACCGCGGAGCGGTACTACAGCGGCACGGTCACGACCTACCGCGCGAGTTCCGGCGAGGTTCTTCCGATCCCAGCGAACCGGGAGGTCGTCTCGCCGGCGCTCGCGGGCACCGAGCCGATCACGTTCGAGAAGTGGCGTCGTCGCGTGCTCGAACGGTTCCGTAGTGTGGCTGACCGTCTCGATGTGCTGGGGGAGCTGGACGACCGGACGGCGTCTTGGCCGGTCTGGTCGTACGAGGCAGCCGGCGCCGTCTACGATGAGGAAGGCATCGCTTCACCGAGGAAATCCCAGGAGCTGTGGGCACCCGACAATCGACCAGTGGAGCTGAACTAAAGTGAGAGTGGATGAATCCCGCCCCGAGCCGGAAGGCGACGAAGGTTCGGCCGTTACCGATCTTAGGTGCCTTGTGACGGCGCCGGCCAAGCTTCAGCTTGGAGGGCTGATTGATCATTTGAATGACCAAGGTTGGCACGCGTACGCGTTCACTGATGTTGCTCCGCTCGGGGGCAAACTGACTGATGCGATCCAGCAAGCGATCGAGTCTGCCGACCTCGTACTCGCGCTTTTTCCCAAGGACTCACCTTCCTTGAGCGTTGCGTTCGAGGTTGGAATGGCGGTCGCCCTCGCCAAGCCGGTGGTGGCAGTCATTCCGCCGGGCACGCTGTCCATGGTTGGTCTCGAAGCGGCGCTGGTCGTTCAAGCCGACCCAGACAACTATGGAGCAATCAGCTATTCGTTGTCACGGATTGCTGGTCGAACACGTTCCCAGTCTCCCTCACGGTCGGTGGCTGCGTTCGATCATCCGCTTGGACCAAACGGGCGTGTGTTGCTGGCGAGTGCAGAGAAGATTGTCAAGTATCAAGCCGACCGCAGTGCGATTGATTTAGAACGTGATGTGGTTGAGCTGCTGATTCAGGCAATCGAAGAAAGTGGAGCCGCAGCGGTGGTTGCGGCCGGTAGGGATCGCGGGTACGACATTGGTGTATGGTCCGACGACCTTGACGCGCTTGGCGGCAATCCACTCCTGATTGAAGTCAAGAAGACACTGCATGCCGATAGCGTTCGACAGAGCCTTTCCGCCTTACATCAGTCGCCGACGGCTCGAATGGCTCTCATCGTCTACCTAACCCCCCCATCCGGGCCAATCCCAGGACTGAACTTCCCCGTCCTAGCAATCGGTCTTGTCGACCTGATAGCACAGATGCAGAGTGAGAGCTTTGCTGGCGTGGTTAGAGATCTAAGGAATAAAGGCGTCCACGGGATCTCGTAACGATGCCAGAGATTGATCGCGGCCATGTCATGAAGCTGCTTGATGATGGTGACAACGCTGACTCGAATGCCGCTAAGGGCCGTGCCCTTGAGGACTTGATTGTCTATGTCTTCAGTCTTGTGCCAGGCATTGCGCTCGTTGCTCGGAATGAGGTGAACGCGTTCGAGGCGGAGGAGATTGACGTAGCTTTCTGGAATGAAGGAGATGATGCAGGGCTCCGTCAATTCGATCATCTGATCCTTGTGGAGTGTAAGAACTGGTCAACTGCGGTTGGGTACCCTGAATTGGCTATATTCCATGAAAAGCTTCGGAGTCGAGGCAGGCCATTAGGAATCCTTGTAGCGACACATGGAATTACAGGCGACCCGCATGGGTTGACGAATGCCCATAGTGTGCTAGCTCAAGCGCTTATGGAGCACCGAGAGATACTCGTAATGACCAGATACGAGATCGAGCGCCTGGATCACACGGACCAGCTTGTCCGACTGTTGAAACTGAAGCGTGCGCAACTTGCTGTGTCCGGGACGATTTACTTGCAGTAGTGAACGCTCCGAGATAGAAGCAATGACTTGACGCGGCACGTAGTCGGTGACGACGACCGTGCGGGTCAGCCATGCCTGCTCGAACTCGGCGTACAGCGGCTTGAACACCGCTTCGTCCAGCCGGTAGGCGCCGGTGGCCGCCACGAGACGGTTGAAGAACCAGTGCAACGTCCTGAACAGGTCGCGGCGTCGTCGGCTGTACGCGGGGCCGACGAGGGTGTCCATCCAGCCGTCGAGGTCGCTGTCGGCGCGGATCGTCTGGCGCAGCTGGTCCATGGCCGGAACCTGGTCGTGGCGCAAGCGTGCGCTGCCAACCCGCGGCGACGTCCACTGTAAGCGCGTGGCAGGCCCGAACCGCTCCTGGCCTTGGCGTTGCCACCGTGCCGGATCCTGCACCCGGCTGATGGCCGGCACCGGCTCAAGCTGCGGCACCGGTCGAGGACCTCCTCAGCGAGTGCCCGCACCAGCTCGGCGAAGGAGCGGCTTTCCGGGGACGTGCTGATCTTCTGTCACCCGCGCAGCATGCCGAGGATATCAGCAGGATGTCTGGGCATTCTCCGTGGCGCCGTATCCTGCGGCCCGCCGGCGCGGTGAGGGGAGCGAGCTGGTCCTTCTCCTGGTCAATCCACCGCTGTCATGCCCATGGTCAGGACTCCGCTCGACAGACGAGCCCGCCGACGTGAGCTGCGAGGACGGCATTCAGCGGCACCTGCCGGATGGTCGCTTACGACCCATATCGAGCGCCCAGCCTCGGTCGGGCAGCCCAGGCCGAGTCCGGGTCCATAAGGTGGAGTCGCTTGAGGTCATCGATTAGGCTGCGGCGCTCCCACAGCTGGTCAACCAGGACGTCTGAAGGAGGCAACGGTGAGTGCCGAAGGTGTGAGAGCGACCGTACAGACGTTCGCAGTTGTTGCCGGTTCACTCTCCCTGGTCGTTGCGACGATCGCATACCTTCTGTCTCGCAAGGGCCTGCAGTTTGACGTGATGATTTCCTGCATCGGACGATTTCAGGATCTGCTGCCACGTCTAGCCGGCGCCGAGGCAGCTGAGCACGACGTGCGTCGATACTTGGATCTGTGCAATGAGGAGCTGTTCTATTTTCAGCACAGCTATCTGAGCAAGGAAGTGGCCCTAGAATGGATCGATGGCATGGTAGGACTTCTACCTCTCCTTAATGAGGCGACGAAGTCTCCATGGGACGGTCAACCCTATCTCGAGACCAGCGACAAGCTGATCCATCAATTTCCGCGAGTTGAGCACGCATTCTCAGCGTCCACGTCTCCTGATTTGACCACAAGGGAAGCCCGTAGAAGGTACGTCGAGCAAGTCCTCAATCGGGTTCAGCACTACCGCTACTAATCTGTCCCGCCCGCTTCGGTGCTAGGTATGTGAAGAGGACGGGCTCGTCGGCTGCGACTCCTGTCGGCCGCGCGTGGTTCCTACGTGACCGGCCTGCGGCCGTCCTTGCCCGGCCGCTACGACCGCGGGCCCGGGCCAGCGGCCGGCCCCAGCGGCGTGGAGGCCAGTGCCGCCCGGCCGCGACAGATAGCGATCTCGCAGGGGGGTCGACCCTCACCTCCCAGCGTCGCCTGACCGACCGCCACGGCCCGGCCATCGCCGCTCGACCCTATAGATGGCATGTGAGCGGGACCCCCTCCGCTCGGTGCGGCACGCTGGCCGCATCGGGTCGCAAGTGCGGGAGCCAGAGGAGGTCCCGATGGCCATCGTAGGAGGCCTCGACATCCACCGCCGCCAGATCACCTACGACTGGATCGACGCCGACAGCGGCGAGACCTGCCGCGGGCAGCTCAGCCCGGCCGCGCGCGTGGAGCTGCGCGCCTGGCTGGCTCGGTTCACAGGCCAGCAGGCGGACTTCGCCGTAGGGGCCACCACCGGCCGGCGGTTCGTCGCCGAGGAGTTGGGGCGCGCCGGGTTCCGCGCGCACCTGGCCGAGCCGGCCGACACCCGGGCGTTACGCGGCCCCAAGCGGCGCGCCAAGACCGACCGCACCGACGCCCGCCACCTGCGGGAGCTGCTGCGCGCCGGCACGCTGCCCGAGTCGTGGATGCCACCGGCGCACATCGCCGACGCGCGTACCCAGGTCCGGCTGCGCCGTGCCCTGGTCGGCGAGCGCACTGGCTGGTACCAGCGCATCCACGCGATCTTGTTCCACCACGGGCTGCCCGACCGCTCCGGGCTGCTCACCGCCGACGGGCGGGCATGGCTGGCCCGGGTCGAGCTGCCCCCAGTCGCCCGCCAGGCGGTCGACCTGGCGCTGCGGATGATCGACCAGCTCGAGGTCGAACTGGACCTGCTCGACACCCAGTTGGCCCGCATCGCGCGGGGCCAGCCAGGCTGCCAAGCGCTCCAGCGGCGCTATGGGGTCGGCTGGCTGACCGCGGTGGCGATCTGGGCCGAGTTCGGCGACGTGCGCCGCTTCGCCAACTCCCGCCAGGCGGTCCGCTTCACCGGCCTGGACGTCACCATCCGGAGTCCGACGGCAAGCGCGCCCGCGGCCACCTCGCCCGCCAGGGCGCCCCGGTGCTGCGCTGGGCACTGCACGAGGCGGCCATGTGCGCCTCGCGCCCTGGCTCCCCCGACCACGCCTACTACCTCGAGGTCAAACAGCGGCTGGGCGGCAAGCGCGCCGCGCTGTCGGTGGCCCGCAAGCTCGCCCGCGAGGCCTACCACACCCTACGCGAGCTCGGCGACCAGGCGCTGGTCCCTGCCGAACTCCCAACCGCCGCCTGAACTGGCCACCATCGCGCGCACCTGGGCGCCTCCATCGTTGATGGGTGTAGCTCGTCTGTAGGGACCGCGGCGATCAGGCTGCGAGGTCGTATGCATCCTGGGAGCGGGGCGTGTGGACGCGGTGGTTCTCGCGGGCGAGGTGGAAGTGCCAGTAGCGGTCGAAGTCGCCGTTGGTCCTCAC
>WNGF01009280.1_pt1 | contig 11977 bp, 9 predicted proteins | sample 5400641 | NCBI WGS metagenome assembly WNGF01 (sample SAMN13153371, study PRJNA577476) | soil metagenome | isolation source: 80 cm soil or saprolite under grassland replicate 2 | place: USA:California | collected 2016-06-15 | reverse complement strand
TTCAACTGCTGTTCCGCCTGGCGCACGAAGCTGAAGTCGTAAGCTCTTTGCGGCGGGACGATCTCGTTCACTTCGGCTACCAGTTTGACGATGGCAAGATCATTCCTCTGTGTTTCCTCGTCAACATAGCCGCCTTTAGTGAAAGTGCCGATGAGATCGTCGTACATGCGCGTGGCCAACGTTTTGTCCAACTCGCTGAACTTGGAGACGGAAGCAATCGTCCCCTCGCGGTCCTGCCGGACGACGCGCAAGCCTTTTAAAACTGCACGGGCGAATCCGGCCATCAGCTTCGGCTGCTCTTTGATGAAACGATCGGAAGTCGCGAACGTGCCCCAGGAGTTTTTCACTTCTTTGCCGATGAACATGAGATCTTTCATGCCTTGATCGAGCGTGGCGTAACGCTCTTCGGGGCTGACGATAGCGGCGTCAACGGCGCCGGATAGGAGAGACGGCACCCGGTTGACCGGTCCCGGGTCGATCAGGACGACGTCTTTGCTGTCCATGCCGTACTTCACCAAGATGTTTCTCAGCATGAAGGCGGCGATCGAGGCGACGCCGGTGGTGGCGACTTTTTTGTCCTTCAAATCCTTTAGACTGGTGATATTCGGTCGGACCATGACCCACTGAAGGACCTGATCGTTGATCGCCAGGATAGTTTTGAGCGGCGCACCGCCTTTCGAGATAGCGACCAGCGCGCTGCTACCGGAGCCGGAAAACTGCACCTGGTTGGCGGTCAATGCCTGCAGGCCGGGAGCGTTCTGCATAAAGGCAAGTTTTAGATCGATGCCTTCTTCCTTCATGTAGCCGCGCTCTTGGGCGATGACGAGCGGCACGTATTGAAAGGCCTTCGATGTCAGCGCCACGGTGATTTCGTCACCGAACAATCTCTGTGTGGGTATCAGCAACGACGCTGACCAGAACAGTAGCGATAAAAGTTTGCGCATAATCCTTCTCCTTACTATGGATAAGACCTTTCAAGGTTGGGATTTGGCTGGTCGTCCGCTCTTTGTAACCTCTCAAAGTTATATTTGACAAGAGGATTACACAGAGATGGGCTCTACACAGAAATTCTGGAGGTGCATATGTGGTCTGAGTCTGGAGGCCGGAATAGTTAAAATGATTTGATGTTTCTACAACGGCGGGTATCAAGCCGCTCTGCCCCAAGCCTGTTGGAAATCTAAAGGGGCCCCTTTTTTGTTAGCGTTCTTTACGTTTTTTTCTCAAATCTTCACTAGAAAATTTCGCGGCGATTTCAATAGCTTATTGCATGTGTCGCAAACATAAGAATTCGCCGACGTGAACTGTAAAATTGTTTTACAAAATTAGCTGACACATTTGTTAGGATTCCATAAAGACATGAACTTTACTCGTCATTACTCGAGTAATCACTTATGGCACGAACTATGCGGCCAATTAAGTAAGCATTTCATTTATTTTGCCATGGGAGGCATTTTGACTACTTAAAACAACGAGTTATTTGCACATATTTCCGGATTTAACTACGAGCCAAAAACGCATAAGCAGCCATCGCAAGGGGGGAAATTTATGGCAATGCGACGCGCACAGCAGTTTCGTGAAATAAGCCAGCTATCGTTCTACATCGGCAGAGAGTATCTTGGGGCGCTCTTCCTTCTTCTTCCAGCGGTGCTCTCGCCAGCGCTTGCAGTCCCCGCGATGTCCGCGACCGTGAACTGGACAGATGCAACGGGAAACTGGAACAATAGTCGTTTGGATTATTTTTACTCAACAACGGAGAGGGGCAAGACGTTTAACCTGACTGGGAGCAGTGCGAGTCTGGGAATCGAACAGACCAATACGTTGACGCTAGGGACGGGTACTATAGTTCAAGGACAAGGGTCAGTCGGGTTGGCGAAATTTCCTTCAGGTACCAGTACACTGAACAACCAGGGCACAATCAGCGCCAACATCAACGCCATCACGCTGAGCACAAACCCAAATAATTTTACCAACCAAGGCACCCGGGATCTGCCGAGGATCCAGCTGCTGCTCCAGGGTAACGTGATCGAGCAGCTAGTCCAGGTGCCGGAGCCTAACACGTGGATTCTAATCGGACTCGGCTTAGTCATGTTCGCTTACCGCCGCATTAAATAGAGGAATGGGAAGTTTTTGGATACGGTGAAGTTGGTGCGGAAAGGCGGGGGATAATATGTCTATTGCACCGTGAGCAAGTGAGACGTAGGCGAAAAATCTACGGACGAAGTAACCACCATCGCCCGTCGGTCGTGCCAAGACTCGCCCGAATTGCGCAATTGCCATCTAGTCCAAATTCGATTTATCGACGACCATTGCCTCGCTGAAACTTCGCCTAATGAGCTCGCGTCCAAGTTGGGCGCGTTGGTAGGAGTCTATCCAGGCAAATAACGCTCGGAGCTGGACACGAAACCGGTTCACCTCGAAAATCACTTTCAGAGAAAACAGGCGATGTGGTATCCTATTTCGTATGATGAAGATAAAAGCCCTGCTTTTCTTTCTGCTAATCGGCGCCGCCGGTTGTTCGACCGGCACCTACACCCGGGGCGCGACGCTTTTGTCAGGCATGCAACTGTATGAGGGCGAGATGCAAAGGGTCGCTAACTCGCCGCAGCGCTGGCCCGAGCGGCAGCAGGCAGGCGGCAGCTTGAAAACTGTCATCACGGCTACCGTCGGGGGCTCGACGGAATTTTATCGATTGGTCGATCTCGATATAAGAAAAAGAGAGTTTATGATCACCATGCGTGAAATGTCATTGCCCCCTGATCGCCTCCAGGAGATGAAGGACGAATTGGTCAAAATGAACGCAGAGGTCGGCGCGCTAAAACCGATTATCAGAGCTCAAATAGCGGCTTTACCGATTCAAAGAGACGCGCAGCAGCACGTTGAAAGCCTTGCAACTCTGGGACTTTTAACTCTAGCGCTCGATTCGTTCTCATCAACCAGTGGCGCGCGCGGGCTCGAAGCCCCATCGACGAAAATAGACCAATACGTCGTCACCGATCTAGGCTCATTCGCGACTGTCCGCGCGCCAGATGGGCAAACTCATCGCTGTAGCGTTTTCAGCATTCCCGATGAGGGTGCCGGTATGAAATGCGAGCCGCTTGTGCGCTAATGCGTCGCAATTTCAAGTCTCAGGTCTGGTCGCGGTTAGCAAATCAATTCTTCACGTCGAGAAGCGTTAATGCCTCGGCAACTTCCGAAGGCGAAGCTTCTTTGATCCTCCACCAGCGCTCCAAAACACGCGCAGTTTGCTCTTCGCCATAAACGGGTTCGACGGTCTGTGCGAACTTCTTGCGGACATCGTCGTCGCTCATCGGTTTATTGACGTGCCCCAAAGGATCGCGCGGCCATAAATCGATCACGCCGCCGTCTTTTTTCGTTGCCTTGATCTTCATCGAGATCGTTTTCGGGTAGAGCGAGTCAACCTGTTCATCGACATGGACGCGTATTTTGTGCATCAACGGTCGCAAGGTCGGGTCGCGGTATGCCGCTTCTTCGAAGGCCGCCAGCGTGATCGTGCCATCGACCAATACCTTGGCAAAAATATACGGCAGGCTGTGATCGGCGGTCTCCCGCGTTTTCGGGTCCCACTTTTCCGCCTCGCTGCCGATTTCGGTGTAACAAAAGGTGTAGACGCCGATGTCAATTTCGGCGAGCTCGCGCCAATCGACTTGGGAGTGAAGTTCCAATGCGGCCCAAACCGGCAGTTGTCCATTGTATTCCACTGGCCAATATTTCAGCCGTGTTTCCGGCGCACGGTACGGACCGCCTTCGGTTGGCAGCCGCTGAAGCTCAAAGGGTCCGGTGATCAAATCCCAAAGACCGTGTTTGCCCTCGAATGGCTTGTCTGCTCCCGTCATCCCCTCGCCGGCGAGCAGCGCGGCGAAAGTGCCATTGCGAGTGGCGAAAGCTGTGGCCGCGCCTTTCCAGAGGGACAATTCGCCGGCGCGGGTGTTGCGCATCGGCACGTTGGCGACGGTAATGATGGCAATCGCTTCAGCCAATCGCTCGCGCGGGAGATTCAACAAGTGCCCGACGCCTGCGGCGGCGCCGATGCCGACGGCGAATCCTTGGTCCCAGCCTTTGTAACGTAAGCCGGTTGCGTCGCTGAGACGCAAGAAAAGCTCATAGGCGATGACCAGACTTTCGATCAATCGCCGGCCGTCGGCGTCCGCCGCCTCGGCGATGGCGAGGAAGGCTCCCAGACAATCGCTGGGATGGCCACCGGGATACTCGTCGTTAAAATCAAGATTGCGAATCATCGCCGTGTTGACGAACGTGGCACTTTCGGCTGATGATTTTTCGCCGTGGCAGATGATTCGACCAGGAAAGCGTTCAGGGACGGCTCCGCGCGCGAGACGCAAGCCCATACGCGCGGGCTCGCAGTCATGCGCGGCAATGGCACAGGCCAGGGCATCCACCAAAGATCTCGTGCCGGCGGCGACCACTTGCGCCGGCAGCTGATCATATTTTAAGTCGGTCGCGAAATCAGCGATCTGACGAGTTAACTTGTCCATAATTCAGTTTCCTCAACCACGAAGTTTTTTGTCATTGTTATCGTGTAGGGGCAGGTTTCAAACCTGCCCCTATGGATTACGCCGATAGAGGTTCTTAACAAAGCCGGAATCTTCCAATTGCTGCAGTAGACTGTTATCGACCAGCCTTTCGTAAGAAAGGCCTTTTAACTGTTCTTTGGGAACCTGATCGAGGATCACTTGCACTGAGTCGCGGCGCACATAGGGGATCTCTTCCAAAACATTTTCGTGAGGCTGATAAACCGGACGGACGATTTCCACCGGTACTCTCATGCGTTTGGAGATCGCCGCGATGGCGAGCTCCGGTTTGTCTTTGGCGAGCTTGATGGTTTCGACGTAGGCTTTCAGCATGTTGAGTACGGTCTCGCGCCGGTTTTGCAGAAAACTCCGCTGTACTTCGATAGCGCCCTGCAGAAAGGAAATCTTGAGCGACGACAGATCGAGTAATTCTTTGAAACCCGGGCGCGGCGGCGAGCCCATGCTCGCTTCAACGATGCCCTGATCTAGAGAAGCGAACGATTCCGGCAAGCCGCCGTGATGCAAGTATTTCACCTCGCGGTCGGTTAACCCCGCCGATTTGAGCGCCAGCCGGGCAATCGCGTGGCTCGCGGAGCCGGCGCGCGTAACGCCGATGGTTTTCCCTCTCAGTTCGGCGAGACTCTTGATCGGCGAGTCGCGTCTTACCCAGAAGGACATCACGGCGAAGTTGCCTTTCGCGGCGACAAAAACAATGTCGCTGCCGGCAAGCACAGCGGCGACCGTGGAAGAGCCGCTGAAGGCGCCAAATTCGACCGAGCCGCCGACCAGCGCCTGCACCGGTATCGCGCCGCGCGCGTGCACGACCTTGGCGTCAAGACCGTATTTTTGAAAAAGCCGGGCGTCCTCGGCCAGCCAGAGGGTCGCGTTGGTGGCGGCGATGGCTTCGTAGATGAGGCTGACGGACGTTCGAGAGGTGCTTTGGCTCAGCGCCTCACGGGAAAGCAAAAGCAGAAGGATAACTATAGTTCGCGTGAGAGCGCGGGCGCTGGTCTTTGCGGAGCCACGATAAAGCATTTTCAACTTTGCCGACTGGTCATTGCGAACAAAGAAAGATTTCTCCCTTCGGTCGAAATGACAGTTGAATGTTCGAAATGACCAGTTAAATCTGCGGCAAGACATTAATGATATTCGAAATAACTGTTAACGTACTCAAAGCGATAATTAATAGTGGTTGAAATGATAAGGGTGGTTGTAACACACGTGAGGGGCGATGAGCGAGATTTGGATTCACATACCTACTGCAGCACATCGTTAGCGAGTTTAATCGCTTTGGGCCAGAGCTGGGTGAGCACTTCTTCACTGGAGTTTTCTCGCCTCTGGTTTTCTTCGACGCTCAAGAAATCCTTCGACGCGCGGGTGCCGAATTCGACGAGCCACTTCGTGTCGACGTCGAGACGGCGCGTCGCTTGGCCCATGGCCTTGCCATAGATCTCCTGGCCTTCTTTGCCGAGCAGCCAATTGACGAAAATCTTTGTCGCGCTGGGATGAGCGGAGTTTCTGATCACCGACAGCGCGCCGCTGCCACTGCTGGTGTAGCTGCCTTCCTTGGTTTCGGGAAGCGGATTGATTGGCTGGCCGGCTTTCAGAAACGGGGCAAGACTGTAGTAAGTCAATCCCACGGTTAAAGCCAGCCTGCCTTTGGCGAGGTTCTCGCCGAGCAACCGCTGGTCTCGCGATAGCATGAGTTCTTGGGTTGCCAGCTTGCGGAGAAATTCTTCGCCTTTGACTTTGTACAAGAATGCCCAGGTGGAAGTTCCGCCGCCTGCAGTCCGCGGGTCGAGGAAGCCGATCCGCCCTTTTAATTTAGGATTCAGCAGATCATCGTAGGAGCGCCACTCGTCGGGTTTCATGAGTTGCGTATTGTGCCAAAAATTTTCCGACTGATACGCCTGGAACGTGTAGAGAAAGCGCTTCGCCTTGTCGGCCCAAACGTGACCGCCATACCAACGTTTCGGATCTTTGATCTCGGGCAAGATAAACATCGGCTCCACAGGTTCCAAAATTCCGGCATTGAGCAGGCTTAGCGGTGTTAGTGTGCCGCTAATCAGCAGATCGTAAGAGCGCACGCCGGCCGCGTGCTCCGCCGCGATCTTGCTGGCGTTGGTCGGGCCGCGGGCCGTCGTGAGCTCGAGCTCGATTGCGGGAAAGCGCGCCTTAAAACTTTCGCTGAGGCTCTTTCTGAGCTCCGCGCTCGCCGGAATTCCCGCGACAATTTTGCCTTCCTTTTGAGCGGACTCGAGCGTTCGATTCCATTCCGCCTGGGATGCGGGATTAAAACTGGCGGCGCGCGCTTCACGCGCCTGATTGACGATACCGACGATGAACGAAAATATCAGCGCGGCGATGACTTTCATGCTACTTGAAAACTTCTTCGGCGATCTTGGTCGATTTCGCCCAGTAATTGTTGACTGTATCTTCGCCGTAGTTTTCCAACCGGTTGTTTTCTTCGACGGTGAGAAAATCTTTCGACGCGCGCACCCCATGTTCGACCATCCATTTAGTCTCAACGTCAAAGCGGCGGGTCGCTTGCCCCATGGCTTTGCCGTAAATCTCTTGGCCTTCTTTGCCGAGCAGCCAGTTGATGAAGACTTTGGTCGCGTTCGGATGCGGTGAGTTCTTGACGACGGATAAAGCGCTGCTGCCGCAACTGGTATAAGTGCCTTCTTTCATGTCGGGCAGGGGCTTGATCGGCAGTCCGGCCTTTATGAAAGGCAAAAATGTATAGTAGGTAAGTCCGATGGTGAGCGCGATTTTGCCCTTGGCCAGGCTGTCGGCTAACTGGCGCTGATCGCGCGACAGAAACATTTCCTGGGCGGCTAGTTTTTTCAAGTATTCCTCGCCTTTGATTTTCAAGAAAAATGCCCAGGTGGCGGTGCCGGCTCCCGGAGAGCGCGGGTCGAGGATGCCGATTTTTCCTTTCCATTTCGGGTTAAGCAAATCGTCATAGGAACGGACGTCTTCCGGTTTCATTAGAGTCGGGTTATGCCAGATATTTTCTGACTGGTATACCTGAAATGCATAGATAAAGCGTTTGGCGTTATCGAGCCAGATGTGACCGCCGAACCAGCGCTTAGGGTCTTTGACTTCCGGCAAAAGCAGCAGCGGCTCCACCGGTTCCAAGATACCCGCATTCAATAGACTAAACGGTGTCGCAGTGCCGCTGATCAAGAGATCGTAATAGCGCACCCCGGCGGCGTGTTCTGCGGCGATCTTGCTCGCATTGCTAGGGCCGCGGGCATTGGTCAACTCGAGCTCGATGCCGGGAAAACGTTTCGGAAAGATTTCACCGATCGCTTTGCGCAGTTCCGCGCTGGCGGGAATTGCAGCGACGAGTTTGCCTTCCTTCTTGGCGGGCTCGATGGTTCTTTCCCATTCCGATGAAGATGGAGATCGCGCTTCGGCGGAGAAACCGGGCGATGAAACCAGCACCGCGAAGAGAATACTGAGAAAGCATCGCACAGCAAAAATTTTCATTCATGCCTCCCGAAGCATAGTGTCCTGACTCAGAAGTTCGCGACATAATTCCCCCCTCATTCCTCCCCTTCCCCTTATATTAGGTTTGTTGCATGTAATCATAGATCAGGTGACTTTATGGAAACCGATTTCACAGAGCTTGCTGGTATGAGGACCACCCTTCCCCGATTCCGTGGAGGATCAAAAAGAGACCGTCCCGCCCAGCAAAAGAACGGAGCCAAAGGTTCAATAGAAAGTTGTCCCTTGGAGGACCGATATAAGGCGAACTTTCCGTTCACGGCACTTGGAATTGGCAATACACAAAACAGGAGGATGAGAAATTGCAACGGTATTACTTGGGAGTGGATTGGGCCGACAAAAGCCATCAGCTGTACGTGGCTGATGAGAGCGCAAGAAAAATAAAAGAGCTGGAAGTCCAACAGACCCCTGAGGAGATGGCTGAGTTGGGGTGCTGGCTCGATGAGAGCCGGAGCAACGGGCTCGAGCTTTGGGCAGCCATTGAAAAGCCCCACGGTCGGATTGTGGATTTTCTTTTGGATCATGGCGTGGTGGTCTATCCGGTGAACCCCAAGGCGCTGGATCGGGCCAGGGACCGGTTTCGCATGAGCCAGTCCAAGAGTGATTGTTTCGATGCCTATGTGTTGGCGGAGTTTTTGAGGACTGATCACGCTCATCTGCGCGCTCTTGAGCCCAATACCGCCGAGGCCCAAGAACTTAAGATACTGACTCGGGATCACCAGCGGCTTGGGCGGCAGAAAACCCGTCTTCTCAATCAGATCGGGATAAAGCTCAAAGAATATTACCCTCGTCCGTTGGAGGTCTTTGAGGATCTGGAAACCAAGATCGCGCTGGATTTTCTCAAAGCGTACCCAACGCCGCAGGCCCTCTGGAAGCTTACGCGCCGAGGCTGGAAGCGCTTTGCCAAACGCGACCATCACCTCAGTGAGGCACGCTCTAACGAGCTTTGGGACAAGCTCAACAAGCCTCAGCTCGCGGTCCCACAACACGTGGTTAGAGCCAAAGCCAAACTTCTGCTGGCATTGGTGGGACAGCTGGAGGCCTCGGTGAAGGCGGTCAACAGCTACAACGAGGAGGTTGAAAGTTTTTTCGCCGCTATGCCGGCAGCTGAAATTGCCAAGACGCTGCCCGGCGCAAAAAGCGGGACCACGGTCGCCACGATTTGGGCTGAGCTGGGCGATGCTCAAAACCGTTGGAATTCCTTCAGGCATCTTCAGGCTGAGGCGGGAGCGGTTCCAGTGACTAAGTCCAGCAGCAAAAGCCGTGTGGTACAGTTTCGATTCGCCTGTAACAAGCATCTGCGACATGCCCTGTACTGGTTTTCTTTTAACTCTCTGAAGCGATCTGAGTGGGCGAAGAAGTACTACCGGGATCAACGGGCCAAAGGCCACAGCAAACATCAAGCGCTCAGAGCTCTGGGAGCCAAGTGGCTCAAGATTATCTTTGTGATGTGGCGAGACCATAAACTTATGATGAAAACTACCACTTGGCGAACATCGCCCGACAGAAAATGCGCCAGGCGGCATAAAAAATAAACGAGGCACTTGACAAGCCTCATAGAAAGTCTCTTTTCCAAAGAGGGGTTAGAGTCCTGGAGCGAAACTTTCCCCTTTGAAAAAAGGGGGATAGAGGGGGATTTGAGTGCGGTTTCAACCAGTGCCATGGTTTGGAGTTTTTAAATGAACTTCTGAGACACCACACTAGATGCAGAGCCGGTTTTCGACTGATGACTTTGACCGGCCCAATCTGACGCTGACGGCTGCCGGTGTCAAGAAATTCGTCGGCCAAAAGTTTTGTCTACAGCACGCGAAATGAACGCGTTTTGATGATGAGAAAGACCGGAGTGCCTTCCTTAAGTTCAAGCCGGGTCACCGCGCCTGACGTGAGCCGCACGAAGAATTCTTCGCCGGCGGAAACGGTGACCAGTGCCTGTCCGTCGATCAGCTCGATTCTATGAACGGTTCCCGCTATCACATTGCCCGCAGAAATACCCTCCGGTCGCTGGGTGCCGATCAGAATGTCGTCGGCGCTGACACGAATATGCAGGGAGCGATTCGCCGGTTGCGGTAGGTAGGGGATAAACAGTTCCGTGCCGGAGCGTAGTCGCACTCGTGTCCTCCCTGCTTTGGCATCCGCTTCTATAAATGTCGCCGTAAAGACGTTTTCAAACTGTTCGTCGGGAATTTGCATGATCGTATGAGCAGACCTGAGGGCTTCTTGAGGAATGCCCTGAGTCACAAGCCGGCCTTGCTGAATCATCAGCACCCAATCCGCCAGCGTAAGAACTTCGGTCAAATTATGCGTTACATAAATCATCGGGATGCCAAACTCATCGCGCACCCGGCCGAGGTAGGGCAGGATTCTTTCCTTGAGCGCAATGTCGAGCGCTGCCAAGGGTTCATCGAGCAATAGCAATTGCGGTCGCGACAAGATCGCGCGGGCAAGCGCCACCCTTTGCGCTTCGCCTCCCGAGAGCTCGGTGATGGAACGATCCAACAGTTTGCCAATCTCCAAAACTTCTAACACATGATCGATACCGATGCCTTCAGCGTTGCCGATGTCTCGATGTCGTTCCGCGCCAAATAGAATGTTCTTGCGTACTGAGAGGTGAGGGAACAGAGCTCCTTCTTGGGGGACGTAACCGAGTCCCCGTTGTTGCGGCGAAAGATTGAGTCCACGCGCAGACGAGTAAAGCGTTCGCCCGTTGATTTCGATTTCACCGTCGGCGATGGGGCGCAACCCGGCAATGGCGTCGAGAAGTGTTGTTTTGCCGGCGCCCGAGGGACCGAAGATCGATGTCACCCGCGCATCGAAGGAAACGTCGATATCCAGTTCAAAATTCGCCAGCGGTGTCCGGCAACGGAGTAGCATCTCAAGCCTTTTTCCCCGCGCGCAGCAGCCACTCCGACGCGCCGAGGGTTGCGGCGATTTGCTCGAGCCGGGGATTGACTTCCGAGAAAGAGGTTCGCACCGAACGAACCAAGAGTGGAAAGGACATCACCGCCATGGCGATCAGCACACCTTTCCAGTTGAAGACGACCTCGATGCCGCGATCGTACAACCACTGCCCGATGGGGTTCCGCCTGCCGAATATTTTGAGCAGGATTAACCCTGTAGACACGGGTGGCATGACCAGCGGGAGAAGAACGATCGTCTCGATTAGTCGAGAACCACGAAGCCGTACTTTTTGAAGGCGGCTTTGCCTGTAGAGCCTAATACGTAATTCATAAAATCGCGCGCGGCCTCTTTTTTCTTCGATTCTCTGACGATCGCCAGCGGATAAGTTATTTTCGGACCTTTTTCAATCGGCACTTCGAACACGATCTTCACCTTTTGCGAAATTGCCGCGTCAGTCTTGTACACGAAGCCCGCTTCAACGTTGCCGGACTCCACCGAGGCTAGGGTCGCGCGAACATCCAATACAGGAACAATTTTCGGCTTCACCTTGTTCCACAAGCCTTCGTCCGCGAGATACTTGCTGGTATATACCCCCACGGGAACAGCTGCCGGATCCGCTAATGCGATTTTTTTGACTTCGGGCTTCATCAAATCTTTGGGTGACGCAACTGAAAGCTTGGAGTTTGCAGGAACAATCACGACCAGCTGATTCGAAAGTAGATTTCTCCGAGTACCGGGTTCGAGACGGCCATTTTTTTCGAGGAGATCCATCTGCGCTAGATCGGCAGAGAAAAAAATATCCGCCGGTGCGCCTTCATCGATCTGCCGCGCCAAAAAGTTGGAAGGTCCAAGGGTAAGAGCGAGCTTATGCTTGCTCTTTAATTGGTACGCTTTACCGATATCCCCCAGAACGTCTGTGAGACTGGCGGCAGCGGAGACGAGCACTTCGTCGGCTCGAGCGGAAATTGGCACCGATAGCATAAACAGAATCACGGTCAACCAGGAAAATGCCATCCTCG
>WNGF01026449.1_pt1 | contig 11979 bp, 14 predicted proteins | sample 5400641 | NCBI WGS metagenome assembly WNGF01 (sample SAMN13153371, study PRJNA577476) | soil metagenome | isolation source: 80 cm soil or saprolite under grassland replicate 2 | place: USA:California | collected 2016-06-15 | reverse complement strand
TCATGTCGGCCTCGGCTCGGTATGGCTGTTCAGCCGGCTCGGCCGGCCGCTTTACGAGATCCCCTCCTGCACCGGCCACGCCACGACCAACGCCGCCTACGGCGGCGCCGATGGCCGCACCCTCTTCATCACCGAGAGCGAGACCGGGACGATCCTGCAAGCCAGGCTCGAGGCCCCCGGCCTGCCGCTCTATTCGCATCAATGATTCGCGATCGTCATGCCCGCGGAAGCCGGCACCCAGTGGCGGGCGACGGGATTGTGGGCCCTGGATTCCGGCTCTCCGCTCCGCTCCGGCCGGAATGACGCCCTAAGGACTGCCCGTGCCGCTACGATGCGTTGATTCCACGAGCAATAACAGCATTTATGCTTTCGATCTGTCGCCGGATGAATGGCGGGCGCTCGCGCTTGAGAATCGGAACGCACGCCATCTCAGAATGCCGTGCTGCTCATCCCGGGTCACGCTCAAGAAATCTCAGCGCGGCACACAGTTCTTCGCCCACACGGGCATTGGTGATTGCTCGACCGCACCAGAGACAGAAACACATCTGCGTCTCAAGACGATGGCGGTTGCAGCGGCTCGCGCTAATGGGTGGGATGCAGTGACAGAAGTGGTAGGGGCAACACCCAGCGGCGAGCAATGGAAAGCTGACGTGTTGGCGCGAAAGGGCGGCTCGAAAGTTGTGGTCGAAATCCAGTGGTCCAGTCAGACGAATGAGGAAACGTTGCACCGGCAGCAGCGCTACGCTGACTCTGGCATTCGCGGTCTATGGTTGTTGCGTCAGCCCGGATTTCCGATCACCCGTGACCTACCAGCGGCACGCATCTGCGGAACCGCGAAAGAAAGCTTCTCCGCTCTTGTTCCGACCGGATGGGGGGAGCAACGATTACCGATGCACGAGTTTTTGGATGCGGCCTTCAGCAGGCGACTTCGGTATGGCGTGCCGGTGGGTTTCTCCGCTACGGTTCTTGTCCGGTCCGCACATTTGGATTGCTGGAAAAAATCCTGCGGAGCGCGAACACGCATCATAACCCGCATTGCCGTGGCGTTTGGACCGCACGAACATGCCTTTTCGGTACCCCAGTTGGACGAATACCCCGAACTCTTCGAGATCGTTCGCAACCGTCTTCCCGACGGTCATGGGATTGGTGCAATCAAGCGCCGGTACAGCAACACGCAACAGCGCTTCTACCTGAGCAACGGATGCAGCCGCTGTGACAGCCTTGTAGGCCAGTTCTTCGAACACGAGGCTTGGCATGACGAAGAGCAAACTATTGTAGCGGCAGAGAAGGCGGGGCATGTCCAGATTAGCCGACAAGGTTGCCGTCATTACCGGCGCCGGAAGCGGGATCGGCCGCGCTACCGCGGTTCTATTCGCCCGCGAAGGGGCGAAGGTGGCGATCGCCGAACTCGCCGCCGCCGCCGGCGAGGAGACCGCCCATCTGGCCGGGCATGGCGCGATCGCGATCCCGACCGACGTCACCGAGCCGGACAGCCTCCAACGCGCGATCGGCGCCGCGGTCCAGCATTTCGGCCGCCTCGACATCCTGCACAACAATGCCGGCGGCTCGACCGCACGGGATGACACCGCGGTCGACGCGCCGCTCGACGAGTTCTGGCGCGCGATCAAGCTCGATCTCTACGGCACCTTTCTCGGTTGCCGGTTCGGCATCCCGGAACTGGTCAAGGCGGGCGGCGGCTCGGTCATCAACATGTCGTCCAATGTCGCGCTGATGGGCGTCCCCGGCCGCGACTGCTACACCGCGGCCAAGGGCGGCATCGCCGCGATCACCCGCTCGCTGGCGGTCGCCTATGCGCCGCAAAAGGTCCGGGTCAACGCAATCGCGCCCTCGGCAACGATGACCGAGCGGGTGAAAAGACTGGTCGCCGGCAACGCCGCGCTGACCAAGCTCGCCGACTCGCATCTGCTCGGGCTGATCGAGCCGGAAGACATCGCCCACACGGCGCTTTATCTCGCCTCCGACGAGTCGCGCATGGTGACCGGGCAGGTGTTGCCGGTCGACAGCGGCGTGACGATCTCGTGAAATCGCCGGCTCGTGAAATTACGGTCTCACAACCCGCTCTTCACCCCTTGCCCGGCCCTTGTGCCGGGCATCCACGTCTTTTTTTCCGCCGTTCGAAGCGGTTTCAAGACGTGGATGGCCGGCACAAGCCCGGCCAAGGGGGAGTTGCTGGGAATGCGGTCACGTATGACCCATATGAGTAGGACTGACATATCGAGGCAGGCGCGATGAGCCAGCGACATGAGCCGAAGGGGGTCGATTGGAAGACCCAAGGCGTCAAGGTCATCCCCGGCGACCAGCTCGACACCAACACACCGCAGACCCCCGGCATGAACCGCGCCGCGGCGATCAATTTCGCCCGGGTCGGGGCGCAGAAGATCTGGGCCGGCACGGTCCACATCCACGCCAACGCCAAAACCGGCGCGCACCATCACGGCGCGCTCGAAAGCGTCATCTACGTGATCAAAGGCCGGGCGCGGATGCGCTGGGGCGAGCACCTCGAATATGTCGCCGAGGCCAATCCCGGCGATTTCATCTTCATCCCGCCCTATGTGCCGCACCAGGAAATCAACGCCTCGACCGATGAGACCTTGGAATGCGTGCTTGTGCGCAGCGACAACGAGGCCGTCGTCGTCAACCTCGATATCGAGCCGGTCGAAAAACCCGAAGAAGTTCGCTGGATCGACCCGATCCACAAGCACGGCTGACGCCCGTATACGTCGAATCCCAAAAAAATCCGCATTCCCGGCGAAAGCCGGGACCCATCCTTCAACGGCTCCGTCGCCGGATAAGTGGATCCCGGCTTTCGCCGGGAATGCGGATTTTCGGTTGGTGACTTCAGCTCTCCTCGCCCATCGCCAGGCGCAGGCCCGACAATAGGAGTTCGCGATCCTCGGGATTCCGAAGGGGCAAATCGGGTGGCACGATCTGAGGGGTGATTGCGCGCAGTCGGGCGATGATCGCGCGTGCATCGTCGAGACGCCCCATCTGGGCATAGCATGCGGCAAGATAGTGGTACGAGGGCGGAAACCCCGGATGGTCTTGGATGGCTAGGTGCAGCTTTGCCACCGAATCGTGAAACCGGCGATTGAAGAAATACGCAGCACCCATCACGAGTTGCGGCTGACCGAAACGCTCGCGCGGACTAAGGCGCAGGGACGTCTCTACGTGCTCGATTGCGAGATGGTGTTCACCAGCAAAGACCCTCAGAATGCCGCTCACAAACCAGCCACGCGCTAAACTCGGGTTGAGCGCCAGCGCCCGATCGACCAGTCCGAGCATGGCACCAATGTCCTCGCCGAACCGAGCCAGCACGTTGGCGGCGTTTGCGAGGATCCCCGGATCGTTCTGCGTCACCTTGAGCGCCTGCCGAGCAAGATCGGCGGCCTCGCGCCGATTTGTCTCCAGCGCATCGGCCCAGCCCTGATTGACGAGCTGCATGTGACAGGTCGCTGCCCAGGACAGCGCCGGCCCGTAATGCGGATCGATCGCGATCGCCTGTTCGAGCAATCCTAGAGCCGCGAGGACTCCCTCCTGCGTTATCGGAAAAAAGACCGCGAGCGCGCGAAGGTAGAGGTCGTATGCGGTGAGATCGGTCGTCGGCCGCTCGGCGGAGCGGCGCATCTCAGCCGCCTGCAAGGCCGGCTCGATCACGCCGGCGACACTAACCGCAACCCTGTCCTGAAGATCGAATATGTCTTCGAGAGACCCGTCGAACCGGTCGGCCCACAGATGGGCGCCGGTCTCGGCATCGATCAGCTGCGCTGCTTCACATCGACCGATTGCCCCTTGTAGGTGAAGGTCGAGTTGCGAGCGATGACGAAGAGCCAGCGAATGCGGGAAAGTGCGGTGATGATCTCCTCGACCATCCCGTCGACAAAATATTCCTGCTCCGGGTCGCCCGACATGTTCTGGAACGGCAACACCGCGATCGACGGCTTGTCGGGCAACCGCAGGGAAGGTTCGGGCATCGGTGTCTGCTCCGCCAGCACGCGGAAAACGTGGATCGGCTGGGCGATGTTTTTCAGCGCCTGCTCGCCGAGGTCTTCGACCGGGAAGTCGAGCTTGCCGCGGGTCTGGGTCAGCACCGCGTGCGAGATGCAGATGCCGCCCGGCTCGGCCATGGCCTCCAACCGCGCGGCGATGTTGACCCCGTCGCCATGAATGTCGTCATCGTCGATGATGATGTCGCCGAGATTGACCCCGATGCGCCATTCGATGCGACCGTCCGCCGGTTCGGTGCGTTCCGTCGTGGCGCGCTGCCACTCGATCGCGCAGCGCGTCGCATCGACGACGCTGGCGAACTCGACGAGCATGCCGTCGCCGGTGGTCTTTACGATGCGGCCATGATGCGCGGCGATGGTCGGATCGATCAGCCCGGCGCGCAGCGCCTTCAGCCGGCGCAACGTGCCCTCCTCGTCCGCCCCCATCAGCCGGGAATAGCCGGCGACATCAGCGGCGAGGATCGCGGCACGTTCGACCCGCGCGCGGAAAGCGTCGCAGCGCGCCCGGCTCGCCACATCGATGTTGTAGAGCGCCAGAAACAACGAGCGGCAGTCCTTGGCGCAGAGCCGCCGCAACCCGCCGAGCAATACCGCGCGCACCGGGTCGCGCAATACCAGCTTCACCAGCCACCAGGGCGAACCGTAGGTGGTCACGACCGCGAATTTCCTGACGTTGTGCAAGGCCGGGCGGATCGCGCCGCCGCCTTCCGGCAATGTGAAGGCCACCCCGGTCACCCACACCCGGTCGAACCAGCCCTTCAGGATCGCCGGCATGCCGTACCACCAGGTCGGGAAGCAAAAGACGAGCGCCTCGGCCGCCCGCAGCCGCGCGACATAGGGCTCGACCGCCGCCATGTCGGGCTGCGTCGTGTTGTAGGCGCGCCGCTCCTCGGCCGTCAGCACCGGGTCAAAGCCTTCGCCGTAGAGGTCGCACTCGTCGACCTCGTGTCCGCCCTCGCGCAGCTTCGCCACGATCGCGTCCCGCAGAACTGCGGTGAAGCTGTCGCGGAGAGGGTGGGCATGGACGACGAGAATTCGCATCGCGCCGGATTGGGTTAAGCTCACTCAGCCGCTCGATCATGGAGGGTTCCGCGATGTCCGGACAAGACGCGTTTCCGGTGCTCGACCCCGCCTCGGTTGCGCCGCGGATCGGCTCGAGTTATCCCGCGCCGCTGCGCGGGATCTGCACCGAGCGCGAAAAGCGCGTGCTCGGCGACCCGCTCGGCCTCACCCATTTCGGGGTCAACCTTGTGCGGTTGCCGCCGGGCGCCGCCTCGGCCTTGCGCCATTGGCATTCGCTCGAAGACGAGTTCGTGATGGTGCTCGAAGGCGAGGCGACCCTCGTCACCGACGCCGGCGAGCGAGTGCTCGGGCCCGGCATGGCAGCCGGTTTTCCTGCCGGCAAGTCGGATGGCCATTGTCTCGTCAACCGCGGCAGCCGGGACGTTGTCTATCTGGAAGTCGGCGACCGCTGGCCGGGCGACGAAGTCGCTTACCCCGATGACGATCTCATGGCGGTCTGGCGCGATAGTCGCCGCGTCTTCGTCCACAGCGACGGCACGCCATACTGAGGCTGCGCCCTATTTGAAGCTGTCGCGCAGCAGCTGGGCGAGGCGAACCCCGCCCTTGGCGAGCTGCTGCTTCACCGCGGCGAGCGCCTTCGTCTCGTAATCGGCCGCGACCCGGTAGAGAGTGACCTCGCCGCAGCTATCCTGCTCGCCCTTTGCCGCCGGGAATTTGTATTTGCCGGCCGCGCTGTCCGCGGCGAAGCCGTACAGCACCGCCTTGGCGACCTGGAAACTGTCCTGCGCCCAGTCTGCCGGATCGCCGGTCGCCCATTTCTGCGCCTCGGCCGGCGCCACCCCCGCCATCAGACGCGCCGCCCCCTGCGCCGGATCGCGGCCGATCGCCTCGCCGGCCAGCGTATTCTCCCAATAGGTCGAGAGCCGCACTGGCGTCTTGGCAGAGCCGATCTGCAGCGCGGTGCAGCGGCCGCCCTGATCGCCCTTGTCGATCGCCAGCAGCGGGTCGCTCACATCGCCGCCCAGGTTCAGCAGAAACTGCAACGCCGCGAGCCTCTCGCCTGGCGAGGTATCGGGGTTCTGCAACTCCTTCTCGAACTGCAGGATCTTGTCGACGACGCAATTGTCCTGCGGTCCTCGGCTTGCCGGGTAGCCGGCCGGCAGCGACTTGCGGCCGAAGCAGGCATTGGCGAGGTTGGGGGTGTCCGGGTGGAGCCGTACGGCGTGCCAGGCCGAGGTGGCAATGCGGGCCTCCTCGCTCTTGTCGCGCAGCACGTCGGCCCAGGTCGCCTCGCTGGCGATGTCGGTCTTGGTCAGCCGGCTGTCCTTGTCGGTTTTCAGCAGGGCCTCGACCTTGCCGCGCGCGGCGGCGTCGCTCTGCTGCAAAATCCGGTCGGCGATCTGGGCGATCGTCCGGTGCGCCTCCGGGCCCCAGGCAAGGCCCTGCCGGATGGGCAGCACCGCGGCAAGCACCGCGCCGAGAATTGCCGCCGAGCGAAGCAACCGCCGCATGCGTCCCCCCAACTCTTGCCCCGAACTCTTGATTCTATGGCCGGCGATTGCCTGACAACCCCTCGGGGTCTCATGCTAGCATTGCGAGAGGCGTGATGTCAGCGCCACGCGGCGTGTCAGCCGAGAGGAGGGAAGGATGCGCGGGGTTGTCTTTACCGGCGAACGCCAGCTCGAAATGATGGAATTCCCCGACCCGACGCCGGGCGATGGCGAGGTCGTCATCGAGATGAAGGCCTCGGGCATGTGCGGCAGCGACCTCCATCAGTACCGCCGTCAGAAAGGCGGCGAGGCGATCGGCGGGCTGCCCGCCGCCACCGAACCGGTGATCGCCGGGCATGAGCCTTGCGGCATCGTCGCCGCGATCGGCCCCGGGGTCCCCGCCGCGCAGGCGCAGGTCGGTCAGCGCGTCATGGTGCATCATTACAAGGGCTGCACCGTGTGCAACCACTGCCGCTCGGGCTGGTCGCAGCTGTGCCAGGAGCAGCCGGTCCTGGTCTACGGCAACAACGCCCATGGCGGCCACGCGCGCTATCTGAAGGTGCCGGCCTTCACGCTGGTGCCATTGCCCGAGGAATTGTCCTTTGTCACCGGCGCGGCGATCTCCTGCGGCACCGGCACCGCCTATGGCGCATTGCGCCGGCTGCGCATCTCCGGCAACGACACGATCGCGGTCTTCGGACAGGGTCCGGTCGGGCTGTCGGCGACGCAACTGGCGAGCGCGATGGGGGCGCGGGTGATCGCCCTCGACGTCAGCGCCGAGCGGCTCGAGCGCGCCAAGGAATTCGGCGCGGCCGAGACGGTCAACCCGCGCTCCAACGACCCGGTCGGCGCGATCAAGGATCTGACACACGGCTACGGCGCCGAGTTCACTCTCGACACCTCGAGCCAGCCGGAGGGCCGCATCGCCGCGGTGCGCGCGACCAAGGTGTGGGGCACCACCTGCTTTGTCGGCGAGCGCAATCAGGTGACGATCGATGTCAGCCCCGACATGCTGCGCAAGCAGCTGACGATCGTCGCGTCCTGGACCTTCTCGCAGATGGGCCAGGCCGAATGCGCCCAGTTTGTCGTCGACCGCAAGATCGATGTCGAGAAGCTGTTCACCCATCGCTGGAAGCTGGAGCAGGCCGAGGAGGCCTACAAATTGTTCGATACCCAGACCACCGGCAAGGGCGTGTTCCTGATCTGAAAAGGGGGATCTGACATGCTCAGGGTGTCGCGGCGGAGCTTTACGGCATTTGCTATTGCCGCCGCTCTGGTCGTCCTGTTCGGCGGCATGGCGCCGCGGCCGGCGCTGGCCGACGACAAGGAGCTTGCGCAGTCATTGCGGGCCGGCGGTTTGGTGATCGTGCTCCGCCATGGCGCCACCGCTGCCGACCAGGCCGATGTTGAGCCGGTCGACTTCGACAACATCGCTGCTCAGCGCAATCTCAATGGCAAGGGGAAGGCCGCGGCAGTGGCATTCGGGAACGCGTTCCGTCAGATCGGGATTCCCGTCGGCAAGGTTTACACGAGCCGGTTCAACCGTGCGTACGAAACGGCGACGCTGGCCGGGTTCAAGGAAATCGAGAAAACACCCGACCTCACCTATGCCAAGTCCGCCGCATCGCCGGACAAGAACATCACCAACGCCGAGGCCTTCCGCAAACTGCTCGGCACGGCGCCGCAGCCGGGCACCAACACGGTACTCGTGACGCACACGCCGAACATCGTCGATGCGCTCGGCAAGGACTGGTCCGAAGTCAAGGAAGGCGAGGCGTCGATCTTCCGGCCGGCGAACGGCAATTACACGCTGGTCGCACGGGTGCAGATCGATGAATGGCCGCGCATCGCCGCGGCGAAGTAGAGAGGTAAGGGAGGTAACGCCAATGACAGCCACCACACCGTTTCTGACGAATGAAGACATGCTGGGCCCGCTCGCCTCGCGCTATGTCGATGTCGACAGCCTGCCGTGGAAGCCGACCCCGTGCGCCGGGATCGACATGAAGATCCTGCTCGAGGACAAGGAATCCGGGCTGATGACCGCGCTGTTCCGCTGGCAGGCCGGGGCCGAATTGGCCTTGCACGAGCATGTCGAGGTCGAGCAGACCTTTGTCCTGCAAGGCAGCCTCGTCGACGAGGAGGGCGAGGTCACTGCCGGCAATTATGTCTGGCGCCCAAAGGGCAACCGCCACATCGCGAAGTCGCCCAATGGCGCGCTGGTGCTGTCGATGTTTCTCAAGCCCAACATCTTCCTCGACGGCGCGGCGGAGGGGCAGCAGCTGCGCTAGGAAACCCACCTGCCGGGGATTGCTTCGTCGCTCCGCTCCTCGCAATGACAGCCCCTCTTGGTGTCATTGCGAGCGAAGCGAAGCAATCTCCCTTGAGCTCGCTCCATCCCAGATGAGCAGGGACTGAGAATGCCAAAGAACAAGGTTTACCCGAGCTTCGCCGATGCGGTTCGCGATGTCCCCGACGGGTCGGTCGTCGGCTTTGGCGGCTTCGCGGTGGTCGGCATGCCAATCAACCTCTACAAGGCGCTCGCCGAGCAGGGCGCGAAGGGCCTGACCTGCGTCTCCAACGGCACGCGCGGCGGCGCCACCCTGCCGGCCGACGGGCCGGATATGGGCTGGCTGATCCAGAACGGTCAGGTCAAAAAGGTGATCTGCGCCTTCACCGCGCCGACCCGCGCCTCGCAAAAGCTCGTCTTTAGCGAATATTACGAGAAGGGCCTGATCGACGCCGAGCTGGTGCCGCAGGGCACCTTGGCCGAGCGGATGCGCGCGGCCGGCGCCGGCATCCCGGCCTTCTACACCCCGGCGGCGATCGGCACCGAGCTTGCCGAAGGGCGCGAGACGCGAATCTTCAACGGCCGCGAATACCTGCTCGAAGAGGCCTTGCCGCTCGATTACGCCCTGATCCGCGCCTATCAGGCCGACGCCTTCGGCAATCTCCGCTTCCGCCGCTCGCAGCGCAATTTCAACCCGCTGATGGCGATGGCGGCGCGGGTGACGATCGTCGAGGTCGAGGAGGACATCCTGCCGGTCGGCGCGATCGACCCGGACGATGTGCACCTCTCGGGCATCTTCGTCCACCGCCTCGTCAAGATCCCGCCGCCGCCCGAAGGCTGGTGGCCGCAGCGCCCCGGTGCGGTGGCAAAACTCGAAACCGCGGGGAACGTACGATGAGCGACGGTGCGAAAGGCCTGACCCGCCAGCAGATGTGCGACCGGCTGGCGATGGAGTTTCAGGACGGCTGGATCGTCAATCTGGGGATCGGCATCCCGACCTTGTGCTCGAATTTCGATTTCGGCGACAAGGGAATCATCTTTCGCCAACTGGAAGATGGCCGGCCAGAAGGGCGGCGGCATCGGCGGCGCGATGGATCTCGCCGCCTGCGCCAAGCATGTCTTTGTCGCGATGGAGCAGGTGACCCGCAACGGTCACCCGCGTCTCGTCGAGCGCTGCGCGATCCCGGCAACGGCGCGCGGCGTCGTCGACCTGGTGATCACCAATTACGGGCTGTTCGCGATCACCCCGGAAGGCATGGCGTTGCGCGAGATCGCCCCCGGCGTCACGGTCGACGAGATCAAGGCAACCACCGGCTGCAACCTCTCAATCCCGCGCGAAGTGCCGCCGGTGCGGCTGCGGGGATAGCTGTCACGCCGCCGATTGCGTTTCGTAGGGCTGCACCAGCACCTCTGCCGGAATGTGCAACAGCGCACTGAGCGCGCGCACCATCGGCAGCGTCAGCGGCCGTTTGCGGTTTAGGATTTCGGAGACGCGGCCGCGGCTGCCGATCGCCGGTTCAAGATCGCGCCGGGTCAGTCCTTTCTGTTCCATCATGAATTCGATCGCGGCGATCGGATCGGGCGCCGGGATCGGATGGTACGAAGCTTCATATATCTCAACGAGTATCGATAGTACCTCGACGCGATCCCCTTCGGCGGTCCCTGGCTTAGCCTCCCAGAGGCGCTCGATCTCATTGAGAGCAGCGCGATAATCGGCGTCGTTCCTAATTGGACGGATTTCCATCGGACTAACCGTAGCTCACCACACCAGCAGGCGGCGCACTTCCGGAGCCGCCGCGTCGATGCGGCGGGCGAGGAGATGCAGCCGCGCCGTCGGCACCTGGGGAAACAGATGGTGCTCCAGGTGAAAGAACATGCTGAAGGTGATCATCGCCCGGAACCGGTTGCGCACGGTCCGCGCCAGGATGCCGGTTCGGGTGCAGCCATGATGCACGGTCCACACCGCGAAGAACGCGGTCAGGCACTGGCCGCAGGCCATCGCCAGCAGGTGGTACGCCAGCAGCTCCGGCGCGGCCAAGCCGAACACCAACACAACCACGGCGACATTGCCGCCGAGCTCGGCGACCATCCAGCCGCGCTTCGCGCCCTGCGCCCCGGCGAGCGCGGCACGGTGCAGCCGCAGCGGGAAGCGCGGCCCCAGCAGCAGCGCGCCGAGGGCCGAGCAGCGCGCGCCCATCGCCTCGATGTCGTCCGCCGCCAGGCAATGCCGATGGTGGCGCAGATGGTTCCACTGCACGGCATGCATCGAGCCGAGCATCGCCAGGCTGAAGCCAAACATCACCAGATCGGTCGCCAGGCGGGGCAGGCCCAGTGTGTAGTGGAACGCGCCGTGCACGATGCGCAGCCCGGTCAGGAAGAACACGAAGGACAGCGCCAGGGCCAACGGATAAAGCTGCCATTCGGCGAGGATTAGCGAGCCGGCGAGCCACGGCAGCGGCAACAGCAATTCCCGCACCGCGTCGACCGGCGTGGTTTTCGCCAGATCGCGCCAGGCGATCTGGTATTCTCGCGCCCCGCGTCCCGGGTTGGCGCTTGCCTCGCTCATCGATCGTCCGCAATCCACCTTCGCGCCGTCATGCTAGGTGTCCGGCACCGGCCGGGCAATCTTGCGGCCGAACCGCGACGCTCCGCGGGCGGAGCGGCCGGCCATTGCGCTCGCGAGGTGCCGAATCGATGCTGTCCTTGCGCGCTCACGCCCTGATCACCGGCGGGTTGTTCGCCGCCCTGATCGTGCTCGGTTGGGTCGGCAACCTGATCGAGGCGCTCGACCTGGTCCCGCGCGGACCCGGGATTCGCCTCCTCTCGGTGGTGGTTTTCCTCGGCTTGGCCGCCGCGCTGGGCTTCTCCGCCATTCCGCTGATGGTGCAGCTGGTTCTCGGCTTCCAGGTCAGGATCGGCAACGCCCACCGCCCGGTGATTCGCTCTCTGATCGCCCATCAGCGGGTGATCGTGTTCGTCCTTTGGAGCTTGATCGCCCTCGGGCTGCTGATCGCGGTTCCGGCGGCGATTCTCGACGGCGCCTTCGATACCACCGAACTCGCGGCGCCGACCCCCGGCCCGCCGCGCTGATCGCGCGACACCTTGGGGTAGCTCCGCCATCTGGGGCTTGCCGCGCCGTGGGCTTGGCGCGAGA
>WNGF01009896.1_pt1 | contig 11980 bp, 10 predicted proteins | sample 5400641 | NCBI WGS metagenome assembly WNGF01 (sample SAMN13153371, study PRJNA577476) | soil metagenome | isolation source: 80 cm soil or saprolite under grassland replicate 2 | place: USA:California | collected 2016-06-15 | reverse complement strand
AGCTTTGCCGCCATATGGGAGCGCGAACAGAATCTCGGCGAAGAGCGCACCTTGATCGACCTCGCGCGTGCGGCTCATCTTCCCGCGACGGAGCTTTTCGCCGCCGCCAAGGCCGATGCCGCGCAGAAGCGATACGAAGACAATGTGCGCGACGCCATTGCGGCCGATGCCTTCGGGTCGCCCTGCTATGTGCTCGACGGCGAGGTATTTTGGGGGCAGGATCGCCTCGAGCTACTCGATGACGCGCTGGTTTGAGTTCGCAAGCTTCCACGAAAAGGGTGCCGCATGAAATCGGCCGCTGCCGCCTTCGCGTTCTTCCTCATCCTCGCCCCGGTCGCACAGGCACAAGAAGCCACGCCCGAGACCGAGCACGGCAGATTCACGTTCAAGCAGGTCCCCGACGGGCTGTTGCGGCTCGATTCGCGAACCGGCGAGGTCGCCCTGTGCAGCAAGCGCGCCGTGGGCTGGGCATGCCAGGCGCTGCCGGAGGATAGAACCGCGCTCGAGAACGAGATCGCGCGCTTGCAAAGCGAGAACGCCACGCTCAAACGCGAGTTCGTTGCCCGCGGTCTGCCGCTGCCGGACGGCATCAAGGGTCCGCCCGCGACCGCCAAACCCGATCAGGACCTCAAGCTGCCGAGCGATGCCGATCTCGACCGCGCCATGTCGTTCCTGGAGCGGGCTTGGCGCCGGTTGCTCGAGATGGTGCAAAACTTCCAGCGCGAAATGGAGAACGAAAAAGGCAAGAAACATTTGGAGAAAGGCGGGCCCGACAAGAAAAGCTGAAGCCGCCGGCCCTTCACCGGCTAGGCGCCAGGGATTTGATTGCAGCACGCAGAGCCATGTCGGTTCGCCTCCATGATGTTCGCCAGCTGCCCGCCGCGTGCGTGGCAGCGGCTGTGCTCTCGGTCGATACCCGGCCTCGCGGCTTCATCGAGATCACCCATGAGGTGAAGCGCTTCATCCGGGAGATTGCGGCCGAGCACGGCGTCGTGTTCGCCTATCTGCGACACACATCGGCCTCGCTGGTGATCCAGGAAAACGCCGATCCGGACGTGCGGTCCGACTTGACCAGAGCACTCGATCGGCTGGCACCCGAGAAAAGACCATGCTGACGGGCGTCTCGCTCCACGTGCCGGTCATCGCCGGGTCGCTCGAGCTCGGCACCTGGCAGGGCATCTTTGTTGCCGAGCACCGCAGCCGTTCGCATGCGCGCGAGGTGGTTCTGCAGTTCGTCGGCGTTTGCAAGAGTTCCGCGCGAGACGTGGCAGCCACGCCGGAGGGAAGATGATCAGGAACCGCCGATCAAAGGCAGCGTTGTCTTCACGATTGCATGGCGCCGCTGCTTCCCTATGATTTTGCACGAGGATGCTGCGATGGAACCCCGATCCCGCGAGCAGGACGCCGTTGCCGGCAAGCCGGTCGAGAAATCGGCGAACGAAGCGCGAGAGGCCGTGGTCGGCCATAATGTCCGCTACATGCTTCTATTCGGTCTTGCGGGCGTGATCGTCGCATTCGCGATCGTCTACGGTTATTTTTTCGCGCACTGATGCTGCGGCGGCCTGGCCTCGCCCGCGTTCTCCCGAGTCGGCGCCAAGACCTACGACGCGCGCGGTCGGTTCCGGTTCAGCGGCGTCAGGAACTGTGCTGTTTCTTCGCGAGCAAGTACAGCAACGCCAGCAAGACGATCAGCGATCCCTGCGCCGCCAGGTAATGTCCGACCGGGAGCCCGACCAAAGGCAAGGTCAGTTTGTTCAGCGCATGGATGAACGCGTGAATGATCAGGAAGAAGCCAATCCACAATCCGAGCAGCACGAACAGCGGATTGCGGATGCCCGACCAATCGACATGGTTCTTGGCTTCCAACATCGCCGGCGCCCCCGCCACCTGCGGCTTCGGGCGCAAAGCTTGGGCCCCTATGGTTAACACTCGGTTAATCGTTGCCCGACGTTTTTTACAGAGCGGCTAGCAACGGGTCGAATGCGGCGCTATGCTGCAACGCACCAACCGCGTCATGGCCCCGGACTTGCGCGTCGCAGGTGCGCGTCAGAAGATGCCGGCTGCGGGCCGCTGCACGATGGATGCCGGAGCTGATTTGAAACAGCCGTTTTACCGCTTCGTCATTGCCGATGATCATCCGCTGTTCCGCGGCGCGCTGCGGGAAGCGGTCGCGGGATCGTTCGGACACGCGGATATCGCCGAAGCCGGCAGTTTCGATGAAGTCTCGAAATTGATTGATGGGCACGGGGAGGTGGACCTGGTGCTGCTCGATCTCGCCATGCCGGGCGTGCGCGGCCTTTCGGGGCTGTTGTATTTGCGCGCGCAATATCCCGGCGTGCCGGTGGTAGTCGTGTCGGGCAATCAGGACCCGGCGGTGATCCGTCGCTGCATGGAGTTCGGCGCATCGGGCTTCATCCCGAAGACGCTGCCGGTCGAAATGATCCGGGAGGCGATCGGCAGGGTGCTCGACGGCGCGGTATGGTGTCCACCCGAAGTCGATCTGACGCTTGGCGCGGATTCGGAAACGCGGCAGCTGGTTTCGCGACTTGCCAGCCTCACGCCGCAGCAGGTCCGGGTGCTGATGATGCTTTCCGAGGGCCTGCTCAATAAACAGATCGCCTATGCGCTGGGCGTCTCGGAAGCCACCGTGAAGGCCCACGTCTCGGCGATTCTGCAGAAGCTCGGGGTCGACAGCCGCACCCAGGCGGTGATCATCGCCTCCAAGATCGAGCCGGAGCAATGGCAACCGGCTGCCGCGGTGGAAAACTGACCGCGTGCGGTAGCGTTGTCCAAGGTGGGTCGAGCGAAGCGAACCCGACTGCCCGTCGCGGCGGGTTTTGCGGCACCGAACTCGACCTACGGTCCCGCGATCACTCCGCCGCAATCTGCATTCGCCATTGCGCCAGCAGGGCCCGCAGCGAGGCCGGTTTCAGCGGCTTGTGGAGCAGCCTGACATTGCGCGCGTGCGCGGCGTTGCGCACGCGCGGGCTGCGATCGGCCGTGATGAGGATCGCCGGCAAATCGCCGAGCCGCCATCGCAGCTCGACGATGGCGTCGAGACCGTTGCCTGAATCGAGATGATAATCGATCAACAGCCCGGCAGGGCGCGCCGTGCTGTCCAATATGGCCTGCTGCGCCGCCTTGAGGTCGGTTGCCTTCAGCACATGGCAGCCCCAGCCCGTCAGCAAGGTCTCCATCCCGTCGAGCACCTTGGCATCGTTGTCGATGCACAGGATCGTCATGCCGGCGAGCTCGCCGAGCTCGGCGCGATCGGGCGCCCGTTGCGGCAGATCGCCGGGCAGCGCGGGCGCCAGCGGAACCTGCACCGAGAAATGCGAGCCGCGGCCGACGGCGGATTCTAGCTCGATCCGGTGATCGAGCACCCGGGCAATGCGCTCGACGATCGACAGGCCGAGCCCCAGCCCGCGAGCAATCTGGGCACCCTGCTGCAGACGGTGGAACTCCCGGAAAATGGCTTTGGCCTTCGAGGAAGGAATTCCGATTCCGGTGTCGTAGACGTCGATGCGCAGTCGTGCGCCTCGCCTGCGGCAGCCGACCAGCACCCGGCCTTGCGGCGTGTACTTCAGCGCGTTGGAGACCAGGTTCTGCAGCAGCCGGCGCAGCAGACGCCGATCGGAGCGCACCGCGAGCGAGGACGTCGCGAACTCGAGTGCAAGGCCTTTCTCGCGGGCGAGCGGAGCGAACTCGACCTCGAGCTGACGGAACAACTCGTCGATGCGGAAAGCGGTGATTTCCGGCTTCATCGCCCCGGCGTCGAGCCGTGAAATATCGAGCAGCGCGCCCAGGATCTCCTCGACCGATTCCAGCGAGGCATCGAGATTGGCGATGAGCGGCGAAACCTCGCGGTTGCCGTTGCGCTCGATCAGGCTGGTGACATAGAGCCGCGCCGCATTGAGCGGCTGCAGGATGTCGTGGCTGGCGGCGGCGAGGAAATGCGTCTTGGAGATATTGGCCTTGTCCGCCTCGGCCTTGGCGCGCGCCAGCGCCGCGTTGAGGCGGGTAAGCTGCTCGGTGCGCTCCCGCACGCGTCGCTCCAGCGTCTCGTTGGCTCGCGCGAGCGCCTCGGCGGCCTCGACGCTGGGAGTGATGTCGGTCAGCGTCGTAACCAGGCCGCCGTCCGGCATGCGATTGGAGCGCGCCTCCACGACGAGACCTCGGCTGCGTTCCAGGATCGGGGCAGTCCCCGATACGTATCTGGCTACGCGCTCGGCAATCAGATCGTCGAGGCAGTCCCGGCCGAGCTCGTCGCGCTCGGCATTGAAGCGCACGATTTCGTCGAGTCCGGTTCCGACCCGTACCAGGTCCGGCGGCAGGTCCAAGATTTCGCCGAATCGCCGATTCCAGCAGATCAGCTGCAGGCTCTTGTCGAACACCGCGATGCCCTGGCCGACGTGGTCGAGCGCCGTCTGCAGGATTTCGCGATTGTACTGGATCGCCGCGTTGGCGTCGTCGAGCAGCTTGAGCGCCGCTTGGGTCGAGACCGTGCGCTTGCGCAACAGTAGCGAGAGCACCAGCCGCGAGGATGCCGTACCGATGGCCGAGGCCAGCACGTGCTCGGCGTGGCGCAGCAGGTGGAAATCCGCCTCGCGCTGAGGATCGAGCGAGCTGCGTCGCGGTGCGGCGAAGCTCTCGAACGAGCTCTTGGTACGCTCCTCGCCAATGTAGCGAGCGACCGTCGTGGTCAATTCCTCGACGCTGATCGCCGAGCGCCACAGCCGGAAGCTCGGGGTGGCGGGCGCGAGCGCGGGCGGCACAAACAGATTCGCCTGCAGCTGCTCGATGCCCACCGGTTTGCGCTGCAGCGAGAACGCGATGTAAGCGGCGACGTTCAGCGCCAAGCTCCAGACCACGCCGTGGACCAGGGGCGGCAACTCGATCCCGAGCAGCGCCTGCGGCCGCAGCAGCCCCAATCCCAACGGACCTTCGGCCAGGAGCTGATGATCGATGATGCCGGACTCCACGATGCTCGGCAGCAGCAGCGTATAGGCCCACACCAGAAATCCGGCGATCATCGCCGCGAGCGCGCCGCGCGCCGTGCCGTGGCGCCAGACGAGCCCGCCGAAAAATGCCGGCGCGAGCTGGGCGATGGCTGCGAACGACAACAGCCCGATCGAGGCGAGTTGCGCGTCCCCGGCCGATCGATAGTAGAGGTACGCGAGCGACAGGATGATCAGAATGGCGATGCGGCGCACCGTGAGCAGCAGGGTGCCGACGTCGCGCTGCCCGGAGAGCAGCGCCCCGCGCCGGCGCAACACCAGCGGAATGAAGATATCGTTGGAGACCATGATCGCGAGCGCGACACACTCGACGATCACCATCGCGGTGGCGGCCGACAATCCGCCGACGAAGGCGGCCAGCGCCAGCGCGTCCGCCCCGGCGGCGAGCGGCAGCGCCAGCACGAACATATCGGTGTCGACGCTGCCGGGCGGGAACGTGAGCAGGCCGCCGATCGCGACCGGCACCACGAACAGATTGATCAAGACCAGATACAGCGGAAACAGCCATGCCGCGCGGCGAATCTCCGCCTCGCCCTGGTTCTCCACGACCGTCACATGGAACTGCCGCGGCAGCAGCACGATCGCGAACAGCGACAGCATCGTCATGGTGAAGATCGTGGCGGGGTTGAGCTCGTGGACGAGCAGGGCGGCAGTATCAGGCCGCTCCATGGCCCGTTCGAACAGTGCTGCCGGACCGCCGAACAGGCCGAATGTCACGAACAGGCCGACCGCGATGAAGGCGACCAGCTTGACGATGGATTCGGCGGCGATCGCCAGGATCAATCCGTCCTGATGCTCGGTGGCGTCGATTTGCCGGGTGCCGAACAGCACCGCGAACGCCGCCATCGCCAACGCGACGAAAAACGCCAGGTCGCCCAGTTCCGGCTGGTAGCGGCCGGTGCTGGATTCGATGTGGGCGAGGATCGTGCCGAGCGAGCCGGACACCGCCTTGAGCTGCAGCGCGATATAGGGAACCGTTCCGATGATGGCGATCAACGCCACGGTCGCCGCCACCGCCTGGTGCTTGCCGTAGCGCGCCGCAATGAAATCCGCGATCGAAGTGATGTTCTGGGCTTTGGCCAGACGCACGATGCGCAACACCAGCGGATAGCACAGTCCGATCATCAGCATCGGGCCGACGTAGATCGCCAGAAATCCCCACCCGTTGCGGGATGCGAAACCTACCGATCCGAAGAACGTCCATGAAGTGCAATAGATCGCCAGCGACAGCGGATAGATCAGCATCCGCGAGCGCCCCTGGCGACGGCGAGATTTGGTCCGGTCGCCGTAGCTCGCGATGAGGAACAGCAGGCCGATGTAGCCGAGCGCGACGGCGACGACGAACCAGCCCTGCAGCATGGATGCTCCGGCCAAAGCGAGCCCGTGGATCCCGAGGCGTCAGGCACGGGCGGTCGCGCCTTTATACCCGGTTTTCGGTTGCGCGGCGCGAGGTTCGCCAATACGAGGAGCGTGCCGCACGGTGGTGGGAAAGGCTTGCGCATGCACGATCGCGCCGAGACGGCCCGAGGGACGCCGCAGTCGCTGCTCGATCGTTTGCGGCCCGAAGCGACGGCCGCGCCCGAGAGCGGCATCGTCGAGGTCATGAACTACGGCCGCGGGCGGGAAGGACTGATTCCGCTCTGGGCCGGCGAGGGGGATCTCGCGACGCCGCCCTTCATCGTCGAGGCCGCGACCCGGTCGCTCGCGGCCGGCGAGACCTTCTATACCTACCAGCGCGGGATCCCGGAATTGCGCGAGGCGCTCGCGCGCTACCACACGAGGGTCTTCGGCCGCGACTTTGCCGCGGACGAATTCTTCGTCACCGGCTCGGGGATGCAGTCGATCCAGATCGCGCTGGCGATAACCGTGGGAGCCGCGCAGGAGATCGTCATTCCCACCCCCACCTGGCCGAATGCCGCGGCCGCGGCCGGCATCCTGGGCGCCAAACCGGTCGAAGTTCCCATGACCTTCGGCAATGCCGGCTGGACGCTCGACCTCGACCGTGTTGCCGACGCCATCGGCCCGCGGGCCCGCGCGCTGTTCCTGGTTTCGCCGTCCAACCCGACCGGTTGGACGGCAACGCTCGATGAACTGCGCACCATCCTCTCACTCGCGCGGCGCCAGGGGCTGTGGATCATTGCGGACGAGACCTATGGCCGGTTCTGGTACGGCGCGGGCGAGCGCGCACCGTCGTTCCTCGACGTGATGGAGCCCGAGGACCGGGTGCTGTTCGTCAATACGTTCTCGAAGAATTGGGCCATGACCGGGTGGCGGATCGGCTGGCTCAAGGCGCATCCCTCGCTCGGCCAGGTGATCGAGAACCTCATCCAATATTCGACCTCGGGAGTGGCGACCTTCATGCAGCGCGCGGCCGTAGCGGCGCTCGATCGGGGCGAGGGCTTTGTCGCCCATCAGATCGCAAGGGCGCGGCTGGGCCGGGACATTCTTTCCCGCGCGCTCGGAACGACCGGCCGCTGCCGGTTCGCGACGCCGCAGGGTGCGTTCTATCTGTTCTTCCACGTCGAGGGCGAGACCGACACGCGAAAGCTCGCCCTGCGGCTCATCGACCAGGCCGGCGTCGGGCTTGCTCCGGGTACCGCGCTTGGATGCGGCGGAAACGATTTCTTGCGCGCATGCTTTGCGCGAAAATCAGAAGAGGTGGAGATCGCCGGGCAAAGGCTTGCCGAGGCGCTGCGCTGACGGGGCGCAAGCTCAATCGCAGCGGTTGGATTTGAATCGAGGCCGGCGGGTTCCCTCGCCGTTTGTGAGTCAATCTCGAGGGCGGAGAATCTCAGGAGCTGGCGGCACTACTCCGCGGCGAGCGCTCGCCGGTTGAGCGGCAGCGCAAGCCGCTCCCACACGTCGGTCAGCGCTTCGGCCAGCTGGTCGATCATGCCGTCGTCGTGGTGGGGCGAGGGCGTGATGCGCAGCCGCTCGGTTCCCCTCGGCACCGTCGGATAGTTGATCGGCTGGATGTAGATGCCGTGCTCGGCGAGCAAGAGATCGGTTGCCGCCTTGCATTTCTCCGGATCTCCGACCACGACCGGAACGATATGGGTGTCGCTGAGCATGACCGGCAGCGCCGCCGCGACGAGAATCGCTTTCACCCGGGCGGCGCGCTCCTGATGGCGGTCGCGCTCCCATTGCGAGGTCTTCAGGTGCCGGATCGCAGCCAGTGCCGCCGCGCAGACCGCCGGGGGCAGCGCGGTCGTGAAGATGAAGCCGGGCGCATAGGAGCGAACGGCATCGATGAGATTGGCGCTTCCGGCGATGTAGCCGCCCAGACACCCGAACGCCTTGGCGAGAGTTCCCTCGATCACGTCGATGCGGTGGCTGGCGCCGTCGCGCGCGGCGATGCCGGCTCCGCGGGCTCCGTACATGCCCACCGCATGCACCTCGTCGACATAGGTCATGGCCCCGTAACGCTCGGCGAGGTCGCAGATCTTGTGAATCGGGGCGACGTCCCCGCCCATGGAATACAGGCTCTCGAACACGATCAGCTTCGGCCGTCCCGGATCGGCCTCGCGCAGCAGCGTCTCGAGGTGTCCGACGTCGTTGTGGCGGAAGATCAGCTTCTCGGCGCCGGATCGGCGCACGCCCTCGATCATCGAGTTGTGGTTCATCGCATCGGAGAGGATGAGACAGTTCGGGAGCAGCCTGGCGATCGTGGCAATTCCGGTCTCATTGGACACATAGCCCGAGCTGAAGACCAGCGCCGCGTCCTTGTCGTGGAGGTCGGCGAGCTCGTGTTCGAGCTGGACCAGCGGATGATTGGTGCCGGAAATGTTGCGGGTCCCGCCGGCGCCGGTACCCATGCGGGTCGCGGTCTCGACCATGGCGCCGATGACCTTCGGATGCTGCCCCATGCCGAGATAATCGTTGGAGCACCAGATGACCACGTCACGCGGGCCTTGCGGGGAGTGCCAGATCGCGCGGGGATACCGGCCCGCAATGCGCTCGAGTTCCGCGAACACCCGATAGCGCCGCTCGCCCTGCAACCGCGCGATGGCATCCCCGAAGAAGCCGTCATAGTTCATGAAACCGGCCTCCGGCCGTTGCCGACGATGGATCTGGATTTAGCGGCCTTTGGCCGCTCTTGTCGAGCCGATATTTGCTCGCCGGGGCGCCGCGGGCCTTGATCAAGATCAAGCTGTTTCCCGGCCGCCGTTGCCCCAATTTCCGCCGCACAAGGGTGCTCAAGCAAGCTTGCTCGGGAGAGAAAGATGCGTATTGGCATCATCGCCGCCTGCTCTGTGCTGCTCTTGGGGCATGGTCTCGAGCGACCGGCCCTTGCCCAAGTCGCGGGCGACGAAGCGCCGCAGATCGCCTGGGAAGTGAAGAGCCGGTTCCGGCTGTTCCGCAACGAGCGGGATTTCGAGCGCCAGCTCGCCGCGTATCGCGGCGACGGGGTGCTCGCGGCCGAAGAGCGCCTGGCGCGTGCCAGCGACGGCCACGGCTGGGCAAGGGAGCTCATCGGCCAGCTTTGCCTGGATCCGGCCGGCAGAATCACCGAGTCCTGCGTGCGGGACGGCAAACGCGAAAATTATCTCGCCCCGGCCGATCACCGCATCGGTGCCGTGATCGCCAATGCGCCGGCACATGCCGCATGCACGTGGGTGTTCGACGACGGCGATTCGCCGCCCCAGAAGATCACGCTCGCCTGCGACGAGGAGGTGAGGCTGTGGGTGCGCTACGGCAGGCCGACCGCCACCAGGGTCGAGTTGATCCCGTACCAGGGGGCCATCCAGGAGGCTCGGACCGAAATTCTGGTGCGCGACGTCCTCATCGTGGGGATGGGGGATTCCATCGCATCGGGCGAAGGCAATCCGGACCGGCCGATCGCCCTCTCCGATGACGGATTCTGCTTCCGGCGGTTTCTCGGCGGCGGCGGCGATTATTTCCGGCCGGGCCGCGCCGGTTTCCGCGGCGACAAGACCTGCGATACGCCGACCCCGAAGGCGGACAGCGATTGGGGCAAGCACGGCGCAGGCTGGCTCAGCCCGGCGTGTCATCGCTCGCTCTACAGCTATCAAACCCGCACGGCGCTGGCGCTCGCGGTCGAACATCCGCATCTGGCCGTCACCTACGTTCCGCTCGGCTGCACCGGAGCGACCATTGCGTACGGCGCGCTGGGCCCGCAGCGCGCCCGTGAGGTGGTCTGCAACAAATCGGGCTCATGCCCGGGCACGCTTCCGAGCCAGATCGGCGAGCTGCGCAAGGTGATCGCAACGGCTCACCGCAGCCTCGACGCGCTGCTGCTGAGCATCGGCGGCAATGACATCCTGTTCTCCGGGCTGGTGGCTCATGTGATCATCGGCAAGGGCACCGAACGCACGTTGTTCGACCACGCCGGCTTGATGGCTTCGGTCGCCGATGCGCAAAAGATCCTGGACAAGGAGCTGCCGGCCGAGTTCGCCAAGTTGCGCGCCGCGCTGAAGCCGATCCTCGGCGGCGATCTTTCGCGCGTGGTGTTCGTATCCTACGGACATCCGGGTCTCCTCGGCGGAACGCCGTGCCCGGGGGGTCGCGACGGCTTCGATATCCACCCGGCCTTTGCCGTGGATCCGGCACGCATGAAGCAGGTGGCGCAGTTCGTGAGCGAGCAGTTCCTACCCCGGCTCAAGGCGCTGGCGCTGTGCGAGGGCGGCATCCTTTGCGACGAACCCGCGAGCGATCGGATGACCTTCGTCGACGGCCATCAGCGCGCCTTTGCCGATCATGGCTTCTGTGCGCGCTCGCAGGAGGATCCCGCGTTCGACCGCGAATGCTTCTCGCCGGCCGGCGATTCATTCCAGGATAGCCTGGTCGCCGGCGTCACCGATCCGCTGGCATGCAATTTGAGCGCGCGCGAGTTCCGCGCGTATGCCGTGCGCAGCCGCTGGATCCGCACCGCCAACGACAGCTATTTCACCGCCATGACCTATCCGGAAGGGCTGCCGAGCACGTTGCAGCCGAGCGATATTCACGACGCGACCTGGGGCGCGTTGAGCGCCGTGTACGGCGGCGCGCTGCATCCGACCGCCGAAGGTCATGCGGCGATGGCCGACGCGGCGCTGTCTGCGGTGCACGAGGTGTTGGGACTGCCGGCGCCGACGCAGTGAAGGCGGGCGAAGGCAACGGCGGCCGCGGCGCCGTTCGGTTGCAGATCCCGAATGCAACCCGCCGAATGCGCCGGACCCGCTTGCCGGCTCAATTCGGTCCGCCCACGGTGCTCACCGAGATCACGCGGCAGGAGCCCGGAACCGCGTTCTTTTCGCGCAGGCTGAATTCGACGCCGTCGATCTTCTTCTTGCCGGGCGGAAAGCTCTGGAAAACCGTGCTGCCGCGGGTCGCCAGCAATTTGCCCTTGGGATCGAAGAACTCGCAGGAAACCACCGGATTTCTGACCCGGATATCGTTGGCGTTTTGAAAGGTGATGTCGGCGACCGCAAGCCCCGGGTACCGGTGCCAGCTCTGAGTCACGACCGAGAACTTGTCGATCGGAGCCTTTCCGGCGGGGGCCGGGGTGGGCTCCTGCGGCTTCTGTTGGGCGCGCGCGGACGGGCCACTTGCCAGGCACAGCGAGACGATGCCGAGGGCTGCGAGCAGGATGGCGGAGGTGCGCATGGAACGCTCCCTGGCCGGCGCCGCGGGAAGGGCGGCGTGCCGAAGTAGCAATGTACCCCAATACTCTATCGAGCCGGAATGGCGCCGTTCACATTCGTGCGGAATTGCCCGGTTTGGTGGGGGCCTCGCTCTTTCCTAGAGCACGCATCTGCGCTCGCGTTTTGCGAGCAAATAGGCGGCTGATTGAATGAGATTTGCTCGCCGCATGGGGCGGATTTGCTGGTGCTGCCGGTCAGGATTGAACTGACGACCTCTCCCTTACCAAGGGAGGGTGTGATCTAGTTAAATCAATGGCTTAGTGCCGATCAGCCGGCGTTTCCACTGACTTTCCACGGCAGGAGCACGGCTCTTCGCGC
>WNGF01008586.1_pt1 | contig 11984 bp, 15 predicted proteins | sample 5400641 | NCBI WGS metagenome assembly WNGF01 (sample SAMN13153371, study PRJNA577476) | soil metagenome | isolation source: 80 cm soil or saprolite under grassland replicate 2 | place: USA:California | collected 2016-06-15 | reverse complement strand
TGGAGCAAATTAGATCTTGGTTTATAATATTGCCTTCATTAGTTTTTATATAGTCCTGGTTTTTACCGGGACTTTTTTTGATTATGTATCCAGCGGCAGAACATGCATGATGCTTCGGTTGCGTCGCTCACTTGTACAGTAGAAACTTATTGCATCTTATAAATTCCTAGTTCGGAATCATAATTTGATAAGCAGGAAGAGCAGTGATAACTGTTTTAATTAGGCAACCATAAACTGTCTTTACTGAAGTATTTTGGAAATAACAAATGATAATACAATTAATAAATGGGAAAGAAAATAAATGTAACCAACGCACTTCTGATTGATTCTCTAAAAACACGCTTTCCTTCCAAATGATGCTGATACTCCTCATAAGTAATAAGATAAGTTATTACTGCTACAACTAACCCAACCGTGGTTCCAATAAAAAGGAATTTACAAATCATTACACCTAATTAGTCAGTTTTATAAATCTCTTTTGCTTTTAGTAATTCAGGTAATCCGGTATTTTTCAAGATCATTAGCCCTAATCTTTCATCCGTAAAACCTTCTTTCAATTTATAGCTGAATATAATTTGATTGTTGATGCTCTCTGAATGAAAATATAAAAAATGAATATCAGGATTTCTCTTCAATTGAGTGTACAGTTCTGAAATATGGGAGGTTAAAATAAAAAAACTATTCTTCCAATTGGTGAGCGTTTCCGATATTAATAAAGTGCAATCCATTTGCATCTTTCAAATTTGTTCCGCGAAACAATTCATCCATTACAGCAAATACTTTTTTTTCCTGACTGCAACATATTTCCAAGTTCTTTTAATCGTAATATTTCTGCAAGAAAAAAGCTTTCACCTTTACGCAGGTTGTCTGCAATATTTATGCTGCTGAATATTTCATCAAACAAGGATATTGTTGCTCCTGTTGAAGGAATCCCCATACCAAGATGCGCAAGGAAAACCGCTGTGGCTGCGGCTTTGATGAAAACTGTTTTTCCTGCCATATTAGGGCCGGTGAGAAAAACAAAATTTTGTTTTGAAATAATAAGATCATTGGTAACAGGATTTTCAATAAACAAATGGCGTAATCCTTTTAAACAAATCTCATTGTTGCCCGATACTATTTCAGGAATGTGCAAATTGTATTCCTTGCAACTATTTGCCATTGCAAATAAGGCATCAACTTCATAAAAGCTGCTCAATAAATTGATGATATTTTCTTTTTGATCATGGCGAAGCATGTAATCTGTTTTTAAAACAGACAAAGAGTTCATTGAATGTATATTGTTGTCACGAATGTTCGCCTCCTTTTGAATCAGCAACAAAAGCGTATTGTTATCATGAAATAAATTCACGAGATATTTTGGTGTATCATCATTTATATGTGGTTGTAAAAAAGAATGAATCTTCTGTAAAAATTCAAGCAGTGATACAATACCCGATTTAAGAAAATGAAAATAGTCTGGTTGATTCCACTTAAAGCGTTTGGCAGTAAGCCAATCTGTAAATCCCCCGGTTACGCGAAATACAATGATGTTTGAATGAATGTATTGTTCAACAGATTTTATGTTGCTTTCGTTTACTGATAACTTCCATTCATCTATCAGCAATAAAAAATACCGAACAATATTTTGAACTTCTTTAATTTCATCAATACTCTTCAATGGATTGGAGAATCTTCTTTTCAGCGCCCAGCTTCCACTTTGCGTAATTGTTTTATCAAGCATATTGAATAAGCCCGGTTTGCCATCATCAGACTCAAAGATTTCGAGATCAATGTAAGTTTGTTTATCCATCATATCGCTGTTATTCTGTCAAAGAATCAGCAGTTATTGATCTCGTTGATAATAACTGTTGCTGCATTTGCTTTACTGCTTCAATTTTATCGCTTACCTGGTATTGTGCATGCTGCCGCGCTTCAATAATATCAGATAATAGCTTATTGATATTATCCAACAACTCTTTTAGTTTATTATTCAAATCGTAATTGAACTTTCTGAAGGACTCCTGGATTTTATATTGCAGATCATAGATGATGGATGCAACATTTCTTACAATAATTTCATTATAATGCTCCTGTAATTGCCGGAACATTTTTTTCTTTTGTGCAGATATTGGTAACAGCTTAAACAATAGACCTTTTTGTGATACCACAGGCGGTTTGCCACTATCTAAAGTGAGATAAAAAGCTGTGTAAACATCAAGATCAAATTTCTCTGCAATATTTTCAAAGTTTATTCCCATTAAAGCCGTTAAGTGTTTAGCGAGTTCATTCAAAAAACTTTGTGAACGCTGAATGTATTGTTCCAATAAATTTCGAAAATGACTGCGGCTTTTGTGTTCCCATTGCACGTACACTTCATCAAATTGCTGTATTATTTCATGATGCATCTTTTCCAGAAATTCATTGATTGTATTTTTTTCAGGAATATTCTGTTGACCTTCAAAAAAAGATGTTAACTGCTCATGAATAAATTTCTTTGAAGATCGTGCAAATTCATTCAACGATTCATCTATATCATCCTGCAAAGATTTTATCTTACCATTTATGATTGCATTAAACTCACTTCTTTGTTCATCCATCAGTGCTACTGATTGTTGTAATTCTGTTCTTTTATTCTCTAATTCATTAAGTGGCATCTGAAGTGCATCAAGTTGCAGTTGCAATTGCATAAATAATTGCTGGTACAACAGGTCTATTCTTCTATTTACAGAATGAACAAGCATATGTGTTTTTTCTTTGGCAATCAGTTTTATTATTGATTCACGCAAAGCCGCTATATTTGCTTCCTTCTTTTCTTCATTTGCCCATCTTGCCGATACCAATATGAAATCAATTTCCTTTTCCTGTTTTTGAAGTATGGCTGCAATTGCTTTTCTGTCATGACGAATCATTTTTTGAAGTTCTTCCTTACTCAGTAAATCAATTTTATTGATAACAAATATTGTAAGCGGGATAGCGGCAGTTAATTCTTTTAAGAAAACAGAATCAAGTTCTGATACAGGCATATCGGCACTAATGATAAATAATGCTGCATCAATCTTGGGAATAAACTTACGCGTTGTATCGGTGTTGTGCTGAAATGTAGAGCCAATACCGGGTGTATCAACCAATGTAATATTTTCCAATAACGGTATTGAATCAAATATCTGCACCAATTCAATCTGTTTTTGATTAGCAGGATTTTCTTCTTCGCTGATGTATTTGCTTACTTCGTCAATAGCAATTTCTTCTGTATGACCATCAAGAAAAAATATTTTGGCATAAGAGCGATGTGCATCATATTCAAATAAAGTGATCAAAGCGGTTAGGGGCGTTACGCCAACCGGAGCTAAATGTTTTTCAAGCAAAGCATTGATAATAGAAGATTTTCCGCGCTTGAATAAACCAACAATTACAATGAATAGTTTTTGTTGCTGAACCTTTACATTTAACTCTTCGCATTCTTTCAATGAAGAGCTATCACCAATCTTTGTGGCTACATTTTTCAACTCAGATAAAATATGTTCAAAATGATCCATAGATAAGTAAGTGCTTTACTTTTCCCCGTTCATTAAAAAATCATTATAAGCATCTGATAAATTCATTGCGTGAATATGCTCAATAACTTTTTTCACATTATAAGGTACATATTCAAAGCGTACATTTACTGATGCGGGATCGTTCAAATCCGTTTCTTGAGTAATTTCTATAATTGAATAACATGATAGGTTATTGCCATGTTTTGGCTTGCCAACAGAACCCACATTAACAGCATGTTTATAATTTTTTTTGTTTCCATTTTCGTAAAATATAGCACGGTGAAATGGCACATGTGTATGACCCATTAATAAAATATCTGTATTGATGGTATCCATCATTTCAAGCAGGTATGCATCACTTGCTTTACTTTTCACATATTCATTGTTTGACGAAATACTGGCATGCACCAACGCTACACGAAAAGGATGAAAGGGAAAACGGAATTCGAGTTGCAACATAAAAGGCAGGCTGCATAAATAAGCCCTGTTTTCAGGCTTAATGGTTTCATTCACTTTATTAATGGAAGCATATCCAAATGCTTTTTGAGCAGCGGTTGAATAGGAGAAAGAAAAATCATGCATACCCATACCGATGCCTTCATCATGGTTTCCCTGTATGGAAGTGATGCCTTTGCTTCTTATCAATTCAATCACTTCATTATCCCATCCTGCGAAATTTACAAGATCACCCAGGCAATAAATATCATCAGGCTTGTGTTTTTCAATATCTTTCGATACCGCTTCGAGTGCAGGGAGATTAGCATGTATGTCACTGATAAATGCGAGTTTCATTTTTATTTTTTAAAAATTTCAATCATGATTCAACAGTTGAAGTGTGCGACTAGGCCTGAGGCGGGCACTCTACAACAGGAGCTTCATTTATTCTCTAGCGCAGTTCATAATCCTTTGACTTCGATTTTTCTTCTTCATTTGCATATTGCACGTTTCCACATTATCCCGTTATCAAACAACCGCCATAATACACAGGCAATCCATTATTTTTTATCGCTTTTACTGCTTTTTCCAAATCATATTTCACGCGGTAAAAATCAACTTTTACCGCATCTTCATCGGTATGTAATTTCTTTGTTGTGTCAATTGTAACTATTGCGTAGCAAGGTCGCCAGTCGCCATCTTTTGGTTTGCCAACAGAACCCGGATTGATGCAATGACGATAAATTGTTTTACCATTTTCTTCTTTAATAATTATTTTATGAAGCGGTGTATGGGTATTGCCTGTGAGCAATATATCTGTCTCAGCCATATCAATCATGGAAGCATAATGCGATTGTGGCATAAAACGAAATATGCGGTTATTGATCCCTAATGGGCTGCCGTGCATGAACGTTAAAATAAAAGGTTGCTCATTTTTCTGTTCAATAGTTATATGCAATTGCAGTGGCAATGCAGCAAGAAAATTTTTATTCTCATTAGTAATATGCTGCAAGGTGTATGCGATAGCTTCTCTTCCCCATTGTTGCGCTTCTGGTGAGGTGTGAGAAAATTTAAAATAGGTCTTGCCATTTGCAATGCCATCATCATGATTGCCTTTTATGCACCGGATATTTCTTCGCCGTTTCATTTCAACCAATACATTGTTCCAAACATTTTGATTTACCAGATCGACAAGACAATAAACAAAGTCAGGTTTTTGCATATCAATACCTGCAAGTACTTCTTCCAATGCAGGAAGGTTAGCATGAATATCACTGATAACGGCAATGCGCATAACATTAACTTTTAAATTTTTCTTTGTATAGTTTTATACTCCTTTGCACACAGGCATAAGCTTTTTCTTTGCCATACATCTCTCCAACTTTCACCATCTTTTTCTCAAGGGTTTTATATGCCTTAAAAAAATGTCTTAGCTCACTCATGTAGTGCTGTGGTATATCCTCAAGATCGTTGATATGGTGATAAGCAGGATCATTTGCAGCAACAGATAATATTTTATCATCTATTCCATTTTCATCTTCCATTCGCATGATACCTATGATCTTTGCGCTCACTATGCAAAGCGGCTCTATATTGAGAGAACACATAACGAGTATATCCAAAGGATCACCATCTTCAAAATAAGTTTGAGGTATTAATCCATAATTCATAGGATAATAAATAGAAGAATATAAAACACGATCTATCTTTAATAATCCTGTTGACTTATCTAATTCGTATTTCATCCTGCAATCTTTTGGAATTTCAATTACAGCGTTTACTATATAAGGTGCTTTATCACCAATAGAAATATGCCAGGGATTTGTTTTTGTAAGCATAGATTCTACTACTTATTTTTAAATGCTTTTATTCCTGCGAACTTTGCAGCAGTTCCCAATTCTTCTTCAATTCGCAGCAGTTGGTTAAATTTTGCAACTCTCTCGCTTCTGCAGCCACTGCCTGTTTTTAAATGACCTGCGCTTACAGCTACTGCGAGATCTGCAATAAAAGTATCTTCTGTCTCACCACTTCTGTGAGAGATAAAACAGTTATAATTATTTTGATAGGCGAGATCAATAGTTTGCAATGTTTCAGATACAGAGCCAATTTGATTGAGTTTAATAAGAATAGAATTGGCAATGCCCTCATCAATTCCTTTTTGAAGAATAGAAGGATTGGTGCAAAAAATATCATCTCCTGTTAACTCAATTTTACTGCCTAATTCTTTGGTCAACAATTTCCAGCCTTCCCAATCATTTTCTGCCATCCCATCTTCAAGCAATACTATCGGATATTGTTGCGCCCAGTTTTTCCATACTTCAAGTAATTGTTCTGAAGAAATTTTTTCTTTGGAAGATTTAAAGAAAACGTACTTACCATCTTCCCACATTTCACTTGATGCAGGATCAAGACAAATTGATATGTCTGTGCCAGGCTTATAACCTGCTTTTGTAATTGCTTCAAGAATTACTTCTACAGCTTCTTCGTTTGACTTTAAATTGGGCGCAAAACCACCTTCATCACCAACGCCTGTGAAATAACCTTTTTTATTCAAAATACTTTTAAGCGCATGAAAAGTTTCTTCACCCATTCGAATAGCTTCTTTGAAAGAAGGTGCATTGTGCGGAGCAATCATAAACTCCTGGAAGTCCACATTGTTATCTGCATGTCTTCCGCCATTAATTACGTTCATGCATGGAACTGGCAAAGAATATTTTTCACCCTCATTTAGATAATGGTATAGTGGTATTCTTTGATTAGCAGATGCAGCTTTTGCATAAGCCATAGATACTGCAAGAATGGCATTTGCTCCCAATTTTGATTTGTTTGCTGTACTATCTAAATCAATCAGTTTATTGTCTAACTCTGACTGGCTTTCAAATTCTTTGTCAGTTATTTCATCAGCGATTGTGATGTTTACATTATTTACAGCTTGCATAACTCCTTTGCCATTGTAACGTTTAGCATCATTATCTCTTAATTCCACTGCTTCACGTTCCCCGGTACTTGCGCCCGATGGTACAATTGCTCTTCCTTTTAAAGTATCATTTAAAAATACTTCTGCCTCAACTGTTGGATTGCCTCGTGAATCCAAGACTTCTCTTGCTTTAATCTTTGTGATTTTCATACGTTATTTTTTTGAATTTTTCAATAAGATTGTTTGCGCTATCGACCATCGTGTTGATCTTTTGTGTATAGTCTTTTATAATGGTATCATCCATTTGACCATATCCCCGCAAACTAATTGCGCCGCAAAGATCTTCCCATAGAAAATTTGATTTTACCATTAACTCTGCTTTTAAATATACTTCCATTTTAGGAACAGAATATTCATTACAAAAAATCTCCAGCAGATCATACATTTTATTTATTTCTTCTTCAATTTCCGCAAATTCCTTTTCTGTTAATGAAGCTTTATATTCAATGCATACAAAACGCAGGGAATGGCGGTGCGCTATAATTTGCATTTGCAAATCCAGCAGCTTTCTTTCAATCATATATGCTACTGCTTTGAATGTATGCATGCGTTCTTCAGGTATAGTTAACATAGTTATGCTTTTTATTATTTCTCACATTATTGCTTTCGCAACTTTTGTGGTTTGTTGATTAATTACAAAACTCAAAACAATAATTGCGATGAGTTGTGTTCCTATTGAAAATATAATTAATGCATTAACGGATTTATCGTACAGGTAACCCATCAAAGCGCTGCCTATAAACCAGAATACTCCAAATGCAGTATTGAATAATCCGAATGCTGTGGCTCTTTTTCCGGCAGGGATCAAATCAGCTATCGAAGCTTTTAAAACAGATTCCTGTGCCCCCATGCCGATACCCCAAACAATCATTCCAGCCAAAGCCCAGCCAAAGCCGCCACGAAATACCATTGGTGCAAAGAATAATGATACACTGGTAGCGGCTATCATTGTTTTTATTCCAAGACGATCAAATAATTTACCTAATATCAAAGCGAAAATACCTTCGCATGCCATTGCTATAGAATAAAGAAGAGGGATAGATTCATCCTGCATCAAATCTGTTTTTTTAAAGTGATAAGCTATCAGTGAAAAATCAGCGTAACCGGCTGCGATAAAAACTGCTGCCAGTAAATACCACCAGTAATATTTTGAATAACCCGATGTCTCGATTTCAACGGTTTTTATTTCCAGTTTTTCGGGATGAGGATATAATGAACGCGCAAAAAGCAAAATGGAAATAGCAATTGCTGCAGGAATAACTAAAAACAAATATGCAGTTTGATAAGAATCTTTTTTAAAAAATAAAACTGCGCTTACCAAAAGAGGGCCAATCGTTGCTCCGGTTGAATCCAAAGCTTCATGCAGACCAAACCCCCATCCCCGTCCCATTTCTTTTGCTCCATAGGAAAGCATGGCATCACGTGCAGGAGTACGAATAGCTTTTCCAACTCTTTCTAAAATAATTAATACAATTGCCAATTGCCAGTACCCTGCAAAAGCAAGCAATGGTACAGCGAAAAGATTAAGTAAATAACCAATGATAGTAATCGTCCAGTATTTGTGGGTTCTATCACTAAAGTAACCCGAAATAATTCTTAAACCGTACCCTAATAATTCACCTAATCCAGCCACTAATCCAACTGTTGTAGCTGAAGTTCCTAAAATATTTAAGTAAGGACCATTAATGCTTCTTGCCGCTTCATAGGTCATATCCGCAAACAAGCTTGTACATCCAAGCAATACAACAAAAGCCGTTGCTGTTTTTAGTTTCATTCTCTTCTTTTTATTTCTTTTATTCTACTCAAAATGTAATCGCTCTAATGTTATAGTTAATCTACCCAATGTGTTTTTACCATTTCTTCAATGTCAGCAATTTTCTGTTCCAGCAAATACAATCTGTATAGTATCAATAGCTGAACATCTATTGTTCTTGCTTGTTGTTGTTGATTTGCGTGTTATACCCATTTTTCTATTTCTTTGTATTCGGTTTCCTCAATCATGATCAGTGTATTTGCCATACTCAATTTGTTTATGTATTAACAACAATGCTTTTAGCATTAATCATATTTGCAAGAATAAAATCAAGATTTATCCTTGAGGAGGGATAATAGAAGTAAACAAATGTTTTTCAACTCTTGTAACCCTTCTTTCTATATCATAGAGCTTATACAAAATGACTAACTCTGCTTTACTGACATCATTATCTTTAAATTGCTGTTTGCTCTTTAACTGTGCTTCAAACTGTGTAAGCTCGGTTTCAGGTATAAAGAAAAATTCATTTTCATGTTCAATGATTTTTCATTTTAAGAATATTTATTATGCGGTTAATGAATGTTATTCTAAAAAATTAAATAACCTCATATTATTCGTTTACAACCAAAAGAACATAACTCTACTTATGTGCTGTTTTATCATGATTTTTTTTCCTTACAATTAACACATTGCAGGGTGCATGGTCACTAATTTTATCGGCTATGTTTCCCAATAAATTTCCCCAAAGATTGTGATGACTTGTGTGCCCTGTAACAATGAGGTCACTCTGAAATTTAGTCGCATAATCAACAACAACCTTTGCAGGATTACCTGGAAGAGAAACAAAATCAATGTTCACCCCTTCTTTCAGTGCAAACTGATCTACTTCGCCTGACAATTGTTGCTCATAAGTATCAGCAGCTTCTTTTTCTTCCTGTACTTCATCAACCGTTTCAGGGAAATGTGGTACCGAATCCCGTACCCACAAAGCCGTTATATTTGAGCCTAACTTCTTACCAATTTCCACGGCTCCTTTTAATGCTAACTTTGCAGAATCGGAGCCATCATAAGCAATAAGGATATTCTTATACATGTGATTTTATTTTTTCTTTTTTTGATAGTTTGTTGTTCGTATTATTTTTTGACTGGCGAATTCTTCTCAATCTTCCCCATGCCCGCATAATGCTTATTTCAGGCTGAAAAAATCTTTGCGCAATTAATGTAGGCACAACAGCGCTTAAGATAACCACAGTTACTAAAATGGTGTATTGCTTTTGATCAATGATATGATTGTTTAATCCGAAAAGGGCAGAAATGGTTCCGAATGTAAGCCCTGTTGCCATCAAAAGTGTAGTGTAGCTGGCTTCACGCTTGCGCATGTGATAAATGCGTGCAAAAGGCCAAACAATAGTTTTAGATAGAACTTTAATAACTATGAAATCCATATTGCTGGCAGCGATACAAAGAGCCCTGCTTTCATAAAATAAAAAGGAGTAAACATAGCAAAGGCAATGCTCCTCATGCGATGCACTAATGTTTTATCACGAATAAAAACTCCTGCCACAACAAGACCTATTAAATATGCAGGCAGTACAGCCTCACTTTTGGCAGTGGTTGATAAACCACCTAAAAAGAAAAGGATGAAAAGAATAAATTTTACTTCCGGCTCACTAACTTTTGTTGCCCCCATATGACCGATGATGTACTTTGTCCATTTCGGCATATACCATAATGTAACAGAAAGCACAACGATAAATACAAGCAGCCAGATATTGAAATCCGCAAAGAGAATACCCAATGCCAGCACGGTTCCAAAGTCGGTAATAAAGCAGGCGGCAAGAATCATTTTGCCCATTGCTGTATCTCCCAGTCCTTTCTCTATCATTACTGCATAAACAACAGCTACCGATGTTGTGGATAATGCAATGCCTGCTATTTGAGCCTGATGAAGCTGCCATCCTAAAAAATATTGAGCTATGAACCATATAAGAAGGAATGGGACAAGAAAAGATAACGCACCAATGATCAGAGCAGGTCTGATGTGAGCTTTTAATGATTTCGGGTCTATTTCAGCTCCTGCTAAAAAGGTAAGAACACCACTGCCGAGCATAGCCAGAAAATTCATCCATTCAGTAGTAGCATGAATGCCTAAAAAATTTCCTGCTAAAACACCCACTAATATTTCAATTAATGCTACGGAAACACCGATACGAATAGAAATTAAGCTAGCAATTAATGCAAGTCCCATCCATAAAGCTGCTACGAACCAAATATTACTCATTATGTTTTGCATCTTCTTTCTTTTTTTGTGATCTTGATTTATAATAAAGTACACCTGCTTTTTCAATCGTCATTAATCCGCCGCAGCCTGCTTTTTCCATCAGCTCATTTACTAGATCTGCAAAAGCATTTATTTTTTCTTCATGATCTACTATCTCAACAACGATAGGAAGGTCTTCAGAAATTTCAATCCATTTCGCAGTGTGCACTCTTGTAGAGGCACCAAATGACATGATGCCGCGCAGTACAGTACAGCCGGCGAGCCCCTGTTTTCTTGCAGCAAATAAAATCGCTTCATACAAGGGCTGATGCCCGATTTTATCTATCTCTCCGATAAATATTCGTAAGAGTTTAGAATCATATTCAAGTTTCATATTCGTGATATTAATTTGATAAATAAAATACCTGCATGTACAGCTCCAAAACCTATAATCACACTTATTAAAACATATAGAACCGGATAAAAAAATTCACCGTCAAGCACCATGCTTACATTTTCATAAGCGAAAGAAGAAAAAGTAGTAAAGCCACCACAAAAACCGGTTGCTAAAAGTAATCGCATTTCAGGAGATAGTAAATTCCCTTTTGAAGCAATACCATAAATTACTCCAATAATAAAGCAACCAATGATGTTAACGCTTAAAGTGCCAAGAGGAATGGAATAAGGATACTGTTTCTGAACGGATTGTTGAAGTAAATAACGGGAGATACCACCTACACAACTACCTATACCTATCAATATTAAACTCCTGGACATAGCTATACAATTTTAACAGGTTTGAACTATGAACAGGAGTCATCAGCTTTTTAGCATTTAATGGCGAACTCCATCGCCAAGATTGATATTCAAATGTAATTTCTTTTACATAGAAACCAAAAGAACATTTTAATTATTTCTCCACTGCACGTTGTTTTTACTGAAATAATTTTCTGCGTATATTAAGACCTACGCCTCTCTCAAAAGGTTTAATAAGACTCTTCCAGTGAATGTTCCAATGCTGCATATTCAATAACAATATTT
>WNGF01008585.1_pt1 | contig 11984 bp, 12 predicted proteins | sample 5400641 | NCBI WGS metagenome assembly WNGF01 (sample SAMN13153371, study PRJNA577476) | soil metagenome | isolation source: 80 cm soil or saprolite under grassland replicate 2 | place: USA:California | collected 2016-06-15 | reverse complement strand
TTGACGTCGGGGGTGAAGGCTCCGCGCTGGGGCCCGCAGACGTCTGCATCGTCCGCCGAGGTGAGCGCTTCGAGTATGCGAACAGAACGCCGAGTATGGCTCGCCTCGCGCTTGTCCACACACCGCCGTTCGATCCCGACGCCGAGCATTTCGAGGAGTAATACGCGTGGTCACTAGAGAACATGCACAGAACGCCACACGGGTGTCACCAAGATGAGCGCCGCGCGGCGTGCCAGATCGGCACTTCACGCGCGTGCTGGAGAGTCGTGCGCGGTTGATGGTGCCTATGCACTCAGCGAAAAACCTCGTCCAAGAGGTCGAGCATCGCTCGCCAGGATCGCTCGTCGGAGAGATGGTGGTACATGACCCCCGGGCGGTCGGCCAACCCTGATGCCGGGTTGGTGAAGCTGTGCTCCGTGCCGCCGTAGAGGTTCATCCTCCAATCCACCCCGCCAGCCCGCATCTCCTCCTCGAAGGCGAGTCGCTCCTGTACCGAGATGAGCGGATCGTCGGTGCCCACACACACCAGCACCTTTCCCCGGATGTTGGCGGAGTCTTGTGGCCTCCGGGTGGCGAGGCGGGGGTGGAAGCCGACGACGGCCTTCACGTCGGCTCCGCCACGGGCGAGTTCGAGCACCAGGGCGCCGCCGAAGCAGTACCCAACCGCGGCCACCCGAGACGCGTCGGCTCGAGACTCGCCCAGTAGCACCTGAAGGCCCGCACCGGCCAGCGCCCGGATGCGGTCAGGCTCGTTCCACAACGCCTGGCAACGAGCCATGATCTCGTCCCCGTCGGCCAGAGGCTTCCCGCCACCCTGGTAGTCGTCGAGCCCCCCACCTTCATGCGCGATCAGCACCGCGGGCCGCTGGTCGTCACCCTCGGGTAACGCCAGGCGCCCGATCATCGTGGAACCGCCGCCGGCGTATTCGATGTCTTTGATCATCACCATCGCTCTGGTTCTAGCAGCGACGCCGGTCGCATGGTGAGTCGCTGTAAGCGGTCACACGGGACGCGCCACGTGGCTGGTTCCACTCGCCAGAATCGCCGACCGGCGCGCGCGCCAGAACACGCGCACCGAACATAGACCTCATCGTGAGGACTGCCACGCCGAAGGCACTTCTTCGCTTCGTGTACTAGGCGTACCGTCGAACTCTCATTGGATCGGCTGGGGCACCGTTGCTCCGGCGTCGGGGCCTCTGCCACGGATGGGAGGTCTCTAATGGGTTCGAGTGTCTCGACTGCCCTGGTGCGATCGATCGATGTTTCGCCGACAGCGAGGAATTGGCCCTCGCGGGGTTCTTGGCGGGTTACCGAGGGTCCACCCGTGACGCGTACGCGTGGACCTGCGACAGTTCGCTGAGTGGTGCGCGAACCATGAGCGCCGGCTCTTCGAGGTGCACCGCGTGGACATCGAGTGCTTCGGGCGGGAGCTGGAGGCCCGCGGGCGGGCTCGAGCGACCATCGCCCGCCGGCTGTGCACGATCACGGGCTTCTACCGATACGCCGAGGAGGAGGGCCTGATCGATCACTCACCCGCGATTCATGTGCGGCGGCCCCGCCTCGACTACGAGTCACACGCGACTGGTCTGGATCGCAACGAACTCGGCGCGTTGCTCGTCGCTGCGGGCCTGTCTTCGGCACGAGACCACGCATTGTTGTCGCTGCTGGCGCTGAACGGGCTGCGCGTCTCCGAAGCGCTTGGCGCGAACATCGACGCGCTGGGCCTGGAGCGAGGTCACCGGCCCTGACGGTGACCCGCAAGGGCGGCAAGGTCGTCACGATGCCGCTGGCGCCGCGGGTCGCCCGGGTACTCGACCTCGCGATCGGCGAGCGTCTCGAGGGGCCGATCTTTGCGGACAGCGCCGGCGAGCGACTTGACCGCCACGCCGCCGGGCGCATCGTGCGTCGCGTTGCCCGACAAGGCGGCATCACTAAGCGCGTAGGACCTCACACGCTGCGGCACGCGTTCATCACCGCTGCGCTCGACGCCGGCGTTCCGCTGCGCGACGTCCAGGAAGCAGCCAGCCACGCTGACCCGCGCACCACGATGCGCTAACGACCGAGGACGCCGATCCCTGGATCGCCACGCCACCTACATCGTCGCCAGTTCGTCGCCGGCGCCACGCGTTGACCGACTGATCTCGGAATTCGGGCGCCGAACCGCTCGGCGCTCGAGCTCCAGATCGGGCAATCTGGGCGCGTGGTGGGTGAACAGACGGGTCGGTCCCTGAGAAGGGCGGAGCAGTACGTAGGTATCGAAGGCCTGGCCCTGCTGCGGTTGTACCGCTACATAGGAACATTTCTCGACGCCGGGGTGCGATGGCGCCACCTCGCCCGTGCGACCGGCGCACCAGAACGGGCAATCTGTGGCGCGTGGTCATCCAAGATCTTTCAACTGGACACGAGGACGCCATCATCGACATCAGCCACCTCTTCGATGGTGATGCGAAGCTGAGCGCGGTTCGACGGTTTCTGACGGAGCAAGGCCACCACTTGCTCGTGGCGTACCTGGACAACGAACCGGCCGGATTCGTGACTGGCATCGAGATGACCCACCCGGACAAGGGAACGGAGATGTTTCTTTACGAACTTGCCGTGGGTGAGCGATTCCGTCGCCGGGGCATCGGGACTGCGCTCGTCGGTGCGCTAGCCGAAAAGGCCCGAGGAGCGGGCTGCTATGGCATGTGGGTTCTGACAGATACGGACAACGCCGCTGCCAATCAAACGTACATGTCGGCGGGAGGTGGCGATCCAAAGGATCAGACGATGTGGACGTGGACGTTCACGCGCCCATAGCTGCCGATCTGATCGGCGCCTCTAGGGACATTCCAGACCCCACGGTGCGCGAGCGTGACCTCGCCGGGACATAGTCGGTGGAACCGCCTCTCCGTCACCACCAACGTCCGAGGTCCTTGGCGAGCCAGTCGCGGTAGGCAACAAGAAGCCTTCCGAGTGCCCTCCACTCCTTGAGTTGGCTCGCCGAAGTCTGCCGCGCCGCAGCCGCTCGTTCCCGGTTCGAGGCGTTCGACGTCGCCGCGTACTCGGCGTTGGTTTCGTCAATCCTGCGTAGGCGCCATCGGATAGTGGACGCGCTCGTAGTCTTCGCGACTCGCCGCCAGCGCGAAGTATTCGAGGGTTTGGTATGCAACCCGGATCTCGTCGCTCTGAGGCTGCGGCTCGCGTGTGTCTTTGACCGCGTTTGCCGCGTCGGCCACGCGGTCGAGGAGCGGCGGGAGATGACGGGTCAGGATGTCGGCTCGCGCGGCACGGCGGCGCTGCCGCGCCGCGAACAGCGCCGCGGTAGAGGCGCCGAAGAACGCGCCAGCGAGTGAGGCTAGGAGCGCGATCAGCGCCGTCTCCCACCAGCTCACCGCCGAGACGGTATGTCGCGTCGCTACGCTGCACCACATGCGACACGCCTCTGCTGCCCCGTGCGTCGGCCGTCGTCACCCATGCCGGTCTCCGAACCGTCACGAACGCGCTCACCCACGGCGTGCCGATGCTGTGCCTGCCCATGGGTCGAGATCAATTCTTCAACGCCGCCATGGTGGAGCGTCTCGGCGCCGGGCGCGTCATCGATATGGGCGCCGACACGACCATGATCGGCGCCGAGCTGCACGCCGTGCTCGAGGATCCCACGGCCAAGGCGGCGGCCACGCACGTCGCCGGCGTCATCGCCGGCTACGGCGGCGCGGCCGAAGCCGTGCGCGAGCTCGAACGGCTCTCGGCATAGTCGACCGGCGACGGTCAGGAGTTAAGGAGGCGCGGGCCTCGTAGCCACCGATGCACGACTCCCCGAAGGAACCGCCGCGCAGGAGTCAGCAGTGTTCTCTGAGCTGAACGACTTCGCGAACGTCGCGCAGGATGGGGAAGGTCGTACGTCGTCTTCGCCACGCCTGGTCGGCAGGTCAGCGTTCTGGTTGATCGTTGTTCGCCCTATGGGTCGCGCTCGCTTCAATGGGTCTGGCAGAAAGTTGTGCGCCCGGTACTCGTGACTGAGTTGATGCCTCGAGACGCGCAGGCTCGCCGATGGCTTACGCCTACGAAAGAATATTGGTGATCGTCCACGACAGCCGGGGCTGGAGGTAGCGATGTCGGGCCTGTCGACGGGCGCGTTGCTCGTCATTTTCGCTACCGCCGCGGTCGCGACGTGGGTGGCGGGTGTGCGGATCGCTTCGGCCACCGACTTGCTGGACGACCACTTCGGCTTGGGTGAGGCGCTCGGCGGCATGATCCTGCTCTCGATCGTCGGGAGTCTTCCCGAGCTCGCCATCACGGTCTCGGCCGCCGCCAGCGGCGACCTCGGCATCGCCGCCGGCAATCTCATCGGCGGCGTGGCCATGCAGACCTTCGTGCTGGTGATCGCCGACAAGTTCGTGCGCGGGGAACGTCCCCTGTCCTCGGCCGCGAGCTCTCTCGTACCCGCGCTCGAGGGCCTGCTCGTGATCGCCGTCGTCGGAGTGACCATGATGAGCGCGGTCCTGCCCGACAGCGCCAACATCGGCCGGCTCGGCATCGGCGAGATCGCGATCGTCGCGATCTGGCTCCTCGGGATGCGCGTGCTCTCCGGGGTGCGCGATCGCCCCGACCTCGCGCTCGGCACCCCGGCCCCCGCCGATCCTCCGGCACAGTCGACCGGCGCGACGTCGACGAAGACAGGAAACGCAACTGGCGCGATGGTCGCATTCGCCATCTGCGCGATCGTCACGCTCGCCGCGGGGGTGGTCCTCGAGCAGAGCGGCAACGCGCTAGCCGAGGATTGGGGCCTGAACGGCGTCCTCTTCGGAGCCACGTTCCTCGCCGCAGCGACCGCTCTGCCCGAGATCAGTACTGCCATCAGCGGCGTCCGCCTACAGCGCTACACGCTCGTCTTTTGGAGACATCTTCGGCGGCAACGCCTTCCAGCTCACGCTGTTCTTCCTCGCCGACCTTGTGGCCGGCCAGCCGGTCCTCCCGTCCGAGGGCAAATCGAACGCATTCATCGCCGGGACCGGGCTCATCATGAGCCTCATATTCGTCGTCGGGATCGTGCTCAGACCCCAGCGGCGCCGCTTCGGCCTCGGGGCGGACTCGTGGGTCGTGTTACTGACGTACGGCCTGGGCCTCTGGGGCCTATACGTGGTGAGCAGCTGACGATCAACAGCCCGGCGAGCTGACCGCGGCGCCCGCACTACGGAGGCGCAGGCCTCGTCGCCGCCAATGGACGACTCCCCGAAGGAACGGTCCCTGCACGAGCTTCCTGAGGGGCTGCGTCCTCTTCCTGGTACTGGGCGAGCAGTGCCTCCTCGGCGTTCCGTTTCGGGAAGAGGAAGAAGACGAGAGCGGCGCCGAGCAGGACGGCGACGATGCCGGCGAGGTAGGCCCAGTCGGCGCCGTCGACGAACGACGACTTGGCGGCGGCGGTGATCTGCTTGGCGTACTGCGGGAATTGCTGTGCGGTGTTCTCGGCGCTGGAGAACGACTTCGTGAGCTGGTTCTGGACGCTGTCGCTGATCTGATCGTTGTTGGGCGCACTTGCGATCGCCTTCCTGAAGGCGGACGCGTAACCGGCCGTGAGGAGGGCGCCGAGGATCGACTGCATGATGGCGCCACCGAGATCGCGCTGAAGGTCGGCGGTGCCCGACGCCATGCCGGCGCGCTTGACCGGAACCGACCCCGTAAGAGAGCGGGACGCCGGGGTGCCGGCGAAGCCGACGCCGATCCCGATGAACGCGTAGCCGAGGCCGACGTTCCAGTACGAGATTCCCTCGTTCCAGAGCAGCAACATCGTGAGGAAGCCGAGGAGGCAGAACGCGTAGCCGAGAAGCAACACGAACCGTGACCCCTTTGCCTCGACGAGCTTTGCCGATCTGGGTGCGACCAGGACCATGAGCAGCGCGGCGGGCAGGATCGCGGCGCCAGCGTCGAGTGTGGAGTAGCCGAGCACGTTCTGAAGGAACTGCTGACCGACGAACATGGCGGCCATGAGCGAGCCGAACACGATGAGCCCCGCGCAGGCTGCAACCCAGAAGGTGCTCCGCTTCGCGACGTGCAGGTCGTAGAGAGGTGCCTTGGCGCGTCGTTGCCGGATCAAGAAGGCGATCCCGGCCGCGACGGCGATCCCGGCGAGCGCCAGTGCCAGCGGTCCCTTGCCTGGAACCGGGGCGACGTTGATGCCCAGCACCAGCCCCGCGACGAGCACGATCGAGAGAATTCCGCCGAGGTTGTCGACGGGATCGGACGTCTCGTTGACATGACTCGGCACGAAGACGACTGCGAGCACGAGAGCCGCGACCGCGAGCGGCAGTGTGATGAGGAACACCGAACCCCACCAATAGTGCTGGAGCAGCCCACCGGCCATGAGAGGGCCGAGGGCGGCGATCGCGCCTCCGATGGCGGACCACAACGCGATCGATCGCGTGCGGGCCGGCCCGGACCATAGGGTGGTGATCAGGGCCAGCGTGGTCGGGAAGGCCATGCCCGCGGAGAGACCGCCCACGAGTCGCGCTCCGATGAGGACACCGTCGGAAGGCGCGAACGCAGCGACCAGGCACGCAGGCACCGACAGCAGGACGCCGAGGACGAGCATGAGCTTTCGCCCGTAGCGATCGCCGAGCGCACCGAGGTACAGCACCGACGCCGCGAGGCCGAGCGAGTAGCCCACCGCCACGAGGTCGAGCGCGGTCTGCGAGGAGTTGAACGCAATGCCGATGTCGGGGAGGGCGACATTGGCTACGGCCAGGTTCAGGTTGGCGACCGCCGCCACCGCGATCAACGCGACGAGGACGAGCCCGGCTCGAGCGGGACCCGAGCCCTCGGTCGTTCTTACGCGCCCGTCCGTGCGTGTCGTGTGGCTCTGATTGCTTTCGCGCACCCGACCTGCCATATGCACTATGGAATCAGGTCCGGCTAGGTGTAGGTCCTACATCGTCCACTGTGGACGAGGGCGGCTCAGCCATGAAAGATGCGTGAAAGACGCGTCACCCCAGAGGGTGATGCGCCCTCCGGCGGAAGCGGTGATCCTCAGATTCCCCGGGGCAGCGCTGAAGGGAACCGCCATGTCTCTCGAGGGGAAGGTCGCCATCGTGACCGGTGGCAACAGCGGGATCGGCAAGGGGGTAACACTTGCCCTCGCCGATCGGCACGCCAACGTCGTCATCGACTACGTCGCTGACGAGAAAAGCGACCGAGGAGCTCGAGCAACGGATCGTCGCCCTCGGCGGCCAGGCGGTCGGCGTCGACGCCGACGTGAGCAAGATCGCCGACCTACAGATGCTCATCGAGCAGGCGGTGAAAGCCTTCGGTCGGCTCGACGTGATGGTGAACAATGCCGGCGTAGAGACCCGTACCTCGCTGCTGGACACCACCGAAGCGCAGTACGACAAGGTCTTGGCGATCAACCTCAAGAGCGCGTTCTTCGGCACGCAGCTCGCAGCCAAGCAGATGATCGCCCAGGGCGACGGTGGTCGGATCATCAACATCAGCTCCGTTCACGAGGACTGGCCGATGCCCGGCAACGCGCCGTACTGCCTGTCCAAGGGCGGAATGCGGATGCTCACACGTACTGCAGGCGTCGAGCTGGGCCCGCACGACATCCTCGTCGTCGGGGTCGGGCCGGGCGCGGTGGAGACGCCGATCAACGTGTCCACGATGAACGATCCCGGGCAGCTGCACACGCTCGACAACGCGATACCGCTCAGACGAATGGCCAAGCCCGATGAGATCGGGAACGTCGTGGCGTTTCTCGCCGACGAGGACGCCAGCTACCTGACGGCGACCACGGTGTTCGCCGACGGGGGCCTCATGCACACCAGCCCGGGTCTCTAGGAACGCCGTGCCGGCGACTGAGCATTACGACGTCGTCATCATCGGCAGCGGCGCCGGTGGAGGGACCATCGCCTGGAAGCTGCCGCCCTCCGGCAAACGGATCCTGCTAATTGATCGCCTGCTCGAGCGGATGGCGTGACCAGGGAGTGGACGTAACGATCCTCGCTTCGAACCTGGTCGCGGCCCGCTCGCAGATGGCGTTCACGCTGGGCTTCCACATCCTGCTGGTTCCGCTGGGCGTCGCATTTCCTGCAATCACGCTCATCGCCAACTGGCGCGGCGTACGCAGGCGCGACGACGTCGCGCTGCTCCTCGCGCGCAGGTGGTCGAAGGTCATGGCGGTGACCTTCGCGGTCGGCGCGGTGACGGGCACCGTGCTGTCTTTCGAACTCGGGCTGCTCTGGCCGGGCCTGATGGGCAAGTTCGGGAGCGTCTTCGGCCTTCCGTTCGGCCTGGAAGCGATCGCTTTTTTTCTCGAGGCGATCCTGATCGCGATCTACATCTACGGCTGGGACCGGCTCAGCCCACGCGCGCACTTCTGGACGGGCGTCCCCATTCCCTTCGTGTCGATTCTCGGTGCGGCCAGCATCATCGCGGCAAACTCCTGGCTGAACACCCCGCAAGGGTTCACGCTCTCGTCGAAGGGGACACCGGAGAACGTCGACGTCGCCAAGGCAATCTTTACGCCGGCATTTCCGTGGGAGTTCACCCACTTCATCATCGCCGCATACCTGGGAGCGGGCTTTCTCGTCGCCAGCGTGTACGCGGTCGGCCTCCTGCGGGGCCGAAACGACCGTTACCACCGCCTCGGCTTCCTCATCCCGTTCACCGTCGCCGCCATCCTCGCCCCGGTGCAGTTGGTCGTCGGTGATCAGATCACCCGGATGGTGATCCGGGAGCAGCCGGTGAAGTTCGCGGCAGCCGAGGGTGTCCAGCAGTCCGGCACCCACGAACCGGAAGCTCTCTTCGGGTATCTACCGGGCAACGGGCAGGACGACAACGCCAGCATCGAGTACGCGATCAAGATCCCGAACCTCGCGTCGTTCCTCACCGGTGGCAGCGCCGACACGGAGATCAAGGGCCTCAACACGGTCAAGGCAGACGACCGACCCCCGGTGAACATTGTGCACCTGTCCTTCGATGTCATGGTGCTGATTGCGGGTGCGCTCGCGTTGTTGGCTCTCTGGTTCGGGTTCGTGTGGTGGCGGAAGCGAGACGTACCGAAGACACGTTGGTTCTTGCGGTGCGCCGCGGTCTCAGGCGTCGCCATCCTCGTGACGATCGAGGCAGGCTGGATCGTCACGGAAGTGGGCCGCCAACCGTGGATCGTGTACAACATGCTGCGTACGAAGGACGCGGTCACCGATACGGGAGGCATTTGGCTCTCGTTCATGCTCATCGTGGCGCTGTACGTCCTGGTCGCCGTGGCGCTCATCGCGACGCTCCGGGCAATGGCGAGACGGTGGCGCGCCCAGGACGAGCTCGCGGACTCTGACGTGCCCTACGGTCCGCGTGGACCGTTGCGGTTCGGTGAGGAGGTGCCTCGGCCGCCGGCGGGCGAGAAGGTCCGCGCCTGATGGCAACGGCGGCCGCCTGCATCCTCTGGTTCGGCGTGATCATGTACGCCGTGTTCGGCGGCGCCGACTACGGGGCCGGGTTCTGGGACCTGCTGGCCGGGGGCTCGCGACGCGGCGACCGACCCCGCGGCCTCATCGACCACGCCATGGCGCCCGTCTGGGAGGCCAACAACGTCTGGCTCGTCTTCAGCGCCGTCGTGTGCTGGACCGCGTTCAGCTCCGCGTTCGGCTCGATCATGCGGACGTTGTTCATCCCGATCATCTTCGCCGGCATCGGCATCGTCGTGCGCGGCTCCGGCTTCGCGTTCCGCAAGATCGCCGAGAGGGCCGGGCGCAAGCGCGCGCTCACCGCCGCCTTCGGCGTCTCCTCACTCATCACACCATTCATGCTCGGGGCCGCGCTCGGAGGGATCGCGTCCGGGCGCGTGCCACCCGGGAACACGGCCGGCGATCTCTGGTCGAGTTGGCTCAACCCCACCTCGATCACGGTGGGCATCTTCGGTGTGCTGATCTCGGCGTTCATCGCCGCGACCTTCCTCACCGCCGACGCCGATCGCTACTACGACGACGTCATGGCCTCGTACTTCCGAATGCGAGCGTTCGCGATCGGGCTCTTGGCGGGGATCGCCGCGTTCATCGGCCTGTTCGTGCTCCGCGACGACGCTTCGTACCTGTACCACAGTCTCACGCACGAGGGCCTCGTCTTCGTCATCGCCTCGGCTGTATTCGGCCTCAGCACGCTGGGGGCGCTGTGGTTGCAGAGCCCGGGACGGCGTGCGCGCATCTTCGCCGTCGCCACCGTGGTGTCGGTGATCGTCGGCTGGGGCGTCGCGCAGTACCCCTACATCTTCCCGACATCGCTCACGATCCAGCAGGCCGCAGCGCCCGGCTCGACGCTGTCGTGGCTCGTGACCGTGTTCTTCCTCGCCGCCGCGTTCGTCATCCCCGCCCTCGTGTCGCTGTTCGTGCTCGACCAACGCAGCCGGCTCGACGAGGGAGCAGATACATCGTCGTCGCACGCGCGACACCGCGTCGTCATCGTGGGAGGCGGCTTCGGAGGCCTCTTCGCCAGCAGGGCCCTGGCGATGGCGCCCGTCGACGTCACCCTGATCGACCGGCGCAACTACCACCTGTTCCAGCCGCTCCTCTACCAGGTATCCACCGGGATCCTCTCGGAGGGACAGGTCGCGCCGGCGCTGCGGGACGTCGTGAGGAACGCGCGCAACTGCCGGGTGGAGCTCGCGGACGTCACGGGCTTCGACCTCGCGAAGCGCACGGTCACCGCGCGCCATCCTCTCGGGCAGCAGGTCGAGATTCCTTACGACAGCCTGATCGTCGGGGCGGGAGCGCGAACCTCGTACTTCGGTCACGACGAGTTCGCGGCCTTCTCCCCTTCGATGAAGACGATCGACGACGCGCTCGCGCTTCGACGTCGAATCTTCGGCGCATTCGAGCTCGCCGAGATCGAGGAAGATCCCGAGCAGCGTCGGCGCTGGCTCACGTTCGTGGTTGTCGGCGCCGGGCCCACCGGTGTCGAGCTCGCGGGTCAGATCCGCGAGCTCGCGCAACGCTCGCTGCGACACAACTTCCGATCGATCGACCCCACCAGCGCCCGCGTGCTTCTCCTCGACGGAGGGAAAGAGCCACTGGCGAGCTTCGGCCACAAGCTCTCCGGCCGCGCCACCAACGAGCTGGAGCACTTGGGCGTCGAGATCCGCATGGGCTGTCGCGCGACGCAGATCGACGGCCAGGGCCTCGACGTCCAGGCTCCCGAAGGCGCCGAGCGCATCGATGCCCGCACTGTCATCTGGGCGGCCGGCGTCGCCGCGTCACCACTGGCAAAGCTGCTCGCCGACGCCTCGGGTGCCGAGACCGACCGGGCCGGTCGCGTCGCGGTGCTTCGTGACTGCACGTTGCCCGGCCATCCCGAGGTGTTCGCCATCGGCGACATGATGAGCCTCGATCAGCTTCCCGGCGTCGCCGAGGTTGCAATGCAACAAGGCCTGTTCGCCGGTCGCACGATTCGTCGCCGGCTCCAAGGCGACGACAGAGCAGTGCCGTTCAAGTACATCGACCTCGGGAGCATGGCCACGATCGGACGCTTCCGCGCCGTCGTCGAGTTCAAGAAACTGCGCTTGAGCGGCTTTGCCGGCTGGCTGATGTGGCTCGTCGTGCACCTGACGTTCCTGACCGGGTTCCGCAACCGGATCGGAGCCCTGTTCCGCTGGAGCGGCGCCATGCTCGGTCGCCACCGAGACGAGCGCGTGTTCAGCGTGCATCAGATCTCGGCGGGAGACGACAGCTATGAAACCGAGACGCCTGCGCGTCCGTCGTGATCGCGGGCGCCCTCCGAGGCGGCCTGCCAGGAGTCGCGCTACGGCCTTTGGGTGGGCGGCCCCCCTCGGTCGAAGTGGGCGTCGTTGTGGGTCGGAATGTCGACGTGCGTCGGGCGGTCGACGTGGGCGTCCGCGTGCACCCGGTCGGCGTGCGCGAAGTCCAAGTGTGTCCCCCGGTCGATGTGCACCCTGTCGATGTGCCCACCGTCGGCGTGGTCGGTGTGGGGCGCGTCGGAGTGGGCGTTGTGCTGCGCGTCGTTGTGCG
>WNGF01008583.1_pt1 | contig 11986 bp, 12 predicted proteins | sample 5400641 | NCBI WGS metagenome assembly WNGF01 (sample SAMN13153371, study PRJNA577476) | soil metagenome | isolation source: 80 cm soil or saprolite under grassland replicate 2 | place: USA:California | collected 2016-06-15 | reverse complement strand
TGAAACCGGGCATGGAGAGGGGAAAAACTAGTCCTGGGAGAGGCCCTCTGCTCGATCACGCTGAAAGACATCGTCATCAAATCGCGCGCCTCAATGCATCGAGGAACACGCGTGTATCAAGAAAGTAGTTCGGATAGGCTCGACGAAGCAGTGCCAGCGACTCAACTGATACCAAGACCGCATCTGCCCCACGACGCTCAGTCGCCAGATATTCATTGTTCGCTTTTTCCAGCTCGTTCGATCTGAATCCCGTAATAGCCACACTCCTAGCTCCTGGATCAAGTGCCAAGAGAAAGTAATGTGCCTGTGCTTGTTTTGCGCTCGGCCGCTCTAGCGTTTGGAGGGCAGCTCCGTAAGACGTGAGGCGGCCTTCCACGTCCAGTTGCCGCGCAACCTTTCTCAATTCACGAACAAGATCTCGATTGCTTGAGGGGGTATCCGGTACCAAAGCGGTTCCTTCTCGGCGGGCAAGCGCACTTCCCATCAGCGAGAAGAATCGTAACCAATCTGCTTCACCACGGCTTGATTTCAAGGCTTGGCGTATGAAAGTACCCACCGTCTCAACGGCTGTTGCCCAAGCATGTTGGAGCGGTGAACGTAATTGCATCTCAATTTTCAGCCCGTTGTACGTCGTCTTTCTGTCGCTGTTATAGCGGTAAATGAGATGGACACCTCGATAGCCAGACCGTTGTGGCTTTCGAATATAGTCATCCACATGATCGAGTTTGTGCTTGATGTTGCTCCCTCTATAAAGGGACACTAGCGCATCGACATCTCGGACAGACCGAACGACAGCCCGGCACCCACCTATATCCTGCATTTGGGAGAGTTTCATTGTAGAAAACCGGCGCAGCTTCAGTTCAATCGAAGATAGCCGCTTGATCCGTTGAGCGACGAGACTATTGGGATCTACTTGCTTCGACAGGCGTCGCAGACCAATTTGGAGCGTGTTCAATGGAAAGCTGTGGGAGGACCTCCAGTTGTTGATTATCGCGAAGGCCTGCTCGATCTGTAGAACCAGCGAATGGTCCCCGATGACTTCTCCAGTCGCATCGACTCTCGGAAAGTCATCTGCGACCAGGATGCTGCCGGCTGCATCGATCTGCGATTTTGAATATTGAGGTGTTGCCCACGCCATCTCAGCCTTTTGACGCGTCAACTACATTGTAACGGGCAGTATCGCGATATCAGAGCCCTTGCCAGTAGCGGCGCCCCTCCAGGCGCACGATCCGCCCGAACCCGGGCGCCTGGAAATGCCCGGCCGCCACGATGATCTCTTCGCGCTCCAGGCGTTCCATCAGGGCCCGTCGCGTCTGGCGGGTCAGGTCGGGATCCATGTCGGCGCGTGAGACCCAGTCCGGCTCGGCCACCTGCGCCGGGCTGTGCGCGGCGTCTCCCAGGACGAGCGCCCGCTCACCCTGCGAGGTGATCAGGATGCTCACGTGCCCCGGCGTATGGCCGGGTGTGGGCACCGCCGTCAGCTCCCGCGAGATGGTGTGCTCGCCGTGCATCAGCTCCACGAGGCCGAGCTCCTCGAGCGGCCAGACGCAGGTCGGGGCGTTCGGGAAGCGCTCGCGCTGGACGTCCGGCTGGTGGCACACGTCCCAGTCCTTGGCGCTCATCCAGTAGCGCGCGTTCGGGAAGGTCGGCGCGTATTTCTGGCCCTGGGCCAGCAGGTTCCAGCCGACATGGTCGCGGTGCAGGTGCGTCATCACCACCATGTCCACCTCTTCCGGGCGCACGCCGTTGGCCTGGAAGTCGTGCATGAGCCGGCCCCACGGGGCGTCGGGCGCGTCGGCCGGCTTGGGGCCGAGGCCCGTGTCGACGAGGATCGTCCGCCCGTCCGAGCGGATCAGATAGGACCCGAGGTTGAAGCGGACCTTGTGCTCCTCGGTGAGATGGGACTCGTACTGGCGCCAGTTCTCCTGCGGGATGGTCGGGAAGAAGTTGCACAGGTCGAACTCGAGCATGCCGTCCGACAGCGACATGATCTCCACGTTCCCCACGCGAATGACATTGCTTGCCATGATGCTTGCTCCTCCTTGCATGGCACGATCGTGCGCGGCTTCCGGAAGAGCGTGTGGACCGTCCACGGCGCTCTCTACCGTGCTCTCTTCACGAACCGACACTCTGCGCCGCCCCCCTCACCCTTCCCTCTCCCCCTCGGCGGGGGAGAGGGTGGCACTCCCCGCCGGCGGCGATCCTCAGCGCATGTTCCCGGTGTGGCCGAGCGAGTAGCGGCCGGGCTGGGGCCAGACCGCGAGGCCGTGGGGCTCCTTGCCCACGGCGATGCTCGTCACCTGGCCGGTCGCGGTGTCGATGGCGTAGACGACGTTGTCGTAGCGCCCGGAGAGCCAGAGCACCTTCCCGTCGACGCTCATGTTGCCCATGTCGGGGCTGCCGCCCTTGGGGATGGGCCAGGTGGCCACGATCCGGCGGGTGGCGAAGTCGATGACGGTGACGCTGCCCTTGCCGCGCGGCGGGCCGCTGATGCGGGACGAGCCGCGGTTGGCCACGTAGAGCTTCGTGCCGTCGCGGCTCGGGTAGAGCCCGTGCGTCCCGACCCCGGTCTTGATGAAGCCGGTCTCGGTGAAGCTCTCGCCGTCGACCACGAACACGCCGCCGGCCTTCATGTCCGCCACGAAGAAGACCTTGCCGTCCGGGGACACGCGGATGTCCTGGGGCATGCCGCCCTTCGAGAGCCGGAGATAGCCCACGACCTTGCGGGCCACCAGGTCGATCTTCGCGAGACTCCCCTGGAACTCGCAGGTGAAGATCGCGAAGCGGCCGTCGATCGAGAAGTCGGCGTGGTTGATCCCGGCGCACTGCGGCGCCTCGAGCGAGCTCTGAAGCGTCATCGTCTGCGGCTCGCGGAAGTCGAGCCGCTTGAGCGCCTCCGCCACCACGATGGCGGAGCGCCCGTCGGGCGTGAAGTACATGTTGTACGGATCATCGACGGCGATGGCCTTGCCCGGCTTGCCCGTCGTCGGGTCGATGGGGGTGAGGCTTCCGTCGGTGCGCCCCTCCGCGTTGTTGGTCACCCAGAGCGTCTTGAGATCGTACGATGGGACGACGTGCTGCGGGTTGACGCCCACGCGGAAGCGGTCGACGACCTTGCGCGTCGCCGGGTCGATCACGTACACGTCGTTGGACTTCAAATTGGGCACGTAGACCCGCGGCAGCGCGCCGGCGACGGCGGGACTCAGCTTGTCGGACCGGGTCTCGCTGTAGAGATTGCCCGGATCCACCACCGGCGGCATGCCCGGCACCGTCTCGACGGCGCGCGCTCCCGGTTGCGCCGGCGCGGGATACGGGCAGAGCGCGACGCCGAGGGCTGCGCTCGCGAGCGCAAGACGGCAGGCACGGGTCAGAGGCCGCACGGTCACCTCCCGGGGTACATTGTTCACCACACGATGCTCGGCGCCGACTCAACGGTGGGCGGTCGATTTCCTGATCGCGTCGACGGCCCGGGCCACGATGAGCTCCTCGCCCAGCCGGCCCAGCTCGGCGGTCGCCCGGCTCGGATCGCCGGCAACGCCGTCCCGATCCCGCAGCGCGGGTCCGAGCCGCTCCTTGCGGACCAGGCGCGGGTCGACGGCCAGCATGAGGGACGTGTCGGTGAGCCCGGCGTGGGCGCCCACCTCATCCTCCCGGTAGCCCCGCGTCCTGAGAAGCTGGCGGAACTCGACGTCGCCCGCCCGGTAGTATTCCTCGACGGCGTGGACCCGGACGGGCGCCGCCGCCCACTCGCGATTGAGCCGCGCGGCGACCGCCTTCTGGTCCGTCTGGGCCGCTCCGTGGTCGCTCAGGAACACGACGTCGCGGAATCCATGGAGCCTGAAGCTCCGCGCGGCCGACTCGAGGACCTTCTGGAAGACCTCACCGGGGGTCGTGATCGTTCCCGGGAACCGCATGTGTCCGGTGGGTGGGGCGATCCCGCCTTCCGGCACGTACGCGAGCACCGGGGCCACCAGCGCGTTGCCCAGGCCGCGCGCGATCTTCTCCGCGAGCGCCTTCACCCGCACATTGTGCTTGCCCAGGGCCATGTGGGGCCCGTTCTGCTCGGTGCCCCCCGTCGGGAGAATGATCGTCGTCTTCCCGGACCGGATCAGGTCGCGCAGCTCCGTCCAGGTCAACTCTTCCAGGAAGACGGTGTCCGGAGCGTGAGCGGATGCCCCCGACACGCAGGTCAGGAGCAGACAGGCGGACGCCACCAGGGCTCTCGATCTCATCGGCCTCGCCTACCCTTGGCGTGCATGATAATCGATCGTGTGGACGAAGAGCCCGCTCGCGAGCTTCGGCTCGAACCACGTGCTCTTCGGCGGCATCACCTCGCCGGCGTCCGAGACGGCCATGAGCTGCTCGACCGTCGTCGGGTACAGCGACACCGCCAGCGCCGCCGCTCCGGAGTCGACGCGGGCCTCGAGCTCGCCGGCGCCCCGGAGGCCCCCGACGAAGTCGATTCGCTTGTCCGTCCGGGGATCGCCGATGCCGAGCACGGGCGCGAGCACGCGCTCCTGCAGGAGGGCGACGTCGAGCGAGCGCAGGGCGTCCCGGCGGTCGATCGAGGACTCGGCCAGCTCGAGCAGGCGCCAGCGGCGCTCGAGGTAGACGCAGAAGCCCCCGGGGCGGGGCGGCGTCGAGCTGCCCGCGATGGACAGCCGCCCGATCTTCTCGAGCTTCCCCAGCACCTCGCCGGGCGTCTGCCCGCCGAGGTCGGCGATCACGCGGTTGTACGGCAGGATCCGGAGCTGCCCCGCCGGGAAGAGCGCCGCGAGGAACCACTCGTGCTCCTCGCTTCCCCGACGGCCTGGATCCTCGGCGCGGCGCTGGCGGGCGGCCCGCCCGGCGCTCGCCGAGCGGTGGTGCCCGTCGGCGACATAGGCGCACACCACCGCGCCGAACGCGTCGACGTAACGCGAGGGATCCGGCAGGGACCACACCGTGTGGCGCACACCGCCGGCGGCGGTGAAGTCGTAGAGCGGCGGCGTCTCCATCCCTGCCGTGGTGAGCCGGTCGATCTCCGCGCTCCCGCGGTGGGCGAGCAGCACGGGCTCGGCGTGGGCGTCGAGCGCCAGGATGTGGCGCGTGCGGTCGTCCTCCTTGTCCGGGCGCGTGGTCTCGTGCTTCTTGATCACGCCGCCCTCGTAGTCGCCGACGTGCACGCACCCGACCACGCCCACCTGCGCTCGCCCGTCCATGATCAGCCGGTAGAGGTAGAGGGACGGCCGCGGGTCGCGCAGGAGCGCCCCCCGCCGGACGAGCCGGTCGAGGTTCTCGCGGGCCTTCAGGTAGACGCGGGCGTCATGAGGCTCGACGTCCTCGGGCAGGTCGATGTCGGACCGGACGATGTGGAGGAAGCTCAGCGGGTTGTCCTTGGCCAGCTCCGCGGCTTCGCCCCGGCTCACGACATCGTACGGAGGCGACGCGACCCGAGCGGCAACCTTCGGATCCGGGCGCAGGGCCCTGAACGGATTCAGTCGCACCGCCACGCCCCGGGGTCAGCGTCCGGCGAGCAGCCTGAGCGCCTCGGCATGGAGCCGCCCGTTGGTCGCGAGCACGGTGCCGCCGTAGATGGTGGGCCTCCCGGAGAAGTCCGTGAGGCGCCCGCCCGCCTCCTCGACGAGGATCTTGACCGGCGCCACATCCCACGGCTTGAGGTCCACCTCGACGTAGATCTCGGCCTTGCCCTCGGCCACGAGCCCGTAGCCGTAGTAGTCGCCGAAGCCGCGCGTGCGGGATCCGGCGTCGAAGAGCCGCACGAAGCCGTCCCAGTGCCCGGCCTCGCGCACGAGGCGCAGTCCCGAGTGGAGCACCGTGGCGTCCTTCATCGCCTCGCACTCGGAGACGCGGAGCCGCTCGCCGTTCTTGTACGCGCCCTCGCCCCGTCGCGCCGTGAACAGCTCGCCGGTCACCGGATTCAGCACGACTCCGGTCGTGATCTCCCCGCGCTCCTCCAGCGCGATCAGCACCGCCCAGATGGGGATCCGGCGGATGAAGTTCTTGGTGCCGTCGATCGGGTCGATGATCCAGCGGATCTCCCGCGAGCCCCGCTCGCCGAACTCCTCGCCGAGGAACCCCCAGTCGGGAAAGGCCCGGCCGAGCATGCGCGTGATGGCCTGCTCGGCCTCACGGTCGGCCTGGGTGACGGGCGTCCGGTCGGGCTTGATGGTGACCTCGACGCCGCCCCGGTAGTACCTCATCGCGATCTCGCCGGCGGCGCGGGCCGCCTCGACGGCCGCCGCCAGGACCGGGTGCGCGGGAGGAACGCTCACGCCTCCCATTCCCCCCGCTCCTCGAGGACCTGCTTGAGCACCTCGAGCGCCTCGACCACGACGGGCATGCCGCCGTAGGTCACCTGCTGGAAGATGACCTCGGCCACCTCCTGGCGGGTGGCGCCCACGTTGAGGGCGGCGTGGACGTGGGCGCGGACCTCGTTCCGGCGGTTCAGCACGGTCAGCGACGCCACCGCGCACAGCTCGCGCTGCTTCTGGGAGATGACCTCGCGGCTGTAGAGCTTGCCGGTGAAGAACATGGAGAGCTCGCGGGCGAGCTCCTTGTCGAACTTCTTCCACGTCTCGAAGCCGGTCCCGCCCTTGAGGGTATGGAAGAGCATCCGGGCGGTGTTCTTCGTGGTGTCCCTGAGCGCCTGGTCCATGGGCGGTCCCTCCTATCAGATGCCACGAGATCCTCGTCCGGGGGTTGACTGTCGGGCCCGACACCACTAGCGTAGGACATCTATACTAACCCAAGTTCGAAAGGAGAGCTGTGCATGCCGACGATCGAGCGGTACTGCGCCAAGGGGGTCTTCGATCCCCCGACCTATTCCCAGGCCGTGAAGGTGACGGGCGCCCAGACCATCCTCTTCCTGGCCGGCCAGGTGGCCTATGACGACAAGGGCAATGCGGCTCACCGGGGCGACTTCGCGGCCCAGGCCCGCGCCGTCTTCCAGGCGGTCAAGGCGCAGGTGGAGGCCGGTGGCGGCACCATGCAGAGCATCGTCAAGCTCAACACCTATCTGACCGACATCCGCCACCGCGCCGATCTCGTCCCCGTGCGCGAGGAGTTCTTCGGCAAGAAGACGCCCGCCTCGACCCTCGTGGCCGTCGCCGCCCTCGCCCAGCCCGACTGGCTGATCGAGGTCGAGGCGATCGCGGTGGTGTGAGCCAGCATGAACGTCAACCCGTTCATCTTCCGCGCCTACGACGTCCGCGGCAAGGTCGGCATCGACATCACGCCCGAGGTGTTCGAGCTGGTCGGCCGCGCCTACGGCACCCTCGTGCGCAGAAAGGGGGGCCGCCGCGTCGCCCTCGGGATGGACAACCGCGCCACCTCGCCGCCGCTCAAGGAGGGTTTCGGCGAGGGCGTGCTCTCGACCGGCCTGGAGGTGGTGGACATCGGCGTCAATCACACGCCGCTCCTCTACTTCGCCACCGCCCACTGGAAGCTCGACGGCGGCGCCACCGTCACCGGCAGCCACAACCCGGTCTCGGACAACGGCGTCAAGATGGTCCACGCGGGCGCGGCGCCGCTCACCGAGGACGAGATCCAGGGGCTCGTCGCCACCATCCGCGCCGCCGACTTCGAGCGGGGTCGGGGGACCCGGACCTTCCGCGACCCGCGCGAGGAGTACTTCGGGGCGATCACGAGCAGCCTGAAGCTCGCGCGGCCGCTCAAGGTGGTGGTGGACGCCGGCAACGGCATCGCCGGCAGCTTCGCCCCCGAGCTGCTCCGCCGGCTCGGGTGCGAGGTGGTGGAGCTCTACTGCGAGCCGGACGGGACCTTTCCGAACCACCTGCCTGATCCGGAGATGGAAGAGAACGTGCGCGACCTCATCGCCAGGGTGCGCGAGGTCCGCGCCGACACCGGCATCGCCTTCGACGGCGACGCCGACCGGATGGGGGTGGTGGACGAGCGCGGGCGGCGGCACGAGGCCGACCTCGTCCTGGCGCTCCTGGCCCGCGACCTCCTCCAGCGCCACCCCGGCGCCAAGATCCTGTTCGACGTGAAGTGCTCGCAGGTGCTGGTGGACGACATCCGCGCCCACGGCGGCGAGCCCATCATGTGGAAGACCGGCCACTCGCATCTCAAGCGCAAGATGCGGGAGGACGGCATCCTGCTGGGCGGCGAGGTCTCCGGCCACCTGTTCTTCGCCGAGAACTGGTACGGCGTGGACGATGGGATCCTGGCCGCGTGCAAGTTCATCGAGCTCTGCTCGCGGAGCGCCGCGCCGGTCTCGAGCCACTTCGACACCCTGCCTCATCTGTACAACACGCCCGAGCTGAAGGCGCCGTGCGCCGACGACCGGAAGTTCGAGCTGGTCGCGGAGCTCGCGCGCCATTTCAAGGGGCGGTACGAGACGGTCGACATCGACGGGGCGCGGATCCTCTTCCCCGACGGGTGGGGCCTGGTCCGGGCCTCGAACACCAACCCCTACCTCACCCTGCGCTTCGAGGGGCGCAGCCAGGCGGCGGTGGACGAGATGAAGCGGGTGGTCTACGACGCGCTCCGCCGCTACCCCTTCGTGACCCTGCCGAGCTGACACTTGGGTTGACGCATGGAGTTCGGCTTCACCGCCGAGGAGCAGGCATTCGCCGAGGAGGTCCGCGCGTTCCTGCGCGCCCATCCGGTGGAGAGCTTCCCCGAGGACGGCATGGACGCCGGCTACGGCTCCGGCCCGCACTCGCGCGCCTTCCTGCAAGCCCTGGCATCCCGCGGCTGGCTGTCCATGTGCTGGCCGCGGCAGCACGGCGGCCAGGAGCGCCCCATGATCAGAAAGCTCATCCTCCTCGAGGAGCTGGCCGCCGGCGGGGCGCCCTTCGGCCCGCTCGCCGGCTGCGATCAGGTGGCCGACGCCATCATCGGCTACGGCTCCGAGACGCTGCGCCGCGAGCTCCTGCCTCGCATCGCCCGCGGCGACGCCACCTTCTGGCAGGGCTTCAGCGAGCCCGATGCCGGCTCCGATCTGCTCGCGCTGAAGACGCGGGCGCGCCGGGACGGCGATCACTACGTGGTCGACGGACACAAGATCTGGTCGAGCCATGCCGGCATCGCGGACTACGGCCTCGTCCTCGCGCGGACGGATCCGACGGCGGCGCGCCACCGGGGGCTGAGCATGCTCGTCACGGACAACCGGCTGCCCGGCATGGACATCCGGCCCATCCGTAACATGACCGGCAAGGTGTACCACTACGAGGTCTTCCTCGACGCCGTGCGCGTGCCGGCGGACTATCTGCTCGGCCGCGAGAACGAAGGCTTCGCCCAGCTCCTCAGGGGGCTGGACACCGACCGCTTCTGGGGCCGCTTCTACAAGCCGCCGTGGATGCGCCGCATCCTCGGGCAGCTCGTCGACTATGCCAATGCCACGACGGTGCGCGGCGCGCCGCTCGCGCGCGATCCCGTGATCAGGCGGCGGCTCGCCGAGCTCGCCACCGACATCGCCGCCCTGCGCCTCCTCTTCTATCGCGCGGGATGGATGATCGAGCGGGGCATGCCGGTGACCGCGGAGTCGCCCCTCGCCAAGGTCATGGCCGACGAGACGGGGCAGAAGCTCCTGGCCCTCGCCATGGAGATGCTCGGCGTCTACGGCCCGCTGCGCGAGGGATCGCGCTGGGCCAGGCTCGGCGGGCAGATCCAGCATCTCTACCAGACGAGCCTCGGTCAGACCATCGCCGGCGGCACCTCCGAGGTCCTGCGCACGACCATCGCCACGCGCGGCCTCGGGCTTCCCTCCGACAGGGCGCGCCTAGCTTAGCTAGCTCGACGTCACCCGTGGACTTCGCCCCCACCCTCCAGCAGCAGCTCCTCACCCAGACGGCGCGCGTCTTTTTCCAGCAGCATTGCCCGCCCGAGCGCGTCCAGGCGCTCGCCCTCGAGCCGGGCGGCTTCGCCCATGACCTCTGGAAGGCGATGGCCACCCTCGGCTGGCCGGGGCTCCTCATCCCTCCCGCGCTCGGCGGGAGCGGTGGCTCCGTGCTCGACGTGATGGCGCTGGTGGAGCAGATGGGACGGGCCTGCCTGCCGAGCCCGTTCATCCCGAGCGCGGTGGTGGCGACCTCCATGCTCCTGGCCGCGTCCGACTCGGGCCCCGCCCGCCGGCTCCTCCCCGCCCTGGCCCTCGGCGACCGCATCGCCACGGTGGCCGTCGTGGAGGAGCGTGGCAGCTACGAGCCCGAGGCCATCGCCTTGCGCGCAGAGGCGCCGGGCCGGCTGTCCGGACGCAAGCTCTTCGTCAAGGACGCGCATGTCGCGAGCGACGTCATCGTGATCGCGCGGGGCGGGGACGAGCTGAACGCGCTCCTCCTCCCGCTGGACCGAGCCGGCATCACGGTACTGCATCTCGACGCCATGGGAGACGAGAAACTCTTCGAGGTGAGCTTCGCCGACGTCGAGGTGCGCGGCGAGGACCTCCTCGGCCCCGCGGGTGGCGCCGGCGATCTCCTGGCGCCGGCCGTGCAGCTCGGCGCGCTCGCGCGGAGCGCCGAGATGGTGGGCTGCGCGGCGCGCATCCTCGACCTCTGCGTCGAGCACGCGCGGGTGCGCGTGCAGTCGGGGCGGCCCATCGGCGCCTTCCAGGCCATCCAGCACCACTGCGCCGACCTGCTGCGCGACGTGGAGGCCTCGCGCTGGCTCGTCTATGACGCCGCGTGGCGGGTCGCCGAGGGCCTCGACGCGTCGCCCGCCGCGGCGACGGCGAAGGCGTTCTGCGCCGAGGCCTGCCTGCGCGTCGCGCGGCGCGGCCATCAGATCATGGGCGCCATCGGCTACTGCGAAGAACATCCGCTGCACCTCCTGCACAAGCGGATCATGAGCGGTCAGCTCGACTGGGGTGACGCGGCGCTACACCTGGAGACCATCGCCCGGTCCATCGGCCTCTTGTAGGGCCTCGCGGAACCGAGCCGAGGGACATTCCCGGAAAGGATGGTGTCATGGAGCAGTTCTTGCGGGCGGCAATCGAGGAAGCCGAGCTCGGCCTGGCCGAGGGCGGCATTCCCATCGGCTCCGTGCTGGTGCACCACGGACGCATTCTCGGGGAAGGTCGCAATCGGCGGGTCCAACGAGGGAGTGCCATCCTGCACGGCGAGATGGACGCCCTGGAACATGCCGGTCGCCGGCCGGCGCACGTCTATCGCGAGTGCACGCTGTACACCACCCTGTCGCCGTGCGCGATGTGCAGCGGCGCCATTCTGCTCTACGGCATCCCGCGGGTGGTCGTTGGCGAGAACCGGACGTTCGTCGGGGAGGAAGACCTGCTTCGCGCCCGTGGGGTCGTGGTGGAGGTTGTTCAGGATCCCCGGTGCCAGGACCTGATGGCGCGGTTCATCCAGGCCCAACCGACCTTGTGGGCGGAAGATATCGGGCAATGAGCTGATGCTCCATTGTGGGGCCCGGCGTGGTGGGCAACCGCCTCTCCGCAGGAGAACGGGAAGGGTGCATTGAAGCGTCGAACCGTGCCGCCGAATGGGCCTTTTCTCCTATCGGTTTCGCTTCTGCGGGAACGGGTCAGCACTACCAGGTGACGCGCGGCTTTCTGGAGAACCGGGCTGACTATCTCCGCCGTCTCTTTGCCGAGGACGGAGAGACCTCAGCCTAGTCGAGACGTCGCGTCGTTCGGAAGCCGCCTCGTTCATCTCATTCGCCCGACGCGTCCGCGATCACGACGTAGCGCAGCGGTCCCCCCGGCGCGAGGGCGCGGAACGGGTAGCACGTCAGCAGCGCCAGACCGGCGAACGGCTCCGCGCTCGCGATGAGCGCGGTCCGCGAATCGACCACGGACATCTCTCTCACCCGGAACCGTGACGGCAGCCGGCCCGGGACCTCCACGACGACCTCATCGCCGGGCTTGACGCGCTCGAGGAAGCGGAAGTGCGTGTCCCGATGACCCGTGACGATCGCCGTGCCCGGCTCTCCCGGTACGGCGCTCGCGGCGGCGTGACCGGGGCCGAACGCCAGTGTGCGGCCGCTCACGCCGGCGAGCACGATGAGG
>WNGF01013562.1_pt1 | contig 11987 bp, 6 predicted proteins | sample 5400641 | NCBI WGS metagenome assembly WNGF01 (sample SAMN13153371, study PRJNA577476) | soil metagenome | isolation source: 80 cm soil or saprolite under grassland replicate 2 | place: USA:California | collected 2016-06-15 | reverse complement strand
CGGCACGCTCGGGCTGCTTGCCACGTCGATCCTCCGATCGACCTCCCCCCGACGCCTGGCGTTGTTGGGCACCCGCGCCGAGCGGCTGGAGGCCGGTCGCCGATCGGGAGCCACCGAGACCTGGGACGCTCGTGACGGCGGTACCATCCAGCGGCTGGAGGCGGAGTTCGATCTCGTGTTCGAGGCCGCGAACCGCCCGGAGGGTGCCGCCAGCGCGGTCCGGCTCGCGCGCCGAGGAGGCACCGTCGTGCTCGCCGGCATCTCGGGCGCCGGTCTGGCGACGATCGACCCGGACGCCATCGCGCTGCGTCAGTTGCGGCTGCAGGGCGTGTTCGGAGCGACGGCCGACGGCTGGCAGTGGGCGATCCAGCTCTTCGCCGCGGGCATGCTCGAGGCGCGGCATCTCGCCACCCACCGCTTCGGCCTGGCGGACTTCGAGCGTGCCGTGGCGACGGCTCGCGATCCCGCCGCGAGTGCCATCAAGGTCCTCGTCACGAGACACGCCATGGCCGCCACATCGCGAGCTCGCGCCCGGGCCCTGGCGAGCACCGGCTCGCGACCGACATGACGAGGACGCGGGCGTTCCTCGGCCGAGTCGGCCTGCCGGATGGCGACCTGGGCGCGCTGCCCACCTCCACGAAGCGGTTCCCCGACGGCGCCCACTACCGGATCGAGATTCCGAGCACGGAGGGCCCCGCCTGCCTGGAGGCGATCATCCGCGAGGCCGAGCGGTTCAAGGTAGAAGTCCATCGCGTCTCACAGGGCAGCGGCGTCCTGATGCTGACCGACGCGGAGCTCGATGCGATGAGCGAGCTGGGCCGCCAGGCCGGGATCGAGGTGAGCCTCTTCGCCCGCCCGAACGCCTCCTGGGTCAACTCGGCGATGGCTCGCTCGTCCGCCGGGGCGGTCATGGCCCCGACGGCCCATGGTGCCGAGGGCCTGGTGGCGATGATGGAGGACGTCCTGCGGGCAGCCGACCACGGCATTCGCAGCGTCCTGCTCGCCGATATCGGGGCGCTCTACCTCTTCGGCGAAATGCTCGCCGCGGGCGTGCTGCCGCCGGACATGCAGGCCAAGGTGTCGGTCATGCTGCCGGCCGCAAATCCCGCCGCCGTTCGGGTGCTGGTCACGCTGGGTGCCAGCACGATCAACGTGCCAACCGATCTGAGCCTGGCCCAGCTCGCCGCCCTCCGGACGGCCACGGACGTACCGCTGGATGTGTACGTCGAGGCTCCGGACGACCTCGGCGGCTTCGTCCGGCTGGCGGAGATCGCCGAGATCGTCCGGGTCACCGCGCCCGTGTATGTGAAGTTCGGGCTGCGAAACGCGCCCAACCTGTACCCCGCCGGCGGACACCTGGAGGCAGTGGCGGTGGCCTGCAGCAGGGAGCGCGTTCGCCGCGCACGGATCGGCCTGGATCTCCTTGCCAGCGACCCGTCCCTGATCGCCTCCCGCCCCGGGGCCGAGGGCCTTGCGCTGCCCCAATTCGAGCCGACCGGCGCTGGGGGGGCCGCTGCGACTAGCTCCTGATGGGCGGACGCGGCGGGGCGACGCTCGCGCGGGACACGAGTGACGCCGGCAGCGAGACCCGGCGCGGCGGACGGTCGCCGTCTCGCCCGCCGTTTCGTTCGATCGCGATCTCGTCCAGCACGAGCCGGACCGCCGTCGCCCCCACGTCGCGCATCGGCTGGTGAACGGTGGTCAGCGGCGGATCCAGGAACGCCGCAACCGGGATGTCGTCGTAGCCGACGATCGATACGTCGTCGGGGACGCGGAAGCCGTGAGCTCGCAGTGCGGTCATGGCCCCGATGGCAAGCAGGTCGCTCTGGGCGAAGATCGCGGTGAACTCCACGCCCGCGCCGAGAAGCCGCGAGACTCCTTCCCGGCCTTCGTCGAGGCCCCAGCCCGCTGTTGGCACCTCGAGGCTCCCGGATGGGCTCAGGCCCGCGGCCTGCAGGGCGTTGCGATAGCCCTCCAGCCGGGCCTCCGCCGAGGCCCAGTCGAGGGGGCCAGTGATCGTCGCGATCAGGCGGTGGCCGTGCTCGACGAGCGCGCTCGTGGCATCGAAGGCACCCTGCCGATTGTCAATGTCGACCACGTCGATGCCCTGGATGTCCGCATGCGGCCCGATGGCCGCCAGCGGAATGAGGGAGGCGGCCGCGGCGAGGCGACGGCTCCCTTCCTCGCCCAGCATCGGCCGGGCCAGGATGATCCCCTCGACGCGCCGCTGGAGGAGGAGCTGCAGGTACGCCTGCTCGTCGTCACCGGGTGTTTCCTCCACGCTGCCGATGATCACGAAATAGCCCTGTCGCCGCGCTTCGGCCTCGGCGCCGGACACGGCCTGTCCGAAGAAATGGTCGGCGATGTCGGACGTGACGATGCCCAGCGTATGCGTTCGGTCCGAGGTCAGGCTCCGGGCAATGGCGCTGGGAACGAAGTCGAGCTCGCTGATCGCGGCCATCACGCGGTCGCGGGTGGCCTCCATGACCGTGTCCTCGCCCTTGATCACCCGCGAGACGGTCTGATGGGAGACTCCCGCCCGTCTCGCGACGTCGCGGATCGTTGGACGTTTGGCGTTTCTGGGGTCGGGCATCTCGGGAGCATTATCGGCCAGGTGCGACGCCCGTTCACTTCGTGGGTGCCAATTGGGCAGACTCGGGGTGTCGGATGGTACGTGTGGCGAGACGTTCGGGACCGCGAGCCTGCGGCCGTGGGTACGCGAGGTCGGCCTGCCTGGGCCAGACCGATATCCTGTGAACATGCCCGTTCCCTCCCTTCGTCACCACCTGCACCACGCGCTGTGCTGTCTCGCCGTCGTGGTGGGGCTCGCGGCGATCACGGCGATCACGGCGATGACGGCCGTGGATGTCGCCGCGCAGGACACCCCCAGGCTCCAGGGCCGTGTCACGGACCTGGCCGGGGTGCTGAGCGACGCGGACCGCTCGACTGCGGAGGACGGCATCCGGAGGCTGGACGCCGACCGCAACATCCAGCTCTGGGCGCTCCTCGTGGACACCACCGAGGGTGTCGCCGCCCCCGACTATGCCAACGAGGTCGCGAAGGCCAATGGGCTGGGTGGCAACGATGCCCTGCTCGTGGTCGCCGTCAACGACCGGCGCGATGCCATCTGGGTCGGGCCCCTGCTCGACTCCGTCACCGACGGTGAGCTGGACGCCATCCTGGCCGACTCGGTCGAGCCGCGCCTGCGCGAGAGCGCCTGGGGCCAGGCGGTGGCGGTGGCCGACGGGGCCGCGGCGCTGGGCCAGGCGTCGGTCGGTGCTCCGATCGGAGGCGGTGGAGGTGACGGCGCAGGCGGCGGGGGCGGCGTCACCGAGCCAGCGGCCGCCCCCGATTTCGGCTGGCTGGCCTGGTTCGTGCCGATCCTTCTCATCGTCGCCGGTGGAGTGCTTCTGGTCTGGTGGTTCGGCCGCTGGCGGGCCACGCACCGGGAAGCCGAGGAGCGGGACCGCCGAACCGGCGAGCTGGCACGCAAGGCGAACGTGCTTCTCGTCCAGACCGACGAGCTCTTGCGGCAGGACGACCAGGAGCTCGGGTTCGCCGAGGCGGAGTTCGGAGCCGATGCTGTGGAGGGTTTCCGAGCGGCGCTTGGCCAGGCCCGGGCCGAGCTCCAGGCTGCCTTCAAGGTGCGCCAGCAGCTCGACGACGAGGTACCCGAGGATCCGCCGACGCGGGAACGGATGTTCAACGAAATCGTCACTCGCTGCGCCAGCGCACAGGAGCTCGTCGGCAAGGAGACCGAGCGGTTCAGAGAGCTCCGTGACCTGGAGCGTCGAGCGCCGGAGATCCTTGCCGGCCTGCCGGACGAGCTGGTGAGGGTGGAGGGGCGCCTCCCTCCGAGCGATGCGGTGTTTGCATCCCTGCAGGCGGAGGCTGCCTCGAGCGCGGCCACGGTGCGCGGCAACGTGGTGGAGGCGCGCAAGCGAATCGGCCTCGCCCGCGAGGCGTCCGGCGCTGGGTCGGCGGCCGTGCAGGGCGGCGACAAGGCGGGCGCTGCGCGCGCCGCCAAGGCCGCGCAGGACGCGGCAGCCCAGGCGGCGGCGCTGCTCGACGCTGTCGACAAGGCTGCCCACGCGCTGGACGAGGCGCGGCGGCAGCTCCCCGACGCGCTGGCCACGGCCCGCACCGACGTGGCGGCAGCTCGTTCGACGCTGGCGACCACGACGGACGGAGCCGGCGAAGCCGACGTCGGACAGGCGGAGGCGAAGCTGGCAGCTGCCCAGGAGGCGGCGTCCGGCGATCGGCACGACCTCGTCCTGGCCTACCGCCTGGCGAAGGAAGCAGCGGCGGCGGCCGACGCGGCGTTGCTCCGCATCAGGAAGGGCGAGGAACGCCGCGCCAAGGCGCTCGCCGCGGCCGATGCCGCGGCGATGGCCGCCGCCCAGGCAGTGGATCGAGCCAGTGACTACATCACCGCGCGTCGTCATGGCGTGGGCCGTATCCCGCGGACGCGGCTGGCGGACGCGCAGGCCGCGCTCGAGCAGGCACGCAGCCTGCGCGACAGCGACGCCGTCGCCTCCCTGGCCCACGCCCAGAAGGCGCTGGCTCAGGCGGATGAGGCGTATCGCCTGGCGAGCGACGAGTTCGGGGAGACCGATGCCGCCGGCTACGGTGGAACGGTGATCATCAACGGCAGGCAGTACCCCGTCGGGCGTGGTCGACCGTGGCAGGGTCGATCGCGCGATCCACGCTGGGGTAGTGACATCGGGACCGCCATCCTGGGTGGCATCATCGGTGGCATCCTGAGCGGTGGGGGACGTGGAGGTGGGGGTGGCTTTGGCGTCCCGCGAGGCGGAGGGTTTGGCGGCTTCGGGGGCGGCGGCGGCGGACGCAGCGTGGGCGGTGGCTTCGGCGGTGTTGGTGGAGGAGGAGGCGGAGGAAGGGCACGCGGCGGCGGCTGGTGACGGCCGCCTGCGGGATTCGGTCAGGCACCCAATCGGCACAGCACGAGCATTCCGTTAGAGCACTGGAGGTACACAGAGATGGCACAGACCACGATCCTGGGCCGGATCGGTCAGCTCGTACGAGCCAACGTCAACGCGATGCTCGACGGCGCGGAGGACCCGGAGCGGATGCTGGATCAGCTCGTCCGCGACTTCACGAACAACATTGCGGAGGCGGAGGAGGCAGTCGCCCAGACGGTCGGCAACCTGCGCTTGACCGAGGAAGATCAGCGCGAGGCACAGCAGGCGGCGGTTGAATGGGGCGACAAGGCGGCCGCCGCCGCTCGCAAGGCCAGGGAGAGCACCGGCGAGGAGGCCACGCGCTTCAACGAGCTGGCCCGAATCGCCATCCGCCGACAGATCAGCTTCGAGGGCCAGGTCAAGACGTTCGACACGCAGATCGCCCAGCAGACGGCGCTGACCGAACAGCTCAAGGACGGCCTCAACAAGCTGCGCGTCAAACGTGAGGAGCTGGTCCAGAAGCGTGACGAGCTCGTCTCGCGAGCCAAGATGGCCAGCGCCCAGCGTCAGGTCCAGGCGGCCGTGCGTGAGGTGTCCGTGATGGACCCGACCTCAGAGCTGAACCGTTTCGAGGAGCGAATCCGGCGCGAGGAGGCGATGGCCCGCGGCATGGCCGAGGTCTCGGCATCCTCGATCGAGGAGGAGTTCGCCTCTCTGGAGACCGACGAGGACGAGGCCGAGGTGGAGGCGCGCCTGGCCGGTCTGAAGGGCTAATCGCCGCAGGGCGGCACGTTGCGCCAGTTGGCGACCTGGTCGCCGACCGCCTGCGTGCCGGTCGTGCCATAGCTGACCGTCAGCTGGCGGTTCGCGATCTCGCCGCAGCCGGAGTCCTTCTCGACATACGTCCAGTCGGAGTTGCCATCGTCGAGCACGTACTTGTACTCGATCTGCGTGCCCTCCAGCCCGGTCAGCTGGATCCGCCAGTGCGTGGCGTCCAGCCTCGTCAGATGCGCGGCGCCCGGGTTCCAGTCCGGCAGGCCGCCCTCAAGGCGGCTGAGCGTCCCGGCGATGTTGACCGACCGGCCGGTGCCGTCGGTCGTCGCCGGGACCTCGGCCGTGAAAACGACGGTCACGGGCCGAGGGCTGGCAGTTGCGCTCATCTCGGGCGAGCTCGCCGAGCGATTGAACGACAGGTCCACCGCGCGGACGACGTAGAAGTACGTCATCCCCTCGCTGACGCTCGGATCGGTGAACGTCGGATCGCTCGCCGAGCCGATCAGCTCGTACGGTCCTCCGCTCGAGGTGGAGCGAAGCACCTCGTAACCGTAGAGCGTGGGATCGCCGGCGATCGCGTCCCAGGCCAGGACGATGTCCGATGGCGAGCCGGACACCACGTGAAGGCCGCTCGGGACGCTCGGAGGCGTCGTGTCGCTGCTGGAGCTGACCGTCAGGGCTCCGGCCTCCGCCGGCGAGTAGCCGATGGTGCTGGGGTCGAGGTCGGCGTACACCCAATCCCGGCCGCCGGTCGTCGAGTAGCGATACGCGTAGTCGAACTGGCCGACCGCGTCGGGCAGGAGGCTGGCCTCGAACTCGTCGTTGGCCCCAACGTCGGCGTTGAAGTCGGCCTCGACCCACGTCCAGGCCTCGGGATGGGCGCTTGGGTCGCTGCCGTCCGGTCCGAAGCCCAGTTGGGCGCGAAGGCTCGGAGTCGGGCCGGGCTGGCTGGTCACACCATCGATCCAGACCTGGCCATAGACCGGATCGGTCCGGTCCACCGCGCTGATCGTGTGGGCCAGCGTGGGTGGCCACTGGAGGCTCGCCCAACCAATCGTCACATGCGGCAGGCCGGACGTCTCGTTCGACGGGGCACTCGCGTTCCCGACCGCGTCGCGCGCCCGGACCACGACGTATGCCGGCTGGGCGTTCGGCAGGCCGTCGATGCTGAAGGTGAGATCGGTGACGGGCGCGTCATTCGCCTTGACGTAACCGCCGCCTGGCAGCGGGCTGACGAACACGTCATAGCCGGCCGCGCCGCTGACGGCGTGCCAGGCGACATCCAGCCCGTTCGCTCGCTCCGCCGTCACGTGCAGCCCGGTTGGCGCGGCGGGTGGCGTCAGGTCGACCGAGCCGGTGGCCAGGATGAGGGCGCCGCGCGCCGGCACGTCGAACGTGAGGTGACCGCCGGACACGGTGGCGGCGGTCGAGCCGCCGCTGCCGACGGCGAACCTCGTCGTGAACGCGATCGCATTCCGCACGTAGCCTGCAAGCGGGATCGACGCTGTGGTCGCAGCAGCTCCGCGGTTGACGACGACGATCGCCGCCTGCGAGCCCGTCTTGCGGCCGTACGCCACGACGCCGTCGGCGTCGTCGGCGAGAAGCACCCGGAAGTCGCCCTCCCTGAGCGCGCCGATGTCGTGACGCAGCGTGCCGAGCGCCCGGTAGTGGGCCAGCAGGCTCGCGTCGGGGGACCCGCCAGGGTCCGCCCATGGGTAGGTGCGCCGGTCGTCGGGATCGTCGTCACCGGTGACGACGACCTCGTCCCCGTAGTACACCGTCGGCATGCCCGGCACGGTGAACTGGATGACGGACGCCAGCCGGAGTGCTCGCTTGCCCGCGGCCACATTGCTCGCATCGAGCTCGCGCCCCGCCCGGTTCTCAGTCCCCGGCGTGAGCGTCCACAGCAGACGCTCCGTGTCATGGCTGTCCAGGAGGTTCATCAGCGAGTAATAGGCGGCGTCCGCGTAATCCTCGCGCTGCGACGCCATGCGCTCGGCAAAGGCCGACGGCGGGATCGAGTGGCCGCTGTCGAGGAAACCCTTCGAGTCGAAGGATCCCGGCGCCAGGAACGCGATGACCGCGTCGCGCAGCCGGTAGTTCATCGTCGTGTCCAGGCGGTCACCCAGGATCATGCGCAGCAGGGTGCTGTCCTTCTGCCAGGTCTCGCTGATGGTCAATGCGTCGCTCTTCGTGGCCTTGACCACCGTCCGGAATGTGGGCCAGTAGTCCGCCGGGAACGACGCGTCGCCCGACACGTCCATGCGCCAGGCGCCGGCGCCGCGCTTCAGCCAGAGCTTGGAGATCGCGCTGGGGCCGGTCAGGAAGTACCGCTGAACGTCGGGGTTCGACTTGGTGAGGACCGGGATCGAATCGAACCCGAACCAACCGTCGTAGAACGTATCGTTGCCGCCGGGCGTCGACGGCGCGCAGGCCGCGGGCTCATCGCCGACCGGTGGCCGGAAGCGGAACCAGGCGCGATATGGCGAGCTCGCCGACTCGCACGCGCCATCGTTGCCCGGGTAGTGGTGGTAGCGATCGAAGAACGGGCTGTCGCTGCTCAGATGGTTGAAGACGCCGTCGAGGATCAGCCGGATGCCGAGCGCGTCGGCATGCTTGACGAGGTTGTCGAAGTCCCTCTGCGTCCCGAAGTAGGGGTCGACCTTCGTGTAGTCCTGGGTGTCGTAGCTGTGGTTCGAGGCGGCATCGAAGATCGGGTTGAAATAGATCGCCGTCACGCCGAGCGAGGCGAGGTAATCGAGCTGCTGATCGACGCCCTTGAGGTCGCCGCCCATGTAGTCCCGGCCACGCGGCCCCTCCTTCGTCGGGCTCCAATCGGGGGGCGTTGCATCGAACCGCCACGGGCAGTTCGTCGAAGCGTCGGAGTAGTTCCGGCAGTAGCCCTCGGGCAGCGTCCCCCAGTCGAGCTTCAGAACTGGGTCGTCGTATCGGAGATCCCCGGTGTTGGGATCGTTGTCCCTGCGGCCGTTGCGGAAGCGGTCGGGGAAGATCTGGTAGACGACGGCATTCTTCGCCCACGCAGGCGCGTTGAACTCGTCGGCGGTGATCGATAGCGCCCAGCTGCGGTCGATGACGGCGTCGCTTGGCGCGCCGAGGCCGCCGTCGAGGGCCGCCGAGTCGTCGGCGTAGTAGTCCGTGTCGCTGCCGTCGGTGACGATGAAGCGGTACCACAGGACGTCGGGGTTGGCGACGACCTCGTCGGGCAGCGTGACCGACCAGAAGTCGCAGGTCTCAGTCTCGAGGCCGGGTTCGTAGCAACCCACGTCGGCAGCCGCCCTGGTCATCGGCACGATCTGCTGGCCGTTGTGGTCGACGCTGTAGAAGCGGACCTTCACCCCGGTGACATCGGCATGGAACGTTCGGAATCGGATCTTGACGTTCGTTCCCTCGGCGACCGCCCCGCCGGGTGTCCGGTAGAGCGGGTCTCGCGAATCGTGCCGGAGGCCGTCCCATTCCACGTCGTTGTTGGCGGTGTGGCCGGCCAGGATCGAGAGGATGTGGTTGCCCGGGTTGTAACTGAACGTGACCTTGGCACCGTTGGCCGGGACGCTGAAGGAGATATTCGGGCCGTCCGGGACGCCACCCCGGCCGTAGTTCTCGGCCCAGGACTCGCCGATCGCCACCTTGGCCTCGTAGGTGCCGGCCGGCAGCGCGGTCGTGACGAAGCGGTAGACGCCGTCGCCATCTGGGTCCTGCAGCCACGAGCGAAGGCATCCGGCGTCCCAGTCGGCCGCGCACCCAAGCTCGCTCTGAAAGCTGCCCGGGGCTACCGCGATCAACGACGTCTTGCTGTCCGTGACCCAATGGCTCTTGTGGTCGTAGTAGAACTTCACGGTGCCCGGGCTGCCGAGCGAGACCGGCACGTTGGACGAACCGGTGTGCAGGCCGTAGCTCTCCGCCCAGCCGTCGTTGAGGGCCGCCTTGTACTCGTAGCTGCCGGCGGGCAGCGACCAGGTGCCCTGCCACACGGTGTCGTCGTCGTCGAATTCCAAGTGCGTGGTGGCGCAGTCGGGCAGCCAATCTCCAGGGCAGCCGAGCTCGCTCTGGAGGCTGCCCGCGATCGTCACCGACGCCGGGTCGGGCGTGTGGCTGGCCAAGACCGTGGCCGGACCCAGTGGCGTGGCGGCCACCGGCAGGAGCGTTACGAGGTAGGCCGCGATTGCCGGCAGGGCGAGCCGCCGCCTCGACGACGATTGAGGGGTGGTCGAGACCGACATCCGGCACCTCTGGGTCACTGGTGCAAGGAGCCAAGAGGATGAGCGGCGACCATTGCAGTGTCAACCGCCGGCGGGCGTCGTGTGTCGGCGGCCGTCGCGCCGTGCCCTCGACCGGTCATCGGGATCGCTCCCGCGCGATCGGTCCTCGCCGATCGTCAGCCCGCTCGCTCCGCCGGTCACCTCGATCTCGCGCGCTCCACCGCCGCCCGAAGCCGGGACGATGTCCGACGCGCACCTCTAGGCAGGCTGCGCCGGCTGGGCGTTGTGCAGCCAGCTGCCTGCCTGCATCACCCGCCCGACGTTGAGGCCGTCATCGAGCTCGACGAGATCCGCGCGCTGACCGGCGGCGATCCGGCCACGATCGGCGACACCCAGCAGAGCGAGAGGGTTTCGCGTCGCGGCGGCGACCGCCGCCGGCAGGGTCACCCCCGACGCAACGAGATTGCGGACCGCCGAATCCAGGGCGATCACGGATCCCGCCAGCGCCCCGCCGTCGACCAGCGTGCAGCGCTCGCCGCGCACCTCGATCTCCAGCCCTCCGATCGTGGTCCGCCCGTCACCCGTGCCGGCCAGCGAGATCGCGTCGCTGACGAGGAGCAGCCGATCGCAAGGCTTCGTGCGGGTGATGATCGGCCAGACGGCCCGGTCGACGTGCTGCCCGTCGGCGATGAGCTCCACCCACGCCTCGTCGTTGCCCAGGGCCGCGACGGCCAGGCCCGGGGCGTGATGGTCGACGCCCGACATCGCATTGAACAGGTGGGTCGTGGTCGACGCCCCGGCCCGGTAGCCGGAGACCGACGTCACGAGGTCGGCGGCCGAGTGGCCGAGCGACACGCGCACGCCTCGTTTGCAGAACCAGGCGATCAGCTCGAGCCCGCCCGGGATGTCGGGCGCCACGGTGGTCAGGCGAAGGCCGTCGATGAGCGGCTCCAGCTCGTCCCGCGGCACGTCGGCCGGGATCGCGAGATGGGCGGGGTTGTGGGCTCCGCGCCGTACCGCCGCCAGGAACGGCCCCTCGAGGTTGAACCCGAGCGGCTGCGCGCCGTCGTCGGGCGCCCTGGGCAGCCAGCCGCGCACGAGGTCGGCGAAGCGGCGGAGATCGGGCAGCGGCGCCGTCCAGCCGGTCGGCAGGAACGAGGTGACGCCGCGGCGCAGGAGGGCCCGGGCCATCCCATCGAGAGCGGCCGCGTCGGCCATCGCGCTGTGGCCGCCCCAGCCATGGACGTGGAGGTCGACGAAGCCCGGGGCCACGATGGGCAGCGACGATCCCTCGATCTCGCCGCCGTCCTCGAGCTCAACCGAACGGATGGCGCCATCCGCGACGGTGACGGTCCCGAGCGCAACGCGATCGTCGAGGACGAGGCGGCCTCGAACGACGGTCGCTGCCCCGCTCACGACCACATCCCGCGCTCCGGGATCGCTGCCCGGCGGACCGTCTCCATCAGTTCCCGGCCACCAGCCGGTCGCTGAAGTCGCCCGACACGGGGTCTTTGAGGATCAGCTTCGTCCGTCCGTCCGGCATGACCTCGCGCTTGATGACGACCTGGCCGTCGAACGTCTCCGGCGCGGACTCGATCCGCGGCGTCACGGGAGCGCGCCAGCCCACGAGCTCGACCGGCTCCCAGGCTCGGCTCTTCGCCGACCGGTAGCAGGCGTCCATGATCGCGTTGACGACGTAGCCATCGTAGAACGTCTCGCGCGGCTGGGTGCCCTCGTCGAGTGCCCGGAACATGTCGCTGAACATGTCGACATAGCCGAGCTCGGTCACCTCGTCGCCGACCGGGAAGAGCCAGCCCGCGGACGTCTCGGCCTTCTCGGCGACGTACCCGCCGCCGATCCCGGCCGAGAACATCTCGAAGCCGGTCCGCAGGAAATGGTTCAGCCAGATCGTTCCTCCGGTACCCGCGACCTCGTCCCGGAGGTCCATTCCCCCACGGAACGTCCAGCTGACCTCGAACTGCCCAAGGGCGCCCGACTCGAAGCGGATGAGCGCGACGGCGTTGTCCTCGTCGGCGATCGGGTGGACGAGCGTGTCCGTGTGGCACATGACCTC
>WNGF01008582.1_pt1 | contig 11987 bp, 14 predicted proteins | sample 5400641 | NCBI WGS metagenome assembly WNGF01 (sample SAMN13153371, study PRJNA577476) | soil metagenome | isolation source: 80 cm soil or saprolite under grassland replicate 2 | place: USA:California | collected 2016-06-15 | reverse complement strand
AGCGCGTCCCGCAGAGCGGAATCAGCCGGGAGCGCCACGCCTTGCGCCGCCGACAACGCGGCCTCGGCCGCATACGCACCCCTGGCCAGACCGCCCCGGGCCGCTGCTGCCGACAGCTCCTCATACTCGTTTTGGGTGAGGGAGAACTCGACCCTGCGCGGGCGGGGCGTCGGCTGGCGCGATCGCCGGTTCCCGGCGGGGCCGCATGTCACCTGGCCGTTCCGCGTTTCAGCCATTTCTCTTTGTCCTCTCACAGAAAGGCTTCGGTGCCGCCCCGCTATCACCATCGAAAGAATAACTCAGCTGCCTTTACTGCGCGACCGCGCTTGTTCTTATCTTGCCCTATGGCCCGCGCCCGGTCCAGAGACATCCCGGGTTTATGCACATCTTCCTTCCTGTCGGTTCCGCGCCTATCCGGTCACCGTTTACGCCGCGTGGTTCTGCTTGTTGGTTCCGCGCTCGGACCTCACGCCGACTGTGTAAACCACCACGTCACCTGGACCTGGCGTACGTTCGGGCCCGTCGATTGGGAGCCGGCTGCCGGCAATTTGAACGGTTCCAGACTCCATATCTGTACGCCTTAATCCGCAGGCGTTCATAGCCGTTCAGCCTCTCCCTTAATACTCATTAACATCTCCACCCCGACAGGGACTGTCCGAGCTGAATGCGGCCCCGTCATGACGGGTTTTCGATCACGCCCAATTCCCGCCGCCTTTCGGCATCAAGTCGGAGCGGCCAGATGGTCCCTGCTCCTGCCCGGACGCCGGTCAGGACCGTGCCCTCAAGCGCTACCCCGCTGAAGTCAGCGCCCCGAAGATCCGCGCCGCTCAGATCGGCTCCGCGCAGATTCGCGCCTTGCAGGTAGGCGCCGTTCAGGTTCGCAGCAACCAGGTGCGCATGTTCGAGGTGAGGCCGGCGAAGGTCCGCTCTGGTCAGATCGGTGTCCGTCCAGCCGCACCTCATCGAGCACGGCCCGGGGCCAGATTGGCGTTATCACCTGCCCGTCCCGCGACGGTGGGCGGCGGCGCAAGGCACGCATCGCTGCCTGAATATCTGGAGCACGAACTGTCATCCAGGGCAGGTGCTCATCCTCTGCGCCTCGACCGGGCACCAGGTCCGCGGACCAAACAGGGACCGGTCCGTTGCGTTCCTGTAACGGTCCCTGCCGTTCTGGTACTGGTCCGGGGCGGACACGTGGCCATTGGGCTGCCTGATCAGGCACGCGATGGCCTGTGCCGCCGTGGCTGCGCCCGTGGGAGGGCTCCACCGTGGCGACGGGCCCGATGGATTATCCGGGGTTAGCCACAGGTGAGGATACTCCGCATGTTCGTCTCTCCTAGTTGACATGTGACAGCGAGCCGCCCGTATCATGCCTATGTCGACAACTCTGATACGCAAGCCATAGAGATATATGGATCAAAGGTGATGCGAATTCTCGCCCTCAGGTCTGCTGCGTCCGGTGAGGCTGCCCCATGGTGAAGGCGCTCGCGGCAGCCGGAGCGGCGCTGATCGCACTGCCGCTGCTCATTACGGTGCTGGCGGCGGCCGACTCGGCGCCGGCCGCCCCGGCCAGCGGCGCAGACTTAAGCGGGGCAGCCTCCGCCACGGCGCGCAGCGACATCCCACCCGACTACCTCCGCTGGTACATCAGCGCCGCCCAGACCTGTCCCGGGTTGCCCTGGCCGGTCCTCGCCGGGATCGGCAAGGTCGAGTCGGACCACGGCCGGTCCGCCGCCCCGGGTGTCCGGTCCGGGACCAGCACCACCGGCGCCGAAGGACCGATGCAATTCCTGCCGGGCTCCTTCGCCCGCCACGCCGTCAACGCCGACCCCGCCCAGCCGCTCAGCCCCTACGACCCAGCCGACGCCATTTACACCGCCGCTGCCGTGTTGTGCGCGGATGGCGCGACGGGCGGCACCGGCGCGGGCATCCAGCGAGCGGTCTTCGCCTACAACCACGCTTGGTGGTATGTCACCGACGTGCTGGCCTGGGCCGCCCGCTACACCGTCGCTAGCGGCGGCCGCTCCGGGGCGGCAGCCGCCGCGATCAGCTACGCCCAGGCGCAGGTCGGCAAACCGTACTGCTGGGGGGGCCAAGGCCCCAGCTGTTTCGACTGCTCGGGCTTGGTCTTCGCCGCATATGCCGCCGCCGGGATCCGCATCGCCCGCACGACCTTCCAGTGGCGGCAAGACGGCCCGCAGGTTTCCTTGTCCCAGATCCAGCCTGGCGACCTGCTGTTTTCGGCCGGATCCGACGGCGCTCCAGCAAATCCCGGTCATGTGGTCATGTACATCGGCAAGGGCCAGGTCATCCAGGCGCCACAGGTCGGCGAGAACGTGCAGGTGGACCCGGTTGACCTCGCCGCGGTGGTCGCCGCCACCCGGCCCGCAGCCATCGCAGGCCAGGCACCATGAGCGCAGGCGAACCGGGGCACCGGGCGGACGGGCCGGAAAGCTCTTGTACTCCGTGGAGGAAGCCGCTGATCTCCTCGGCGTTGGCCGGACCTTCATGTTCTGCCTCCTCGCCACCGGCGAGATCGAATCCATCAAGATCGGCAGACTGCGGAAGATCCCGCATGACGCGCTGGCCAGCTACATCGGCCGCCTGCGCGCCGAGCATTCCAGCGCCGGGCCAGGACCGGCCAACCCTCGTGGCGCGTGACAGGCGGCGTGTCCCGAATGCCATACGCCAGCCGAGGAGAGTGTGCACTGCTCGTGCAGTCTATAGAGGACCTGCGGTAGATCCCAGCTCCACACGTCACCGGCCCGAACATGTATATACACACAGGCAACAAGTTCGGCGCAGCTCACGCCTTCGTAATGTAGCGTTCCCTTATGTGCACCAAGCGTCCGCACACACGGTCCGAACAATGATCGGCCAAGGACCAGCGGCACCGCCGGAAGCGGTCCTCATCCACCGGCACCGGGAAACGCTCACACCACCCATGTCACGCCGCCAGGCCGCCACCCAGGCCGGGATCAGCCCGTCGCAATGGAGCGACATCGAACGCGGCACCAAGAAAGCCGGCAACGGCATCACCGTCCCCGTGCAGGCCACCGCCCGCACACTGGCCAGGATGGCGCAGGTCATCGGCGTCACCCCAGACGACCTCACCCACGCCGGGCGGCACGACGCCGCGTGCGAACTTCACGACGCAGCGAACCGGCACCACCTGCGCAGCCGACTGTCCGCCATCCCCGGCCTCGGATCCCTGGCCAGAGAACTCACCCGCCGCCAACCCCACCGCGAGCTGCTTCCCCTCGTTGCCCGCGGGCTCGACGCCATCGACGACAGCAAGCTCCCCGAACGCGCCAAACGAGAGCTGACCGCGCTGTTCACCAGCAACCTGCTGCACGACGCCACCCGGCGCAACGACGAACTGCTTCTCATCCTCCGCCTCACCGAGCAAGGCGACCGCAGCAGTCCGGAAACCCACCGCAGCCAAGGAGGCAGGTGATCAAATGGCGCCCAGGACCAGGCGCGGGAAAATCCGCGGCAACGGCGACGGCGCGCTCTACTACAGCGAAGCACGCGACCGCTGGATCGGGGTCGCTACCGTACCGGACCGGCCGCCAAGGACAGGCGGAAAAGAGTCAAGGTCACAGGCAAGGACAAGGCCGCGGCTAAGGCGAAGCTCGACGAGATCTTAAACAAGATCAAAGAAGGCACACCGGCCGGCTCCGCCACCGAAACCGTCGCCGACATGCTCAGACAATGGGCTTGCGCATGGGTTGGATCGCAGAAAGATCAAAAGCGAGAACACGGTCGACGGGCTCGCCTGGGCAGTCGGCAAGCAACTCATCCCGGCGATCGGCGGCTACCGGCTGCGCAACCTCGAATGCGAACATGTCGAAGCCATGCTGGCAGCCATGACCGCACGGGGCATGAGCAGCTCATCCCTCACCCGCGTGCATACCACCCTGACCCGTGCCCTGAAGTGGGCGCAGCGCCGCCGCAAGGTCAGCCGAAATGTCTCCGAGCTCGTGGAAACCCCGGTCGGCACCCAGCGCCCATCCAAAGCGCTCACGGTCCGGCAAGTGCAGACCGTGCTCAACACGGTCAGGGATGATCGGCTAGAGGCGCTCTGGAATCCTCGGGTTCGTCCTTGGCATGCGCCCCGGCGAACTCACCGGGCTGCTGTGGGCACACGTCGACCTCGACGCTGGCGTGATCACCGTGTGGGAGTCGCTCAAGCACCGTAAGGGAAAGGTCTGGCAGGGCGAGACCAAGACCAGACAATCCCGGCGCAGGTTCAAGGCGCTGCCGATCGCGATCGAGGCACTTAGGGCTCACCGCGCACGCCAGGCCGCGGAACAGCTCAGCGCAGGTGACCTGTGGACCGGCACAGGCCACGTCTTCACCACGACAACCGGAACGCCGATCGAGCCAGCGAGCCTGCGGCGCGCGTTCCGCGCCCTGATCAAGACGGCAGGCATCCCCGACAAACAGCCCACCGAGGAATGCCCGGAACCTGGCCAATGGCACCCCAACGAGATACGCCACTCCGCAGGCAGCTACATGGACGCCATGGGCGTGCCACCCAAACGCGTCGCCTCGATCCTCGGCCACAAAGGGACACGAACCACCGAGACCGTCTACATCCACGGCCAAGAGATCATCGACATGACCGGCGACGAATTCGAAGCCTACGGTAACCAGTTGGTAACCAGCAGACCGAAGGAGTTAGCAACTGATGGCGAAAAAACCTTCTGACCTGCTGCGGAGGAGTGGGCAGACGACAGAACTCGCTGACCAGGGGTTACGGGGTGTTGGCGGGGTCTGATTCCCGGGTTAAGCGGGCTCGTCTCCCGGTGTTTTATCCGTTTTGGGTGGTTTGCTGAGGATGAGTTCGGCGGCCTGGCGGGAGATGTGTTCCATTTCGGCGATCAGGCGGCGCAGTTCGCGCTGGTTGGCGATCCATTCGGCGTAGCGGGCGGCCTGGGCATCGCTGAGCCGCCGGGTGACGGTTTTGCCGGCGACTTTGCGGGTGAGCTGGTAGTAGGGGCCGTGGGGGTGGGGCGGGCTGGCGTGGCAGCGGCAGCCTGGTGTGCCGCAGGTGGTGTAGCGGCGGGTGAGGCTGCCGGTGACGGCGAAGCCGAGCTGGCTGAGGCGGGCGGCCAGTACCTGGTGGCGGCGGCGTAGCCGCTGAAGGTCGTCGGCCATTTCGGTATTGTCCCGCGCGCCTTACCTGCTGGCTGCCCGGCAGTAACTAGGCTGCCGGTAGATCATCTGATGTGGAGGCGGCAGTGGTGGCGGCGCCCGGGTCGTGGCAGGAGGCGCTGCTGGCCGGTGTGGCCATAGCGCCGCGGGAGCGGCCGCGAGCCGGATATGTGCTGGCGCGCCTGGGCGGGTTCGCGTCCATCCGGGGGGTCCCGGCCGCACCGGAGTGCCTGCTGGATTACGACGTGATCGAGGCGTTTTGCGTGCATGGCCTGGCGGGCCGGGCATCTGCCACGCGGGGCACTTACCGGTCGGTGCTCTACCGGCTCGCTGCGGCGGCGGATGGCCCGCCGGGGCAGCGGGCGACGCCGTTCGCGGGCGCGAAGGCGCCGCCCCCGTACTCGGCGTTCGAGCGGGCCGAGCTGGCTGCGATCGCCGCCGCGCAGCGCGATCCGCGCACCCGCTCCTCGGCGCTGGCCATGATCTGCTGCGGGATCGGTGCGGGGCTGCGGCCCGGTGAGCTGGTGGCGCTGCGCGGCCGCCACGTGCGGCGGCGCGGCCGGAAGGTCGTTGTTGATGTTCATAAAGTGCCCGCCCGGGCCGTCCCGGTCAGCTCCCGCTACGCCCCGCTGCTGGTGACACTGGCCCGTGACGCCGGGAACGATTTCGTGTTCCGCCCCGGCCCGGCCGATCGCGGCGACAAGAATTTCGTCACCAGCTTCGCCACCGGCCTGGTCGCCGATCCGGCCGCGCCGCGGCTGACCGTGGGCCGGTGCCGGTCCAGCTTCATCTGCGGCCACCTGGCCGCCGGTACCCCGGTCGCAGTGCTTTTGGCCATCACCGGAATCGAACAGGCGGAATCGCTGGCCCGCTATGCACGCCGTGTCGACGGTGCTCCGTCCAAGGCCGTGCTGCGGGCCTGGGACAAACACCAGCAGGCCCGCTGAGATGGATATCCCCGAGCCCAGCACACTGCCCGGCGATGAGACCGTGGCGTTCGCCGCCGAGCTGATCGACCGCTCCGGGACGGCCCCGGTCATCCAGGCCGCGCTGGCCCACCGCACCGGCCGGCCCCGGCCGCTGCCGGTGCGTGCCGTGCTCACCGCGCTGTTGTGCCTGGCCCTGGACGACCGGCCACTGTTCCTTACCGAGGCAACCCGGCTCCTGTTCCAGCAATTATCCGGCCCCTCCCGGCAGCTGCTCGGCGTTACCGGCACCGCCGCCACCCAGCGGGCGTTCCTGGCTGCCTACCGGCGCGTCCGCTACTGCTTCCACCAGATCTGCGACGTGGCCGATCCCTCGCCGCTGCCGAAAAACCGGCGGCTCACCCCAGACGAGCTCAAAACCCGCACGAAGCCGATGACGCCGGCCCAGGCCACGGCTGCCCGGGACCGGCTGGAGGCCCTGGTTAACGCGCTGCTGGAGGCCAGCGTCTCGGTCCTCACCAACGCCGAAACCGCCGCATCCGACGGCTCGACCGGCCTGGACGCCACCCCGGTGCCGCTGTTTTCCCGCGGCCCGTCCAAGCGCACCGGCCTGTCAGCCAGCGACCCCGGCGGCGGCTGGTACGTCCGCGAGGGCGACCACCGCGAACGCGAAGACGACCAGGGCAGGCCACTGCGGAAACTCGCCTGGGCGCTGGAGGCCACCATCGCCACCACCGCACGGCCGCCCGGCGCCCAACCCCCTGCCCGCCCGAACCTGGCGATCGGCCTGGCGCTGGCCCGGCCCGGGCAAGACCCCGGCGGCACCGGCGCACGAGTCCTCGCATCGGCCGCGGCCCGCGGCCACAAAACCGGCTGGCTCGGCTACGACCGCGCTTACACCAACGCCCTCCCGGACCGGTTCCAGCTGCCCGCCCGCGCGCTTGGCTACCGGCCCGTGATGGACTACCGCATCGACCAGCTCGCCATCCAGGCCAACAGCGGCGGCGCGCTACTCGTCGAGGGCAGCTGGTACTGCCCCGCGCTGCCCCAACCGCTGATCGCCGCCACCGCCAGCCTGCGTGATCACGCGATCAGCCGCGAAACCTATACCGCCCGGATCGCCGCCCGGACCCCCTACCAGCTCAAACACAAAGACGGCCCGGACGCCGACGGATACCAGCGGCTGTCCTGCCCCGCCCTCGGCGGCCACCCCCGGCTGATGTGCCAGCTGCGCCAAACCTCGCTGTCACCGCGCGACGGCCGGGCCAAAGTACTGCAGCCACCCCAAGAACCACCCAAGATCTGCCGCCAGACCGCGATCACCATCGCCCCCGGCGTGGGCGCCCGCTACCGCCAGGACCTGCCCTACGGCAGCCCGTCCTGGCATAAGCGCTACGCCACCCTGCGCAACACCATCGAAGGCCTCAACGGCTACGCCAAAGACCCCGCCCACGAAGCACTCGCCCAGCCCGGCCGCCGCCGGGTCCGCGGCATCGCCGCCCAATCGGTGTTCACCACGCTGCTGCTGATGGCCGCCAACATCCGCAAAATCCGCGCCTGGCGGGCACTCACCGCCGACGGCAAACCCGGCACCGCCCGGCGGGCACGGCGGCGCACCAGCCTCCGCGACCACCTACCCGGCGGCTAACACCCCGCACAGCAGCCAGCGCCACCACCAAATCAGCTCCAGCCGCCACCCGGCAACGCCCCGCGCACGTGAAAAGCGGCACAACCAGGCCATTCACCCCGCTGAACCAGGCCACACAGCACCCGGCGCCGCACTGTCAGACCCCGCGGCCATACTCAAAGAAGGTCACCGTGGCCACGCCCATGGAGGTGGTGTATGAGATGACCACCTCGCGATCTATTTCTATTTAAGCACCAATAGCCTCAATTGTCACGCCAGTTTCAGAATTGGTGCCGGGCTTCTGCCCTGTCTTCTGGCAGGCGGCGAGAATTTCCGCGCCCATATACCGGCGTGATTCGGTCCATTCGTCGTTCTGCTCGGCGAGCACCGCGCCGACCAGGCGGATGATCGCGTCGCGGCCGGGGAAGATGCCGACCACGCCGGTCCGCCTGCGTACTTCTTTGTTCAGGCGCTCCTGGGGATTGTTGGACCAGATCTGGCGCCAGATCTCGCGGGGAAAGGCGGTGAAGGCCAGGATGTCGTCGCGGGCCTCGTCGAGATGGGTGGCGGCCCGCGGGAACTTCGCCTCGAGGGCGGTGACGACCTGGGCGTGCTGGGCGTGCACGGAAGCGGCGTCGGGCCGCTCGAAAATGGTCCGCACCAGGGTGGACACCCACGGCTGGGCGGACTTGGGCACCTTGGTAGCCAGGTTGCGGGCGTAATGAAGCTGCGCTGGTTCTTGCGAGATGCCCGGAGTATCCATCCGGTAAAGGTTCTTGAACCTTTCGGTTAGGCTAGAGCACCGGCTGTCCCGGCGCGGGAACCGCCGCCTGAACCACGCGATCCACATGGCCGCCGTCACCCAGGTCCGCTACCGGCACAGCGACGGCCGCGCCTACTACGACAAGAAGATCGCCGAGGGCAAGACACCCAAAGAGGCCCTGCGCGCCCTCAAGCGGCAGGTCAGCGACGCCATCTACCAGCACCTGAAGGCTGATGCCGCTCACACCCCAGACGCCGGCTCTTCGGACAAGCCACTCCCGGACCCGCTTCCACCCTACGATCACAGCCCCACTCCTGCGAAGACCGCGCCTGCACCCCGCGGGACCGCGTGCCGCGCGCCCCGCCGGGGCAGGCTCTGGCCTGCCCGCTCTTCCTGCCCCCAGGGGCCGTACAGGCTCCGGGGTCAAGGCCGGCCGTCAGGCCGTCGCCGCAGGCGATGCGCAGCAGCCTTGAGGCCGGAGGGACTGCCCCGTAGCATGCGCGGAACGCCCAGAAACACAGCGGCGGCGAAGCCGCCTCCAATCTTCCCTCTTGACACAAAGAGGATTCGTTATGAGCGCTCCGCCTGTCGCCGGTCCTCTGTCCTGTGAGGTACAGATCAGGGTGTTCTGCTTTCCCGGTCGGCCAGCAGCCCGGTCACCGCAGGACGCGAATTGCGCATCGCGGCCCCGAGGCGTTGGCGAGGCGCCGGTCGGCGGTCAGCAGCTCGCAGCCCAGAACCTCAGCGAGGGCCACATAGACCGCGTCGTACACTGTCACGTTCGCACGCAGCTCATATGCACGGCGCATGAACCGCAAGGCAGGATAGCGGTCCAGATCTAGTTGCCCCAGATCATCGACTGCGGAGGCGAACCTGGAATCGGAGACCGTACCTGCGATCCATCGCTTGCGCAGCACGGCGACAGTCTCGACATCCACGAGCTCGGGTGCAGCGATGTCACCGGCGCTGCGGAACTCCCGGCGGGCTTTCTGCCCGTCGTTGCCGTCATCTCCGACGACGTTCGCGAGGACAGAGGCATCGATGACGATCAATGCCGGGCGCGGTCTTCAGCGAGATCGTCAGCGGCCTGGCGCAGGCCCACCCGGCCACCGCTACGGCGATCGATGCGATCCAGCACCTCATCGACGCTCGGCCGCTCCGCCAGCCGCCGCAGCTCCGCGGCAAGGAACTGCTGCAGAGACTGGCCGCGTCGCTCGGCCCGGCGCTGCAGGGCGGCGTGAACATCGTCGGGAAGGTCTCGTACCAGCAGGTTCGGCATGCTTACATTATGCTATCAGCCGCACTCTGGCGGCAAGGCCACCGTGCTGGCATGACGGTCATCATCCCCTGTTCCAGGGCCTCGTCGCGAGCCCCGCAGGCAGCCGGGCTTCTGTTCTCAGAGCGACCGCTGGCGGTTCCAGGAGCTGGTCCGCGCCCGACGGGAGCGGCTGTGCGGAGCCAGCCAGCCCTCATGGCCGAACGTGACCGGGCCCACGCCGCCGCCACGTACAGTCCCGCCGTTCTGTGTCGGGCCAGAGTGAGCCGCTCCGGTTGTCGGTGGCGCACTCCCATGGCCGTTATGCATGATTCGTCTGATGGCAGCATCCCCGGGTCGGCGCTCGTGTCGCACCAGTGCCAATCCGGTTCTCAAAGGGGTGATCTACCGTGGCCGACTCGACATCGAACGAGCTACGGGGCAGCGCACAACCCAGCTGGGCCCCCCGATGAGTGGAAACGTGAGGTAAGCAATCTCTGGCTCTCGCTTGTGGATCTTGGGCTAGAGCCGCGATGTACCGATTTTTTCAAGTGGTATACCGACCGGCTCCAGCGATTCGAGCACTTCGCGCGGCGCAGATACCAACGCTTGCGGATTCCAGCCGTGGTCGTGGCAACAGTGGTGCCGGCAGTCGCTGCCGTCGACCTTGGCCGGCCAGGGCGGCTGACCGCCGCTGCGCTGAGCGCCTTCGTCGCCGCAGCCCTGGGGGTGGAGGTTCTTGGGATCGGGCCGTCGCTGGGTCCACTTCCGCGCCGTTGCCGAGGCGCTGAAGGCGGAGGGGCGACTCTACCTCGCACGTGCCGGGTTCTACTCCCGCTTCCGTGGCTACGACGACGCGTTCCCGCTGTTCGCTGAGCGGGTGGGAAACGCATTACAGAAGGAAACCGAAGAGTACGTCTCGACCGTTCTTGCGGACCTGAACAGACGCCATGACGAAGCCGGCGGCCCTCTCTGCCAAGCTGTCGTGAGACCCGCCCACCAGTTATTACTGACCCCGAGGGCGGGGATGGAGAGATCACTACATGACTGTGGCCCTCGACCGTGCGCTGCCTGCTGCCGATGCTGGAGTGATGGCGGACGGCAAGGCGGACCCGGACCCGGAGGTGCCCGAGCGGGCACGCCGGCGCACGTTCACCGCGAAGTACAAGCTGGAGATCCTGGCGGCCTACGACGCCGGGGAGCCAGGTGAGAAGGGCGCGATCTTGCGCCGGGAGGGCCTGTATTCCAGCCATATCGTGGAGTGGCGGCGGGCCCGCGAGGCTGGGGCGCTGGCCGGCCTGGCCCGGCCCCGCGGCCGCAAACGGCCCGATCCTCGGGACGCGCAGATCGCCCGCCTGCAGAAAGAGAAGACCCGGCTGGAGCAGGAGCTGGCCAGGGCCCGCTTCGTGGTGGATGTGCAGGCAAAACTGCAGGCGCTCTTGGAGACGCTCTCCAAGAGCGAGGACACCGAGCCGAAGTGACCGCCGTGACCGGCCAGGCGATCGCCGAGCTGGCCCCGCGGACCGGCGCCCGCGCCGCGTGCGCCGCGGTAGCCGCGCCGCAGGCCAGCTGGTACCGGCGGCACCGGGCCAGCCCCGCGCCGCCGCGCCCGGAACCTGTCCCGCGCTGCGACCGGCCCCAGCCGCGGGCGCTGGCCGCCGCCGAGCGCCAGGCGATCCTGGACGCGCTGCACAGCGAGCGGTTCGCCGATGTCGCCCCGGCCGAGGCGTGGGCGACCCTGCTGGATGAAGGGGTCTACCTCGGTTCGGTCTCCACGTTCTACCGCGTGCTGCGCCAGGCCGGCGAGAGCCGCGAGCGCCGCCGGCAAGCCACCCACCCGGCCACGGTCAAACCCGAGCTGACCGCTACCGCCCCGAACCAGGTGTGGTCCTGGGACATCACCAAGCTGCACGGCCCGGCCAAGTGGACCTACTACTACCTGTACGTCATCATCGACATCTTCAGCCGCTACGTGCCCGGCTGGATGGTCGCCACCGGCGAGTCCGCGGCCCCGGCAGAAAAGCTGATCGAGCAGACCTGCCGCAAGCAGGGCATCGGCTCCGGGCAGCTGGCCATCCACGCCGGCCGCGGCTCCTCGATGACCTCCAAGCCAGTAGCGCTGCTGCTCGCCGGCCTCGGCGTCACCGCATCGCCTCCCGCCCGCACGTCTCCAACGACAACCCGTACTCCGAAAGCCAGTTCAAGACCTTGAAGTACCGGCCGGACTTCCCCGGCCGGTTCGGCTCGATCGAGGAC
>WNGF01015133.1_pt1 | contig 11988 bp, 12 predicted proteins | sample 5400641 | NCBI WGS metagenome assembly WNGF01 (sample SAMN13153371, study PRJNA577476) | soil metagenome | isolation source: 80 cm soil or saprolite under grassland replicate 2 | place: USA:California | collected 2016-06-15 | reverse complement strand
TGCTGAGACGCATGAGCGGAGTGGTGAACTGAGCGAGGCGTTCCGCGAGGGGGATTGCGTTGCGGTCGACGACCGCCCCCAACCATCCGAAGCCATCCGGAGCATGGACCCTGACTGGACCCTGATCAGCGCTGTTTCTTTCGTCTCACGCACATCTCGATACGGCTGGGTGAACGCGGCTGAGACGCAGGACACGGTTCACTTGGAATCCGGAGTGCGGTACCAGCTCAAAGGCTTCAGCGCGGGAGACGACCAACCAAGGCTCCGACACGTTGACCCATCGCTCCATCGAAGGGTCGGACGCGGCAGCGCGGGCTGGAAGAATGCTGACTGGTCGGTCCTACGCACCCAGCACCTCGGCCGCGATCCGCTCGAGGACCGCCATGTCTGCCGCGAACGGCTCGCGTCGGCGCGGCCAGTGCGCAACAAGGTCCGTGAAGCCTGCGGCCCCGTAGCGCCCGGCCACGTCCCGGAACGCCTCGACCGAGTCGAGCGGTCGTTCACGGTGGCCGACGAGAACGAGGCGCCCGATGCTCGCAGGATCCCGGCCCTCGGCGACACAGGCTTCGCCAAGGCGGTCGACGAGGTCAGGTCCTGCATCGCGACTATCGCTCGCGATCCAGGTCGCACCATACCGCGCGGCGAGCCGCAAGCCTCTGGGTCCGGTCGCCGCGATCGCGAAGGGCAGGCGAGGTCGCTGGCGACACCCGGGGATGGATCGTGCTTCGTTCGCCACGTAGTACTGGCCCTCCGCTGAGGTCGCCGGCTCGGTGAGCAGGCGGTCGAGCAGGGTCACGAACTCCTCGAACCGCTCCGCGCGCTCGCGCCGGGACCAAGCCACCGATCGTATGGCCGTGGCATCGAACCCATCACCGCCGGCGCCGATCCCCGCCGTGCTCCGCCCTTCGCTCATGTCGTCGAGCGTCATGAGCTCCTTGGCGAACGTGACCGGATGCCGGAACGTCGGCGAGGCCACCAACGTTCCCAGGCGAAGGTGTGACGTCGCGAGCGCCGCCGCGCCCAGGGTGGGCATGGCCGCGAACCACGGACCGTCGCGGAGCGACCGCCAGGTGAGGTGGTCGTACGTCCAGGCATGGTCGAATCCCATGCGCTCGGCCGACTGCCACCGCTCACGCGCGACGCTCCACGAGGCATCGGGCAGGATCAGGACGCCGAAGCGCATGGAGCGACTCTAGGCGACTCGCCATGCGGTCGTCGCCGGCGCTCGAGGGACGCAACCCTTGGTCAAGCCACTGCGGCTGGGGAGCCTCCGAGTCGATGGCCTATCGCGCCTCGTACGCTCGCTGCCGGTGTGGCTGTGGCTTATCGTCCGAGACAGCCGGGAGCGCGAAGCAAGCAGCGCATCCGCGGTCCAAAGTAGCGGTCAGCGACCTATCTCGTTCTGGAAGGGAGGTGCAAGTCATGAGTGGAGGCGTGCGCCGCGTCGCTCCCGACGAGCGAACCGAGGGTGCAGCCACCTCTGGCATGACCCGCGAAGAGGCGGTGGCCACCGACGGGATGTGGGCCGGTTTCGTGCGCACCGGGTCGGGGACGGTGTCCGGCTGGCACCATCACGGGACATACGAGACGGCGATCTATGTCATCTCTGGCGCGCTGCGCATGGAATTCGGGCCGGGCGGAGTGGATACACTCGAGGGCCGTCCGGGCGACTTCATGTACGTGGCCCCCGGCGCGGTGCACCGCGAGAGCAACCCGAGCGACCAGGAATCCCACATCGTGGTCGTGCGCTCGGGGACGGGGGTGCCCGTCGTCAATGTCGATGGACCACCAAGTTCGTGACGGCCGGGCACATCGCCCTCGCGACCGGCCTGCACCCGCAGCCGTACCGGGCTACGTGGCTGTCTCGACCCTGTCGGCGGTTTGGGCTCGTCAGCCAGACCTTGCGCGCTTGGCGCGGACGGCGGTATGGCTTCGCTGGCGCTTCAGGACCACCCGACACTCAGAACAATGGACCTGGACCGGGGACCGACGTTCCCCGACCTGATGACACCGCGCGCACTCAAACAACGCGGCTTCGAGCCAGCCGCGAGATCTCGGCGGATGGGGCAGCGAGATCTGGCTTGAAGTCTCGCCTCGCGTTTTCAGTACACGGCCGGCTCCCGCCCGACGGAGCCAACCGCTTACTGAACCTGACCGCTTGACATCCGCGTTGGTCGCCGTCCTTCAAATGACCACGCCCAAGCTAAGATCGGTCCACATGGCCATATTTCGGCAGTGAGGGCGGTCGATCGCGCGGACAGCATGGCGGCATCGCCGCCCCGTGCCACGCTCACTTGATCACCACCGTCGTGGTCCGTTAACCGAAGGAGAGAGGGCACGATGCCTGAACCGGAAGGCTTCGACGTCGTCGTCGTGGGCGGTGGAGCGGCCGGATGCGTCGTCGCCGCGCGCCTTGCCGAGTCCAGTTCGAGGTCGGTGCTCCTGCTGGAGGCAGGTCCGGACCTTCGCGCCGATCTACCCGACGAGGTCCGCGACGGCTGGCACATGACGCGCGCCTTCGACTGGGGGTACGCCTCCGAGCCGAAGGAGTTCGGCGACGTACAGAAGCTGCGCCGGGTGAAGCTCCTGGGTGGCACGTCGTCGATCGTCAGGTTCGCGCTCCGCGGATCGCCGTCCGACTACCGCGAGTGGGAAGTCCTCGGCAACGCAGGCTGGGGCTTCGAAGAAGTCCTCCCCTACCTGCGGCGGCTCGAGGCCGACCTCGAATTCGGTGACCAGCCGTGGCACGGTGCGATCGGGCCGATCCCTGTGACCCGCTACCCCGACCTAGAACGGACCGACGTCCACCTCGCCGCGCTGGAGGCGCTCGACGCGGTCGGTTTCTCGGCGGTCGAGGATCACAACCGACCGGGTGCCGTGGGCGTCGGCCCGATGCCGATGAGCACCCGTGACGGCCTGCGGGTCACCACGGCTTCGGCGTACCTGCCGCACGGGCGTACGCCGGCCAACCTGACGATCCGGCCTGACAGCCAGGTCGCCGAGGTCATCTTCGAGGGCCGGCGGGCCGCGGGTGTCCGTCTACTGGACAGGGTCACTATCCCGGCGGGCTGTGTCGTGCTCAGCGCCGGAACGTACGGGAGTCCGCCCATCCTGATGCGATCAGGTATCGGGCCGGCCGAACACCTTCAGTCGGTCGGCGTCACGGTCCGCGTCGACCTCCCAGGGGTCGGGGCGAACCTCGTCGACCACCCGAGCGTCGAGATCGACTGCGACTACCGTGGATCGGTGCGAACAGCGCCCCTTCTCCACAGTGTCGCAACATTCCACAGCTCGACAGCCCCGACGGATGGACCGCCGGACCTCATGCTGTGGATCTCCGAGCCGGCCTCGAACTCGGATGGCCCGCCGATCTTCGAGATCGACCCCGTCCTGCTGAAGCCCCGCTCGAGGGGACGCGTCGCGTTGCGATCGGCCGACCCGGCGGATCCGCCCCGGATCGAGCTACCGATCCCCGACCCGTTCGACGTCGAGCGCCTTGCGGAGGCCTACCAACGCGGCTGGGAGGTCGCCACTCGCCCGGAAGTGCGAGCGTTCTGCGCCGCGCCCAGCACGCCCGACCCTCACGGCGACGACCTCTCTGGGTGGGTTCGCCGCTCCGTCTACTCCATCCCGCACGTGGTCGGCACGTGCGCGATGGGACCGTTGCCCGCCGACGGCGCGGTGGTGGATGTCGCCGGCCAGGTCCACGGCACCGAGCGGCTTTTCGTCGTCGATGCCTCGATCATGCCGACCGTGCCATCGGGCTTCACCCACATCCCCACAGTCATGATCGCAGACCGGCTTTCCGAGGAGATCGCTGCCCTGATGGGAGGCGGTTCCTAGGCCCGCGGAACGAACGAGGTCGAGCCGAGGTTACAGCTGTCGCTGGTGCTTAGGGCCTGTCACGCGCCCTCCCAATTCGACGACTTTGAGTTGAGCGAGTCGCAAAGTACGGCTGCCTGTTCACCGGTTGCGCGCAGGTCGCTCCGGCCCACCGGAGCCACTCACTTACTGCGTCCGACCGGTTAACGCCCTGATCGGTCGTCACGTCCAGACTGCAACGGCCTTCAGCTCCCGGCTGCCGACGTCGACGCGCTCGTTCGCGATCGGCAGCTGCGACGGCCATTCTCCGATTCTCGGCGTGGTTGACGATAAATGCATCCCAGGGCCTCGCGCCGCTATGACGCCACCATTCTTCCATGGTGTCGCCTGAGAACCGGCAGTTAGACTCCACGCCGGGTGTTCAACGTGGGGCTCGTTCGCGCAGTTGCTCTCGCGGTTGTCCTAGCAGGGTGCACGCCGGCCGGTCGCAGCCCTGACTCGACCGCCCGAGCAGTGGTGCCTCCGCCCGCCAGCGAACAATGGTTGTGTTCGACGGCATCCACACTGCAATCGACCCTTCCGGTCCTCGTCGGTGCTCGAACGAAGATCGTCGGCGATCATCGAAGCGACGCGTTGCTCGCGGCGGTTGCAGTTCGGGACCAAGTTGACGGGATTCCTGGATTGCAGGGAATCGTGGCGGCGGATCTGCAACCGCTCGTTACAGCAGGCAACGCTGCGGCGATCGCCCAGGCTCAGGCAGCCGAATTCATCGCCGGAGGCGGCTTCCAGTTGCAGTCACCCACGCCGCGCGAACTCGCAGACCTGGACGAAGCAATCGCGGTTGCCGATAACGCGACGAAGACATTCTCTGGCGCCTTGCAGGGTGCAATCGATAGGGGCGTCATTAGCTGCTGAGACCGATAACGGTCCGCCGGGGGTGCACGATCAACTCATGGTGGCAGAGCGACCAACGCCCACCTCCTCGAACAGCCTGTGTACGCGAGTCGCCGCATACCTGAAGTTTGGAGCTGGCTCGAATGATCGACATTCGGGCGGTTATCCGACGTGGCAGCTCCGCGACGCGTCGAACCTCCTCATCGCATGGAGGGTGGTCAACCCGCCGCGAACACCTGCGGGCCTGGAGGGTTGTCTGCTGAAAGATCACGTTGCCAAGTTCAGAGCGTTGCCCTTCGCGAACACCGCCAGCGGCGCTTGTGGCCCGTAGCGACCCCAGCCGTCGAACGTTCACGCTGTTCGCTCCGCCGCGTCTCGTGGCGGTGTACGGTTGACAAGGAGGAACGTGACAGATTGCTGAGTTAACGAGGGGCTATCCCTCTCGCCCCGACCAAACCCACCTATTGTTGCGCGAGCAACGAGGCGTCGCGGTCTACGTGTCGGTCCTAGTAACGGCTGGCGTCCTCTTCGCGATTGGCGTCGTCAAGACCCGCTGGACGCGTGCCAACCCGCTCGGGTCAGGCCTCGAGATCCTGCTCATCGCGGCGCTTGCCGGCGTCGTCGGCTACGTCTTCGGGAGCATTCTCCCGACCCTGCTCGGCGCACCCGCAGTCGGCGGCTGAGGCTCGTGCGTCGCCAGCACCTTGAATCGACCGTCACCATCCGGCGTCCGGTCGAGGACGTCTGGGCGTTCATGATCGACCTGTTCAACTCGCCGCGCGTGCGCGGCATCACGCTCGGCGCGCGAAAGGTGTCGCCCGGTCCGTTCGGCCTCGGTACCGTGGTAGACAACCGAACGGTCATTCTCGGCTTCGAGACCCATATGCGGTTCACGGTGATCGAGTGGGATCCGCCGCATGCCGTGGTGGCGTCGATGTCTGGCCCTTTCCTCCGGTCCGGCCGTGTGACGACCGAACTACGGGCAACGTCGGAGGGCACCCGCAGGGTCAGCAGCTTCGACTTGGAACTGTCGCCTGGCGGGATCCTGTTGTGGCCGTTGCTCGGCCGGCTCCTGAGGCGTGACCAGGCGGGGGCCGACCGCAAGCAGAAGGCGCTCCTCGAAGCGAGCCCCTCGGACACTGCCGCCGGTTCCTGATCGACTTGTGCGACTCGCCGCGCTTGCATCCGGCCGCGCTGGCATTTCAGGAGCGGGAGGACGAAATCGAGGCCGATAGCTCGTCGATTGGTGAATCGTCGATCCCTGAGTGAGGCGGATCCGCGTCGCTCGGGTCGCCCCGGCACGACTCCCGCGAGGCGGGGAGTATGGTTCGCGCATGGCCTCGCGTGCTGGTCTCGGATCGCCTCCGGGGGCCGTGCCGCTCCTCGGCCACTTCCCGGCATATGCGCGCGATCCGCTGGGGTTCGTGACCCGCGTCTCGACCGAGTATGGCGGCATCGTGCCGTTCCGCCTCGGGCCCTACCCCGCCCTCCTGCTTACCGATCCCGAAGCAATCGACGAGGTCCTCGTCGCGAAGAGCCGCGACTTCCGCAAGTCCCGGGCCGCAGGTCGGGTTGGCGTGGTGGTTGGCAATGGGCTCGTCCTCAGCGAGGGGGAGACGTGGCGAGAGCATCGACGCGTCGTGCAACCGGCGTTCCAGCACGACCGCGTTGCTGCCTGGGGGGAAACGATGGTCCGCGAGACGGAGGCCTTCGTCTCCGCGTGGGCCGACAGAGAGGCAAGGGACATCCACCAAGATATGGCCGCCCTCACCCTCTCCATCGTCGCTCGGACGCTCCTCGACAGTCATCTGGAAGACCGCGACGTCGAGCGGGTCCGGCGGTCCGTGATGATCCTGACCGACCATTTCGACTCACGCTTCAACAGCCTGGCCTTCTTCATTCCGGACTGGCTCCCCACCCCGGGCAATCTCCGGATGCGTCTCGCAGTTCGCCGCCTCAACCGCATCGTGTACCGGTTGATCGCGACCAGGCGCGCGATCGACGGTCGTGGCGGTGATGCGATCTCGATGCTGCTGGAGGCGAGCGCGGCAGAGGCCCACCCGCTGACCGAGCGCGAGATCCGCGACGAAGTCATGACGCTGTTCATGGCCGGCCACGAAACGACGGCGGTCGCGCTCGCCTGGTCCCTCCATCTGTTGGCCGAGAGCCCGGAAGCAGCTGCGGCGCTTGAGGTCGAAGTCGCCGAGGTGCTCGGCGATCGGCTACCCATGGTGGTCGACCTGCCCCGGCTCCGCTACACGGAGGCGGTCGTCCTGGAGGCGCTCCGGCTCTACCCGCCGGCGTATGCGCTCAGCCGCGAGGCCATCAAGCCGACGACGGTCGCCGGTCGGGCGCTGCCCAAGGGCGGGATCGCCTTCATCAGCGTTTGGGCGACTCACCGCAGGCCTGACGTCTTCTCGGCCCCGTCGATGTTCCGACCGGAACGATGGCTCGACGGGCTGGCGCGGCAACTCCCGCGCGGCGCCTACCTGCCGTTCGCGGAAGGACCGCGAAAGTGCATCGGCGCTTCCTTCGCGATGCAGGAGGCGGTTCTCGTTCTCGCGACGATCGCCCGGCGTTTCAGTGTCAAACCGGTTGCCGTCCATGAGATCCGGCCTCGTCCGGCAGTGACCCTGCGACCTGCTCGGCCGATCAGGCTGGCGGTTCAAGCCCGAGCCGGGCGCTCGGAGGTCGCGGGGGCCTGAGCCGGGCGGCAGCGCCCACTCGATGCTCCCAGAACCTCAGGTGAGCGTTCGCTCCAGGAACACCCATTGAGGTTTGTACTCGTCGGGGATCTCGCTCTCGGGATACGTCCCGATGGCCACGAACCCGTTCGCGCGGTACAGGGCGTGGGCGGCCGTCATGAAGTTAGGGCTGTCGAGCCGGACGCGTTCGTATCCGGCGGCGCGCGCGGCTGCAATCAGGTGGTCGAGCATCGCGCGACCCACTCCCGCGCGGCGATGGGACGGCTGGACGCACATGCGCTTGATTTCGGCGGTTTCCGGCCCGATCCGTCGCATGCAGGCGGTGCCGACGGCTACGTCGCTCTCGAACGCCAAGAGGAGGCGACCGTCGGGCGGCAGGAACTTGGCAACGGTGGCGAGGTCATGCTCCACAGCCTCCTGGACGGGGAGTCGGAATCCAGGACTTCCATCGCGCTCAGGTTGTCGCCCCTGCCCGGGCGCCCCGTCACGATGAAGTAGGTCGCCAGCAGACGATATCGCTGCAGGATCGGGAACGCGTATGTGTAGCCGTCTTGGTGCCCGTCGTCGATCGTGATCACGAAGGTCCTCGCCGGGGTCGTGCTCGGCCGAGCAGGTCCGCGGCGAGGGTGGCTAGTGTGATCGTCCGCCAGCCCGCCGCGTGCAGGGTCGCGAGCTGCGCCGCGAACAGCCTGGGCGAGATGACCAACTGGGGCAGCGATTGCCCCGCCAAGGCCGACGGGATGATCCGGTGGTACATGAGGACCGGGACGTGAAGGACGAAACTCCCTGTCGGGACGGACGGCGGACAACTCGCGGTCGATGACTCAGGCCACGGAAGGATGCTCGGCGTTGTCGGGAGGGGCCGAGTTTGGTGTGTGGCGGGCGTGACTGGGCTCGACGGGGCTCCACCCACGAGCGGTGACCAGCCCGCACTCGCTTCATGCGAAGGAGTCCACAAACCGCCAACGACGCCAAGCCGGGGCGACGTGGCTGTCGCCGATCCTCCTCGCGCTGACGTGGCTCCAGCGGCGTAGCCCGCTCCGAAGCCGACCAGTGATCCCAGGAGCACCGCGGCCAAGTGCAACGGGAGTGGCGTTCGAGCGAGCTTTCCCACGGCTGTCCCCAACGAGGGTCGTCGGCGAGCCGAGCCCTCGAGGTGCAGCCTGGGCGTCTTGCAGGGACTCTGCTGCTCGGTGCCTGGCAGGATACGGCGTCATGAGCCATCCCGCCTCGCAGGCGCCGGCACAAACAAGCTTCTGAGTGTGACAACCTGAGCTGCCCCCACTTTGGGGGCGAGTGATCGTCTGAACTGGCCCCACCCCCGACTCATCCAGTCCCTACGCTCGGTTGGTCTGCAACGGCCACCGGAGCGAGGGAGGAAGGAGCTTGTCGAGGGTGGAGCTGTTCGAGCGTATCCGCGTTGACCGACGGGAGGAAGGGGTTTCGATCCGCGGCCTGGCCCGTCGCCACCGCGTCCATCGCCGGACCGTGCGCCAGGCGCTGGCCTCGGCGATCCCGCCGCCCCGGCGAGCCGTCGAGCGAGCGGCGCCGGCGCTCGATCCGCACCGAGCGACGATCCGGGGCTGGCTGACCGAGGACCTGGCTGCTCCCCGCAAGCAGCGCCACACCGCCCGCCGGGTCTGGCAGCGCCTCGTCGACGAGGAGGGCGCGCGCGTCGCCGAGTCGTCGGTCCGGCGATACGTCCGCGCGATCCGTGCCGAGCTCGAGTCAGGTACGCCGCTCGTCACCGTGCCCCAGGTCCATCCACCGGGTGACGAGGCCGAGGTCGACTTCGGCGAGGCGACGGTGATCATCGCCGGGACGCCGGTGAAGGTCGAGATCTTCAACCTCCGCCTGAGCCACTCGGCCCGCTCGGTCCACGTCGCGTTCGGCTCTGACGGCCAGGAGGCGCTCTTCGAGGGCCATGTCGAAGCGTTCGAGCGCCTCGGGGGCGTGCCCGGGCGGATCCGCTACGACAACCTGAGCCCGGCCGTCGCCCGGGTGCTGAAGGGGCGGAACCGGATCGAGACCGACCGCTTCGTCGCCCTCCGATCCCACTATGGCTTCGACTCGTTCTTCTGCGAGCCCGGTGAGGCGGGCGCCCACGAGAAGGGCGGCGTCGAAGGCGAGGTCGGCCGCTTCCGCCGCCGGCACCTCGTGCCGGTGCCAAGGGTCGCGAATCTCGCCGGGCTCAACGAGCTGCTCGCACGGGCGGATGCGGCCGACGAAGCGCGCCATGTCGAGGGCCGCCTCGCGACGGTCGGCGCGATGGCCCAGGCCGAGCTGCCGCATCTGCGGCCACTGCCGGCGGAGCCGTTCGACGCCTCGATCACGCTCCGGCCGCTCGTCGATCGCAAGGCCAGGATCTGGGTGCGAGGCTCGCGCTACTCGGTCCCGGTGCGCTTCGCCGGCCGGCGGATCGACGTCCGTTGCGGCGCCCGGACGATCACGGTCCTCGACCGGGAGCAGCTCGTCGCCCGCCACGAGCGGAGCCTGCGCAAGGGCGGCGAGTTCCTCGTCCTCGACCACTATCTTGAGCTGCTCACCCGCAAGCCCGGCGCGTTCCCGGGCTCCGTCGCGCTCGCCCAGGCCCGCGCGTCGGGTGCGTTCACGCAGGCCCACGAGCGGTTCTGGCGGAGAGCGAGGCGCCGTCTTGGCGATGCCGCCGGGACGCGGGCGCTCATCGAGATCCTCCTTCTCCACCGGAACCTGCCGTTCGTGGCGGTCCACGCCGCGCTCGACGCGGTCGATCGGATCGGCTCGGTCGACTCAGGGCTCGTCGCGATCGAGGCCCGCCGGATCGCCGACCGCCACGGTCCGACCGGGACGGTCGTCGCGCGGGCGAGCGTCGGGCACTTCGATCGCCCGGCACCGGCCCTCGCCGGGTACGACGCGCTCCTCGCCGGAGCCGGCCGATGAGCCCGCCGCTCACCGAGCAGGCGGCGGCGATGACGATCGAGGCCGCCTGTCGGGCGCTCCGCCTGCCGACGGTCCGAGAGCAGGCGGCCGCGCTGGCCGAGGCGGCCGTCCGCGACCGGCTGACCCACCGGGCCTATCTCGCCGAGGTGCTCGCCGCCGAGCTCGACGACCGCGAGGCCCGCCGCCGGGAGCGCCGGATCGCCGAGGCCCGCTTCCCGCGGCTCAAGCGCTTATCCGAGTTCGACCTCGCGGCGGCACCGTCGATCAACCCGGCTACCCTCGCGGCGCTCGAGACGTGCGCCTGGATCGAGGCGGGCGAGCCGGTCGTCCTCCTCGGCGACAGCGGCACCGGCAAGACGCACTGCATGATCGGCCTTGGCATCGCCGCCTGCGAGCGCGGGATGCGGGTCCGCTACGTGACGACCGCGGGCTTGGTCAACGAGCTCGCCGAGGCGGCCGACGAGCGGACCCTGTCGCGCGTCGTCGCCCGCTACGGCCGGTTCGACCTGCTCTGTCTTGACGAGCTCGCCTACGTCCATCTCGACCCGCGCGGCGCCGAGCTCCTCTTCCAGGTGCTTACCGAGCGCGACGAACGGGCGTCGATCGCGGTCGCCTCCAACGCGCCCTTCAGCGAGTGGGGCCAGACGTTCACCGATCCGAGGCTCGCGGCCGCCGTCGTCGACCGCCTGACCTTCCGGGCCCACATCCTCGAGACCGGCTCTGAGTCGTACAGGCTGCGGGTCAGCCGGACCAGGAAAGGAGCTGCCCGCGAGAGTTGATCACAACCATCGGGTGGGGCCAGTTCTGGCGATCACGGTGGGGCCAAATGGGGTTGTCATTCCCACAAGCTTCAAATGGGTCGTTCGACGCAAGCTCGCGCCAGTAACTCGCCCAAGCGGATTTTGGTGCCTTACCGCAAAGTCAGCCAACCCATATAGCCAGTAGAGAGCAAGGTGCTCGGACTCGGCGGATCCGTATCGCTCCGCGACCACCTTGCTGGACGCAAGTTCGTTCATAAATTGGGCGAAAGTAGGAAGGCGGACACGAAGGCCATCGGCTTCGCCGAGCGCTTGCTTCCGCATCAGGATCTGGTCATCCACGGGGCGACCCTGCGCGATCGAACGCGATGGGACCAAAGAGCTCTCGCCCAAGCACCCCTCGGAGCTTGCCACGCCTGGGACACGATGTTGCCATCGTGTTTGCTGGACGGCAGGCCAGCCCCTCAGATGACTACGGAGCTGCGCAACAAACGGAAATTGCACGCTGCTTGGTCGCCGACACGGATCGGTTCGACCCGGCGGCCTTCGCGGAGCGGTTGTCAAGAGGAGCCGCACACGGAGCGACTTCGGTGTGGTCCGCGCGTGAGACGTTAGCGAGATGTGGCGATAGAAAAGGGGGAAAGAACCCATGTCTGACAATCTCGAGAAGGCCGGCGACCTTGCGGCCGATATCGGAATCTACGGGGAAGAAGCCGCCTACGGCGCCGCTACCTATGGGGCCTCAATAATCCTCGAGAAGGCCATCCAAGACAATTACGGCTTCAGCGTCCACGATGAGCTGACCAACGAGACCAAGGCGTTGGGCTATGCCGGCGGCGACGCGGCGTACAACGCCACGTCGGATGCGACCCATGAGTCCGTCCTCGACC
>WNGF01010546.1_pt1 | contig 11988 bp, 15 predicted proteins | sample 5400641 | NCBI WGS metagenome assembly WNGF01 (sample SAMN13153371, study PRJNA577476) | soil metagenome | isolation source: 80 cm soil or saprolite under grassland replicate 2 | place: USA:California | collected 2016-06-15 | reverse complement strand
CCGCAGACCGGGGGTGGTTTTTCGTGTATCCAAAATTTTGGCCGGGTGATCTTTAACGGCGTCGACGAATTGGCGTGTCAGCGTCGCGATGCCACAGAGGCGCTGCAAAAAATTCAATGCCACACGTTCTGCCTTGAGAATGGAACGTGCCACACCACGAACCTCAATGATCACATCCCCGGCAACAACTTCGTCGCTATCGCGGTGAAGAATCTGGGTGTCGATTGATGGATCGACTTGCCGGAAAACCTCCGCCACGGTTCCAGTGCCAGCGACAACAGCTCTTTCACGCGTAATAATGCGTCCTGTCGCGTGCAAAGTTGCCGGCACAAAAAAATCAGTGGTGATATCGCCCTGGCCAATATCTTCTTTGAGCGCGGCGGCGATTGGATCGTAATGGTCGGCCTTCGTTGGCATTGGCATGGGCTCTGGCTGATAACGCATCGCTCACGCAGGCTGGTTTTCAAATTAGCGTTTAGCCCGGGGTCATAACTGTAGAATGCGAGTGCGCTTTGGAGGGGTTCCCGCGCCACACGGAGAAAATGGCGACCTGTTGAATTGTCTGACCGACGAGATCGATCCGGACAAAAAAAGATTCGGGCAGCACGCGCGGTAAGGAGAAACAACGAATCTAAAAACACGCGCTACCGCCCGAATCGCCTTAACCTATTTAATTCGACAGCAAACGGCGCCGCCCGTTCGAATTTTTTACGAAGAATTCGTGTCTGACATTAATTTCAGGCGGCTCAGGACGTTACAACCGATCCCAGCCAAGATTAAAATGGGGCCTTCACCCCGTCTCCGCAAAGCTACGACGTGGCAGGCAGAGGCGCCGCTACAGAAGGCTCCCCTGCACGTCAGTATTCGTTCGGGCGGCTTCGTCGCGCACCTCCTGAAGCAGCGATTTGAACTCACACTTCTCCAGCGCGGCAATCAGCTTCGGATAATTAGGCTCAATTCGAAGCTCATCGATCGCCACTGGCAATCCCAAATGGCAATCCAGCGTTGCGGCTGTTTTGCGACCCAGGCCAACGCCGGGGATGTTGTCCACCGAATCGCCCGTCAAGGCAAGGACATCACCGATAAGTTTTGGGGAAACCTCCCACTTTGCAGTGACCTGCTCTTCGCTCAGCAAGGCGAACGCATCTCTGGGCGAAGCGAGATCCGCTTTCGCGGTCGTGTAAACTTTCACGCAGGGTCCGACCAATTGATACAAATCCTTGTCATTAGTGGCGAGTACGACTTCCATCCCGCGGCGCTGGCACGCGGCGATGGCGTAGCAACCCATCAAATCGTCCGCTTCGGTGTTCGGCAGCGAAATGTTTTTAAAGCCAAGGAAGGGCGTCAACGTCTCTTGGATGAACTCGAGCTGAGGAATCATCGGCGTTGGCATCTCTTTGCGCGTCTCTTTGTAAGCAGGCTGCAGGTCCACTCGCTTTTGTGGCACGCCTTCGTCCCACACCACCGCGCCCAGATCTGGCCGCAAGTGTTTGAGCATGAGACGAAGCGTTTTGGTAAAACCGAAGATGGCGTTGGTCGGTTCGCCGCGCGAGTTGGAGAGATTCGGAATGGCAAAAAACGACCGATAAACGTAGTAATGACCGTCGATCAGCAAGAGTTTCATTGCGGAAATCCCGATGCTGGATTCTGGATGCAGGATGCTGGATGATCAAGCGATGGCGCAGCAATGGCTCATTCGTGTGCAAAACAAAGAATACGGTCCCGCGGACATCGAAACGCTCCGCGAATGGAAGACGGAGGGCCGTCTGCTTCCTGAAAACGAAGCTCGGCGAGCAGCCAGCGATTTTTGGACAACGGCCGGGGACATTCCTGGTTTATTCGTTGTGGAGGCGCTCGCCGCGGCGAGCAGCCCGCAGCTGACCCATTCGACCGACTCTGATCAGGCTCCGCTGCCGCCACAGATCCACCGCAGTTTTACTGAGATCCTCCTCGAAACGTTTCGGATTTATCGCGAAGGGTTCCCCCAGTTTCTTGGTCTTGTCCTCATCGTCGCCGCGCCCTCGATCTGCGCCCAACTAGCAAATTCCATATCGGGCGCGTCACCAAATGTGGAGCTGGATTTTCGCACATTCATCGTCGCAGTCTTCGGCTTTAGCATGTTGCTTCTCGGACTGGCGATGTGGCCTGTCTTTGTCGCCGGTATTCAAATTCTCACGGCGGAGTTGTCTGCGGGTCGCGAGGCAAGGCTCTTCCAGCTTTTCCCACGGATCTTAAAGTTTTGGCCGCGGGTAGCGATGCTCTGCATTTTTGTCTACGGCGTTTTCTTTCTGCTGACGTTATTTGGGTTTGGAATAGCGATCATGATTATCGCTGGCGGATCTTCGTTGTTGGTGCCATTTCTCGCGCTGGCATTGCTTGCGCTGCAAGTTTGGATGTTCGGGCGGTTCTTCATCAACGTGCTATTCTGGCAGCAGTTCGCCGTTCTCGAAAACGCCGGCGTCGTCGAATCATTGAATCAAAGCAGAAATCTTGCGCGCAGTGGCCGCGATCTTCCCTGGTTCCAACGCCCGTTGTGGCGCGGCGTCTTGATCTCCTCAATCTGGTTCGCGTTTGTCCTGGCGCTTCAGGTCGGAGCGGAGTGGCACACGATTCAACAATATTTTCACGAACTTACCGCGACGCAGGATCCGCAGGTGCTTCTGCAAAAGATTACCGAAAGCCAGCGAGCTCACGGTTTTGATCTTCTCAGTTTCAGCCTAAATGTGTTGCAACGGATTCTCCAGCCGTTGCTCGGGATCGCCTTTGTCGTGCTTTACTTCGACAGTAACTCCGCCGCTGGAATGGGCTCGAGCCGTCGCGATGTCGACACCGGTGCTTAAGCTTGCTGCGCCGAGACAATCCGCTCGCGATTCCGGGGCAGATTCCCGGGCGCAGCTAAAAACCGTGTTGACGCTTTTCACTGCTCTCCGGCCCCTCCGCGGCTCCGCAGGAGCAGCGGCGCAATAGCCTTAAAGTAACGGCCAATGTAGATAAGGTAGACAATAAATGAAGCAAGCTGAATGCTGATCAACCAAATGTGACCGGCGCGAGCGATGAACAAATCAGGCCACCTCCGAATGGAAAAGGCGCAGCCGAGATTGAGAACAAAGAGCAAAGGTACAAGCGCCCAAATGTTGAGCAGTTGGTCAGCCTCGGCGTGGGCGTAAAGGGTGCGATCGGCCAAGTTGTTCGATTCAGTGATACGCGCGCGGATCAGCCGCATGTCGTAGATGAAAAGCAGCCAAACGACTCCTGCATAGGCGGCGCTCAATTGAAACCACTCCAGAGGACTATCGAGCCGGCTGAACAGAATCGCCTCGCCAAGTGCGCAAGCGACGTAAAAAAAGTTGTGCCCAAACTCGAGAGGCCATTTGATCAACGTAAGTGTGTGAATGATTGACCGTGACCAAAAGATAAAGATCACGCACAGACCAGCGGCAACATAGAGAAAATTCTCCCAATGCCGCGCCGACATCGACACGCGCGCATTATCTGTTAAGAAAAAAAGCGCAACGCCCTGGATGATGCTGACGAGAGTCAGCTCAATGTTAACGACGGTCGAATCAAGCTCGCGGCGGCTCTCGCTTGGCGGATTCACCAGGCGAGTGGTAATCGCTCGACAATCAAGATGTCAAGCTGTCGGTCAGGAGCCTCAGGGGTCCAAACAAGCCACGAGCCGGTTGCTGCAGAAGGCTATAACCACGTCGCTGCCTGTCGCGCAAGAGCCGCGCGACGTTCACCTCAGCGGGCCAGAACGACGTCTTTTTTTGTCCAGGTATGGACTTGGCGGCAATGGGGGCAGGTGAATTTGGGCGTCTTGACTTTAGCTGCGGCCCAGAGTTGTTCGTCGATGGTTTGACCGGTCGGCGTCAGTTTCGCCGTGGAAGGACACCGTACGAGCAACCGTTTAATGACCGGTCCGGTTTTTACTTTCCGTGGCGAAGCAGTTGCGAAAAATTTCATCTTTAATTTCTTTCTATGCGAGCCGATAAACGATGCGGGCCTTGTCGATATCGTAAGGAGACATTTCGAGTTTCACGCGGTCGCCAACCGTAAGGCGAATAAAACGTTTGCGCATTTTTCCCGAAATATGCGCGAGCACGAGGTGCTCGTTTGCCAGCGCGACACGAAACATTGTGCCGGGAAGAACCGACAGGATTGTCCCTTCCACTTCAATAGCTTTTTCCAAGCCCATATTTTGATTTCGCAAGCCGGCCCTCGAAATCTTTCCGGGGGCCGGCTGCACGATTGTTTACCGGCGAAAATTGGCGTACGGCCGACGGTTATTGCCAGACGGGCGCGGGCGCTCTTCGCGCGGGCGCGCTTCGTTGACTGACAAAGCACGGCCGCCGATTTCCTTGCCGTTGATTGCCGCCATTGCGGCATTGGCTTCAGTCGTCTCGTTCATCGTGACGAATGCAAAGCCGCGGGACTTGCCCGTCATGCGATCCATCATCAGCGCTACTTCGGCGACTTTGCCATGTTGTTCGAAAAGATCCTGAAGATCGTTCTCGGTAGTCTCAAAGGAGAGATTTCCTACGTATAGTTTCATTGTGATTTGGTGTTGGAAAATAACTGCCAGCTACAGAGCCGTTCCCGAGAATCGGATTTCAAATCACCACTGAGAAAGTCTCAACTGACGATCTACCACGCAACGAACAGAACAGAACTAATCCAATAAGTCGCCATTATCGCCTGCTTTGGCCAAAACGCAAACGAAGCTTTGCCGTAACGCTCACCCGCCCCAGGTGCCTTCGGCTTCACGACATGCGGTCAAATGTTCTGTGTTGACTATGCAAACTGCTTCGGACGGCTTCCAATTGGGCTTCTTTCTCGAACTCCACAAACAAATATTTATCCACCAGAATTCTCGCACTCGTATTTAGTTGCATTACCTCTCGATAGACTTGCTGGCGCAGCGCCATCGGAGCGCTGCCTGGTTCCCGTATGCTTTTGCGATACGTCCACCAGCTCGCGAGCCAGATAAAGGGGTAAGCAAAAGGCAGAAGGACTAACGAAGTCGTTTTGGGATAGGTGAAAATAATCCGCTTGATCTTGAAACCAGATAATTTCGCCAGCAGCCGCAGTCTTTGTATTCCGATCAGAAAAATGTGTCCGAGGTAGATCTCACTGGCGAGCGAGGGAGCAGCCATCCAAACGGAGTCTGCTTCATTGGCGGGCATCATTTTAGGGAAATATTCGGTTTCGAACAGAAAATGACTTAGACGGGACTGGAGGTTCGAATAATTGGGCGTGGTGATAAGCAGCGAGCCGTCCTCTTTGATGACCCGGTTGAATTCTTGAAACACCCGGTACTGATCGCTGAAATGCTCGATGCCCTCCTGGCAAACCAGAACGTCGGCAAAATTGTCGGCTACCGGAATGCCTTCCATGATGTTGGCCCGCTCGCAGGTCAATCCATCCACCTTGAAGTATTCGGGAAACAAATCATAAGCGTGCACGATGGCCCCAGTTTCCTTCAAGATTCGCGAGGTGACGCCAGCGCCCGCCGGAGCATCAATTACCACTTTGTTTTTGAACTTCGGCTGATTCTGCCGAATGAACAGTTTGACGTGATACTTGATGCTATTCGTGTTGTCCTCGTACTCCATCTGAGGTCGCTATGATATGAGGGAGCGGTTTGCGAAATGTTCAAGTGCAGATTTCGATTGTCGATCTTTCGAACCGAAATCCTCGGCCAATCAAGTGCGTGCCTGGAGGGATTCGAACCCCCAACCTTCTGATCCGAAGTCAGAAGCTCTATCCGGTTGAGCTACAGGCACTGCGACAATGTTAAAAAGTTACAACGTTAAATCGGCAGAAGCTCTTCCATTGTAACGATGTAAATCTTTTAACAATTTTAGCATCGCGAAGTCGGGTGGCCGACGGGACTCGAACCCGCAACAACCAGAACCACAATCTGGGGCTCTACCATTGAGCTACGGCCACCATCCCTTTCGCGCCGAGCCGAAAGTTTAAGATTTGAATTTCGCTTTGCAAAGAGAAAGGGCTCGCTTTTTGTCGCCGGCTTCCCTAATTCTCAACGTCCGTGGGACGAAAATTTCCCCCAAGCCAGATTATCACTACGTCTCATCGTTGCATGAGGCGAATCGGTTTGGTTCTGCTCGCAGGCTTTTTTTTCCTCCCGACTACAAGTTCTCTCTCCGCGCCGCAGGACGATCCGAGCGAAATTTTTCTTAAGGCTTATTTGTCGGCGCAACAGGGCGAGAAGCTGGAGCACGAAAACCGGTTTAAAACCGCACTGGCCAAATATCGATTTGCCGGAAGCTTGATTGAGGAATTGCGTAAATCGCACGCTGACTGGCAGCCCGCCATCGTGGAATATCGTGGCCGTAAAATCAGCGAAGGCATCCTGCGAATTCAGGACAGGATGTCGAGGCAAAATGAGCTGGCCACAGGTGCAAAACGGTTACCGGAAATTGTTCCCTCACTGCCTGAGACTGAGGGAGGCTGGTCTGAACCCGGGCCCGAAGCCGTTGCGCCGCAAGGAACCGGAACGATTGCCCAAGACTCGAGCGATGCCGCGATTAAGGAAGCAACAAAAAAATTGCGCGGCAAGGTCGATCAACTGCAAGATGCACTTGAAAAATCGCGCAGCGATCTGGAGACCGCGCGAAAGGAAAAAGAACTCGTAAACGCGCGGCTGAAGGACACAGCTTCCAAGCTCGAGCAAGCACAAAACCAAATCGAGAAATCGAGGAAATCAGAGCGCCAGGCTCGTGATCAACTCGCACAAGTTGAGGATTCGTTGAAAGCGCTCCAGGCATCGCGAGACAATGGCGCGAAGGAAGAGCAACAATTACGTGCAGAGGTCGCCCATCTGAAAGACGCCGTTGCGGCCGCAGAAGAGGCACGCGTGACGGCGGAAAAGCAAAGGGGCGAGACCAACACAAAATTCGCCGAGGCAAGCAGGCAAATCTCTGCTCTTTCACAGGAACGCGACGAAGCGCTCGCTCAATTGCAGGGGATGAAGGAAGCGGAACAACGGCTCCAGGCGCTCCTCGCCGAGAACAGCGATTTGAAACAAAAGCTGGCAAATGCGGAGGAAAAAGTGCGTGAATTTGGCAAGGATGCGCCAAAAAACGCGGATGAACTTGCCGGGGTAAAACGGCAGGTGGCAGAACTTCAGCGGCAACTGGCCGAAACTCAGAAGCAAAATCAATATTTCGCGGCCCGCGTTGCCGAGCTTCACGTTCTACTGGATGAAACCAGCATCCAGCTTCAGAACTCGAAGCTCACCGTCGGAAACAGCGAGGACACGGCACAGCTGGCTAAGGAAAACGACCTCCTGCGAAATATCATTGTACGCGAACGCCAGGAGGAAGCGCGTCGTTATCAGGCAAAGGAGCGGATGCTGGCGGAGTTGGATAAATTGAAGATTAGATCGGACGCGTTGAACAAGCAGATCGAATTCCTTGCACAGCCAATCACAAAATTGAGCAGCGAAGAGCTCGCCCTGCTGCGCCAGCCAGTCATCTCCGTTTCCGATCAGAACCCCGGCATATTGAAGGCGAGCTTTATTTTCGCCAAAAAATCCTCGCCAAATCCCGATAAGATGCTGGACCCAGGCGCCAAGGAAGGATCGGCTCGTGACAACGGTGAGACGCCAACGGATAGGTCGAGCGACGCCACCGGACCGGGTGACTTTAAACCGGAAGTGCCAGATGATTTGCTCAATATTGCACGGGCGGCGAAAGAGAGTTTGGATCAGGGCAAATATCGGGCGGCCGAAAATCAATATCAGCAAATCCTGGCTAAGAGCCCAAAAAACCTTTACGCGCTTTCAAACCTTGGCGTGGTTTACCTTCATAACGGCAAGTTTCGCTCAGCGGAATCGACCCTGAAAAAGGCTCTGACGATTTCGTCCAATAATGAGTTTTTGCATACAACGCTTGGAATTGTTTATTATCGGCAATCCAAGTTCGACGACGCCCTTACCGAGTTGACTCAGGCAGTCGAGATTAATCCGAAGAGCGCTACCGCTCGCAATTATCTGGGTGTTACCGCGAGCCAGAAAGGGCGACTTCAAGAAGCCGAAAAGGAAATACTTCAGGCTATCGCAAACAATCCTGATTACGCAGACGCCCATTTTAATCTGGCGGTCATTCTCGCCACGACGCGCCCCGCTTCGAAAGAATTAGCCAAACGACACTACGCCAGAGCCACTGCGCTCGGCACCCAGCCCGATCCGTCACTTGAGAAATTGTTGCAGTGACAACAAGATCAGTATCGAATTGTTGCGTTAATTCGGAGCAGACACGCCCCGCTCTCTAAATGCGATTTCTTCGCGCTTTCGCAATTGGCGTAATCACCGCCGTCATCGGAATGTCCGAAACCTGGTCCGACTGGATACTGGCCACGCAACGCGCAGATCTTCCTCCTGTTCCAGGGCCTGAAAGAATCGCCGTCCGCTTTCGCGTCCGCCCGGTTGATAACTAACCCTGTAGCGGCGGTCTGCGACCGCCGCATGATTCAATTTTCAGCGTGAGACCATTTCTTACAGCCAATTGGCGCTATCTCGCGATGCTGAATTACGTCGTCGGTCCGCGTCTGATCCGACCGCTTGTTCCGCCAGGAACCGAGATCGATTACGAAAATAACCAAACGTTTGTGAGTATTGTTGGCTTTCTCTTTCTCGAGACGCGTCTGCTCGGGCTTCCAATTCCGCTGCATCGGAATTTCGAAGAAGTGAACTTGCGCTTCTACGTTCGAAAAAAATCGGCTGACACGTGGCGGCGCGGTGTCGTCTTTATTCGCGAGCTTGTGCCGCGACGCGCCATCGCGCTGGTCGCCCGCGCATTTTACGGGGAAAACTATGTCGCTCTTCCGATGAAGCACGACGTCGAGCACGTCGATCTTTGTTTAAACGTAGAGTATTCCTGGCGACGCGGGAGAAAATGGGAATCGCTCAACATGACTGGAACCGGCGAAGCCCAACCAATCCCAGCCGGTTCACATGCCGAATTCATTACCGAGCATTATTGGGGTTACACCTGTGTGCGCGACGGATGTAGCGAATATCGAGTGGAACATCCGCGCTGGAAAATCTGGAACGCGACCAACTTCAAATTCGACGCAGACGTCACGGCTCTTTATGGCGAACAGTTCGCTGAAACGTTAAGTCAGCCGCCGCGCTCCGCGTTCATTGCCGATGGTTCGCCGATCGAGATCTGGAGGCGAGAAATATTGTAGGGCGGCTGTGTCAGCCGCCAGCGTCTCTGCGGCAGCACAAACGGCAGAATCCCGTCGTCCTTGTAAATATCGATCTCGATGGGCGTATCGATGCGTAATTTCACCGGCAGCGATTTTTTGCTTCTCTAGACGGAATTGCTTGATCTATGATGACAAAACAACAACCGAAAGGAACCCCATGAGTATTCAGTCCCTGAATACACAAGCAGCCTTGGCTCGTGTCGGCGCTGTTGCTCCTGACCCTGGCCGGCGTATTCGTCACCCGGACTGCCTTCGCGAGGTTTCGACAAGCCGATGCCGATTTGGGGCTGGCCCGCACCGCCCGCGACACCGTTGATTATGAATGGTCCCTTTCGCCTGCCAGCAAGCGCCGACAAAGCAATCAAAGCGCTATTTCAGCATCTGCACCAGGGAGGCATGGGGCCATGTTTTGATCGCGCTCATGGACGCCCTGCCGCCACAAAGCAAGCCCGATGCTGAATTGATGGACCGCGCGCGAGTGCTCGACAGACATTACATTCCTACCCGGTACCTAAACGGGTTCGAGCGCGGCGCGCCGGTCGATTTTTACTCGCAAAAAGACGCCGATGAGGCAATCGCACATGCGGAGGCGATCCTTGGATTCTGTCGAAATCAAATCGGTTGATGCGGCGCGCGTTCGCCGCTGCATGGACGATTATGCCGCCCAATTGCTGGCGACAAATCCCGCAGTGGAGGAGATCGTGGTCTTCGGTTCGTTCGCGGACGATACGTATGCGCCGGGAAGCGATCTGGATGTCTTCATCATTCTCGCCAGCGACAAAAAACCGCCGCGCGACCGGATTCCAGATTTTTTTCCCTGTGGCTTTCCAGTTCCGATGGACGTTTTCCCCTTCACCCGAGCGGAGATGGCGGAGCTGGATTCATCGCCATTGCTGGACGCGGTCAGAAGAAGTAGCTGGCGCTATCGCAGAAGTCAGGGCTTATTTGGTGTGAATTAGTGCAATTCGTGTCTGCTCATCACCAACTGCCGGAGCGCAAATCTGCGACCGAGCGAGCCGAAAACACCGAAAGTTGACGAGGTGGTAGCATTTCGCTACTTTAAAGGGCATGAGTCAACCGGTGAAGTTGTCAGACAACCTGGTACTCGATGCGCGCTTGGTTGCAGATGCTGCCAAGCGATCTATCGCCGGGCAAATTGAGTTTTGGGCCGCGCTTGGTCGCGCAATCGAACCTCTCTTGCGAACGCCGGAGGTTCTCGCGCTCCAGAAGGCCGGTGAACACAAGCCGCTTTCTGCTTGTTTGGAAGACGTGGACGCGCCTGCCGGACGGCGGCGTGTCTCAAAATACCTGCGCACTCGACCGTTCCCGCACTACGAACAGGAAGGCGGTCACCTTGTTCGCATCGACAAAGACGGCACCCGCACAGCCGGCCGATTCGTGAACCGCCAGTTCCAGCCGCTTCGCCGCTGGGCTAAGAAGTAAATGCATCCGATCCTGGATGCGCGGCCAATTATTGTCGCGCTCGCGGGGCCGAACGGTGCCGGCAAAACGACGTTTTACAATGCGCACCTGCGGTCGAGCGGCCTCCGGTTCATCAATGCTGACGATATCGGATCGGAAATGGACATTGATGCGTATGAGGCAGCAGCCGTGGCGAATGCTGTCCGCCTTGAACTGTTCAGACAACGGGAGAGCTTCGTATTCGAGACGGTCTTCTCCGATCCGGTCGGCGACAAAGCGACCTTCCTGAAAAATGCGGCTGATTCCGGGTACGCAGTGGTGCTCTGTTACATCGGGGTTGCCGACGCCGCTGTCTCCGCTGAGCGCGTAGCGATGCGTGTCTCGCAAGGCGGGCATGATGTTCCTCCCGAGAAAGTGGCAAGCCGATTCGCGCGGACGCTGGCGAATCTCAAGGCAGCGATCGAGCGGCAGCTAGAATCGCCGCTGGAGCAAAAACTTATTTCCCGGCGAGCAACTGCCGCAGCACGAACGGCAGAATCCCGCCGTGTCGGTAATAGTCGATCTCTATCGGCGTGTCGATCCGCAGCTTCACTGGCACCGAGCGTTTTTGCCGATCTTTGTCTTCGATCTCCAGCGTTACCGTTTGCCCCGGCTTGATTGCATTCGACAACCCGATGATCGAAAAGATTTCCGAACCGTCGAGTCCAAGCGATTGCGCGCTTGTCCCATCAGGAAATTGCAACGGTAACACGCCCATACCAACAAGATTCGAACGATGGATCCGCTCGAAACTCGCCGCCACTACAGCTTTCACACCCAACAAACGCGTTCCTTTTGCTGCCCAGTCACGCGACGAACCGGTGCCGTACTCATGACCAGCCAGAATGACCAACGGAGTTTTCGTTTCTGCATACTTCATCGCCGCGTCGAAGATCGACATTTGCTCGCCGCTCGGTTGATGCAATGTGACTCCGCCTTCTGTTCCGGGCACCATTAGATTTTTGATCCGCACATTGGCGAATGTCCCGCGTGTCATCACCAGATCGTTCCCCCGCCGGCTCCCGTAACTGTTGAAATCGGCGTGCGCGATCCCGCGCGAAACCAGATATTGCCCCGCTGGTGACGTTGCCTTGATCGCGCCGGCCGGCGAAATGTGATCGGTCGTGACCGAATCGCCGAAAATCCCAAGTGGAACGAAATTCCCTCGAGCACGGGCGACATGTACCAATGGGATGAGAAGAGCGATTACATTCACGAGCCGCCGTTTTTCCAGAATTTCTCGATGGAGCCCGGACAAATTGAGGAAATCCGCCCCGAGCGCTCACTTGGGAT
>WNGF01008574.1_pt1 | contig 11992 bp, 8 predicted proteins | sample 5400641 | NCBI WGS metagenome assembly WNGF01 (sample SAMN13153371, study PRJNA577476) | soil metagenome | isolation source: 80 cm soil or saprolite under grassland replicate 2 | place: USA:California | collected 2016-06-15 | reverse complement strand
GGCGGCCGACTGCGACGACGAGCGGGCGCGCCGCCTTCGCAATGGCGTGCGAGGAGCGGTGGCGCTCTCCCTTCCTCTTGAGAGTCACCTGAACGTCTCCCTGGTGCGGTCCGCCGCGAAGAAAATAGTGGCGAACGAGCCCGTTGAAGTTGTACGGGGCCGCCGTCCCGGCGTAGACCTCCGTGCTCACGACTTCGGGCAGCGCGTGGAGCGCGTCGGCCATCTCGGCGAGCGCGCGGTTGGCCGTCTCGAGTGTCGTCCCCTCCGGAAAATCCACGACGACCTGGAACTCGTTCTTGTTGTCGAAGGGGAGCATCTTGACGTGAACCGCGCCGAGCGGCACGAGGGCCATCGCCGCCAGAAGGAGCACGCCGATTACGGCGAAGAAGACGAGCCGGACCCGGCCCCGTCCTTCGGTCACAAGCGGTGTCATCGCGCGGCGGTAGAGGCGCGCAAGAGTCCCCCTTTGCGCCTCGGAGCCGCCGTGGGCCGCGGCGGGCGCGTGGCGGAAGAGGATCCGCGCCGCCCAGGGCGAGATGGCGAACGCGACGGCGAGCGAAAAGAGCATCGCCGCCGAGGCCCCGATCGGGATCGGCCGCATGTAGGGGCCCATCAGCCCTCCGACGAAGCCCATGGGGACGATCGCCGCGATGACGGCGAAGGTCGCGAGCACCGTCGGGTTGCCGACCTCGTCGGTCGCTTCGACCGCGACCGCGGCGAGCGAGCGGCCGCGCGCGTCGGGCAGGCGTAGGTGCCGGACGATGTTCTCGACGACGACGATCGCGTCGTCCACGAGGATTCCGATCGAGAAGATGAGGGCGAAGAGGGTGATGCGGTTCAACGTGTAGCCGAGGAGGCCGAAGACGAAGAGCGTCAGGGCGAGCGTGACCGGCACGGCGAGCAGAACGACGCCCGCCTCGCGGCGTCCGAGCGCCAGGGCCATCAGGAGCGCGACGGAGAGGGTCGCGAGGCCCATGTGCTTCAGGAGCTCGTTCGACTTCTCCGACGACGTCTCGCCGTAGTCGCGCGTGACGGTCGTCGAGACGTCGGAGGCGAGGAGCTTCCCGCGAAGGACGGCCAGCTTCTTCTCGATCGCGCGGACGACGGCGATGGCGTTGGCTCCGCGGCGCTTGGAAACAGACAGGGTCACCGCCGGAGACCTCCCGGCCAGCCCCGGCTCGCCGTGGGTCACGTAGGTCGAAGGCTTCTCCGGCCCGTCCACCACGCGCGCGACGTCGCCCAGCCGGACCGGCCGCCCGCCGCTCACGGCCACGACGACGGAGGAGAGCTCCTCGGCCGACCGGACGAATCCGCCGGCTTCGACCAGGACTTCACGGCCGTCGGCGACGAGAGGGCCCGCCCGCTGGCGGCTGTTGGCGGCGGCGATGGCCGGGCGCACCGCGCCGGGAGCGAGGCCCCGGGCCGCCAGGCGGGCCGGGTCGAGCTCGACGCGGAATTCCCGGCGCAGGCCGCCGATGAGCGCGGTGTCCGAGACCTCCGGGATCGTCTTGATCTCGTTCTCGACCTCCGCGGCGACCTGACGCAGCGTCGCCGCGTCCTGCGTGCGGCTCCAGAAGGTCAGGGCCCAGATCGGGACATCGTCGATGGACCGCGGTTTCACGAGCGGCGGGGGCAGGTCTTTCGGCCACCGGTCGGCCAGGGCGTCGAGCTTGCCGCGCACCCGCACGACCGCGCGGTCCGGATCCTCTCCGACGCGGAAGCGGACGACGGCGAAGCCGCGGCCCGGAGAGGAGGTCGAGTAGACATACTCCACGCCGGGGATCGACCAGAATTCCTTCTCGAGGGGCGCGATCAGGCTCCGCTCGACCTCGACGGCCGAGAAGCCGGGCGCGGCGGCGAAGACGTCGATCATGGGCACCTTGATCTGCGGCTCTTCCTCGCGCGGCGTGATGACGATGGCGAGCGCCCCGAGCGCCAGAGCGAACAGGACGAGCAGAGGCGTCAGCTTCGACTCGATGAAGGCGCGTGCCAGCTTCCCGGTGATGCCCAGGGGCCGGCGCTCGAGCCCGAGGCGGGTCTTCGGATCGAGGGTCACGACGACACTCGCGTGCCCGCCTCGAGGTCCGCGGGCGGATCGAGGACGACCCGCTCGCCGGCTTGCAGGCCCGAACGGACCTCGACCGAACCGCCGGCGCGGCTGCCGGTCCGAACGTAACGCAGCGCCACGCGCCCGTCGGGCCCGACGGCCCAGGCGATCTCGAGGCCTCCACGCGCGACGACGGCCCTCTCGGACACGAGCAACCTCGGTGCCGCGGGACCGGCGAGAAGGAGGCGCGCGAAGGAACCGATCGGCGGCTCTTCTCCCGCCGGCAGGTCGACGCGAACCGTGCGCCTCCGCGTCGAGGGATCCACGGCCCCGACGACCTCCGCCACGTGGCCGGTGATGGTCCGGCCGCCGATCACGACCTCGAGAGCGTCGCCGGGCTTGACGAGCGCCGCTTCCGCCTCGCCGGGCGCGGCTTCGACGCGGCGGCCCGACGCCGAGGCGAGGCGCACGAGCGGCCGGCCTGGCTCCGCCAGATCTCCCGGCGAAACCATCTTTTCGACGACGACGGCGTCGAAGGGAGCCACCAGCGCCGCCTGCGCGCGATCAGTCTCCGCGCGCCGGGCCAGAGCCTCCGCCGACGCGACCGCGGCGGACGCCCCAGCTTCGTCCTGCGTCGCGCGGTCGAGCTCCATGGCGGCCGCAGCGCCGCGCTCGGCGAGTCTCTCGAAGCGGGCGCGGTTCTTCTTCGCCAGGGCGAGCGACGCCTTCGCGGAATCGAGCGCGGCCCGTGCGCCCTGGAGGGCGGCGTCGGTCTCCCGCGCTTCGAGCCGGACGAGGACCGTTCCCGCGCGCGCCGTCTGTCCCGGCACCGCGGCGACCTCCGCGACCGGCGCGGAGAGGCGGCTCGAGAGGACCGCCTCGCGCCTTCCGACGACGACGCCGTCGATCTCGATTCGGCTCGCGGCCGTCTGCCGCACGACGGCAGCCGTTTCGAGCGTGCGCACCGGCGCGGCCGTCTGCGCCGCTTCCTTCTTCGCGCAGGACGTCGCGGCGAGCGCGGCGGCGAGCAACAATGCAATCCGCTTCATGGGTTCTCCTCGCCTTCGGGAGGCAGGCCCAGGGCCAGCCTCAGATTCGTCTCCGCCGTCAGCCTGTCGGACCTCGCTCCCGACGCGCCCAGACGGGCGCGCAGCTCCGCGGCGCGGGCCTCGAGCAGGTCCGAGAGCCTCGCGGCGCCCTCCTCGTAACGCGCCTGCTGGATCTCGCGCGCGCGGCGAGCCGACGCCTCGGCCTCACCAAACGCCGCCAGACGAGCCTCCGACGCCGCCAGCGCCGCCCGCGCGGAGGTGACCTCCATCTGCGCCGCGCGGCGGGTTTCGAGTGCCAGAGCCTGCGCCGACAGCGACGCGGCGCGCGCCTCCGCCACTTTCGAATCGATCGCTCCGGAGGTAAAAAGCGGGACCCGGAATCCCCCGAAGACCGAGGCGGAATCGCCCCAGTGGTCTCCCGGGCGCGGGGCGTGCGTCTCGTAGCGCCCCTGTACCGTCAACGCAGGCAGGCGCGCGGCCGAAGCCGCCTTCTGCGCGTCGCGGGCCGCCTTCGCCGCAAGCTCCGCCGCGGCGACATCGTCCCGCTCGGCCGGGGCGAGCGAGGGAATCAGGCGGGGCGCCGGAAGGTCGGCCAAAGGCCGCCGCGCCGCCTCCGGACCGATCAGTACCGCGAGGTCCGCGCGCGCCTTTTCGAGAGCGAAGCGCTGGCCGGCGGTTTCCGCGCGAACCTCCGCGAGGGCCGCCCGAGCGCGCGCCGGGTCCGCCGACGTCGTCAGGCCCTGCTCCTCGAGCGATGCGGCGATCTCGACGTCCCTGCCCGCGTCCGCCTCGCGCTCTGCCAGCAACGCGAGCGCTTCCTGCGCGCGCCGCGCCGCCGCGAAGGCCAGGACAGCCTGAGACACGGAGGTGTCCCGGGTCCGGCTCGCCGTTCGCTCCGATGCGCGCGCAGCGCCACCCGCGGCCCGTGCCTCGTTCCGGGCCGAGCCGAAGAGGTCCACATTCCACGCCGCCGAGAGGGCTCCGTTCCAGTCGCGCGTGAAGCCAGGATGATTCGGGTCGGACCCGAAGAAGCCCTCGGCCGAGAAGCGCTCCTGTTTGAGCGCCAGTCCGAAGGCGTCAACCGGATCGTTGGTGGAAAGAAATCCGACATCGAGCGTCAGCGTGGGCCCAAGATGAGACCGCGCGACGGATTCCCGCGCCCGCGCCCGTTCTGTCTCGGCCCGCGCCCGCGCCACGGCCGGAGCCTCTCCGGCGGCGAGCGCCGCGGCCTCGCGCACGGTCAGCGCTTCCGGCGCCAGTGCCGCGGAGACGGCCAGCAGCAGACTCGGCATCAGCATCGTACTTGACTATATAGCTATGTAGTTATATAGTCAAGCCCCATGACACGCTCTTTCTGGGCTGCCGTCGCCGGGGAATTCGGTTACGCTGCCGGCATGGCGCCTCCTGCCCGTCTCTCCGAGCGGACCCGCGAGCTGATGGCCGCCCGCTTCCGCGCGCTGGGTGAGCCGACGAGGTTAAAAATCCTCGAGAGGCTCTTCCGATCGCCCGCCTCCGTCGGGGAGATCCTGGAGACCGTGGGCGGGACGCAGGCCAACGTCAGCAAGCACCTGGGCGTCCTGCGGTCCGGCAGACTCGTCCGTGGGCGCAAGGACGGAAACCGGACCGTTTACTCGATTTCGGATCCCGCCCTCGAGCGCATCTGCGCCGTCGTCTGCGAAGCGGTCAGCCGCGAAGCCCAAGCCGAAGCCAGGGCCGTATCCGCGACTGCGACTCGAAGGCGGCCCGCGTAGCCGGACGATCGACTCGATCGCTTGATCCCCCGCTCTCCCTTCCAGAGGGGATAATGAGGCTCAAGCATGTCGACCCTTCCGCGAAGCGAGCGCGCGTTCGGCTTTACTTCGCCACCTCCGCGCGTCCGGCTCGTTCACGCGTTCGAGAGGCCGTTCGAGAACGTGGTCGCGACGGCGCGGACGTGCTACTCCTCGAAGGGGATCATCACGGAGGACCAGGCGTCGGCGAAGCCGGAGCGGCGGGACGCGCTGGCCAAATCTATCTACGCGGCCGGGCACCACACGACCTTCCAGCACGCGCACTTCCAGTTCGCGCTGGAGAATGTGTCGAGGCAGTTCCTCTGGAGCTTCCTGCACAGCCATCCCTTCTACAACTCCGAGCAAGTCTCGCAACGGTACGTCGAGGTGAAGGGGGGCAACTACGCGGTGCCGCCAATGGGGCCGGCGGAGCGCGACATCTTCGAGAGGACGGCGCTTTCCCAGCAGGCGGCCTACGAGCGGCTGACGCAGCTCCTGACGCCGCTCGCTGGCGAGCGCTACTTCGGCATTTTCCCCGGACGCACGCGGGGAGACGGGCGAAAGAAGTTCGGGGGGGCAGTCCAGAAGAGAGCGCAGGAGATCGCACGGTACGTCCTGCCGGTCGCGACCTTCGCGTATCTCTACCACACGGTCTCCGGCATCACGCTCTTTCGCTATTGGCGCCTCTGCGAGTCCTTCGACGCGCCGACGGAGCAGCGCGAAGTCGTGGGACAGATGGTCGAAGAGGTCCTCCGCCACGACCCGCTCTACGGGGCGGTGCTCCAGGACCCGCTTCCTCTCGAAGAGACTCCCGAGTTCGCGATCTTCCAGTCGCTCGCGGGAGCGCGGTCAGCCGGAGGAGACTTCCGTCGCGAGTTTGACGAGGATCTCGGCGGCAGAGTGTCGCGGCTGGTGGACTGGAAGGCCAATAACGAGGAAATACTCGCCTCGTCCGTCCGCGAGATCCTGGGACTCGCCCGCGCCGCGCTCTCCGACGACGAGGCGATTCGGCTGGTGCTCGATCCCGCCAGGAACCGGCTGCTCGGTGAGACGCTGACGCTGACGACGCACGGGAAGCTCTCGCGCGCGCTCTTCCACCCGTCCTACACGTTCCGCAAGAAGCTCTCGCACACGGCCGACAGCCAGGACCAGCGCCACCGCATGACGCCTGCATCGCGGCCGGCCCTTCCGGCATATCTCTCGGAGGAGCCCGACTACGTCGTCCCCATGCTCGTCGCCGACGTGCCCGAGGCCGAGGATCTCTACCGCTCGACGATGCGGGAGACCTGGGACGCAATCAACGACTTGCGCTCGCGCGGCGTGGCCGACGAGTACGCGGCATACCTCCTGCCCAACGCCGTCGCCCTCCGCTTCACCGAGTCGGCGGATCTCTTGAACCTCCACCACAAGTTCGCCATGCGCCTCTGCTACAACGCGCAGGAGGAAATCTGGCGCGCGTCGCTCGACGAGGCCCTCCAGATCCGCGAGGTCAACCCGAGGATCGGCCCCTGGCTCCTGCCTCCCTGCACCCTGCGGCATCTGGCAGAGGTGCGTCCCGTCTGTCCCGAGGGGGACCGCTTCTGCGGCGTCGTGGTCTGGAAGCAGGATGCGACGGAGTACGTGCGCGCCCTCTAGTCTGCTGCTGTCATCTGAGTTCGCCGACGCGCCAAGCCGCTATGGCGACGGCGCGCAGCGCGAAGGAAGCGACGAGAGATCTGCTCCACAAATGCCGGGAAGTAGGGGGCAGATCCCTCGCTTCCTCCTTCGCTAAAGCTTCGGAGGACGGGTCGCTCGGGATGACAGCTCCCCTGTAACGGCCTTCAGCGTTTCCGGACGGGTTTCCTCGCCGCCCCGGCGACGGCCGCTGCGGCCGCCTGTCCCAGCTCCCGTGAGCGAGCGGTCGCGACTTCGACCGCGTCCATCAGGATCGCCCGCAGTCGGTTTCTTTCCAGACTGTGCAGCGCGGCAATCGCCGTTCCTCCCGGCGACGTGACGGAGTCTTTGAGAACGCCGGGGTGGGTCTTCAACTCCTCGGCCATCCTCGCCGCCCCGACCAGCGTTTGAATCGTAAGGGCCGTTGACACGTCGCGGGAGAGCCCCACGCCCACGCCCGCGTCGGACAACCCCTCGATGATCTGGAAGACATACATCGGACCCGATCCGCTCAGGCCGGTCACGGCGTCCAGTTGGTATTCGGGCAGCTCCACGACGAGGCCGATCGACTCGAAAATGCGGCGCGCGTCGGCGAGGTGTACGGGCCCCGCGTGCCGGCCCGCGCAAAGGACGGTCGCGCTTGCCCGCACGACCGCGGCCACGTTCGGCATGGCTCGGACGATCGGGACCGAACCCCCGAGAGCCGCCTCGATGCGGGAGGTCGGAAAGCCCGCGGCGATTGAGATCAAGAGCGCGTCCCGGCGGAGGGCGGGCCGGATCTCCTCGAGCACAGACTCCAGGATTTGAGGCTTCACAGCCAGAATGACGATCTGGGCCTGCCGCGCGGCCTCGTCGTTTCTGTCGGTGACGGCGACACCCAGCTCGGACGCCAGCGCCGCGCACTTCGGAGGCTTGGGGTGCGAGGCGATCAGGTTCTCCTTCGTTCCCCACCCCGAGGCGAGGATGCCCCGCAGGAGTGCGGTCCCCATGTTCCCCGCCCCGATCACCGCAATCTTCTTGGCGACCATTTCAGCCCCCTCTCCTCAAGATGATTATGACTGTGCCTGGAGTTCACCTCATCGGCGTTTCACCGAGAGGGTCAGCGTGAAGCGAGCCACGGGCTCGGAGCCGAGGAGCCTGGGGACCGTCGCGATAACCCGAACCGGCAAATTCTCCCGCTCACCCGAGGCGGCGGCCTTCTCGACGAGATTCAGGATTTCGCGACCCTGATCCACGACGAAGTGGACATCGTCCTCGGCGCGCTTGACGAACTCCGCCCACATGTCTTTGAAGATGACGGCGATCCTGCCGCCGGTCTTGCGCGACGCGTTCAAGGCGATCAACGCGACCGCAGCGTCGGCGCCCGTGCAGAGCGCGCCGAAGTACATCGAACGCAGGTGATTGCGCGTGCGCCAGGAGAGCGGAACGACGATCTCGCAGCGTTCGTCGGTCAGATCGAGGACCCGCGGCCGCACGTAGGAGATCAGCCGGATCTTCGTGAACGCCCAGAGGCGCAGCACCAGCGTCTGCCGGATTCTTTCGAGCCTTCTCAAGCGGAGACAGACTCTACGCCCCAGGAGGCGGACCACGGTATATGCTGGGCGAGGGCATCATGAAGAGAGCGCTCGCGGCCATGATGGTCCTTTTCGCCGTATCGGGCTGCCGCACGACGCGCGTGACCGTTGCCAGGCTCGCGACACCGACTCCGACTCCCGTTCCCGCCAGGCCGGCCGCTGCGCCTCCCCCGACGATCACTCCGATGCCCGTCGTGACGGCGCCTTCCGCTTCACGCTACGACCGTACGCCCGGCGTTCTGTACGAGGAGAAGTCTTCGCCCCTCCCGACGGCGACAGTCACTCCCCGGCCCCGCGAGGCTGTGCCCCCGACTGCCACGCCTGTTCGCCCGACGGCAACCGCGCGTCCGCCGGCGGCGGCCGTCAGGGAGGCCGCGCCTGCCGCACGCTCCACATCCACGCCGGCGCGCCCCGCCGCGACGGCGACACGTCCGGTCTCCACCGCGAAGTCTGTTGCCGTGACGGCAACCTCCGTGCCGCCGACGGAAACCCGAGTCCCTCCGACCGCGACCTCGACGGCAACCTCGACACCCACCTCGACGCCCACCCGGACCGTGTCCGCCCGGCCAACGCCGACTCGCAAGCCAGGCGCCTACTACGAGGGCGAGGACGTCCCCTTCCGCCTCGCGGTGACCTGGACCCCCACGCCCACGCCTCCAAGCAAGCGCCGTTAGTCCGTCGCTCCGCTCCCTCGGCGCGAGGCTCCTCCCTCCGGTTACTCGGGAGACTCCTTGCGCCGCGACCGGGGCTGAGACGAGCGGGGCCGGGCACCCTCGCGCCGCGACCGGGGCCGGAACGACGATCACTCGGACATCCCCTGGGCGATTCAACGAGAATGAGGGCCGTGGAGAACGGCCTCGAGAAGACGCGAGCGCATTTTCGCGCAACCTTCCGGACCAATCCGGCCGACGCTTACCGCGACTGGTTCCGGCTCCAGGAGGAGCTGCGCGAACGGGAAGACGCGGAGACCTCCCGCGCGCTCGCTGAAGACCTCTGGGCGTCTCTCCGTGACTTGCCGTTTGTCGGAGAGGAGGAGCGAGCGCGCTTCTTCCACAACGTCGCGGTTTTCTTCGGAAGCCCGGGCCCGGCCGCGGATCTGGCGCGCGCGAGGAAATGCTTCTCCGTCGCCCTGGCACATTTCCGTGCGCACGAGGAGAGCGGATGGCACGCCCGAGCCCTGCACAACCTCGCAACGTCCCTCTCCAACCTCGGAGAAACGGCCGAGGACCTGGCCGAATCGGTCGCCCTCTTCGAGCAGGCTCTGGAGTGGCGCACACTTGAGCGCGAGATCGCCCGCGGCGTGACTCTCCACAACATGGGAATCGCGCTCCGGAGGCTCGCGCGGCTCGATGCCGAAGGCGCGAGGGAGCACCTGGCGCAAAGCGCCGCCGCGCTCGAGGAAGCGGCTAATATCCGGACTCGCCACGGTCTCGCCGAAGGCCACGCTCTTTCCCTCTTCCATCTGGGCCTCACTCTCGAAAACCTCGAGCGCGCGCAGCAAGCGCAGACCTGCTTCCGTCGCGCCGCCGAAGCCTTCGCCGCCCTCGGCAAGCACGAGTCCGCCGCCATCGCCCGCGAACGATCAGAGCCCGCGTCTGAGCCCTAGCCCGGATAATTCACGGACACCCAGCCGAAGCACGTGCATCTCATTGAGAGATGAATGGGCTGTCGCGCCGATATTGCGCGTTGCCGAGATATACCTTGCGCCCGCGAGAGATTTTTCGTCGGGACGAGGAAGACCGACGACGGTGATGCCGGGGGCATCGCAGAGGAGGTCTGACGAAGTATCCGGCGGAAAAGATCCGCGGGACGGCTGGAGTCGTTCGTGAATTATGCGGGCTAGCCCTCTGGGTTGCCCTTCCCCGTCATCCTGAGCCAAGCGAAGGATCTGCACTCGTCCTTTCCGAAAGTCGAAGAGCAGATCCATCGTCGCTTCGTTCTTCGGGATGACGCCGAACGGCGCGGCTTGCCCGAAGGGCCTTTCTCCGACCTCTGGCTAGCAGCCCGTGGTCACCAGATTTCGCAGCGCTCGGCGCGGACCATCGCGTCGCCGGGCTTGCAGGCGAAGGCCCGGGCGAATTCGGGGAGGTTCGAGGCGGGGGCGATGGCGCGGAAGCGGCCGAGGGGGTGCGGGTTGGTATTGACGATCAGGCGAGCGAACTCCGGGCGGTCGTTGGTGGCCCAGATCCGCGCCCAGGAGAGGAAGAAGCGCTGGTCGGCCGTCAGGCCGTCGATCGGTGGTGGCGAGGGCTTCCCCTGGAGGCTCTTTACGAGAGCGCGGTGGGCGATCGCGAGGCCCCCGAGGTCGGCGATGGATTCCCCGAGTACGAGCTTGCCGTTCTCGTGTAGGTCTCCTTCGACGACATAAGCGTCGAACTGTTTCTCGACACAGCGCGCCCGGGACTCGTAGTTCTTCAGGTCCTCGGGCGTCCACCAGTCGCGCTGATTGCCCTGTGCGTCGAACTTGCGTCCGGCGTCGTCGAAACCGTGCGTCATCTCGTGGCCGATCACCGCTCCGATGCCCCCATAGTTGACCGCGTCGTCCGCGGCCGCGTTGAAGAAGGGGGGCTGCAGGATCCCCGCGGGGAACACGATCTCGTTGCGGGCGGACTGGTAGTACGCGTTGACCGTGGGCGGGCTCATTTCCCAGTCCGTGCGGTCCACGGGCTTTCCGACCTTGGCGAGGTCGCGGCGGAAGTCGAAGACCGACGCGGCAAGGACGTTGGCCGCGTAGGGGCCGCGGGAGACGGCGAGCGGCGAGTAGTCGCGCCACTTGTCCGGGTATCCGATCTTCTGCGCGAAGGCGTCGAGCTTGGCGAGCGCAGCCTTCCTCGTCTCCGCGCCCATCCAGGGCAGACTCTGGAGGTCGTCCCGCAAGGCGGCGACCAGGTTCTTGACCATTCGGTCGGCGCGCTCCTTGGCTTGGGGCGGGAAATGATCGCGGACGTAGATCTTGCCGAGTGCCATGCCGAGGGCCTGGTCGGTCGCGGCGACACAGCGTTTCCAGCGCGGGAGGTTCTCCTCAGTTCCCTGGAGGGTCTTCTGAGTGAAGTCGAAGTCCTCGTCCACGAATTTCTTCGAGAGCGACGGAGCGGCGGCGTGGAGGAGCTGCCAGCGCAGGTAGGTCTTCCAGACCGGGAGAGGCTCGGAGTCGAGGAGACCGTTGACCGCCTCGAAGAACTTCGGCTGCCAGACGTTGACCGTGATTCCTTCGGGGACGCCTTCTCCGCGCAGATAGGCCGTCCAGGAGAACCGCGGAGTGAGCTTCGCCAGCTCCTGCCCGCGATAGGGATGATAGGTGTTGTCCGGATTGCGCCGCTCGACGCGCGTCATCGCGGGAACCGCGAGTTTCGTCTCGAACTCGAGAATCGTCTTCGCCTCTTCCGCGGCCGTCGCAGGCGCGTCTCCGGCAAGCTCCAGCATCTTCGCGACGTGCGCCACGTATTTCGTCCGGAGTCCCTTCGATTCCTCCTCGGACTTCGTGTAGTAGTCGCGGTCGGGAAGACCCAGGCCGCCCTGGAGCGCTGCCGCGATGACCTGGCTCGAGTTCTTACGGTCCTCCTCCGAGCCGAACTGGAAGAGGGCATTGACTCCCCGCTCCTGCAGGCGGGCGATCTCCTCCTGAAGCGAGGCGCGTTCGGCAATTGCGGCGATCCGGTCGAGCTCTCCCTGAAGAGGCGCGATCCCGGCGGCTTCGATGGCGGGCTCATCCATGCAGCTCGCGTAGAAGTCCGCGAGCTTTCTCTCCTCGGAACCCGAGGCTGCCGGCTGTCCCGCCGTCAGCTTCTCCAGGGTCTGGTGCAGGATCTCGCGGTTCCTCTCGTCCAACTCGTTGAAGGCGCCCCAGCTCGGATAATCGGCGGGGATCGGGTTCTTCTTGAGCCACCCGCCGTCGGCGTA
>WNGF01020020.1_pt1 | contig 11996 bp, 15 predicted proteins | sample 5400641 | NCBI WGS metagenome assembly WNGF01 (sample SAMN13153371, study PRJNA577476) | soil metagenome | isolation source: 80 cm soil or saprolite under grassland replicate 2 | place: USA:California | collected 2016-06-15 | reverse complement strand
CCCGTCGTCGAGTCCGGTCGCGAGGTTGATGACGACCTTCGAGTTCTCAGCCATTTCGTCCTCCTAGCTGTCATAGGCGTCGTTCGCGACGCGCTGACGGATGTCTTCGTCGGTCCGTTGCATCTCCGGGTGGTCGCGGTCGATGTGCTCTCGCGCAAGGCGAAAGAGCTCTTCGTCGTCCGCACCCTCGAGCTGGTGACCACACGGACAGTCGATCGCCTTCATGGCACAGCCCTCCTTTCGCGAGGTGTCGGTTGGAGGCCGGGTGCTGCAAACACCAGCCCGCTCATTGCCGTCGCAGCAGCGACGGCGGCGAGCGTGAACGAGCTTCCGAACGCATCGGCGGCCAGGCCGCCGAGCAGGGCACCGGCGACGAGACCGCTGTCCCGCCAAAACCGGTAGACGCCAGTGGCACGGGCGCGCTCGAGCGGCCCGACGGTGTCCGAGACGGCGGCAAGCAACGTCGGATACACAAGTGCCGTGCCCGCCCCGAGGACGACTGCCGCGGCGACGGCGCTTCCGAGCCCGCCCTGACCGGCGACGAGAATCACGAACGCCACGCCCTGCACGACCATCCCCCAGAGCACGAGCGGACGCCGCCCCAGCTGATCGGAGAGCGCCCCGGTGCCGAGCTGGCCGCAGCCCCACACGAGTGGATAGAGCCCGGCCACCAGCCCGATCTCGCCGGGGGAGGCACCGTGCGTGGCGAGGTAGAGGGGAACGAGCCCCCACACGACGGCGTCGTTGAGGTTGTTGACGAAGCCGGCCTGCGAGAGGAGCGGAAGGGACCCGCCGGTGCCACGAGCGCCCGCGGCGTCTTCGAACCGGACGTGCGGAAGCGTCTCGCGGACGAGGAGGAGCGTCAGTACGAGGCCCAGAGGCGCCAGCAGCGCAGCCCCGGTCCAGATGACGGTGCGCGGCCCCACCGACGCCGCCAGCCAACCCGTTGCGGCGGCCGCCAACGCGACGCCGACGTACCCCGACGATTCGTTGAAGCCGAGCGCCAGCCCGCGGCGCCGCGGGCCGACCAGATCGATCTTCATCAGCACCGTCATCGACCACGCCAGTCCCTGGCTTGCGCCGAGGAACACGTTTGCCGCGACGATGAAACTCCAGCTGGGCGCCAAGCCGATCAGCAGCGGCGCCGGCAGCGCGAGCGCCCAACCCGCGACGAGGACGCGCTTCCGGCCGTGCCTCGCGAGATGACCGGCGGCGAGGTTCGCGAAGGCCTTGGCGGCGCCAAACGCGACGATGAAGCTGAGGACGGCGCTCTTCGACGCGATTCCGAACTCCTGGTCCCCGAGCGGCGCCAGCACGCTGCGCTCGATGCCGACGAGGCCGCCGACCAGTGCATTCAGCCCGACGAGGAGCCCGAACTGCGCCGCGTTCTCGCGTAGCCCGAGCCGGACGTCCCTCATGCCGAGGCCAGGCTGCGTCCGCTGCGGTTGGCGGCGACGATCGCGGCCTGGTCCGCGGGCGGAGGCGGGAGGCTCTTGAGCAGCGCGCGTGCGAAGTCGCCGGGCTCTCGGCGAGCGAGAGCCGCGTTGTGCCGGCGCTCGTAACCGATCGTCGAGAACGGATTGCCGGACAGTGAGCGCCCGCAGACGGAGCCGGCGTAGTGGCTGGGCAGGACGAGCACGCTGTCGGGCAGCGCCAGGAGCCGGTCGAGCGACTCACGCAGTGTGCGGGCGGCGGCCTCGGGATCCCCGCCCGCGTGGAGATCCGGCCTCCCGACGTCGCCGACGAGGAGCGAGTCTCCCGTGAAGACGAGCCATGGCTCGTCCGTGCCGCGCTTGAGATCCGAGACGACGTACGCGTGATGCGCGGGCGCGTGTCCCGGCGTGTCGAGCGCCCGCACGATCGTGTTCCCGAGCTTGACGCGCGCGCCGCCGGCGAGCGGCACGTGCGGAAACCCCACGTCGGCCCCTGCAGGGAGATACGCTGTGGCACCCGTCGCCGCGACGAGGGCAGGCAGCCCCGAGACGTGGTCTGCCTGCAGATGGGTCTCGAAGACCCCGACGATCGGGGCCCCCGCCCGCTCCGCCTCCTCGAGATAGCGGTCGACGAGTTGCTCGTGCGGGTCGACGACGGCCAGCCGCGACTTCGCCAGGCAGCCGAAGAGGTAGCTGGCGCAGGCCGTCTGCGGAACGAACAAGGGACGGAGGATCACGTTCTCACGGAACCACGCGCGCGACTCGGGCGCTAGACGAGTTCCGCCATACCTGCTATCGGTCCAGGCGATGGATGCGTCCACGACTCTTCGGGAGCTCTGGGACACGACGCGACTCCGGCTGCTGGTCGAGATCGAGCGCCGCGGAAGCGTCTCGGCCGCGGCACGCGCGATCGGGATCGGGCAGCCGACGGCCAGCCAGCATCTGCGTCTGCTCGAGACGGCGGCCGGGCGCCGTCTCGTCGAACGAGACGGCCGCGGATCGCGCCTGACCGAAGCCGGGCGCGTGCTCGCCGTCCGCGCCGGCGACGCGCTGAGCGCGCTCGCGACGGCCGAGGAGGAGTTGCAGGCGCTCGACGGTCTGTTGACCGGAACGATCCATCTCGGCGCGTCGACTGCACCGGGGGCCTACCTTCTGCCGGACGTCCTCGGCTGCTTCCGCCGCGAATATCCCGGCGTGACGGTTGACGTCGAGGTCGCCGCCAGCGGCGAAATCCTGCGCCGCCTGCTCGAGGGCCGCGTCCAGCTGGCCGTCGTCGGGGCGCAGGAGGCGGACCCGCGCATTGCACTGGAGCCCTTCCTCGAGGACGAGATCATCGGCGTCGCGAAGCCGGGGTTGCTCCCACTCGAGGACGGCCGGCTCGATCCGCAGCGGATCGGTGAGTTGACGTTGCTGTCGCGCGAGACCGGCTCGAGCTCGAGGGACATCGTGGAAGGCGAGCTGCGCGCGGCGGGAGTCTGGCCGCGCGACCGCTGGGAGCTGGGATCGCCGGAAGCGGTAAAGCGGGCGGCCCGTGAAGGCCTCGGGATCGCGTTTCTGTCGCGGTATGCGGTCGCGGAAGAGGTCGAGGCCGGCAATCTCGAGTCCTTCCGGCTCGCGGGACGTCCACCGCTGCGGCGCAACTTCTACGTCGCTCGCCCAGCCGGGCGGCCGCTCGCCCCGAGCGAGCGGGAGTTCGTCGCGACGCTGACGCGCTGCTGCGCCAAGAACGCCACGTACGCGGAGGCGTGCGTGGGCGTGCTGCCCGCCTAGGAGTTCTTTAGAAGCCGGGGCGCTCCGGCGGCGGGAGCGGGCTGCGCGGCAGGCCGGCGCGCGGGCCGACGAGGTTGTACTCCTTCGGCGCCACGTCGTTCGGTCCGTCCGGATAGAACAACGACGCGAGCACCTGGATGTGACGGCGGCCGACGCCGAGCTCGAACTGGCCGCCGCCGTACATCCGGATCCCGTTCGCCTCGCAGTGCTCGATGCACTCGAGCAGACGCTCGAGCGTGCCGAAGCGGGACGGCTTGATGTTCAGCCAGCCTGGCTCGACGGGGAGCGCACTCACGTCGCGGACAGAGTGAATCGGCGCGTCGAAGCTGAGCCGCCTCTCCTGGCCGCGTAAGACCTCGCCGCACTCACCTTCGAGCGACGCGTCCTCGAGCACCGCCTTGGGGAAGAGCTCTGTCACCGCGCGATAGAGCTCGGGATCGGGAACGACGTCGACGGGCGTTCCCGTGTAATGAGCCTTGAAATCGAGCACGCGCACGCGGTCGGTTGCTGCGAGCCGCTCCATCAGCGTTCGGTCCCAGTCGTTCTGCGGATCGAGCTTGAGCTCGAGGTCCGGATCGTGCGCGAGATACGCGAACGCGTCCTGCCGGGTGGATACGACGAACCGGACCGGACCGTATCCGCGGTCGACGGCCGCGCCGAGCGTGACGCCGCTCTGTCGCAGGGCGAGATCGAGCGCCGCGCTCTCGAATGCCCACCGCCGATAGTCGGAGGAAGCCCCCATCTTCGGCTCTCCCTGGAACAGCTGCAGCTCGTCGAGCGCGCCCGACAGGCCGCCGAGGGTCGTGCCGCCCGGCGCCTCGAGCCTCGGGAACCAATCGTGGTCCTGCGCGGTGTAGATCACGTCCTCGCCCCGGCCCTCTTGGCCGCCGCCCGCGAGGACGACCGTCGTGGTCACCCGCGTGAACTCCGACGACACGTCTACGGACTGGCGCTCGGTCGTGAAGTCCTCGACGACGAGCTCGAGCTCGCGCAGCCGGTCCCAGAGCGGCATCAGCCGAGCGTCGGTTCGACCTTGCCGCGGGGCTCGACGCGCATCATGTGCGCGACGAGCGGGATCGCCGCGAGGACCGGTATACCGCACACCGGCCAGAGAATCTGGTAACCGTCCGTCGAGTCGAGGAACGGGCGCGCGACGTCGATCGCGGCGCCCGCGACGGGCGCGCCCAGCAGCAGCCCCAGGCCCTTCGTCGTCGTGGCGAGCCCAGAGGCGGCGCCGCGGTGCTGCTCGGGCATGAGCTTGAACAGCAAGCCCCAGGCAAGCGTCATCACGGTGCCGCCGGCGACGGAGACGGGCAGGATCAGCGCGAAGTACCAGTTGTGCCAGCTCGTGGCGGTACCGGCGACGATGTACCCGCCGCCGTACACAAACGATGCGAAGAAGATCACCCGGGCGAGCCCGAAGCGGTCCCCGAGCCGGCCGGCGAACACCGCAGCGATCACGTAGCCGGTTGCGACAGCGCCGAGCACCGCGGAAGAGATCGCCTTCGACTGGTGCAGCCCGTCGATGACGTAGAGCACGACGAACGTGCGCGCCGCCGCAAACGACCCCTCCCAAGCCGCGTTCGCGAGCAGAAAGCGGCGCACCTCCGCCTCCTCGCGCAGCAGGGACCAGCTGCGTTTGAAGTACGCACCGACGCCTTCGAATACGCGCCCGTGCCCACCGTCCTCCGCCACCCAGAGGATCGTCGCGCCACACGCCGCTGTCGTCACGAAGGCAGCGAGAACGAATGGAGCCGCGTGCCACGCCTTGAGCAGGAAACCGCCGCCGACGAGTGCGGCACCGAGCGCAATTCCGCGTAGAACGTGCTGGATCCCCTGCGCGCGTCCGTACGTCGACGGCGGCAGCAGATCTGGGTACAGACCACGGTACGGCGGCTCGTAGACGTAGTACGCGAAGAAGAACGCGAGGACGATCAGCGTCGTCGTCCAGAGGTTCGGCATGAACGGCATCAGCAAGAGGCAGAAGCCCATCGGACCGAGCGCGGCGAGCATGAACGGCCGGCGCCGGCCGAGCGGCGTGTGGAAGGTGTCGCTCCAGGGGCCGATCACAGGCGAGAGCGCGAGTGCGAAGACGCCCTCCGCGCCGAGCACGAGACCGATCAAGGTCCCCGACTCGGTGAAGCGGTTGAGCAGCGGCGGCAGGTAGGCGGCCGTGGTCGTGATCGAGAAGGCGAGCCCAAAGGCACCGAGTCCGAGCGTCCAAAAGAGCGTGCGACGGACGGACGGCGAACGCGCCGCCGCTTGAGCCGTGAGTTGTGCCATCTACTTAGATGCGGGCCGCCTGGCGATCGACGGCGAGCCCGCCGCACACGACCTCGATCACCGTCTGCTCCGCCTGCGCGATCTGCTCGTCCCCGTCCTCGAGTTGCCCAAGAACCCAGCCGGTCAGGATCTCCTCGAGCGCGCCGTAGAAGACATAGCTGACCATACGCGGATCGACGTCGTCGCGGAACTCTCCCTCTACCTGGCCGCGCGCGATGATGCGCTCGAGCCCCGAGAACGCCGCGTCGATCTCGTCGATCCGCTGCTGTAGGTGCGAGCTTCGCGTCACCTCGCGGACGAGCACCCGCACGAGATCGGGATCGCGCCGCCAGGCGCGCAGCAGGATCTTCGCGATCCCCGCAAGCCGCTCGCGCGCGGTCTCGTCGGTCTCCTCGACCGCGCGGACCGCGTCGAGCACGTCGCGCCACGTCTCGCGGAAGATCGTCTCGAGCAGCTCCTCCTTCGAGCGGAAGTAGTGGTACAGCAGCCCGTGCGCGACTCCCGCCTCCTCGGCGATGTCACCGACGCGGCAGGTGTGGTAGCCCTTGCGTGCGAAGACGCGCACGGCCGCGTCCAGGATCAGCCGCCGCTTGTCCTCCTGGCCTGTTGAACGGTCAGTCAACGGCCTGAGTGTAGTGGTAGCGTCGCCGCTCGTGGTCCTGCACGGCCTGCTGGTCGTCGATTTCACGCGCTACCTGCCGGGGCCATTCGCCAGCCGCGAGTTGCTGCGGCTCGGCGCGCGGGTCGTGCGTGTCGAGGCTCCGGAGGGGGATCCACTGCGGTCCGTCGCCCCCGGTTGGCACGCGGCGCTCAACGCCGGCAAGGAGTCGGTGGTCTGGGAGCTCGAGCGCGATCCGCGCCTCGGGCCGGCGTTGGCTTCCCGCGCCGACGTGGTGCTCGAGGGCTTCCGCCCCGGCGTGGCAGAACGGCTCGGGATCGGAGCGCGCGACGTCCCCGCGTCGGTCGTCTACTGCTCGCTCACCGGCTTCGGTCCCCACGATCGGCGCGCCGGTCACGACCTCAACTACGTCGGGTGGGCGGGTCTGCTCGCGGACACCGCGCCGGCGCTGCCGCCCGTTCAAGTGGGAGATCTCGCAGGCGGCGCGCTCTGCGCGGTTCGTCACGGTCGCGGCGCTCGAGCCGAAGTTCTGGTCGCGGCTCTGCGAGCTGCTCGGGCGTACCGATCTCGTGGAGCGACACTTCGACGAGGATCAGGAGGCGCTGGCCGCCGAGCTCGCGGCGGTCCTAAGGACGCGGCCGCTCGCCGAATGGCTGGAGCTGTTTGGCGGCGAGGATGTGATGGCCGGGCCCGTGTCGACGCTCGACGAGGCGGCGGCACGGTACGGCGAGCCGCCCTCGACCGCAGCGGCACCCGGCCTCGGGGAGCACACGGAACGCTGGCGCACAGAGCTCGCCTCGTTCGAGGGATAGCGCCTCTTTCCGGCCGAGTCGATTTCAGAGTCGGATGACTCTGCGCCGCCTCCTTTCCGTGCTTTCCCTCGCCATCTGCGCGGCGGCGCTCGTCGGCTGCGGTGGCGACACGCTGTCGTTCGACCCGGTGGCGAACGCGGCAAACAAGACCGCCGATTCGACGTCTGCCCGCGTCGCCTTCACCGCCACGATGAGCGCTGAAGGCGTCGGTGGGATGTCGTTCAGCGGGAGCGGCGTCTTCGACGGCCGGTCGAAGTCGGGCGCCATGAAGATGAAGTTCACACTCCCGGGCGAGCTGCGGGCTCAGCTCGGAGCGGATCCGAGCATGGACATGATCTTCGATGGACGCAACGGCCTCGTCATGTACATGCGCTCGCCCCTTTTCAAGGCGCCTGTTTCCGGAAAGTGGGTGAAGATGGATCTCGCCAAGCTTGCGGACAAGGCGGGCGTCGACCTCGGGGCGATCATCAATGCAAACCAGGCCGACCCCTCTCAGACGCTGCGCATGCTGATGGCCTCGAGCGACGCCGACGTCGTCGGCTACGACCGCGTTCGTGGCGTCTTCACGACCCATTACACGCTCGACGTCGACCTCGACCGGCTCGCGAACGACTACAAGGAACTGCGCAAGCCGCTCGACCAGGTCAGAAAGCTGACCGGGATCGACTCGTATCCGGCGGAAGCGTGGATCGACGACCAGGGCCGCGTCCGGCGGCTGAAGATCGATATGTCGTTCAACACCCCGGTCGGCGGCGCGTTCACCATGACGATGACGGAGGAGCTCTACGCGTTCGGCGTCAAGGTCAAGATCCAGCCGCCGCCGGCGACCCAGGTCGTCGACATCTCGGCTCTAATCGGCTCCGGCTCCTAGCTCTCCCGCTCCCTCGCATTGCCGCCCGGCAGCGCGGACGTGAGCTGCCCTAGAGCCTGCGTGACCTCGCTCGGGATGATCCAGACCTTGTTCGACTCGCCCTGGGCGATCTGCGGCAGCACCTGCAGGTACTGATACGCGAGGAGCTTCGGATCCGCGTCGCCCTCGTGGATCGCGCGAAAAACCGTGTCGATCGCCTTGGCTTGACCCTCCGCTTGCAGGATCGATGCCTCTCTCTGGCCCTCGGCGCGCAGGATCGCGCTCTGCTTCTCCCCCTCCGCGGTCAGGATCTGCGATTGCTTCACCCCTTCGGCCGTGAGGATGGCGGCACGCTTGTCCCGCTCGGCGCGCATCTGCTTCTCCATCGAGTCCTGGATCGACGGTGGCGGATCGATTGCCTTCAGCTCCACCCGATTGACGCGGATGCCCCACTTCCCCGTCGCCTCGTCGAGCACCCCTCGGAGCTGGGCGTTGATGTTGTCGCGCGACGTTAGGGTCTTCTCGAGTGACATGCCGCCGATCACGTTCCGTAGGGTCGTTACCGTCAGCTGCTCGATGGCCTGGATGTAGTTCGCGATTTCATACGTGGCCGATTTCGGTTCGGTCACTTGGAAGTAGATGACGGAATCGATGCTCACCACGAGGTTGTCCTCCGTGATGACCGGCTGTGGGTCGAACGACACGACTTGCTCGCGGAGATCGATCATCTCTCGCACGCGGTCGACGAACGGGACGACGATCGCGAGCCCGGGCGTCAGCGTGCGCGAATAGCGACCAAGACGCTCGACAACTCCCGCCCGTGCCTGCGGGATGATGCGAATCGTGCGCGCGAGCGTTAACAGAACGAGTGCCGCGATTGCAAGGAGCACGATGAGACCAGCGGTCATTCCTTCACCTCTATTCGTAGACGAGCGCCGTGGCGCCTTCGATCTTGACTACCTCAACGCGCGTGCCTGGCTCCATGACCTGGTCCTCAATGTACGCGCGCGCCGACCATTCTTCCCCTCCAATGCGGACACGGCCGCCGGTGGCGTCCACACGTTGGACGACAAAACCCTTTGCGCCTTCCAGTGCCGCCGTCCCCGTGCGCAGGGCCGCCGGCATGTGGAGATGACGCCGCGCGATCGGCCGGAGGATCCAAACGGAGGCCACCGAGCCCGCAATGAAGACGAGCAGCTGGATGACCGCTCCGAGCTCAACAGCGGCGACGATGCCGGCGGCGACAGCTGCGAGCGCGATCGGCCCGAGAAAGAACATCCCGGGCGTGAAGATCTCGCCGACCGTCAGGAGCACTGCGACAATCGCCCAGATCAACCAGGCAGGCATGCGCCGATCGTAACGGCCGTCAACCTGGACGGCTGAGTCCCAACGCGGCGGGCAGACCGTAGAGGTCGGTCAGCCGCTCCTCCACGTCGGGATGACGATCGTCCCGGTCGATCAGGATCGCTCGCATCCCGAGGGCGCGCGCGCCTTCGACGTCTTCCTCGAGCGAGTCTCCGACCATGACCGCTTCGGCGGGCGCGACGCCGAGTGCTTCAAGGGCCGACTGGAAGATCGTGGGGTGCGGCTTGACGCGGCCATGGGAGCGCGAGTCCACGATCGCGTCCACGTCGAGGCGGTGATGTGAGACGAACTCCGTCAGGTCGCGGATCCCGTTCGAGACGAGCCCGACCTTGACGCCCATGGCGCGGAGCTCTTCGAGCACCGGCAGCGCGTCCTCAAACAGCTCGAAATTCTCGGCCACCTCCCAGCCGCGCTCGATCTCCGTCGCACACTCGGACGCGAACTCCGCCGGCCCGCCCATCCCGAGAAAGATCTCCTCGGTGAACCTGTGCCAGATGCCCTCGTCGTGCAGCAGCTCCGGGTGGCGCTTCAGGTTGAGCACGGCCGCCTCGCGCGCCTCGTCGTAGCGGCCGATGTCGAGCCGGACGCCGTGACGGCCGGCTATGCGCTCGTAGCGCTCCGCGGACAGTTCGGGGCCGGGACGGCAGAGGGTGAAGTCGACGTCGAAGAGGACGGCGCGCACGGTCATCGGCCGGCCTCCAGCAGCCAGCGCACGGTGTCGAGGTGTGTGCGGATGTACGTGCTGTCGAATGCCCACGCGACGGTTTGCCCGATCGTCCAGCCGCGCGCACGCTCGCGGTCGAGCCCGAGCTCCGAAGCGGCTTCGGGTCGATCACCAGCCACGGCTCGCGCTGCGCGGCAAGCACGTTGTCGCCGTGCAGGTCCTGATGCAGCAAGACCTGCTCCCCTTGCGAGACGGACAGCGTCTGCAGCGCGTCGATCGCTGCCTCGATGAGCCGCCGCTCGAAGGGCCGCCCCGCGCGCTCCCATTCGGTCGGCAGGTACTCGACCCACCACATCGTCTCTTCGACGAGAGGGCGGAACGGCTCGTCGGCCCGCTTCCACAGACGCGGCAGGAGCCCGATCAGCACGTCGAGCGCCTCATCGGCCTCGATCTTGGCGAGCAGCGTTCCCGGCTCGCAGCGCTCGATCAGCATCGCCCGGCGCTCCTCGTCGTAGGCGAAGAGGCGAACGGCACCGTTGCCGTCGCACAACTTGAGTGCCTCGGCCTCGTGCTCGGACTCGCGGTGGGGGAAGATCAGCTTGAGGACGGCCGGGGTGCCGTCCTGGAGCTCGGCGCGGGCTGTGTAGCCGGCCGCTCCGGCGACGTACGCCTCGCCGAGGCGCAGCCCCCACTCGTCGGCGCAGTCGGTGACGAGGTCGGGGACGCGCGCGAGCCAGACGCCGTGCGTCAGACCGGCGTCGGCCACCGGTACGCACCCGGCCGGCGATTCGCGAGCGACGGGAGCTTCGTGCGGATCTCGCGGAGACGCGTGCGGTCGAGCTCCGCGGCGATCACGGTCTGCTCGTCCGGCGCCTGAGCGACCACCGTTCCCCACGGGTCGGCGATCAGGGAGCGTCCGTACGCGGGCTTACCCGGCAGCGTCTCGCCGATCTGGGCGGCCGCGGCGACGTAGAGCTGGTTTTCGATCGCCCGGGCCCGCAGAAGAACGTGCCAGTGGTCCTTGCCCGTCGGCGTGGTGAAGTGCGCAGGGACGGTCACGAGCTCGGCGCCCTCGAGTGCCAGGATGCGATACAGCTCCGGGAAGCGGACGTCGTAGCAGACGGTCAGGCCGATCCTCCAGTCCTCGACCTCCGCCACGACGGGTTCCTCCCCTGGCTCCTCCGCCTCCGACTCGCGGTAGACGACGCCGCCGACCTCGACGTCGAAGAGGTGGATCTTGCGATAGACGGCGACGGTTTGCCCCTCCGGGTCGAAAACGACGCAGGTGTTCGAAAGCTTGTCGCGACCCTCGCGGCGCTCCGTGATCGACCCGCCGACGAGCGTGATTCCGTGGCGGCGCGCCCAGTCGGACATGGCCGACACCGACTCACCGCCCTCGAGTGGCTCCGCCGTCACATGCGACACCGCCGCGTCGCCGATCGCGTTCCACTTCTCGGGCAGGACGACCAGGTCGGCGCCCGTGGACGCAGCTTGCGCGACGAGGCGGTCGGCCGTTTCAAGGTTTGCAGCCTTGTCCGCCCGACTCGTCATCTGCACGCAGGCAACGCGAATCCGATCCGGCATGACGGCAGAATAGCCTTGCTTCGGTGAGCGCTCCGCCGCGACTGCGAGTCCTCGAGGCGCTGCGACACCGCGATTTCCGTTTGCTCTGGAGCGGGCAGACCGTGTCACAGATCGGCGACACGGCGTTCCTCCGTTGCACTCGGCTGGCGCGCGTTCACGCTCACGCACGAGGCGAGTTCGCTCGGGATCGTGCTGTTGGTGGACGCGCTGGCGCTGCTCGCCACGCTCCTGATCGGCGGTGTGCTCGCCGACCGCTAGTCGAGGCGACTCCTGCTGATCGGCTCGGACGTCGCGCGCGCCGTGGTCATCGCAGGCCTTGGAGCGGTGGACGCCTCGGGACACCTCGGCTTCGGCCTGCTGATCGTCTTCGTTGCGCTGCACGGGCTCGGCAGCGGACGGTTCCAGCCTGCATTCGGCGGAATCCTGCCGTTGCTGGTCGAGGAGCCGAGCCTCGGCTCGGTCGCGCTCGGGCAGATTGCGCCGGAGCGGCGGCGCGGCGCGCTGATCTACTCGCTCTTTGGGGTCAACTGCATCTTGGGGGTGCTGATGGGTCTCTCGCCCTGGTTTTCGGCGGCCGCCGCGCTCCAGGTCGGACGGGGGTTCTGCGTCGGCTTTG
>WNGF01008566.1_pt1 | contig 11996 bp, 9 predicted proteins | sample 5400641 | NCBI WGS metagenome assembly WNGF01 (sample SAMN13153371, study PRJNA577476) | soil metagenome | isolation source: 80 cm soil or saprolite under grassland replicate 2 | place: USA:California | collected 2016-06-15 | reverse complement strand
CGTAGCCGACCTCTCCGGCGTCGAGCGACTGGGCCGGGGTCATCTCGGGGGAGAAGAAGCCGAGCTCCTCCGCCTCGAAGCGGGTGCCCTGCGCCATGGCGCGCAACCGCTCCCGGCGGCGGAACGAGCCGTCGACGACCCGCACGAAGGCGACGACGCCCCGGTACTGGTCGTACGAGGAGTCGAACACGAGCGCCCGCGGCGACGCCTCCGCCTCGCCGGCGGGGGCCGGGACGCGCGCGACGATCGCGTCGAGCACGTCGGCGACGTTCGCGCCGGTCTTGGCGGAGATGCGCACCACGTTCGCCGGATCGTCTCCGAGCAGGTCGGCGACTTCGACCGACGTGCCGTCCGGATCGGCCTGCGGCAGATCGATCTTGTTCACGACCGGGACGATCTCGAGCCCGTTCTCGATCGCGAGGTAGGCGTTCGCGAGCGTCTGCGCCTCGATCCCCTGCGCGGCGTCGACGACGAGCAGCGCGCCCTCGCAGGCCTGCAACGAGCGCGAGACCTCGTACGTGAAGTCGACGTGCCCGGGCGTGTCGATTAGGTTCAGCTCGTGGCCCTTCCACGGGACGCGGACGGCCTGCGCCTTGATAGTGATGCCGCGCTCGCGCTCGAGCTCCATCGTGTCGAGCACCTGGGCGCGCATGTCGCGTGCCGAGACCGCGTCGGTCAGCTCGAGGATCCGGTCCGCGAGCGTCGACTTGCCGTGGTCGATGTGCGCGATGATCGAGAAGTTGCGGATCTTGCTCTGGTCCATGCGGTCTCGGCGGCGATCGTAGCTGCGAGCCGTTTTCGCTCGATCGCCGCCGCTGGACCCCCGCGGGCTACGTCGGCATGGCCGGCGGCTGGCCCGAGTCGTCGCTCGAGCTCACCCCGGCGGGCACCGGCTCGTCGCTCGCCGCCTTGGCCTGCAGCGTACGGATCTTCTCCGCATGCGCGTCGAGCCTCGAGTCGGCGACGGCGCCGCTCTCGATGAGCTCGAACGTCGCCTTGCCGAGCTCGTTGTACGCCTGACTCAGCTCGCGCTTGGTCTGGACGTCTTCGACGCCCTCCTTCGCCTTCGCCGCAGCCTGTTCCGCCGCCGCCTTCGCCTTGTCGAGGAATCCCATCTGTTACCTCCTATTCGCCGAGGATGCCGCCGAGGATGCCCCCGGCTCCGGTCTCGTCCCGGCCGCCGCGAGCGGCCGCCACGATCCTACGCGCCGTTCGCGAGAAGGGCAGGGTCTGCAACGTCACATGGCCCGGACCCGTCATGTGCACGAGAAAGAAGCCCTCGCCGCCGAACAGGCCCTTCGCGATCCCGGACTGCATCTTCACCTCGTACGAGACGGTGGGCTCCAGCATCACCATGCAGCCCGTGTCGATGATCAGCCGCTGCCCGGCGGCCAGGTCGAAGTCGAGGAAGTCGCCGCCGCCGTGCAGCCACACCGTGCCCTTCCCTTTCAGGCGCTGCAGGAAAAAGCCCTCGCCGCCGCCGCGGATCCCCATGCCGAGCTTCTGGGCGAAGGCGCTCTCGATCTCGACCTCGCCGTGGTGCGCGAGGTAGGCGTGCTTCTCGCAGATGATCTCGCCGTCGAGCTCGTGCTGCCGGATCGAGCCCGGGAACGGGCCGCTGATGCCGACCGCCCCCGGTCCGTTCGCGAGGTAGCGCGTGAGGAACAGGCTCTCGCCGGCGAGGAGCTTCCGCTTGAGCCCTCCGACCACGCCGCCCGGCATCTCCACGTCCATCGAGATGTCGCCCGAGATGAACATCATTGCGCCCGCCTCCGAGGTGAGCCGCTCGCCCGGCTGGAGCCCCACCACGACGGCCGGCGCGTGTCCTTCGCGAACGGTCGCTTCCATGAGCGACGATGCTAACGGCTCGCGCGTCGCCGCCTTCAGCGCACGACCCGTTGCCAATTGGACGATCGTCTAGGCCGAAACCACGACCTGGGCGCCCTATAGCGCGGGATCACGACAGCCGATACGGGACTGATGGCCTGGTCCCGCCGCACTACGGTGTTCGTCGTCGCATGCGCCGCATGGCTCGCGTTCGCCGTGCACGCCGTGGCGGTGCAGCACGTCGCGTGGAGCTTCTTCAACAACTGGGTCTCCAACGCCCTGATCGTGCTCGCGTGCGTCGCCTGCCTGGTGCGGGCCGCGGCCGTGCCGGCCGAGAGGCTCGCCTGGTACGCGATGGCCGCCGGCCTCTGCTCCTGGGCCGCGGGCGACCTTTACTACACGGTTGCCTTCACGAGCAGCGCGAGTATCCCGTTCCCGTCGTGGAGCGACGCCGGCTACGTCGGCTTCTACCCGTTCGCAGGCCTGAGCCTGACGCTGCTCGTGCGCTCGCGGGTACGGAGACTGACGCCGGGCGCCTGGCTGGACGGACTGATCGCGGGCTTCGCGACGGCGGCGGTCGGGGCGAGCGTGATCGTGCAGCCGGTCCTCGAGACGACGCACGGGGCCACCTCCGCCGTGGTGACGAATCTCGCCTACCCCATCGGCGACACGCTGCTGATCGCACTCGTCGTCTGCGTGTTCGCGGCGACCGGCTGGAGACCGGGCCGGACCTGGACGCTCATCGGCGGCGCCCTCCTCGTCACGGGACTCGCCGACTCGCTCTACCTCACCCAGGTCGCGTCCAACACCTACGTGGAAGGGTCATTCGTCGACGCGCTCTGGCCGGCCGGGCTGCTGCTGCTCGCCGCGGCGGCATGGCAGCCCCGCGCCGCGAGACGGCCTCGGAGCCGTCCGCCGGCGCTGGTCGCGCCGGCCGTCTTCGGCGTGACGGCGATCGCGACTGCGCTGTACGACCACTTCGCGGCGGAGAACACCTTCGCCGCCGCGGCCACGGCCGCGACCTTCGTCTGCCTGATGGCGCGGGCGGCCGTCGCGATCCTCGAGAACCGCCGCCTTCTCCGGCAATCCCTGCACGATGCGATCACCGACGCACTCACCGGGCTCGGCAACCGCCGGCGCCTGACGCAGGACCTCGCCCACGCCCTGCTCGCCGCACCGGGCGGCGACCCGCCGCGCAGCGTCCTGGCGCTGTTCGATCTCGACGGCTTCAAGGGCTACAACGATCGCTTCGGCCATCCCGCAGGCGACTCCGTCCTGCAGCGTCTGACGGGCAGGCTCGACGCGCTCGTCCGCAGCGCCGGCGGCCGGGCCTACCGCATGGGCGGCGACGAGTTCTGCGTCCTGCTTCCGGTCGCTCCGGACACGGAGACGACGCTCTCCCAATGCCGCGTGGCGTTGTCCGAGGCCGGCGAGGGCTTCTCGATCTCGGCGTCGTCCGGAGCGGTGGCTGTGCCCGAAGAGGCATCGACCTCCGAGGCCGTGCTCCGCCTCGCCGACCAGCGCCTGTACGCGAGCAAGAACTCGAGCCGTATCTCCGCGCTCTACCAGAGCAAGAACGTGCTCATGCGCGTCCTCGCCGAGCGGCAGTCGACCCTCGCGGAGCACGTGGGACACGTCGCCGACCTCGCCGAGCTGACCGCGCTGCGACTCGGCCTCACTCCGCAGGAGGTCGACGATACGCGGCTTGCCGCCGAGCTCCACGACGTCGGCAAGGCTGCGATCCCGGATGCGATCCTGAACAAGCCGGGGCCGCTCGACGATCGGGAATGGCAGTTCATGCGTCGCCACAGTGTCATCGGGGAGCGAATCGTCTCGGCTGCACCCGCGCTCGCCGACGTGGCCAAGATCATCCGCTCCAGCCACGAGCGCCTCGACGGCCGCGGCTATCCCGACGGCCTCGCCGGCGCCGAGATCCCGCTGACCGCGCGCATCGTCGCCGTCGCCGACGCGTTCGACGCGATGACGAGCGCTCGCCCCTATCTCGACCCGAGGGCGCCCGAGGACGCGCTCGCGGAGCTGAAGCGCTGCGCAGGCACCCAGTTCGACCCGGACGTCGTCGCCGCCTTCGCCGAGGTTCTGACGGGGGGCGGCCTCATGGACGGGCTGCGCGCGCCGGGAAGCCTCCTACGTAGCGCGTAGCAGCCGCTCCCGCAGGCGCGCGCGGAGGGAGAGCAGCGCGTCGAGCTCCCGCACCCGCAGGATGCGGCAGCTGACGAGGTAGACGGCGACTGCAGCGAGGAGCGCTGTCCCGAGCGAGACGACCTGGCCGCCGAACGAGCGGCCGGCCGCGGAATCGAGCGGCCGCCACACGGCCCACGACACCGCCGCAACCACGGCGGCGGCGAACACGACCCGCGTCGTCGTCGAAACGATCGAGGCGAACTCGATCCGTCCCAGCCGCCGGCGCAGGAGCACGAGCAGCGCCGCGACGCCTGCGACGTTGCAGATGGCGGTCGCGAGCGGGATTCCCCAGACGCCGACACGATAGAGAGCCAGGTCGAGCAGCGCGTTCAGGAAGAGGTTGCCGAGCGCGACCGCTGTCGGCACCCAGTTCGACTGCAGGCTGAAGAAGGCACGGTTCAGCATCAGCATGGCGCCGTTGAAGACGAGCCCGGCGCTGAACGCCGCGAGCGCGCCCGCAACCACGGGTGTCTGCGGAGGATGGAACTGCCCGCGCTGGAAGAGGATCCGCACGATCGGCTCCGCCAGCACCGCGCTCACGACGGCCGCCGGCACGAGCAGGAAGGCGATCTGTCGAAGCCCGGTGCCGACGGTGCGCCGGAAGCCGTCGAGATCGCCGCGCGCGGCGAGCCGCGAGAGCGAGGGGAAGAGAACGGTGGCGATCGCGACCGAGAACATCCCCTGCGGGAGCATGTAGACCAGGAACGCCTTCTGGATCGCCGTCGGCGCGAGGTTCGCGTCGATCAGCCTCGACGCGAAGAACGTGTCGATCACGGCGTTGACGTTGATCAGGCCGAGCCCGAGCGTGACGGGAACCATCAGCACCAGCACGCGCTTCACGGCCGGATCGCGCCAATCGAGGACGAGCTGAAGGCGGCCGTCGCGGCCGCGCAGCCACGGCATCGGCAGGAAGACCTGGACGAACGTCGCGACCAGGATCGAGACCGCGTAGACGTAGAGCTTCGTGTTCATCGTGTGGGCCTGGGGGACGCCGATCGCGAGACCGGCGATGATCGCGAGGTTCCAGAACACCGGCGAGATCGCCGGGACGGTGAAGTGCTCGTAGCTGTTGAGGATCCCGACGACGATCCCGGAGACCCCCAGGAGGGCGACGATCGGGAAGAGCACCCGTGAGAGGCCGACGGCGAGCGCGCGGTCGTGGCCTGGATTGCCGAACAAGCCGACCACCCACGGCGCGACGAGCACGAAGATCGCGGTCAGGGCGCCGAGCCCGAGCAGCATCAGCCAGAACAGGCTCGAGGCGACACGCCAGGCGCGCTTGCGGTCGCCCTTCTCGAGCAGCTCGCTGAAGACCGGCACGAACGCCGACGACAGGGCCGCGTCAGCGACGAGCGCCCGTACGAGGTTCGGAATCTGGAACGCGACCGTGAAGGCGTTGATCTTCCCGGCGGCGCCGAAGTAATACGACGACACGACCTCGCGGACGAGGCCCAGCACGCGCGAGAGCCCGGTCGCCGCGGCGAAGATCGCCGTCGAGACGGCGAGCCGCGTGCGGGGCAGCTCGCCCGGGGGCTCCGCGCCGTCCCGGCGCGGCCGCTCCGACCGGAGAATCATCGTCGACTGCTCCGAGATGTCCGTGGCGAGGGGCCAGCTCTGCAGCGTCGAGCCCGGGGCGTCGAAATAGGTCGGCCGGCCCTGGTCGCGGCGGCGGCGGTCGCGTTCGAGCCGACGCAGGTCTCGCTCGCGGTCGGCGTCGGTCACAGCGCCAGCATAGGGAGGGCCTCCGTCAGGAGCCGGTGCGGCGATCCCTACGGACGCGCCGCTCCTTGCCGGACCGGCGATCCGATCCGGCACGGCGCTCGCCTGCTGCGGGCGGGCCGTCCTCTCTCTCGCGCCGTTCCACGCCGAAGCGGCGCTCGTCCTCCGAGCGGCGATCGCGTCCGGAGCGCCTCTCGTCCATGGAACGAGATTCCCGCCGGCGGCGTCGTATCCTGCCGCCTGCTACCATCCTCGCCGCCCGCAGTTGCGGGCGTTTTCACGCCTATGCCGAACATCAAGCAACAGGAGAAGCGGGTTCGCCAGGCCGCACGCCAGCGGACCGAGAACCTGCGCTGGCGCTCGACCGCGAAGACGCTCATGCGGCGTCTCCGGGAGGCGGCTGTCGAGGGCGACGCCGCAGCGACGGCGGAGCGCCACCGCGAGCTCGTGAGCTGGCTCGACAAGGCGGCGGCCCGGGGGACGCTCCACGGGAACACCGCCGCCCGCCGCAAGGCGCAGGCCGCCCGCATCGTCGCGGGCGAGCCTGAGGCCTAGTCGCGGGCCGTCTCGCGCCGCCGCGTCACGTCGACGAGCGCGCGCCCGAGCTCGAGCTCCGCGGGGAGGCGGGAGCCGCCCTTGGCCGCCGCATCGAGCTCTGCGAGCCGGACGACCGCGTCTGCGAGCTCCTCGGCGGAGTAGTTCGCCGCCTGCGCGAACGCCTTCTCGGCTGCGAAGGGGTGCATCTTCAGGCGCGGCGCGGCCTCCCGTGGGCGCACGCCCTCGTCTGCCAGCCGTTGGCAGCGCCGCACACGTCCGACGTGGTTGACGAGCGAGCCGACGATCCGCATGAGCTCGCCGGAGCGCGGGCGGTGGGAGCGGTCCATGATCGACTCGGCGGCCGCGAGCACGGCGCCGACGTCGCGCCTCCCCCAAGCGTCGGTCAGCGAGAAGATCGCTGTCTCGCCGCTCCCTGCGGCGAGTCGCTCGACGTCGCGAAGCGCGATCGGCTCGCCGGCGGCCCAGGTCGCGAGCTTCTGCACCTCGCTCGCGAGCTCGTCGAGGTCGTCGCCCACGATCTCCACCAGCGCGCGGCACGCGTCGGCGTCCGCCTTCGCGCCGAGTCGCCCGAACTGCTCGGCGACCCATTCGGGCAGGCGCCGCTTCGGCACGTCGTAGGCGAGCACCTCGCCGGTCTTCGCCACCGCCTTCGCGAGCGCGGAGTCACGCTTGACGTCCGTGGCGACGAGTGCCAGCACCGTCGCCGGCGCGGGCGCCGCGAGGTAGGCCGCCACCTCCTTCACGTCGGCGGCCTTCCAGCGCTCCGTCTCGTCGACGATCACGAGCCTCCCTTCGCCGAGGAAGAGGCCGAGCGCGTTGCAGGCGGCGACGGCGTCGGCGCCCGCTGCCTCGCGCGCGCTCAGGTGCTCGGTCGCGTCATCGCCGATCCGCTCCCGCAGCCGGCGCAGCGCGCGCGTGATCTTCGGCCGGTCGCTGCCGGTGAGCAGGTAGGCCGGCTTCAGCTCGCTCGCCACACGGCCAAGCATAGGCCGCCGCCAGGAGCACGCACGCTCCGAGCGCCGCGGCCGCCTCGGGCGAGCGGATCTGGGCGCCCGGCAGCCCTCCGAACACCCGCGCGCAGCGTGCGAGGTAGGCGGCGCACCAGCCGTTCGCCGCGGCGAGCACCACGGCGGGAGCGTGCGCGACCGGAGCGACGAGCGCAGTGGCGAGGGCGAGCCCGAGCATCGGCGCGACCACGGGCGCCGCGGCGGCGTTGGCCGGCACCGTCAGCAGCGGGATCGCGTGGAATTGCAGCCACGAGACCGGCGCGGTGCCGAGCCCGCAGGCGGCGGAGACGGCGACCGCGTCCGCGAGCAGCGGCGGCACGGGGTAGCCCTCGAGCATGCGGCGCAGGCGCGGCGCGACGAGGAAGATCGAGAGCACGGCCGCGAAGGAGAGCTGGAAGCCGGGATCGAGCGCGTTGTATGGATTCCACGCGAGCAGCGCGACGGCGGCGACCAGCAGCGCGTGCCAGGCGTCGCGCTGGCGGCCGGTCAGCCAGGCCAGCGAGCCGAGCGCGCCCGCGACGCCCGCGCGGAGCACCGACGGCTGCGGCCCGACCGCGAGCACGTACGCGCCGATCCCGGCGAGCGCGCCGACCTCCGCGGCGAGTCTCGAGATGCCGAGCAGCCACGCGAGCGCGAGCACGCCGCCTGCGACGACCACGACATTCGAGCCGCTGACCGCGAGCAGGTGATAGAGCCCCGACGCGCGGAAGCGCTGCTTGAGCCCATCCGAGAGGCCCTGGTCCTCGCCGAGCACGACGCCCTCCAGCACGGCGCGACGCTCGCCCGTGAGGCCGGGCACGGCGTCGCGCGCGAGCCACGCGTGCAGCCGGTCGGCGACGCCTCCGAGCCCGCCGCGTCGGCCGACCCTGCGCCACGCGTCGGCGCGCAGGACGACGTGCACGCCGTGGCGGCGCAGCCATGCCCGCTCGTCGAAGCCGTGCGAGGGCCCGCGCGGTGCGCGCAGGATCCCGAGGACGGAGAGTCGTGCTCCCTGCGGCGGCGCCCGCCCGGCCGGCAGCTCGAGCAGCACCGGCTCGCGCAGGCGCAGCGTGCCCCAGCGGACGACGACCGCCCGGACGCGGGTCTCGAATCGTCCCGGGTGCGGCGGCTCCGCCAGCTCGACGACCGCACGTGCTGCGGTGCCGACCCGAGGCCGGAGCACGCTCGCGTCGAGCGAGACCAGTCGCGCGCTCCCCCACCACCAGCCGACGACGGCGAGCGCGCAGGCGACCGCCGGCAGCGGCGCCCGCGCACCGCCGAGCACCGCGAGGGCCAGGAGCAGGAGGGCCGGCAGCGCGGCCGCGCGCACGAGCGTCGCACCGGCAAGGCCGGCGCAGAGGGCGCCCGCGAGGACGTAGGGCGGCCGGACGGTCACGACGGGACGACCAGGCCCTTCAGCTGCTCGAGCCGCGCCGGGCCGATGCCGGGCACCGCGTCGAGCTCCGCAAGGGAGTGGAACGCGCCGTGCTCCTGCCGGAACGCGATGATCTTCGCCGCCGTCGCCGGCCCGACCCCCGGTAGCGAGTCGAGCTGCTCTGCCGAGGCGCTGTTGAGGTCGACCGGGGCCCCCGGAGACGAGCCCGCCGAGCCCGGCGCGGACGTCCCGGCCGCCGCTCCCGCCGCGCCGCGTGCCGCCACGACGACCTGCTCGCCGTCGGCGAGCGGCGCCGCGAGGTTCACCTGCGCGAGGTCGGCCTTTCGTGTCGCGCCGCCGGCGCGCTCGACCGCGTCGGCGATCCGGGTTCCCTCCCGGAGCTTGTAGAGACCCGGTCGCCGGACGGCGCCGACGACGTCGACGACCACCTGCCGCGCCACCGGGCTGCGAGCCCGCGGAACCGTGACGAGCGGCACGGCCGGCGCCGCGCCTCGCGCGCCGTGCAGGTGGCGCGCCGCGAGCACGAGCACGACCGCGAGCAGCACGAGCGCGGCGGCCGCACGCCGCTGCGAGACGGTGAGCGCAGGGAGCTCCACGTCTCGAACTGTTGCGGCTCAACCGTCACGAGACTGTGCCGCCTTCGCAATAGACTCGCGCCATCGCCGACTGGGTCACGATCTCCTCGCTCGCCACCGCCGGCGGCACGCTCGTCCTCGCCGGCGCGACGTTCGCGTCGGTCCGCTCGGCGAACCGGGCGGCGCGCGTGGCCGAGCGCACACTCCTCGCCGAGCTCCGGCCCCTCCTGATGCCGTCGCGCCTCGACGACCCGCCGCAGAAGGTCGGCTTCGCGGACGAGAAGTGGCTGCTCGCACCCGGCGGCGGCGGCGCCGCCGAATCGACCGGCGAGGCCGTCTACCTCGCGCTTGCGCTCCGCAACGTGGGCACCGGCATCGCCGTGCTGCACGGCTGGAGCTTCTATCCCGAGCGCCGCACGAGCGACGAGCACGCCGCACCGGAGGAGTTCCGCCGGCTCACGCGCGACCTGTACATCCCGGTGAACGACGTCGGCTTCTGGCAGGGCGCCTTCCGGGACCCCGCGGCACCGGAGTTCGCCGCCGCGCGCACGGCGGTCGAGTCCCGACAGACGCTCACGGTGGACGTCCTGTACGGCGACTACGAGGGCGGCCAGCGGACGATCAGCCGCTTCGCGCTGCTGCCGCGCGACGACGGGGGCTGGATCGCCGCCGCGGCGCGGCACTGGAATCTCGATCGGCCTGACCCGCGCTAGCGGCGCCTACGCCACGACGATGTTCACGAGCTTGCGCGGGACGACGATCGTCTTGCGCACCTGCGCGCCGTCGATGTGTGCCTGCACGCGCGGCGACGCCTTCGCCCGGGCGACGAGCTCCTCCTCGGAAAGCCCCACCTCGACGTCGAGGCGGTCGCGCACCTTGCCGTTCACCTGCACCACGAGCTCGAACGTCTCGCGCTCGAGCTGCCTCTCGTCAGCCTCCGGCCACGGCTGTACCCAGAGCCGCTCGTGGCCGAGCCGCTGCCACAGCTCCTCGGCCACGTGGGGCGCGTAGGGCTGGATGAGCGAGACCGCCGTCTCGGCGGCGAAGCGCGCCGCCGGGTCGTCGGGCCCCGCCTTCGAGAGCTCGTTCACGAGCTCCATCACCGCCGCGATCGGCGTGTTGAAATGGAAGCGCCGCCCGATGTCGTCGCTGACCCGGACGATCGTCTCGTGCGCCTTGCGGGCCAGCGGGCCGCTCGCGGTGCCGGGCGCCGGCGCGCGCTCGGCAGCCTCCAGCGCCGTGCGCCACAGGCGGCGCACGAACCGCGCCATCCCCTCGAGACCAGCCTCGCTCCATTCCATGTCCTGGTCGGCCGGGCCGAGGAAGAGGATGTACAGGCGCAGCGCATCGGCGCCATACGCTTCCAGCAGCGCGTCGGGGCCGGTGACGTTGCCCCTCGACTTCGACATCTTCGTGCCGCCCTGCTGTACCCAGCCCTGGTGGAACAGCCGCGCGAACGGCTCGCGGAAGCCGACCAGCCCGAGGTCGTTGAGCACCTTGACGAAGAAGCGCGAGTACATCAGGTGGCCCGTCGCGTGGTCGATGCCGCCGATGTACTGCGAGACGGGGAGCCAGTAGTCGACGGGCGCGCGCTCGAACGGCGCCTCGTCGTTGTGCGGGTCGACGTAGCGCAGGAAGTACCACGCCGAGTCGACGAACGTGTCCATCGTCTCCGCCTCGCGCCACGCCTCGCCGCCGCAGCGTGGGCAGGCGACGCGCATCCACTCCTCGTTCGAGGCGAGCGGCGGCACGCCCTTCGGCCGGTAGTCCTCGAGATCCGGCAGCAGCAGCGGCAGCTCCTCGTAGGGCAGCGGCACGATGCCGCAGTCGTCGCAGTAGACGATCGGGATCGGAGCGCCCCAGTAGCGTTGGCGGGAGAAGCTCCAGTCGCGCAGGCGGAAGCTGATCGCGGCGCGGCCGCGCCCGCGGCTGCCGAGCCATTCGACGATCGCCCGCTTCCCCTCCGGCGCCGACATCCCGCTGAACTGCGCCGAGTTGACGAGCACCTCGTCCTCGCTGTGCTCGACGTACGCCGTGCCCTCGGCAGCCTCGCCGCCGGCGGGCGCCACGACCTGCACGATCGGCAGCTCGAAGCGCTGCGCGAACGCGAAGTCGCGCTCGTCGTGAGCCGGGACGGCCATGAGGGCGCCGGTGCCGTACTCCATCAGCACGTAGTCGGCGACCCAGATCGGGATCCGGGCCTCGTTGGCCGGGTTCGTCGCGAAGAAGCCCGTGAAGACGCCCGTCTTCTCCTCGGCTCCCGCGCGCTCCTCGCCGCGCTTCGAGCCGGTCTTGCGCGCGTACTCGCGCAGCTCGTCGGCGTTCGGCGAGCGCTCCGCCAGGCGCTCGACCAGCGGATGCTCCGGCGCGAGCACGAAGAAGGTCGCGCCGAACAGCGTGTCCGGGCGCGTGGTGAAGACAGGCACGTCGAGATCGAGCTCCTCGATCCGGAACAGGATCTCGGCGCCCTCGGAGCGGCCGATCCAGTTGCGCTGGATCGTCTTCGTACGCTCGGGCCACTCGCCCCCGGGCGGCAGCTCGTACTCGCGCAGCTCGTCGGCGTAGGCGGTGATCTTGAAGAACCACTGCGTCAGGTTGCGCGCCTCCACCTCGGCGCCGCAGCGCACGCAGCGGCCGTTGACCACCTGCTCGTTCGCGAGCACGGTCTGGTCGTTCGGGCACCAGTTGACCGGCGCCTTCTTGCGGTACGCGAGTCCGGCCTCGAAGAACTTC
>WNGF01009464.1_pt1 | contig 12000 bp, 11 predicted proteins | sample 5400641 | NCBI WGS metagenome assembly WNGF01 (sample SAMN13153371, study PRJNA577476) | soil metagenome | isolation source: 80 cm soil or saprolite under grassland replicate 2 | place: USA:California | collected 2016-06-15 | reverse complement strand
CTCATCGCTTCGAGCTGCGCTGCATCGATCAGCACGCCGTCGCGCTCCATCCTGAAAAGGACTTCGCGCACCGGCAACTCGATCGAGCCGTAGACGTAGGCGAGCGTTTCGTCGGCCTGGATCTTCGGAAGAAGCGCGTGGTGGATCTGCAATGTGACGTCGGCGTCCTCGGCGGCGTACGCCGCCGCCCGCGCGACATCGACCTGCTCGAAGGGAATGCGCTGGACGCCGGTGCCCGTCATTTCGTCGTAAGTGAGGGTCTTCATGCCGAGATGCCGGGAGGCAAGGCTGTCCATGTCGTGGCGCGCGTGGCTCTCCAGCACGTAGGATTCGAGCAAGGTGTCGTGGGCGACGCCCCGCAGCGCGATGCCGTGATTGGCAAGCACATGCTCGTCGTACTTGACGTTCTGTCCGAGCTTTTTGTGCTTCGCGCTCTCGAGCCAGGGCTTGAGGATCGCGAGCGCCGGCTCGACCCCCAGCTGCTGCGGCGCCCCCGCGTAGTCGTGCGCAAGCGGAACATAGGCCGCATGGCCCGCGACCATGGCAAACGACACGCCCACGAGCTGCGCCTGCATCGGATCGAGGCCCGTCGTCTCGGTGTCGAAGGACACGAGCTCGGCCGCTTCGAGCTCCTTCAGCCAGCGCCTCAGATCCGCTTCGGTGAAAAGGGTCTCGTAACGGCGCTCGGGCGCCGTCCTGGGAGGCAAGGTGCTTTGCGCCGGGGCTGGAGGCTCGTCCGCGACACCCGGCGCGTCCTTGAGCCAGCTTTTGAATCCGAAGCGGGAAAAAATTTCCGAGAGACGCTTCTCGTCCCGCGGGGCGAGTTTCAGCTCCTCCATCTCGAACGGCAGCTCCACGTCGCATTTCACCGCGAGCAAGCCCCGAGCTTTCGGAAGCCAGTCGAGCGCCTTGCGCAGGTTCTCGCCCACGGCGCCGCCGATCTCCGCGGCATGCCGCATCATCTCTTCGAGCGAGCCGTACTCGGCGAGCCACTTCGCCGCGGTCTTCGGGCCGACCTTGTCGACGCCGGGCACGTTGTCCACGGAATCCCCGACGAGCGTCAGGTAATCGAGCATGCGCTCGGGCGGCACCCCGAACTTCACCCTTACGCCTTCGGGGTCGAGGCGCTCGTTCGACATAGTGTTGACGAGCGTCACGCGATCGCTGACGAGCTGCGCGAGGTCCTTGTCGCCGGTGGAGATGACGCAGTTCAATCCGCGCTTGTCCGCTTCGCGCGCGAGCGTGCCGATGACGTCGTCCGCCTCCACGCCTTCGATCTGCACGAGCGGCCAGCCGAGCGCGCGTATCGCCTCGAAAAGCGGCTCGATCTGGTTGCCGAGATCGTCGGGCATCGGCGGGCGGTTCGCCTTGTAATCCGGGTACAGCTCGTCGCGGAAGGTCTTGCCCTTCGCGTCGAACACGCACGCGACGTAGTCCGCCTTGTAATCGGCGAGCAGCCGTCGCAGCATGTTCAGCACGCCGTAGATCGCGCCGGTCGGCTCTCCCGCAGCATTGCGCAGGTCGGGCAACGCATGAAAGGCGCGGTACAGATACGACGATCCGTCAACCAGCAGCAGCGTTTTTTCCAAGGGAAACGATGAGTGGCAAGGTTCCGAAAGTCTTTTCGACGCCACCTCGCGAAAGGCGCACGCGGCAGGCGGGGCCCGGCGGCGGTTCCGCATTATGTCAGAATTCGTCGAGGCGACCGAGCGGATGAACGATATCCTTCCACGGCGCCGCGAGGGCACGGCAGTTCTGCTAGACTCGCCCTGCAAGGAAATTTACGCGTCATGCTGCGCCGAATTCTCGCTTCGTCTCTCCTCGTCGTCGCGCTGCCGCTCGCGGCGCAGCAGCCGCCCAAGCTCGAACCGCTGCCGGAGCCGCCACCCCCTCCCCCGGGTGCCTCCGCGGACCAGCCGGGAGAGCCGTCGGTACGCATCGAGCCTGGGGCAAGCGAGCAGATCGACGAGAAGGTCATCGACGGCCGGCGCGTGGTGCGCGTCACCACGCCGTCGGGCCAGGAGTATTACCTGATCGAGGACCTGGGCGACGGCCCGGGCTTGAGGAACGAGAGCCTCGATCGCGGCGTGCGGGTCCCGCTTTGGGTGATCCGCCGGTTCTGACATCAGCGGCCGCGCGAGCGGGCGCGCCTGTGATCGCTGCGCCATCATGTCCGTCTTTACGCGCGTCACCGCCGAGGAACTCTCCGCCTGGCTGAAACGCTACGCCATCGGCACGCTGGTCGACCTGCAGGGCATCGCCGCGGGCATCGAGAACACGAACTACTTCGTCACGACTACGCACGGCCGGTTCGTGCTCACGCTGTTCGAGAAGTTGGGCGCGGCGGAGCTCCCCTTTTACCTGAACCTCATGGCGCATCTCGCGCGTCACGGCATTCCGTGTCCCGCTCCGATCGCCGACCAGGGCAACAAGTATCTCGGAACCCTGAACGGGAAGCCCGCAACGCTCGTCACCTGCCTCCCCGGCGTCCCGGTGAGCTCCCCGCTCGCGCGCCACTGCGAGCGGGTCGGGGCCGTTCTCGCCGACATGCATCTCGCTGGAAGGGGTTACGGCGGAAAGCTCGAGAATCCGCGGGGGCCGAGGTGGTGGGGCGCGGCTGCGCGCGAGATCGCGCCTTTCCTCGATGAGGCGCGCCGCGAGCTGCTCGCCTCCGAGCTCGAATTCCAGGCGCGGCACCGCGCGCTCGATCTGCCGCGCGGGCCGGTGCACGCGGATCTCTTCCGCGACAACGTGCTGTTCGAGGGAGACCGGATCGGCGGGGTGATCGATTTTTACTTCGCCGGGATCGACGCGCTCCTGTTCGATGTCGCGGTGACGGTCAACGACTGGTGCGCCGACCCGGCCGGGGAGATCGACGGCGCGCGGGCGGGCGCGCTGCTCGCCGCATACCGGGCAGCGCGCGATTTCACCCGGACGGAAGGGGAAGCCTGGCCGGTGCTGCTGCGCGCCGCGGCGCTGCGGTTCTGGCTGTCGCGCTTGTACGATTTCTACCTGCCACGCGCGGGCGAGCTCACCCACGCGCACGACCCCGAGCACTTTCGCAGGGTGCTCGAGGCGCGCCGCGCGCGGCCTTTCCCCCTTGTCTGAAGCCGGCCGCCGGAACACACTTGCGCACCTGAGCTTGCGCGAATTTCGAACCTAGGCGATGCGCGTCGTTCCGGCAAAGAACGGCTGGTTCTGGCTCCTCAAGGGCTTTGCGCTCTATCGCAAAAGCCCGGTGATGTGGCTGTTTCTGGTTTTCACCTACTGGATCGCCGTAGCGCTCCTCGGCCAGATACGCTACCTCGGGCTCGCGACCTCGACCGTGCTGCTGCCCGCGTTTTCGGTGAGCTTCATGGCCATGTGCGCGGTGCTCGAACGCGGTGGGATGTTGCGGCCCGCGCTGCTCTTCTCCGGCTTCCAAAACGGGCTGGCCACCCTGATCGCGCTGGGCGTCCTGTACTTGCTGTCGGTCGTGGCGGTGCTCGGGATCGCCTCGCTCGCCGACGCCGGCGCCCTGCTGCAATGGGTGTTCTACGGCCAGGAGCCCCCCCAGGAAGGGCTGCGCGACGGCAGCGTCTCTCGCGCGCTCGTCTTTGCCGCGCTGGCCGGCGCGCCGGTGCTCATGGCATTCTGGTTCGCGCCGGTGCTCGCGGCGTGGAACCGGATGGGCGCGGCCCAGTCGCTCTTCTACAGCTTTTTTGCCGTCTGGCGGAACTGGCGCGCGTTCGTCGTCTATGGGGCCGCGCTGGCTCTGGCCGGTCTGGCCTTCATCACGGCGGTCACCGCGGCGGCGATTGCGACGAGCGGGCAAGTGGAGGTGCTGCGTTTCCTCGGGCTGATTTTCACCATGCTCACCCTGCCCACCTTATTCGCCAGCTTCTACGCGAGCTACCGGGACATCTTCCCGCAAGACCCGGTCCCGGCCGATCCGCCGTCGAATGCGACGGGCCCGTAGCCGCTTGTGATTCTGCTATCCTTTCGGCGCGAGTGCAGGCGATGCGCCCATGCCGGGCGCCGGCCGGGAGGAAAGGTTTGATCGGAAAACCCTGCGGGCTGTGCGATTCTCCGGGCGGAGATTTGCTCTGGCGGGACGGGTTTTGCCGTGTCGTGCTGATCGATGATCCCGATTATCCGGGCTTCTGCCGGGTGGTCCTCGAACGGCACGTAAAGGAAATGACCGATCTCGCACCGCCTGAGCGCACGCGATTGATGGATGCCGTATTCGCGACCGAGGCGGCGCTGCGCGAGATCCTTCGACCCGACAAGGTCAACCTCGCGAGCCTCGGCAACGTCACGCAGCATCTGCATTGGCACGTGATCCCGCGCCGCGGGGACGATCGCCATTTCCCCCGCCCGATCTGGGCCGAGCCTTCGCGCGCCCGCGCGGCGCGGCGAGCGGCCCCCGACCGCGGTGCGCTCGGGCTCGCGCTGAAACGGCGGCTGGATTAGCCCGCATGGCGAGCTTCGATCCCCCGAGCATCAAGCCGGACGCCGCTCCGGAATTCAAGGACTCGGCCGCTTGCGCCAAGTGGCTGCAGACCCTGCCGCTCGTCAACGTCGGCCCTTCCCACGACCGAATCCTCGGACAGCTCCAGGAGATGAACGCCTGCAGCATCGCCCCGGCGGAGCGGCTCAAGATCCTGGAGCTGCTGCGCGAGCCGGTGACCTTTGTGCAGAAGGAGCTTTCCAAGAAATTCTCCACCCGTCCCGCGCCGCTCGCGAAGCTCGAGCGCGAGATCTTCCACAAGGTGAACGCGCTGTGGGACGCTCTCTCAAACGGCTATCAACACTGCCTGCAAGCGGCCGGCGGCGCCTCCGGCCTGAGCGCGGGGCTCGTGTGCCAGCGCGCATTGTGGTGCACGGGGCAGAAGCTCCTGGCCTGTTACGGAGCCTATCAGGACGTCGGCGAGCGCGAATGGAAGATGCTCCACGGCGTCTACGCTTTCGCCGAGGAGCGGAAAGTCGCCGCCGACGGCGTCGCGCATCCGGTCCGCGAGAACGGAGAGACGAACTGCGTCGAGACCTACGCTCAGGTCCTGCTGCTCCATCTCGCCAGCCCCAGCAAGCTCACGCCGCGCCAGATCGAGCTCATTTCGCTGTGGCTCGAGAGCTGGGCGCGCAAGATCTCGATCGGGCCGGCGGCGAGCGCCGCCGGCGACGGTCCCGCGCCGCTCGTCGTCGATCTGGCCGGCGCGGCCGGCGCCTCGCGCCGCGCCCCCGAGGGCGAAAAAATCCGGGTCCTCGATATCCAGGAAGTCGGCGAGAGCGTGCGCAAACGCGTCGGCCTGCTGAAGAAGGGCGAGACTCCCGCGGCGCTCGGCCTCGGCGAGGAGGTCACCGCTTCCCTTGCGCAAAGCCTGCTGATGATGCTCTATCGGCGATGGTGCGAGGAGGGGCAGTCGCGGGCGTATCCGCGCCACGGCGCGAGCGGCACCGCCCAGATCTGCTCCGGGATGGCCGCCGTGCAACAGTTCGTCACCGGCGGGACGTTCCGCATGCCGGGCGCGTCCCGGGAACTGTCTCAGGTGCAGCACGAGCAGATAGCGACCCTCGGGCGGGTCGTCACGCGCCAGGACGAGCGCGTCCCCGTGGCGAATTTCGTCGCTGAGACCTGGCAGATCAAGGACGAGAGCGCGTCCGGGGTGAGGCTCCAGCGCGTCGATCCGGCGGCGACTTCGCGCCTGGTGCTCGGTCAGCTGCTCGGGATCCGGCTCGCCGACGCGAAAGCCTTTCTTCTTTGCACGGTCCGGTGGCTGTCGGTTTCACAGCAATTCGAGCTGTGCATCGGCGTGCAGATCCTCCCCGGCGTTCCGCTCGGAGTCGCGGTCCGGGGGGCACATGCCTCAAGCGAGCCTTACGCACCGGCCCTTATGCTGCCGGCGGTCGCCGCCCTCAAGGCCCCCGAGACGCTCGTCCTGCCCTCAGGCTGGTTCAAGCCGGAGCGGGCGATCGAGGTGTACACCGACAGCGCGCGACAGGTGCGACTCGCAACGGTCATCGACCGCGGCGCCGATTTCGAGCGAGTCACGTTCGAGGCGGCCTAACAGGTTGAAAAGGGGGCACGCCCCCTTTATATCCCCCAAATCGGAGGCTGCAGAAAAACGCTTCCCTCTCAAACCCGTTCGGGAAGCGTTTTTCAACAGCCTGCTAAAGTTAAGACCTCATTGCCGTTCATTCGCCGTCGCGAGCGCATCGTGGCAGCCGCGGACAGACCGAGTCCAACCGAGATCAAGCTTCACCAGAAGTCCCGGGTGCTCGAGATTTCGTTTTCCGACGGCAGCCATTTCGAGCTGCCCTACGAATTCCTGCGCGTGCACTCCCCTTCGGCAGAAGTCCGCGGCCACGGGCCGGGACAGGAAATCCTCCAGGCCGGCAAGAAGGAGGTCGATATCCTGAGCCTGGAGCCCGTGGGCAGCTATGCGGTGCAGCCGCATTTTTCCGACGGGCACGGCACCGGGATCTATTCGTGGGACTATCTGCGCGAGCTCGGCGCCAATCGCGAATCTCTGTGGCAGGCCTATCTCAAGCGGCTCGAAGCCGCCGGAGCGCGCCGCGAGCCTTGAGCCAAACGAGCGCGACGGGCGGTGTGCCTCTTTTTCCGCCAAGCTGCTAGCATGTCCGCGTGAGTCAAACCCACTTCGGATACCACAACGTCGGCGAAGCCGAAAAGGCAGCCCGCGTGGCCGGCGTTTTTTCCTCGGTTGCGGCCAAGTACGACCTGATGAACGACCTGATGTCGGCAGGGCTGCACCGGCTCTGGAAAGCCTTCGCCGTGGCGCTCGCCCGCGTGCGCGAGGGCGAGCGGGTGCTCGATGTCGCCGCCGGATCGGGCGATCTGGCGCTCGAATTCTCGAGGCGCGCCGGAGCGAGCGGAGAAGTGTGGCTCACCGACGTCAACCGCGCGATGCTGGAGCGCGGGCGCGATCGCCTCCTCGACCGCGGCCGGCCGCTCCCCGCGGTGCAGTGCGACGCGGAGCGGCTGCCGTTTCCTTCGGACTATTTCGACTGCGTAAGCGTCGCCTTCGGGCTGCGCAACATGACGCGCAAGGACGCGGCGCTCGCCGAGATGCGGCGCGTGCTCAAACCCGGGGGAAGGCTCCTCGTGCTCGAGTTCTCGCGCGTGTGGCGGCCGCTCGCCAAGGCCTACGACTGGTATTCGTTCAAGGTGCTGCCGTGGCTCGGCAAGACGGTGGCGGGCGACGAGGCCGCCTATCGCTACCTCGCCGAATCGATCCGCATGCACCCCGACCAAGCGACCTTGGCCGGCATGCTCGAACGGGCGGGGCTCGAGAACGTCGAATATTTCAACCTGAGCGCCGGTATCGCCGCGTTGCATCGCGGCTACAAATTCTAGAGCCGAAGGGAAAGCCATGAGAGAACTCACCGTCTCGCTGTTCGTGCTGGTGCTCGGTGCGGGCCTATTGTCGGATGACGCCGAGGCGGCGCGGCTCGGGGGCGGCCGCAGTCTCGGAGCGCAGCGCCAGATCACCGCGCCCCCGAAACAGGCGGCTCCGCCGACGCAGCAGCCGACCCCACAGCCTTCGGGCGGGAGTCGTTGGCTCGCCCCCCTTGCCGGGCTCGCGGCGGGGCTGGGCCTGGGCTGGCTGTTCGCGCAGGGAGGTTTCGCGGAAGTGGTCGGCGCTCTCCTCATGGCCCTCCTTGCCGGCGCCGCGGTGTTCGCCTTCATGCGCATCCTGCCAAGACAGCAGGGGCCCCGGGCGCGCTACGCCGGTTTGAGCGGCGAGACGGCGGCTGCGCCGCCGCCGTCGCAACTGCACGGCGATGCCGGGGAGGGAGCGGGGTCCCGCAATCGGTTCGCCGCCGGCGTCCCGGCGGGATTCGATGTCGAGCGTTTCCTGAACGAGGCGAAGCGCAATTTCGTGCGCCTGCAGGAAGCCAACGACCGCGGCGACCTCGCGCTGCTTCGCGAAGTGACGACCGGCGAACTGTTCGACGCGCTCAAGGACGACCTTGCCTCGCACCCGGGGTCCCAAACCGACGTGGTGACGCTGAATGCCGCGCTTCTGGAGCTCGTCACCGAAGGCGGGCTGCATTGGGCGAGCGTGCGCTTCTCCGGCTCGATCCGCGAACAGGCGGGCGCACCGGCCGCGCCGTTCGAAGAGATCTGGAACCTGCAGAAGCCCGCGGACGGTTCCTCGGGCTGGCTGCTCGCCGGGATACAGCAGCTGAGCTGACCGGGTCGCAGGGCGCGCCGCCCGAAAACTCCATGATCGAGCGCGGCGCCCGCGCAGGGCTGAACCATCTTCTGCTGCAGCAGCCGTGGGCGGCCGAGCGGCTCAGGGCCTTCGCGGGTCAAAGCGTGGAATTCCGCTGCCCGCCTTTTCCGGATCTGCGCCTGAGGATCCTGGACGGCGGCCTCATCGATCAGGCACATGAGGAAGCCGCGAGCGCGCTCGTCGTAAAGCTCAAACCCGGAGCACTGCCTTTCCTCCTCGCCCGCGACGAGGCCGCCCTGAAAGAAGTCGAAATCGAAGGCTCGGCGGATCTCGCGAGCACCGTGCAGTACCTGTTTCGCCACCTCGTCTGGGACATCGAAGAGGATCTTTCCAGGTTTTTCGGCGACGTCCTCGCCCATCGCCTCGTGTCCCAGGGCAAGGCCTTCGCGGACTGGCAGCGCGAGGCCGCGACGCGTCTCGCGGAGAACCTGGTGGAGTACTGGACCGAGGAGCAGGTGCTCCTCGCGCGGCCGGCCGACGTGGAGAAGTTCTGCCGCGACGTCGACACGCTGCGCGACGACGCGGCCCGCCTGGAAAAACGCATAGAGCGCCTTGCCGGTCCACGCAAGACCTGAGTCCCGCTCGGGGGTTCGCGCCGGCCGGTTCTGGTAAATTGGCCGCTCGAACCCGACGCCGGTCTCCACGCCTTTGCTTCGACTCGCGAAAATACTCTGGATAGCCTTGCGCTTCGGCCTTGACGAGTTCGCGCTCGCCTCGGGGAGCGGGCTCGCTCGCGCGCTGAACGCGCTGCTTTTTTTCCGCTCGCTGCGCGAGCCCCGCGGCGCGCGGCTGCGCCGGGCGCTGGAAGCGCTCGGCCCCATCTTCGTCAAGTTCGGCCAGGTGCTCTCGACGCGCCGCGACCTGGTCCCGGCGGACCTCGCCGACGAGCTGGCGAAACTCCAGGACCGGGTGCCGCCGTTTCCAGCGGAACTCGCGGCAGCGGAGGTCGAGCGCGCCTTCGGCAAACCGGTCGGGGAGCTGTTCGAGCGGTTCGAGCCCCAGCCTGTCGCGAGCGCCTCGGTCGCGCAGGTGCATCTCGCGGTGCTTCCCGGAGGGACCGAGGCGGCAGTGAAGATCCTGCGGCCGGGGATGCTCCCGGTGATCGTGGAGGATCTTGCGCTGCTCGACGCCGGCGCGGGCCTCGTCGAGCGCTTCTGGGCCGACGGCAAGCGCTTGAAGCCGCATGAAGTCGTGGCCGAATTCGCCCGGCATCTGTTCGACGAGCTCGATCTCATGCGCGAGGCCGCGAACGCGAGCCAATTGCGCCGCAATTTTCCGGACTCGCCGCTGCTCGTCGTGCCGGAGGTCTACTGGGACTGGTGCTCGAGCACCGTCATGACCATGCAGAGGATGCGCGGCACCCCGGTGAGCCAGGTCGCGGAGCTGCGCCGGCAGGGTGTGGACATCCCGAAGCTCGCGCGCACCGGGGTCGAGATTTTCTTCACCCAGGTGTTCCGCGACGGCTTCTTCCACGCCGACATGCACCCGGGAAACATCCTCGTCACGCCCGAGGGCCGCTACGTCGCGCTCGACTTCGGCATCATGGGCACGCTCACCGAGATCGACAAGCAGTACCTCGCGCAGAATTTCCTCGCTTTTTTCCAGCGCGACTACCGGCGCGTGGCGCAGGCGCACCTTGAAGCCGGCTGGGTGCCCTCCGACACGCGCGTCGACGAGTTCGAGAGCGCGATCCGCGCCGTGTGCGAGCCGATCTTCGACCGGCCGCTCAAGGAGATCTCTTTCGGGCGCGTATTGCTGCAGCTGTTCCAGGCCTCGCGCCGCTTCAACGTCGAGATCCAGCCGCAGCTCGTCATGCTGCAGAAGACGCTTCTGAACATCGAAGGGCTCGGGCGCCAGCTCGATCCGGACCTCGACCTGTGGACGACCGCGAAACCTTTTCTGGAGAAATGGATGCGGGAGCAGCTTGGACTGAAGGGGCTGCTGCGTGCCGTTCGCAACGAAGCCCCGCGCTGGGCGACGATGCTGCCTCAGCTGCCGCGCCTCTTGCATCGCGCGCTCGCGGGAGATCGCGTGGAAAGGATCGAGGGAATGCTGGGCGAGCTGCTCGTGCTGGAACGGCGCCGCAACCGGATGATCGGCGTTGCGGTCGCGCTGCTTGCGCTGGCGCTGATTCTGGCCGCAGCCCTCTCCCTCGCGTGAACGCGGCGCGCTCCGGTCTATAATCCGCGCCATGCTGATCGCATCCGTCGTGCTTTATCTGCTCGTCACGATCGCGATCGGCCTGTGGGCGGCGATGCGGGTGAAAAACTCGAAGGACTACGTCGTCGCCGGCCGCAGCCTGCCTCTCTACATGAATACGGCGACGGTCTTCGCCACCTGGTTCGGCGCCGAAAGCGTGCTCTCCGTTTCGGTCGAGTTCTCCAAGAGCGGGCTGGGCGGCATCATCGCCGACCCCTTCGGCTCGTCCGTGTGCCTGGTCATCGTCGCGCTTCTCTTCGCGCGCGCCTTCTACCGCATGGACCTGCTCACCATCGGCGACTTCTACCGCAAGCGCTATGGCCGCGCCATGGAGCTCGGCACCAGCGTGATCATCGCCATCTCGTATCTCGGCTGGACCGCGGCGCAGCTGACGGCGCTCGGCCTGGTTTTTTCGACCCTGACGGGCGGCGCCATCTCGCTCGAGGCTGGAATCGTCATCAGCGGTGTCGTCGTCCTCGCCTACACCATCTGGGGCGGGATGTGGTCCGTGGCCATGACCGATCTCTTCCAGTCGGTGATGATCATCGTCGGCCTCGGGGTCATCGCCTGGTTCGTCGGCGACATGGCGGGCGGGCCCGGAAAGATCATCGCCGCGGCCGCCGAGGCGGGAAAGTTCGAGTTCTGGCCCGGCCGCCGAGGCGGGAAAGTTCGAGTTCTGGCCCAAGGGCGGCACCAAGGAATGGCTCGCCTTCACCACCGCGTTCCTCACGCTGGCGATCGGCTCGATCCCGCAGCAGGACATCTTCCAGCGCGTCACCTCCGCGAAGAACGAGAGGACCGCGGTCGCCGGCAGCCTGCTCGGCGGGGTCGTCTACTTCGCCTTCGTGTTCGTGCCCATCTACATTGTCTGCGCCGGGCTCCTCGTCGACCCGTCGCTCGGGGCATTGCTGTCGGCCCAGGATGCGCGCGAGACGCAGCGCCTCCTGCCCGAGTTCATCCTCGGCCACACGCCCATGTGGATACAGGTGCTCTTCTTCGGCGCGCTGCTGTCGGCGATCAGCGGGGCGATCATCGCCCCGACCTCGCTGTGCACCGAAAACATCATCCGTCCGCTCTATCCGAACATGAGCGACAGCCAGTTCCTCCTCACGCTTCGCGTCGTCCTGGTGTCCTTCACATTCGCCGCCCTGGTGTTCGCCCTGCGCTCGAAGCAGACGATGTACGACATGGTGCAGAACGCTTACAGCGTGACGCTGGTGGCCGCGCTGGTGCCGCTCGCGGCGGGAATCTTCTGGAAGAGAGCGAACAGTACGGGCGCGATCCTGTCCGCAGTGTTCGGACTCGTCGCCTGGCTGATCGCGGCTTTCATCGCGGCGGACGCCGCCGTGCCGCCGACGCTGGTCGGCCTCGCGTTCTCCATCCTAGGCATGGTCCTCGGCGCTATCGTGCCAAGCGCCGCGCCGCAGGCGCATCGCCACAGCGCCCCCCGCTAGTCCGCTCCCGCCCGGAACTCGGCTACAATGCGCGCGGCCCGTTTCCCCTTGGCCTAGGGAGGTTCCCGATGTTCGCACGCCTGATGCCGCACGAAGGCCGGTTCTTC
>WNGF01008563.1_pt1 | contig 12000 bp, 7 predicted proteins | sample 5400641 | NCBI WGS metagenome assembly WNGF01 (sample SAMN13153371, study PRJNA577476) | soil metagenome | isolation source: 80 cm soil or saprolite under grassland replicate 2 | place: USA:California | collected 2016-06-15 | reverse complement strand
CGGCGGTCCCGCCTCGCCTGATCGCGCGGGGCCCACGGGTCGGCATCGCCGAGAGCGCGACATCGGCGAAGCCATGGCGATTCTGGGTGCGTGGGTCGAGCGGGGTGTCGCGGTGACGACCGTCGCGGAGCGCGCGCTCATCACGCTCGAGTACCCGGCGATCCGTGCGCTGCTCGCCGAGCGCTCGTCGTTCGCGCCCGGGCGTGAGCTCGCCGAGGCGCTGACCCCGGTGACCGATGCGCGCGAGGCCGATCGGCTGCAGGACGAGACTGCCGCCGCGCGCGATCTCCTCCGTGCGCAGCCGTCCGCGGGCATCGGTGGCGCGCGAGACGTCCGCGACGCGCTGCGCCGAGCACGCCTGGGCGGCTCGCTCGAGCCACTGCAGCTCATCGAGATCGCCGACACCATCCGCGCCGCGGAGAAGCTCTTCGCCGACGTCCATCCGTATCCACCGCTCGCCGCGAAGGCACGCTTCGCGCGTCCACCGCGCGACGTCGCGGAGGTGATCGAACATGCCATCGCAGGCACCGGCGAGGTGCTTGATCGTGCGAGCCCGCGTCTGGGCTCGCTGCGCGCGGCGCTCCGAGCGGCGCAGGCGCGCCTCCAGCAGCGCCTGGATGGCCTGCTGCGCTCGCCGGACCTCTCGCGCGCGCTGCAGGAGCAGCTAATCACCCAGCGCGGCGGACGCTACGTCGTGCCGGTGAAGGCCGAGATGCGCGGCACAGTCAAGGGGATCGTGCACGATCAGTCCGCGAGTGGCGCGACCGTGTTCATCGAGCCGCTCGAGATCCTCGAGGCGAACAACGCGCTCCGCGAGGCCGAGCTCGCCGAAAGCGCCGAGGTCCGGCGCGTCCTCGACGAGCTGTCGCGCCGCGTCGAGCGCGCGGGGGAGGACCTCGACTCCGTCACGATCGCGCTCGCGGCGCTGGACCTCCTGCTGGCCAAGGCCGAGCTCGCGGCCCACCTCGAGTGCGAGCGGCCGGTGCTCGATGCGCACGGCCTCCTGGATCTCGTCGGGGCACGCCATCCGCTCCTCGTAGATCGTGGGATGCGGGGGGTCCTCGGGGATAGCCCCCCGGTGGTGGTCGTGCCGATCGACGTGCGCCTTGGGTCCGACTTCCGCGCGCTCGTCATCACCGGTCCCAACACCGGCGGAAAGACCGTGACCCTCCGCACGATGGGCCTGCTGGTGCTCATGGGCGCGTCCGGTCTGCAGATACCCGCGTCGCGGGGCAGCCGGGTGCCGGTGGTGCGCCGCGTCTTCGCGGACATCGGAGACGAGCAGTCGATCGCGCAGTCGCTCTCGACGTTCTCGTCGCACCTCCGCAACGTCGTCGCGACGCTCGCGGAGGCGGAGCGCGACGACCTCGCGCTGCTCGACGAGCTGGGCGCGGGGACCGATCCTGACGAAGGTGCCGCGCTCGCGATGGCCGTTCTCGAGACGCTCCTGGAGCGCGGCGTGCTCGTCGCGGCGACCACACACTATCCGGAGCTGAAGGCCTTCGCGCTGAACACGCCCGGCGTGTCGAACGCGAGCGTCGAATTCGACGCCGAGTCGCTCCGTCCCACGTACCGCCTGCATATCGGCCTGCCGGGCTCGTCGAATGCGTTCGCGATCGCGTCTCGCCTCGGTCTCGACAGCGCGGTCCTGGCGCGCGCGGAGTCGCACCTCTCCGAGTTGCATCGGTCACTCGAGCGGACCCTGCGCGAGGCCGAACGTCATCGCACCGACCTCTCCGCTGCGCTCGAGAAGGCGCGCGTCTCTGCCGAGGATGCGCGGCGTCTCACCGAGGAGGCGCGGCGCGAGGCCGAGCGCATCCTGGGCGAGGCCGAGCGTTCGGCGCGGCGGTCACGCACCGAGGTCGACGAGCTTCTGCTGCAATCGCGCCGAGCGCTGCGACAGGCCGAGAGCGCTCGCGAGGGAGCGGCGAAGCGCAACCTCGTCGAGGAAGCCCGAGCCGCCCTCGCCGAGGCGGAGACGACGCGTCAGTCGGCAGCCACGCCCAAGCAGGCACCGCGCGCTACGGTCCCGATCGCGATCGGCTCGCCGGTGCACGTCGAGGGGGTGAGCGAGCCCGGCACGTTGCTCTCGATCGACGACCGCGGGATGGCGGACGTCGCGGCTGGCCCGCTGCGGCTGCGCGTGCCCGCGACGAGCTTGCGGCAGGCCCACGACCACCGGGGGGCTTCGCCCCCCGAGAACCCCCCACGTCCGGTGATCACCGGCTCCGCTCCCGCCGTGTCGCTGCAGCTCGACCTACGCGGTGCTCGTGCCGAAGAGGCGCTCGAGGTGCTCGACCGCTATCTGAACGACGCCGCGGTAGCGGGCGTCGACCGGCTGCGGATCGTTCACGGTAAGGGGACCGGCGCGCTGCGGACCGCGGTGCGCGAGGTGCTCTCGCGGCATCCCCTGGTTCGCGCCCACGAGCCCGCCGGCGCCGCGGAGGGCGGCGACGGCGCGACGATCGTCCGACTCTAGCGGCGGTCGGCCTTCTTCACCTTCGACGGCTCGGGGCGAGGGTTCGCCGTGGGCTTTGGGCTCGGGGGGACGTTCGGCTTCTTCGGGCTTACCTGCGCATCCGGCAGCGTCTTCGCCTCGTCGCTGCTCAGCGCGCGGATCTCGGACTTGTCACCGACCCTGCGGAGCTCGACGCCGGAGGTCGTGCCGCTGCCGGTCTGCGCGGCATTGATCACGGTCACGGACTCCTCGCCCTTGTCGGTCACGGTCGTGGACACGGTCACCGGAGCGCCGGAGGACGCCGCGACGGTCGTCGAGAACACGCCGTCGGGCACGTTCGGCAGCGTCACGACGATCGTTCCGTCCAGCATGCGCACTCGCGCACCCGGCGTCTGAGCGAAGACCTTGCCGTCCTTGAAGCCGTTCGCGCGACCAAGCGGATCGACGACTAGCGAGCTGTCTGACATGGCTGACACGCTGACCACGCGCTGCGCATCCGGGGCGGCGTGGGGCGCCTCGGGCGCCGCGTTCGGGCGCACCGTCGTCGTCTGGTCGGCGGTGACGAGCACCTCGCTGGCAGCGCCCACGGTCGCGACACGACCTTCCGTCGTGGTCACGGTCGTCGTCGGGCCGGTGAGGCCATCGTCGACGGCGACCTCGAACGCGGTGCCGCGCACGGAAGCGGTCGCAGCTGGTGTCCTCACTTCGTAGCGTGAGTCGGCGGTGGTGAGGTGCGTGACGACGTGCCAGGTCCGTCCGAGCGACTGCGCGAGCTGCACGATCGTTGAACCACTGCGTGTCGTCGCTTCTTCGATCGTGATGTCGCTCGCAGGCTCGAGCTCGACGGTCGACCCTTCGAAGAGCGTGATGACGGCCCGCGCTTCGGCGCTCGTCCGGACGGTGCTGCCTACGTAGAGCACGGCGCCATCGATCGCGGACGAAAAGTCGCTCCCCGCCGCGCGCATGAGCACCTCGCCGGAGATCACGGTGAGGATCGCGGCGGCGGACTGCGGCTGCGACAGTGCGGGCCTCTGCACCGCGGCGACGGGCGCGTCGCCTACGTCGAGGACCACGCCCGCGCCGAGGGCCCAGCACAGCCCGATGACCGCCGCGCGCGTGGTCTGCCTCATCCGGCTCGTCTCCCCATTCACCGGAGGCGCCAGGCCTCTCCGGTGGACGACCGGACTAACGGACCGGGCGCACGCCCGCATAGCGGGCGATCGGGCCCTCGAGTTTCAAAACGGCGTCAAGGAGGGCTCTACACGCGCACCGCCGGGTAATCGGCCCAGGGCCGTTCTGAGAACGGTCGAAAAGCGTCCGCTGAGCGCTCAGCTATCGACGCGGCGCATCGCCACATTGGTCGCCGACAGTGCCCGAGCGAGACGTTCGTCATCCTCGCGGCGCAGGCCGGCGTCTGCGAGCTCGCGGCGCAGCGCTGCGTGAAAGCCGGACGCGCCCGGTGCGGACCAGCGAACGGCGGAGCCATCCTCCGCGCGCGCCTCGCCGACCGCAGTGCCTCGATAGAGATGCATGAGCGAGCGAAAGTCCTCGGTACTCTCGTCGACCTCATATGTCGCGACGTGTGCAAGCTCCGCCAGCTCGCATCCTGTTTCCTCACGTGTCTCGCGACGCACGGCATCTTCCGGCGACTCGCCGTCTTCCACGCCGCCACCCGGCAGGAGCCACGCCCCGGCGAAAGGACCACTGCGCTGACGAACGAGCAGCACGCGTCCGCTCGCGTCGACGCACGCAACGATCGCGCCGACGCGCCGGGTCACGGAGTGCGCGTGGGGCTCGGTGCGACCGTGCGTCCGGATGGGAACGGCGGCAGCGTGAGCGACGGCACGACGAATGGCGTGCCGCTCGGCTTCACGGTCTGGCTCGGACTGAACGCGGGCGATGGTGATGGCGACGGGGACGGCGAGGGCGATGGGCTCGGGCACGGTTCGGAACCGATCAGATTCCAGCTGTAGCGGCCGTAGCTGTAGGAGCCCGCGTTCGCACCCCTGATCCACTGGTCCGTGTACTTCTGCCAGACGTTCCCCGGCGCGCGCTCCTGCGGTTTGAGGGCGATCCGAGCCGTGCCGTCCGGGCCGGGACATCCCGCGACCCACCAGTTGTCGACCTGCGTCGGAACGGTGCCGCGCACGAAGAACTCGGTCATCGAGAACGGCGAGAGGTTCGAGGGAAGAAGGCCCGAGCCGTATCCGCCGAAGGCGCCGGGTGCGGCGACGACGGTGGCCTGCACGATGTTCGCCGGCCGCTCCCAGTCCGCGGCAGGTACGCCATCGAGCACTTCTTTCATGTAGTCACGCCACAGCTGGCCCGGGCCCATCGCGCTGGAGAAGTCGCGTGAGCTCATGGGATCGCCGTTGGCGTTGCCCATCCACACACCGGTGACCAGGCTTGGCACATACCCCACGCTGTACACGTCCTTGAGGTTGTCGGTCGTCCCCGTCTTGAGCGCCGCCGGGCGCCCGATGTTCGTCCAGCTGCCGAAGATGAAGTCCCGCGACGGCTGGGTGGTGTCCTTGAGGATGTCGGTCATCAGCCAAGCGACGCCGGCGTCCAGCACGCGCTTCTGCTCGTAGTCCTTGTGCTCCCAGACGACCTTCCCGCGGGAATCCTCGACCCTCAGGATGTACGTCGGCGTCACGCGGACGCCGAGGTTCGCGAGGACGCCGTACGCGCTGGCCATGTCAACGAGCTTCACTTCCTTCGAGCCGAGCGTGAGTGACAGCCCGGTCTGGTTCGGGTCGATGTTCGCGGTGATGCCCATGTCACGAGCGGTCTGGATGGTGTCCTCGATGCCGCTGTACTGCGACAGGAACTTCACCGCGGGCACGTTGCGCGACTCGCGGATCGCCTGCCGCATCGTCACCGGGCCGTGGTACTGGAGGTCGGCATTCTCCGGGCAGTAGCCGCAGGCCGCCGGGCTCATGCGCGTGGGATCGGCCCGCCCGGTGAAGTCCGTGCGCGCGTCGACGACGACGGTGGCGGGCGTCGCGCCCTTCTTCAGCGCGGTGACGTAGTTGAACATCTTGAACGAGGAACCGGGCTGTCGCTGCGCTATGCCGGCGGCGTCGTACTGGCCCTGCACGCGCGGATCGTCGCGGTTGTAGTAGTCGGCCGAGCCGACGTACGAAAGGATCTCGCCCGTTCGCGGGTCGATCGAGACGAGCGCCGCGTTCCAGACGTTCTTGTCGTGCAGGAACTCGACCCACTCCTTCACCTGTCGCTCGGCGATCTCCTGTTTCTTCGTATCGAGCGTGGTCGTGACCTTGAAGCCGCCGCGAGTGACCGCGGACTCGTCGCCACCGAGGATCTGAGCGAGCTGGTTGCGCACCTGGAAGACGAAGTGCGGCGCCGTGATCGTCGTCACCTGCGGGCCGGCCACCTTGAGGGCCTCCGCGTCGGCCGTGTCGCGCTGGGACAGCGTGATCGCGCCGAAGTCGACCATCTGGTCGAGCACGTAGGAGCGCCGCTCCATGGCTCGCTCGACATTGTCGGGCTGCGACGGATCGAGCACGGAGGGGGATTGCGGAAGCCCTGCGAGCAGCGCCGACTCGGCGACGGTCAGTGTGGAGAGATCGGATTTCCCGAAGTACGTCTGCGCCGCGGCCTTGATGCCGTAGGCCTGATTCCCGTAGTAGATCTGGTTGAAGTACAGCTCGAGGATCTGTCCTTTCGAATAGGTCCGCGTGACCTGGATGGCGAGGATCGCCTCCTTGATCTTGCGTGTGACGGTGACCTCGCCGCCGACGATCCGCTGCTTCACCAGCTGTTGGGTGATCGTGGAGGCGCCGCTCACCACGTCCTGCTTCAGCAGATCGTCGCGGACCGCCCGCGCGATGCCGAAGATGTCGACGCCCGGGTTGGTCCAGAACGTCTTGTCTTCCGCGGAGATCGTGGCGTCGATGACCAGCTGGGGGATGGTGTCCAGCGAGACGACCTCGCGGCGCTCGACCTCGAACTGGTAGAGGAGGGTCGCGCCGTCACGGTCGAGGACCTTGGTCGACTGCGCGAGAGGGTCACGAGCGAGGTCCTCCGGGGAGGGCAGGTCGGAGGCGAAAAACGCGAAGGCGGTCACTGCGCCGAAACCGGCGAGCGCGATGCCTGCGATGACCAGCGCGACCACGACTGAGGGCACGACCGCCAGCCTGCCGCGAATGCCGCCCCCACCTCGGCGCCGCAACTGGCGATACGGTCCGCGCCCGAGGGCGTGGTCGCGTGTCGTCTTACTGCGCGCGATGCCTCCATCGTAAAGCCTCAGCTCCGCCGATATCCTCTGTGTAGTGCCGACGCGCCCCAGCGACGCCGAGCTCGAAGAGTTCCTGACCCGTGGGATGGCCGAGGTGATCGTCCGCGAAGACCTCGCTGCTGCCCTGCGAGCCGGGGACCGTCAGCTGCGCATCAAACAGGGCTTCGACCCGACGCACCCGAACCTCCACCTCGGCCACGCCGTCCCTCTGCGCAAGCTGCGCAAGCTCGCCCAGTGGGGGCACGAGATCGTGCTCATCGTCGGCGACTGGACGACGCAGATCGGCGATCCCACCGACAAGGACGAGACACGTCCGACGATGTCGCACGACAAGGTGATGAAGAACGCCGAGACCTACATCGAGCAATTCCACCTCATCGTCCCGCGCGAAGGCACGCGTGTGGTCCTCCAGTCGGAGTGGTTCGGCAAGTTCGGGCTGAAGGACGTGATCGATCTCGCGTCGCGCTTCACGACGCAGCAGATGCTTCAGCGCGAGGAGTTCCGCAAGCGACTCGAGAAGAAGACCGCGATCCCGATCAAGGATCTCCTGTACCCGCTGCTGCAGGCGTACGACTCGGTCGCGATCGAGTCGGACGTCGAGGTCGGCGGCACGGACCAGCTCTTCAACATCCTCGCCGGACGCGAGCTACAGGAGCAGCTCGGCCAGCGGCCGCAGAACCTCCTCATCAATCATCTCCTCGAGGGTCTCGACGGCGAGAAGATGAGCAAGTCGAAGCCGAAGACCGGCATCTGGCTCACCGACCCGCCGAACGAGGTCTACGGGAAGGTGATGTCGATCGAGGACAAGCTCATGCCTCACTACTTCGAGTGGGCGACGGAGATGCCGCGTAAGGAGGTCAACAAGATCCTCGGTGCCATCGGTAATCGCGAGCTGCATCCGAAAGAGGCGAAGGAGAAGCTCGCCTGGCAGATCACGAGCGAGCTGCATTCGCCCGCGGCCGCGGACGAGGCGAAAGTCGCGTTCGGCAAGCAGTTCCGGGAGGGCGGGCAGCCCGATGACATCGAGGTGCGCGAGGTGGAGAAGAATGGCGAGGGCGAGATGAACATCGTCGAGCTGCTCCGCGATTCCAAGCTCGCGACGAGCCGCAGCGACGCGCTCCGGCTCGTGAAGCAAGGCGGGGTGAGCGTGGACGGATCGAAAGCGAGCCTGGACACGATGGTGCCTACCACGAGCGAACCGGTGATCAAGGTCGGCAAGCGTCTGTACGCGCGCATCCGCTGGCGTTGATTCGCACATGACGGGGGGTTCTCGGGGGGCGGAGCCCCCCGGTGGTCGTCCCATCGTCGCCGTCATCCCGTTCGGCGCGCGCGGGACGACGCCACGCGCAGGCGCGTGGGCGCGTCAGCTCGCCGCTCGCCTGGTGGAACGATTCGCTCAGGACGAGGCCGTCGACGTGCGGCCGGTCTTCCTGGTGGCGATGCCAGAGGCCGCGAGCGAGGCGGGATATCTCGTCTTTGGATCATCGCCCGATGCCGGCCTCGCCGCGGAGTACGGGCGGTCGCTCGGCGCCACGTACGCGCTCACCGGTATCTATCGCGAGGACGGCGGCTCGCGTCGTCTCGAGGTCACGCTCGTCGATGTTGGCAGCGGCGCCGTCCGCGCCACGCGTTCCATCAGCATCGATCCCGGGACGCTCGTGACGACGGAGCCGGCCCTCGCGCGCTGGCTGGCACGCGCCGTGGGCGGGACGCACACGACCGCCGCGGATGCGCCCGCGGCCGCGAATGAGGACGCGTACGCCGCCCTCCTCGAGGGTATGGACGAGGAGGTCACCGCGACGCTGCTTCGCCAGAGCGACCCCGCCGGGGCCGACGAGGCGATCGGGCGCGCCCTGGAGCGCCATCTCGCGGCTTTGAGCGCGGACCCGGACTGCGCCGCCGCTGAGGAGCGCCTCCTCGTTCTCGCGGCTGAGTCCCTCGAGCGCGGCGATATCGGCCGCCAGGTGCGCGCTCTCGAGGACCTCACCGTCATCCGGCCACGCTCGTGGCGCGCCCATTACATCCTCGCCAAGCTGCGCGCGGAGGCAGGCCACGTCAACGAGGCGATCATCGCCTTTGAGCACTCGCATGCCGTGCGCCCACTCCCAGACGCGGATGTCGTGCGGCTTGCGGAGCTCTACGCGAATACCGGCGCGAGCGCTCCCGCCTTCGCACACCTGCGTCGCATCGCACCAGCGAGCGATGCGTACGGCGCGGCGCAGGAGCTCACGGCGATCATCGCTCTGCAGCGCGGCGACCTCGAGTCCGGCCGTGCCGCCTTCGAGCGTGCGGTCGCGGCCGGCGAAGCAGGGTGGGAGCTCCACGCGTCATACGGGGCCGCTATGCACGCGCGCGGTCAGAACGCCAACGCGATCCCGCGCTATGAGGCGGCGCTCGCCGCGAACGGTCCCGCGATCGTGCGATTGAATCTCGCGCGTGCGGTGTATGAGACGGGTGACCACGAACGCGCGGCGCGCGAGCTCGATTCGCTACTCGAGAGCGAGAGGAGCGGCGAGATCGCGGGACAAGCGCGGCGCCTCCGCTTTGGGATCCGTCACGCCCAGCTCGAGCAAGCCCTCGAGACCGCGGGGAAAGGTGCCGTTGAGGGAGACGCGGCCCGCTTCGCCGAGGCGCAGTCCGTCTTCGAATCTGCCCTGGCGGTCGAGCCCGACCTCTGGGAGGCGCACTTCGGGCTCGGACTGCTCGCGCGCCATCGTGGCGAAGCCGAGGCGGCCCTCGCGTCATTCGCGCGCGTGCTCAAGCTCTGGCCCGAGCATCCGGACGCGCTGCACGAGCTCGGCGTCGCGCTCCTCATGGCCGACGATGTCGAGCAAGCCGTCGGCGCGCTGGAGCGCGCGGCCGCGCTACGACCGGCTGACCCCGCGTACCTCGCGGATGCGGGCTTCGCTCAGATGCGCGCGGGGGATCTCGCCGCGGCGCGCGAGCGCCTCGAGCACGCGCGGACGCTCGATGCCGACGATCCGATCACGCGCGCCTATCTCAACGAGCTCGAACGCGTCGAAGCACAAACGCGCGTGTAGCCATGACGAAGCGCATCGTCATCCTGGGCGGCGGCTTCGGCGGCCTGCATCTCATCCGCCACCTCGAGAAGCGTCTAAGGCGCGGCGAGGCTGAGGTCACGCTCATCGACCGCTCGAACTTCTCGCTCTTCACGCCGCTCCTGTATCAGGTCGCGACTGGTGAGCTGCCACCGCACGCGGTGGCGTATCCGCTACGCGTGCCGCTCGCGAAGGCCGGCTTCCGCTTCCTCCGCACCGAGGTCGAGGCGGTCGACGTCGAGAAGAAGACGGTTCGCACCGAGGACGGCGAGGTCCCGTACGACCACGTCGTCGTCGCGCTCGGGAGCGTGACGAACGACTTTGGGATCGCCGGCGTCAAGGAACACGCACTCGTCGTGAAGTGGCTCGAGGATGGTCGCGCGGTGCGGCACCGGATCCTGTCGACGTTCGAGGACGCCGCGCTCCTACCCGATGCAGCGCGCCGGCGCGATCTTCTCTCATTCGCCATCGTCGGTGCGGGTCCCGTGGGGGTAGAGCTGTCCGCCTCGATGCGCGACCTCATGGATCACACGCTGCGCGGGATCTATCCGAGCATCGACGTGCGCCACGAGCCCACGATCACGCTCATCGACGGCGCCGACCGCGTGGTGCCGGCCATGGATCCGCGGCTCTCGGCGATCGCGCAGCGCCGGCTCGAGCAGCTCGGCGTGCGCATCATGCTGAGGACGCTCGTCTCAGAGGTGGGGGAGGGGACGCTCCGCACGAAAGACGGGACGGTGCTCACGGCGAACACCGTCATCTGGGCGGGCGGCGTGAAGACCAACCCGATCGTTGCGGCGACCGACCTGCCGCACGCGAAGGACGGCCGGCTCAGCGTCGACACGTCCTTTCGCGTCGGCGGCCGCGACGACGTACTCGCGCTCGGCGACGCTGCGCATTTCGAGCAGGACAGCAAGGCGCTGCCGATGCTCGCGCAGGTCGCGGTGCTCCAGGCGCCCGCTGCGGCGACGAACCTCGCGCATCTCGTCCGCGGCGAGCCGACGGAGCCCTACGTTTACAAGCGCAAGGGCGATCTCGTCGCGCTCGGACGGACCAGCGCGGCGGCCGAGTTCGCGCGACCCATCCACATCGTGCTGTCCGGTCTTCCGGCGTGGACGGTGTGGCGGACGAACTACCTCATGCAGCTCGTCGGCGGCCGCAATCGCGGAACGCTGCTCGTGGAGTGGCTCCTGTCCTACTTCTCGCGCCGGATCGTGGCCGACATCACCTAGGAACCGCGGGAGTCGCGGCGCAGTATTGGACGCGTGAGACCGTGGATAATGCCGCTCGTTGCCGTAGCCGTGCTCGGCAGTTGCGTCAGCGCTCGGCCCGGCCCGACCCCGACACCCGAATGCGCCGAGACGCCCACCACAGGCAAAGTCGTGAACGGTTACCCGCTCTACGGAAAGGGCGGTGAGGTCTTCTTGGTCTTCTACGGCAATCCGAAGGACGCCGGGTGGTCGCTGCGCTCGTCGACGTACCAGAAAATGCTCGTCGTCGTCGACCATCCGATCATTCCCGCGACTGATGCGGAACGCATCCCGAATTCGTTGAACGTGTATGGCCGCAATCTCTTTACGGGGACGGCCAAGAGCTTCGAGGTAGGACGCCACAACTCCGATCTCGGTATCGGCGTCGAGTGGGGAGGCAACTTCGAATTCCCGGATGCCGGCTGCTGGGAGCTCAAGCTCAGCGCGCCGCGCAACGCCGACACGACCATCGTCGTGAAGGTGGATTAACCCCTAGGGCGTAGAAGAGATCTCGTCGGGTGGCAGACGCGAGACGATCTCGGGCGAGTAGCCGAATTCCTCAACGAGCACGCGAGCACGGTCTTCGACCCGCGCCGTGGTGCGGACTCCGGATGGATCGATCCGCGTGACGGTCTCGCCGCGAACGGACAGGAGGCCGCCGTCCGACAGATTCCGTCGCGCCAGGAACGCCGTGTTGAAGAGCGATCGGAGGGGGCGCGTCTCTTCGTACGACGCCGCGAACCGTTCGGGAGGGACGCCCTCCTCGAGGACCATGCACGGCATGGTCTCGCCGTTCTCCCAGAGCCAGCGGATGATCCAGCGTCCCTCGTGCGGATCGGCGGCGATCGCATGCACCGGATCCGCCCGCTCTGTACGTTGGCCGCGGCGAAGCTCGAACGGCTCAAGGGTCAGCATCGAGCTGTCGACGAGCCAGTCGCGCCCGTCGATCTCAGCCACGGTCGACCCGTGGCC